>Ga0209472_1001564_pt1 | contig 13184 bp, 10 predicted proteins | sample GraSoiAngelo_130_FD_185887 | JGI IMG/M metagenome (GOLD analysis project Ga0209472, IMG submission 185887) | Grasslands soil microbial communities from the Angelo Coastal Reserve, California, USA - 14_0929_02_20cm (SPAdes) (version 2) | ecosystem: Environmental > Terrestrial > Soil > Grasslands ...
GATGGCTCCCATAACACAGTGCGAAGTACAGGAACGTCACCACCAGGTCATCGCCCGGGAAGCGCTTGTGCCAGACCCAGATGTACGAGAGCACGAGCGCAAGCATCGCAAGGATCTCGGCCAGCGCGGCAGCGCGTGACGGGCCGCCTGTCCCCGCAACGGATCGATAAGTCCCAAAAGATGCTTCGGTCATTGGCGTTAGCGCTGAAGCCGCAGCTTGCAAGCGGGCAGTGGCGCCGCCAGATCAGTGCCACCGCCGCACCTCAGCAAATGGTACCCAGCGTTTGCCGGGCCCAAAATAAGGTCTCTCCCGGGCGATGCAGAACTCCATTGCTCGGGCGCATACCGTGCTCCCCCCATGGCTCCCCCATGATCTCTGTACACCCAAGGCGAGCCTCCGGAGAACCTTGGCTTGCGTGCCATTTGCAGACCGGGTTTGCAGTCGATATCCAGCGCTCAGGGGCGCATCTTCCCGACGTACTCGGGTCACATTCGAGCGTGCTTCTCACGCTCGCAAGAAAACCGCGGGGGGTTGAAGTTTCCGAACTGAGGGTTGATCGGGCCGTCGTGCTGAGCGCGGGGTCAACTTTTGCCCCATTTCATCTTCGACCTCGTATCAGGCGCACGTCTGGTAGATCAATAGGTCGCACGCCCCCGCTACCACCGGATGCGATGAAGGCTTACCGACACGACGGTCGTCGCATTGCTCCGAATCACGCCCCTGATACTCCATTTGCAACGTTTTGCACCAGTCTGCGCCCAAATGCACCGTCTGACGAGCCTCGCGCCGGACGGTCGGCAAAGTTTCGGGCTTCAGGTACCGGATCGTGTTGTTTCTGTGGTGGGGGTGCCGGCGCCCCTGGAACGTGTTGACCGGCTTTCCAGCGCTCATAAACGGAGCGCGCCAGGAGTTCTACGAGCAGTGAGATTTCCGGCCTCATAAGGCGAACTCTGCGTAGTAATTGATCTTCGCGGCGGACGCGGGAGACCTGCTGACGATGCAACCTCCGAGATCGAAAAAGCCTGAGGCCGTCCTCCCCATAACAGGCCCAAGCCGTTGAAGTGCCTTTAGTCTTGCGTGGCTTTCCGGAAGAGCGACCAGCGGATTCGGCATCCGCGGGCTGCCACGATTAAGTCGCTGAAGGGATGGGCTCGCCCGAGCAAGCGGAACCCTCGAAGTGCAAATCCGGTGCAGTGCGAAAGATGATCCAGTGTTCGAGTCAACACGTCGAAGGGCGAATGCGCCGATCCGTGACGGCGGCTCTCGCTACTGTGCGCTCAGGCGACCTTCAACAGAAAGTCCACGTGGATGGCGTCATAAGGGAAGATGACGCCCCCATCCGCGGTCTTCTCCAGCACGCCCGCCCGCAGCAGAACCTGGACATCACTGTGAACCGCGCGCACATCGCGGCGAGCCCGCCGCGCAATCTCGCGAATCGCCAGCGAGCCGCCGCCGGCCATCCCCCTGAGGAGTGCCCAGCGCTTCGGCGTCAGCGTCTTCCACAGCAGCTCTTCGGACGCGAACGAGATCCGTGCGCCCTGCTTCTTACCGCGGAACGCAGCGGCGGTCCGCCGCTGGGCATCGCCAAGCGAAGACACGCCGATCGTGACGGTACTCACTTTCCTCTCCTGCGCTTTTTCACTTCCGTCCAAAAATCCGACTGCAGCGAATCCACATCGGTGAACCGGTAGGGTACCTCGCGCTCGCCGACATGCTTGTGATCTCCCTTGCCCGCCTCATTGTCGAAGCGCAGCACACAACGCTGATTGGCGATGTAGGCGAGGCGGTACTTGTAAGGATGCGTGCTCGAACGCGCCGGCTGCGGCACCCTCCAGATCACGATCTCCACGAAGCGCGGCGACTGAGAACTAAGCGCTCGCGCATCAGCAGCTCGGCCTTCACGTTACTTACGATAGCAACGCTGGTCGGGTGTTGTCAATGAAAGCAACAGCCTAAGGCGGGTCAAGAAAGCGGCCGGCCACCTCAGTCCAAGGGGCAATACAGGTCCATGCCGGAGGCGGCCCTAAGCTCCTTGAGCGCTGCCTCACGCTCGGCGTCGTGAAGGGCGCAGATGCGCTCCATCTCCTGCGCCACCTGCTCGTCTCTTGCGGCATTCTCGGCCGCCTGCCGCTCCTTGGGCGTGGTGCAGCCGCCGAGCGCGAGCATTTGGGTGCAGAGCGTTGCAAGGCGTTGCGCCACCGTACGGGCGCCTCGGGCAGTCTTCGCGTGGGACAACCGGGTCCAGGCGATTTCATCCGTTGCGAAAGGCAGCATGCCGATCCGATGGGAGCATGCTGCTGACCATGCGAGCGCACTCAGCCTGTCCGTTGCCGATCCCTGAATACCGCAGCGCGGTCGTTACCACACTGCCGGCACCGCCATCGACGCTCCCGCTGGTCTATTCGGACATTTCCAACTGTCAGCCGATGGCCGTTACCACAGTGGTCGGGAATCTGGACGCGGGCAATTTTGCGGCGGCGGTCAGCGCGCGAGAACGGAATGACGAGCGTGCTATTAGTCGCGATCGCGCCCCCGCTACCATCCCTTCGTTTCGAGATTCGCCCGCGATCGGGTTGTACACGCGCGGGAAAGACTTGAGACTTAGAGGTCCGCGAGAGTCCACCGGTAGACCAACATTGTGCCGCGGGCCCTCGAGTACCGACCACGGCAACCCCGGAGTACACTCGGTCGCACGGCTGCGACCGCGGCTCACCGGGGATGTCCCATGAGCGACGATCCGTTCATGGATTTCAAGCGCAAGCAACGCGAGTCCTGGACCACGTTCACGCCGACGGCCACCTTCACGACACCAGTCGCGGCTCATCTCGTCCGCTTTGCCGGCATCCGGGCTGGCGAGTCGGTGCTCGATGTGGGCACCGGTACCGGCGTTGTCGCGGTGACAGCCGCGCGAACGGGGGCGTGGGTCAGCGCGCTTGACCTGACGCCTGAACTTCTTGTAGAGGCTCGTGAAAATGCCAGGATTGCGGGGCATCCAGAGATCACGTGGCAGGAAGGTGACGCCGAGACACTCCCCTACCCCGACGCCTCCTTCGACGTCGTGGTCAGTCAGTTCGGCCACATGTTCGCGCCGCGTCCGGAGGTCGCCGTCGCCGAGATGCGCCGCGTACTGAGGCCTACCGGAAGGGTCGCGTTCGTCACCTGGCCACCGGAGCACCTGGTCGGCCGGATGTTCTCCTTGATCGGCCGCAATTCACCGCCCCCACCTCCGGGCGTTGCTCCGCCCCCGCTCTGGGGGAACCCCGCGGTCATCAACGAACGGCTGGCGGGCACGTTCGGCGAGCCTTTCTTCGAGCGGGGCACGATGCTTTATCCGGCCTTGAGTCTCGCTCACTATCGCGTGTTTATCGAGGCCTCCATCGGCCCGATGCGCAAGGTCGTCGAAGGTCTCGCGGACGCGCCTGATCGGCTGGCCCGGTTCCGCGCCGATTTCGAGGCGCTGGTCACACCCTACTATGTCGATAACCAGGTCCAACAGAGCTATTTACTGACGCGCGCACCGGTGCGTTGAGGCCTGAAATTGAGTCGCTCAAAACGACACCACTCGCCGCACGGCGTCAGCCCTTCATCGGCGAACTAACGTCAGTGGGCCAATAACGCGCGCTCGCGTACTCGCGACAGCGCCGTTGCTGGTCAGCGATCGACGCTTTCCGTCGATCGATCAGTGCTGTAGCGGGCGTAGGTGTACACGCGCATTAGCAAGCGATCCTTGAAGGTGCCTGCTTAGGAAGCCGCCCCTTGCTCGGCTGGATGATCGCTATGCTGTACTGGAGCGTGAGAGCGCTGAGAAACCGACACGGCGACAAAGCGAGTATTTCGCTCGGTGTACATGAAGCAAAGTTGGCAGCGGGGCGGGGGGATAAGCGCTCGGGCGCCGAGAATTTATCTCGAAAACGGTGCGGTATCCGGGGTCCTCGATCGTCTTATTGGGTTGCGCCCAAGTTCTTTGAGTCGGTCCCCGGACGGGGTAATTAGCGCGAGGTTACGCTGACCCATAGCGCCAGCGAAAGGCGACATACCGATCCGCTGGGAGCACGCTCCTGACTATGCGAGCGCACTCAGCTTGGGAAACACTCTCTAGGCACGCGCGTTGCCGAGATCACCCGCGTCGGCTGCGTTCCTGGAACGGATAAGCCACCGCTCGAATTCCAATCTCGGCAGCGGTCGGCTGTGCAGGTACCCTTGTGATTCATCGCAGCTTGCGCCCAGGAGATAATCCAGCTGCGACTGATTCTCGACGCCTTCGGCGACGGTCGTCATGTCGAATGCATGCGCCAGATCGATGATCGTCGAGACCAGAGTGCAACTCTTGCGATCGGATGGCAGACGGCTAATGAACATCCGGTCGATCTTCAGGGTGTCAATCGGCAGTTCGGAGAGGCGTCCGAGGGAGGAAAATCCCGCACCGAAATCATCGATCGCGATGGCCAGACCTGCGGCACGCAGCAGTCGTAATGCGTGGACGCAGGATGACGAGTCGCCGGACAGGGCTCCTTCGGTGATCTCGACGTCGATCCCCCAGTCTGAAGCACCCGCCAGGTCGCCGACGGCGTCGAGAATATCGCGCGCAAAATTTCGGCGGCGCAGCTCTGGCGGAGAAATGTTGACGGCCACTCTGACCGGCGGCAGTCCTCTGCGACGCCAATCGCGGCAATCGCTCGCGGCCTGCCTGACGACCCAGGCGCCGGTGGCCGCCATCAGACCGGCTGATTCGAGCAGCGGCAGAAAGATTGCTGGGGAGGTCAAGCCATGCTCCGGATCGTGCCAGCGCAGCAGCGCTTCGACGCTCGCGATTCCACCCGTGCGCAGACTGATCTTCGGCTGGTAATGGAGCAGGAATTGCCCGTTGTCGAGCGCGGTGCGCAGCCGCTGTTCCCTCTCGACGCGCCGTGCGAGCTCTGAATTCATTTCTAGCCGGTGATGCAGGTACCGTTCGCCCGAGGTCTTGGCCTGCTTGAGCGCGGCCTCTGCGTTTTGCACCAGTTCGTTTGACTCCTGCCCGTCATCCGGATAGCCGGCCACCCCGCACTTGACCTCTGCGACGATCTCGCGTCCGTCGACGCTGAACGGCTGGGCAAACACCCGCGTGATGTCCTCGTGCGAGGCGTACAGATCGCCCGCGGTGGGTTCGCGCAGCGCATTCACGCACACAAAAGTCCCACCGCCCAGGTGCGCAAGCTGCTCGGTGTCCGGGAAGCGTTCCTTCAGCCGATCAGCGATACACTGCAACAGGCGATCGCCCGCGTGCCGCCCAAAGGAATCATTGATGACGCTCAAGTGCGCAATATCAAATACCGTCACCGCCAGGCGCGGCAGGCTCTCCGTGCCGCGGGTCAGCAAGCGGCTGAGGCGCTCGCAGAACAGCGCGCGCTTGGCAAGCCCCGTGAGCGGCTCGAAGTACGACAGGAAGTGGACCGCGTCCTGCTTATCGAGGTACTGCAGCGCGAAGGACAGGTTGGAAGCTACCTCCTCCAGCAGGAGCAGCTCGTCCGGCCCAATGACATCACTCCTCCTACCAAAGAGAAAAGCCCCGACCGGCGTGTTGTCGACTCGCAGTGGCAAGCAGGCCAGGGACTGAACCCCCGCGGCTATCAGCTGGTCCCGTCCATTTATGACGTAAGGGAAGCGTTCAATGTCCTCACACAGTGCCGCCTCGCCCGTGCGCATGACACGTCCCATGAGACTCGAGTCACGGCTTTCATGATCCGCCACGGGAAATTCCGCTTCCGGATTCGACAGAAACTCGTAGCCCGCCCAGCCGACCGGCCGCGCCATCCGGGTCGTCGGATCGATCAGGGCAACCATCGCCAGCACATAGCCGCCGATGCCGTGCGCGAGCCGGCAAGCCTCAGCCATAACCTCATCCCGGTTCTGGATGCGCACCAACGCCGTGTTGATTCCCGACAGCATCTGTAGCACGCCAGTCAGGCGGGCGACGTCTGCGGTACGCGCCTGAACCCGTTGCTCCAGCTCGCGCTCCAGTCCGCGGCGCTGCCGTGCCAGCCCCAGGTGGGCGCGTACTCTTGCTTTCAGCTCGCGGGCGGAGAACGGCTTGACAAGATAGTCGTCAGCGCCCGCGTCCAATCCTTCAACCGACGCTTCCTCACCCGCACGCGCCGACAGCAGGATAACGGGCAGCTGTCGGGTGCGCTCATCGGCACGCAGCGCCTTAAGCAGCCCAAAGCCATCAAGCCCCGGCATCATCACATCGGAGAGCACCAGATCGGGCGGTGCGCTGAGGGCAGCTTCAAGTGCCGCACGGCCGTCGGGGACGGCCAGCACCTCGTAGGAGCCACCGAGGATTCGCGTCACGTAGTGCCGCATGTCGGCGTTATCGTCAGCCCAAAGAATGCGCGGTCGCGGACCAGTCGGCGAGGAAGGCGCCTTGGGTGCTTCGGCTTCAAGAAAGTACGGCTCTCCCGCGCCGGCACCGGGCTGTGTAGGCAGCCAATGCAGGGCCTCCTCGACGTATGCCGCCGCAGCCCGGCCACCGGTGATGTCGCCATCCGCAGGGCCGATTTGGTCTGCGGGCAAGTGCGCACTGCCCGTCTTAAGGGTAATGATGAAGCGGCTGCCCTTGCCGAGCACGCTTTCCACCCGTATGAGGCCTGAATGCGAGTGCACGAGCTCCTGCACGAGCGACAATCCAATGCCGGTACCTTCATGCGTGCGGGACTGCGCGCCCTTGACGCGGTGAAAGCGCCTGAACAGTTGCGGGATTTCATCGGTTGGGATGCCCACTCCGCTGTCCTCGACAGTCAACTGAGCCGCGCCATCGAGCCAGGTCAGGCGAATGGTGATGCCACCCTGGAAGGTGTGCTTGAACGCGTTCGAGAGAAGGTTCAGGACGATCTTCGCCCACATCTCGCGATCTATGTATAGCGGTTCGGGAAGGCTTGGGCAGTCGAGCGTCAGCGTGAGGCCCGCACGCTGCATCGCGGAGCGGAAGGTATTGGCGAGGTCAACGGTGAGACCCGCGAGGTCGGTAGGCTGGTAGTGCGCCTGCACGCGGCCCCCTTCAATGCGTGCGAAGTCCAGCAACGCGTTGACCAGTTTCAGGAGCCGCAGGGCGTTGCGCTGTGCGGTGTCGATGCGCTCTCGCTGAGCTTGTGGGAGCGGGTGCTCGCGCTCAGCCAGCGCGTCCTCCAAGGGCCCGAGCATCAGGGTTAGCGGGGTGCGGAATTCATGACTGACATTGGAGAAGAACTCTGTTTTGGCTCGGTCTATTTCGGCCAGCGCTTCCGCGCGCCGGCGCTCTTCCTCATAAGCGCGCGCGTTCGCCACCGCGGCGGTCACCGCGGCGACCGTTAGATCGTAGAAGGAGCGGTAGAGATCGTTGAGCGGAAGCCGGGCGCTGACCCCAGCGACCATGATTCCGATCGGGTGCGCGCTACCTGGAGGCGTGATCGGCAGCAACAGCGCCGTTTTGGGCGGCTCAGGATAGGGCTCGCAGGAGAATTTGCCGCAGCGCACCGTGAGATCGTCCACGTCCACCACCTGCTGGGTGCGTACGACATCGAGCAGCGGCCATACCGCAGACTCCCGCTCTTTCAAATTGGTAGCCCTGATCGCAAGCGCCTCGGGTAGCGAGGCTGTTCCGGCAATCAGCTCGGCGCTCGCGCTGTTGGCATCGAGAAGGTAGAAGAGCGCGAACGGCACATCCAAGTTGTGCTCAGAGAGTGACTGAGCGGCAAACTCGAGCGCCTCCTCACTCGTGCGCGCTTTGCCCGTCCGAGCCGCCAGATCGCGCAGCGCACGCGCGCGACGTTCACCGAGCATCTTGGCGGTCGTTTCCGTGACGGGATGAAAGAGTCCACCGACCCCACCCGTCTCGTCGCGAATGGGACTGAATGAGAAGGTGAAGAACGTTTCCTCGAGATACCCATGGCGATCGAGAAACATCCGCTGATTCTCGAGATAGGACGTCTCGCCCGCGAGCGCGCGTTCAAACGCCTTACCGATGACCGGCCACGCTGAGGCCCAGCACACACTGAAGTCCTGGCCCACGGCATGCGGATGCTTGCCGCCGCAGATAGGCCAGTAACCATCGTTATAGATCTGAACGTGGTGAGGGCCCCAGGCGAGGGAGATCGGGAAGTTGGAGGCGAGGCACAGACTTACCGTCGTGCGCAGGCTCTGCGGCCAGGATTCAATCGAGCCGAGCGGGGTTTTGGACCAGTCCAGCGAGCGCACGAGCCTGCCCATCTCGCCCCCACCGGTCAGCCAGTCTGCGGCGAGCGCCCCTCCATCGACCGTCGGAGGCAACGAGGTCGTGTCCTTCATCTCTACCGTTCGCCGCCTGGTCGGCCCTCCATTCCGCGCTGATTAGTCATAAGCTGGTACTAGACTCGAACAGCCCCGCGTTGTCCGTGAGCTCTTACTCAAACAGCGCTGACTTGTAAGCCGAAGGTGTGAATCAGTACCCGAATCAAGCGTGCGAGCCCAGTTTTGGGCACGACGCCCTGATCGGCCACCGCGATGACCTCCGCCCCCTTCTTGCCGCACTGCGAGCATCGCATCCGTCGCGCGAGCTGCTCGAGCGTCATTGACCAGCCAACCGCGCGCGCCAAGGCCTCATCCGTGATCTCACACCGCGCCGCACCGGCAGGTCATACGTACCAGGAGCTGAGCATAGCCTTGCGGGCTACACGCGCCGCGTGCACGTGCTTCTCCACGCGACGCGCAGACCGGGGCGGGTTGGTTTCGAGCGACTGTTAACGCCATCGCCACATGGCCACAGCCCGTGTGCTGGTGCTGGTGTTTTCAGCCAGCGCTAATTGTTCACCCCAGGTGCGCTGCGAGGTAAAGCTAGCCGAAGACAGGCAGGTACCAGTCCTGGCGTTTCGCATCGCGGTATTTGAAGACCTCACGCCGCCAACGTTGACGATTAGAGCTTGTGCGGTTCGGATCGCAATAACCGCGCCCCAGGCGTAAGCCCTCGAGTAACCACGTTCTTCCGCGCTCATGCCGAACCAGCGAAAACTCCGTGGCGTGGCGCCATTGCCGCCTACTTCTGCTCTATCGGCGTGGTCTTTGCGTGACCAAAGAACTTCCTTGCTTCCCCCGCTGGTGCCCAGATCACCAGCAGCTTGACGTCGGCCTCTTTCGGAACAACGTGGCGAACGGAATCTTCTGGCCTGACCACACCGAGCATGCCCGGTGTCAGCATGTGCATCTCTCCGTTTACTTCATGACCCAATGTTCCTGATAGAACATAGAAAATCTCGACAGATCCGTGGCGGTGGGCGCCGACTACCTCGCCAGCGGGAAGCGTAAGTTCGACCATTTCCAATTCTTTTCCACCGAGATTTGACTGATCGAGAAGCAGTTTCCAACGTTCAACTTTCCCAGGTGCAACCGTCGACTGAAATTCCAAGAGACCCTTTGTCGCATAGGTATATGCCTTGTTCTTCTTATCCTTTGCCTGTGCATTCGCATGGCTCGCGCTCAAACTGAGAGCGAACGCCACCAGCGCGCACGAAGTCACTGCGAATTGAACGGCTTTGTTGATCACCGTGCACCCTCCCATTTCGAACCATTAGTAATCTTAGCCTGCCGCCTCCGGCACCTGCCGGCTGGCACATACGCAGCTCGTTCGCAATCACGCACTTCCTCGAGCGCTTACCACTCAGCCGGTCCGTTGCCGATCCCTAAATGCCGCAGCGCGGTCGTTACCACACTGCCGGCACCGCCATCGGCGCTCCCGCTGATCTATCCGGACATTTCCAACTGTCAGCCGATGGCCATTACCACAGTGGTCGGGAATCCGGACGCGGGCAATCCTGCGGCGGCTGTCAACGCTCGTGAACGGGATCACGAGTGTGCTATTAGTCGGAAGCGCGCCCCCGCTACCAACCCGCAAAAACAATAACTTAGAATAAGACTCTCGAAGCTCTCAGAGCCCTCCAACCGCGTTAGTGCTGGCGCCTTTGGTGGCCACTCGCGCAAGCGCCGGAGCCTTTCGGCGAGGGGGTGACCGGAACCATGGGCGGTGAGGGTTGATTGCCCACGTTGCCTAGTCCACCATCCTTAGCTAAGCTTGCTCCCTATGAGCGAGGAAACCGTCAACATTCACGACGCAAAGACGCGCCTCTCGCAACTCGTGGCCCGCGCCGAAAAGGGGGAGCGGATCACGATCGCAAGAGGTGGCAAGCCAGTCGCGGAGCTCGGCCCCACGCGCAAGCGGAAACGCCAGGCGCTCCCCGCCGAGGACCCGCTCCTGAATCTCGACACCTTCTCCGTGGACGGACCCGGCGGTACGCAGAGTAACGAGGACATCGACCGCACGCTCTATGGCGGCGCCTGAGGCCTTTCTCGATACGTCGGTTCTGTATGCATTGATTGACCGCAAGGATGCGCACCATTCGGCGGCCCGTGAGGCCGTCGAACGGCTGCTACGAGATCAGCGTCGCCTCCTGACGACGGATTACATCGTCACCGAGGCGGTGAATCTCGCGAATGCACGCGCGGGGCACCACGTTGCCGTGCGGATTCTGGATCTCATGGAGCAGACCTCAGGCATCCGCATCGAGTGGGTCGGCAGTCTTCGGTTCGAGGCTGCGAAGGCGTTCTATCGCCGGCATGCCGATCATCGCTATTCATTCACCGATTGCACAAGCTTCATTGTGATGCGCGAGCTCAAAATCAGCGATGCTCTGACGACCGACCGCCATTTTGGAGAAGCAGGATTCCGTATGCTTCTGCCCTGAGGCGGCTCCTGCCATCTGCCGAACCCGGAAGAGCGACCAGCGGATTCAGCATCAATTGGTCGTTCGCCTAAGTTGTTGAAGGACTGGACTCACCGAAGGAGCTGAGCGAACTTCGTGCAGGTTCGGTGCAATGGAGCACCGACCACACCTGCTACCGACCGAGCCGCTCAGGCTCGCAGGTACCTTCTGGCTTGCAGTCTCGGGATGGCGGCAAGTAATGGCCGTAGCGCGCCCCCGCTACCAATTTGTTCAATGTCTATCCCGAGCCGGGTGTCGTTAACGACCCGTGCAGGATGGTCGCCTGTCGGCCGGTCCTGCTTCCACGGATGTGGCTTGGCTGCGCGCGCTCTCCAATCAAACGACTTCGGTTGATGCCCGAGGATGTAGCTCACTGCGCCCTTCGGACCTACGAAACGAATCGCGAAAGGGTTGGTCTCGTTGTAGCGCGCCGTCGCATGCGCAGGCTGGCATTCCAGCGTTCACGCGCGAGCTACAAGCGCAACTTCCCTCGGACGTAACAATGTCAACACCAGCGCAAACTCGCTGCAGCCGAATTCGCGTCGACGACGCCCAAAGATAAGTAAAGAGCGGCTCCGTTTTCGTCGGGCTCACCCGACACAGTGAGTTCATGCAAGTCGGCTGCTACGCTCATCGTGCTTGCTCTGAGTATCTTCCTGGGAGGATTTAATGAAACGCTCATCTACGCTTTGCGCGCTTGCCGTGCTCGCGGCTGCAGTCGCCACCCCTGCGTTGGCAGGTGGTATCGACCTCAATGGCCCGCATTACAACCTCAATATTATCGGCGTCGACAACCCGAAGACCGATGTGATGACCGGAAGCGATCGACACACGATCTTCGTGGCTCTTGGCGCCAAGAATTCCGCGGTCACCAGCAGGATCTACCTGACTCCGGGGCCCTTCGCGGTTTGCGACGGCAACGCCTTCGATCCGGCCTATGCCTGCGACGGCACCCAACTTGCGCAACAGGGCGCAGTGTTTCAACTTCCCTGCGACACGGCCGTCACGACGGCCAACGGCTGCACAAGTGGCATTGCCTCGGCGTCGTATCTGATCTGGGCGCGCGCGTTGGGCACGCCTGGCGGTACGGCGACCGTGACCACATGCGCCTCCGACCTCACCGGCGCGCTCGTCTGCTCGACGGACAACGCGGTGCAGTCACGGACCAAAGGCAAGTCAACGTTCTACAATGTCACCAGCGCGCTCACCACGATCAACGCCTGTTTCGATGTGGGGGGAGTGGTGACTTGCGAAAGGGTCAGCCTCTTCGACCCCGTACTGCAGGATTACTTCTGGCAATACGCCAATTCCGGGCTTCGCCTGCTGCAGCTTCGGTTCTATCCGCAGTAGATCGCACCCCCTAAATCAGAAAGGGCGGGCTGAGCGCCCACCCCCCTTCCGTTGTTGATGGTTCACGTATGCGCCAACGCTGGTCGACGCTGATCACGGTCTTGGTCGCGGTAGGTTCGGCACCTGCGTTGACGTACGCGGAGACATCGGCGCCACGCGGTGTGGTTGCGGAAGACACTTACAATTTCGGATCAGTCAGACAGGGTAGCCTCGTCAGCCACGCCTTTACGATCAAGAATACCGGCGCGGCTCCGCTGCGGATCACTGGCGCAGCGCTGTCGATACGCGGCATGAACGTACGAGTTGCTCCGGCGGAAGTGCTTCCCGAGCGCGGCGGGACAGTATCGGTTGAATTGAGTACCGGAAGCATGGCCGGCGAGGTCGATGGGGAGGCACAGATTCATTGGAACGATCCGACCCGCCCGGTCGTTATCCTGAAGCTCAAAGGCTATGTCACTCCACCCATCGCAATCGAGCCGGTGCCCGCGATTTTCATGAGCGCGTTTTCGGATGAGCCGGCCGAGCGGTCGCTGACGATCAGAAACAACGAAGCGCGGCCCCTGGCGATCTCCAAAGTGGAGCACTCGCAGCACCTGACCGTCTCCGTCGCGACCCTCGAGCCTGGCAAACTATTCGTGGTAACCGCACGTTCTGCAAAGGGCGCACCGGTGGGGCGCTTCGAGGAATCTCTGACGCTCTTGACTGACAAGCCGGGCGCAAGTCGGATCGACCTTCCCGTGCATTTGTGGGTCAAACCGGACCTTTATGCGAATCCTGAGACGATCGAATTTGGTAACGTCCGCATCCAGGATGTCGAGCGACCCGACGTTGCGGCATCCCTGACACAAACGTTCTTTGTCAAGCACAGCGGCGGCGCATTCGAAATTACCTCGATCGACTGCGACTTCGCGGCGGTGGCCGTGACACAGTCGCCCACGGGGCCCAGCGACAGCTTCCAGATCAATGTGCGGCTGCGGCCCGAAGCGCTGAGTCTCGGCAACATCAACGGAAAAATCCGGGTCACGACCACCGTCCCGCGCTACCCAGAGCTCGTGATACCGCTGACTGGCGCCATAATCTGACGCCTT
>Ga0209472_1001569_pt1 | contig 13162 bp, 15 predicted proteins | sample GraSoiAngelo_130_FD_185887 | JGI IMG/M metagenome (GOLD analysis project Ga0209472, IMG submission 185887) | Grasslands soil microbial communities from the Angelo Coastal Reserve, California, USA - 14_0929_02_20cm (SPAdes) (version 2) | ecosystem: Environmental > Terrestrial > Soil > Grasslands ...
GATTTCGAGGGGGCCGGACACGCGTAGGGTGATCTGACCCACGGTGGCCCGCTTGTCGAAGTTCGCAGCCGCCGCGCGAATCGCGGTCCTGCCGGACTTGATCCCCACGACGTGCCCGTTGGCATCCACGGTGGCGGTCAGCGGGTCGCCGCTCGACCAGACGAAACTGACGTTGGCGATCGGCTGGGAGTCCCCCGCCGCCACGATCCGCCAGGCGCGGGCGGTCGCGTAGGTGTCGGTGCCCCGGATGAGCACCGGCAGGGGATCGACGGTCACGCGGACAGAGTCGTCTCGTTCGGTGGGAAAGACGCAGGTCGTGAGGGTCACAGAACCGAACACCATCGCCAACGCCGCGGGGCCGCGGGGGGGTCGCATACGCTGGGACCCGGGAAAGTTGGGCCTAATCTACAGTGACCGCTCCACCCGGGCCACGACGACGCGCATCACAGTCGCCCGCGGCGCTTGAGCTCCAGGTACTTCGCCACCACCGCCTGCGCCGCCCGTGCCGCATGCGGCTGAGCGCCTCTTCGCGGGCGTGCAACAGCTCCTCCGCCGCCGCCTTGCGAAACGCATCGCGCGTCGCCTCCGGCCGAAGCGCCGCTACGCCGTCGAGCTCCGGATTCCGGAGCGTGACCGCGAGCGGCAGGTGGCGCGGCCGCAAGCTCGCCACGTTCGCGACCAGGGCGTCCGACGCGAGCCGGTCGATGACGTCCGTGAACAGTACCGTCAGTGCCCGCTTGCGATTGCGCGCGGCGAGGTAACGAAACGCCCCCGGATAGTCGGGCTCGACGAGCTTCGGCTCGACCGCCGCCAGCACGTCGAGCACGCGTTTCAGGCCGAGCCGGCCGCGCTGCGGCGCCACGAAATGCTGCACCCCGTCCGCGAATGCCATGACGCCGACGTTGTCGTCGTGCTGGGCAGCCACGTACGCGAGCTCGAGCGCGGCCTGCACCACGTAGTCGAGGCGGGACACACCGGCGATCTCGGCGGTCAAGAGCCGGCCGGTATCGAGCACCAGCAGCACCTGCTGCCGCCGCTCCGCCTCGTATTGCCGCGTGATGACCTTGCGGCGCTTGGCGGTCGCCTTCCAATCGATGTGCCGCAGATCGTCGCCCGGTACCCACTCGCGCAGGGATTCGAACCGCCGGAGTCACGCCCTGGTGGCGGCGCGCCGCCTCGGCCACGGACGCCCGCAGCCGGACGGTGACGAGCGGCGGGTAGACGGCGGCGTCCCACGGGAGCGCCTGCGTAGAGCGGCGCCGCCCCAGTCCGAGCGGCCCCGTGGAGTCCACGACGAACGCCCCTGCTCGCTCGCGTCCCCGCCGCACCGGGACGACGGCAACCGTCTCGCGCACCTCGCCCCGCGGCGGAACCGTGATCTCGCGCGGCGGCTGCGTGCCGCCGAGCACCTCGGGGCGAACCTCGCGCAGGCGCAGACGCGCCGGACGGCGCTTCCGGTTGCCCCAGCGGTAGCTCACCTCACTGCGGCGCCCGACGGAGAAAGCGGGCGGCGCTTCCCGAGTGACGGTGATGCCCCGCTCTCCCAGGGGGCTGGCGTGCCGCGCGTCGAGCCACACCGCGGCGAGCAGCGCCACGTCAGCGAGCAACATCGCGTCGAGCGCCCATGGCACCCTCAGGCCCAGCACCCCACCCGCTGCCAGGGCCGCGCCCACCCACAGCGCGCGCCGGGTGCAGAGGATCACGCGGTCGGCACCTCGGTCTTGTCGAGGATCGCCTTGAGTGCCGCGTCCGCGGTCACGCCTTCGAGCTCGAGCTCCGGCGCCACGCTCACGCGGTGGCGCAGCACCGCCGACGCGAGCGCCTTCACGTCGTCCGGGATCACATAGTCGCGCCCGTCGAGCAGCGCGGCGGCCCGGGCCGCCTTGAGCAGGGAGACCCCGGCGCGTGGGCTCGCGCCCAGCGTGAGTGACGCGGCGTCGCGTGTCGCCCGGACGAGCGACGTGATATAGGCGGTGATCTGGGCCTCGACGCGCACCGCCTCGACGCTCTGGCGCAGCCGCTCGAGCCCACCCGAGTCCGTGACGGGCTGCACGCCGTAGGTGGCAGGTCGATCCGCCTCGAAGCCCGCGACGTAGCGCGTGAGGATCCCCTGCTCGTCCGCCGAGCTGGGGTAGTCCACGATCACCTTCACCATGAACCGGTCCAGCTCGGCTTCGGGGAGTGGGTACGTGCCCTCGAACTCGATCGGGTTCTGGGTCGCGAACACCGTGAACACCGCCGAGAGCGGGTGGCTCACGCCGTCGACGGTGACGGTGCGTTCCTGCATCGCCTCGAGCAGCGCGGCCTGCGTCTTGGCCGGTGCGCGGTTGATCTCGTCGGCGAGCACCAAGTCGGCGAAGATCGGGCCGGGCCGGAACGTGAACTCATGCGAGCCGGTGAGGATCGATACGCCGGTGATGTCGGCCGGCATCAAGTCGGGGGTGAACTGGAGCCGCTGGAACTTGACGTCGAGCGCGAGCGCGAGGGTGCGCACGAGCAGCGTCTTGGCGGTCCCGGGCACTCCCTCGAGCAGCACATGGCCGCGCGCCAGCAGGCACACCAGCACATCGCGCGTGGCGGCCTGCTGCCCCAGGATCACCTGCTGCAGCGCGTCTAGGATGCGGCGCGCGGCGTCGGCGGACGTAGCTCCTCCCACACATCCTCCGCGGCTTGGGCGGCTGCGAGCGCCCGCTCAGGGCCGCCGGGTTGGGTGATGAGCCGTTGCAGCCGGCGCACGGCGTCTCGTCCCGCCGCGCTGGGCAGCGCGAGTTCGAGCGCCGCGAGCCAGGACCGCTGTTCGTCGGGGCGCAGCGCTCCCGTGCGGCCGAGCCGGCGGCGCAGCCCGGACACGGTGAGCGCCACTGCGGTGTCGACGCCCGCGGCGCTCTCGAGCCCTGCGGCCAGCGCCTCCAGGTGCTCGAGGGGCGACCGGCGGCGGGTCGCGACGGCCCGGCGGGGCGGGCCGAACCGCACCGCCGTCACCGCGAGCCCCGCCAGAAGCACGGCGACGAGCTGGAGGATCGCCCAGCCGCCCGGCGTTCCCGCGAGCCAGCCGAGCAGCACCGCCGCCATCGATCGTCCCCGCCCGAACCCCTGATGGTATTCGTCCCACACCACGCTCCCCCGCCGCGCCGGCATCAGCAGCGGAGCCACGAAGTACGGCACGTCGGTCGACCGCCAGACGCGGTTGCGGAAATACCCCGGGTCGGCGACGAGTGTCACGCTGCCTCCCCCCTGATAGTGGAGCCGCAGCACCGCCGGGCGCCCATCGGTCAGGTGCAGCAGGGTGTCCTCCGCAGGCGCCGGAACGGTCTCGCACTCGCCTTCCTCCAGCTGCCCGGCCCGCACCCGCAGACGCGACTCGGCCGCCCCGTCATCCCGCCGTGGCTTGAGAAAGTCGGCGACCGGGGGCAGGGTAAGCGAGCGCGACGGCGCAATGACGCGAAAGCTGTCGCGCGGGAAGAACACCTCCTCGTTGTTCGTACGCCAACCCACGCACCGCGTGATGCCCCCACCCGAGCCGGCGACTACCACGCGGCCGCCCGAGCGAACGAACCGCATCACCTGCGCCAACTCGGCCGGGTAGAGGCCGCGCGGTGGATCGAGCACCAGCAGCACCGCAGGCGGGGCCCGGTGCGTCGTGTCACGGGCGAAATCAAAGAGCGCCGAGCGCCGCCGCTCGACCGGGACCCGGAGCCGCGCCAGCACATCGTACACGGCGCGACTGCCTTGCGGGCCGGAGACCAGGGAGGAGGTGCGGAAATCGAGCGGCGGCGCGCTGGCACCGCGACTCCCGGCGACGAAGGCCACGGCCACCGCCAAGGCGAGCGCGAGCGCGAGCCCTAGCTCAAGCCGTCGCGACATGCCGGAAGACCGTCTCGGCCGCGACCCCGAACTCGCGGTAGACGTTCGCGTCGCAGGGGACGGCGCCGAACAGGTGCCGGTACAACCGGGCTACGAGATCGGCCAGCGACGCACGGCCGGACTCGTCCAGCCGGGCCTCGCGGACGTACTCGGCGGGCGTCTTCGACGGATGAAAGGTGAGCGCATGTCGCCGCTCCAGCTCGAGGATCAGCGCGACGAACCGGTGCGCCAGCGCCTCCGCGTAGCGTCCCGCACGGGCCAGTTCGTCAGCGCGCTCGCGGTGCGCCCTGGCATCCTCGAACCGTGGCCCGCCCCCCGCCGGCCGCCCCGATCCGGTCGGGGTGCGTCCCGCCGGGCGCGCGATGCGCCACAGCACATAGCCGACGTGCAGCACCAAGCCCGCGAGGATCAGGATCAGCACCGCGAGCAGCACCTTGAACCCCGCCGGGTGCGTTGCGTGCAAGGTCCCGATCCAGTCGAGCAGCCGGTACCACAGCTCGCGCACCCACTCCCCGAAGCTGCGCCGCCCCGCCCAGGCGTACTCCGGCCGCCCGAACACGTCGCCCAGCGCGCGCCGCAGCGAGTCGGAGGGCGGCACCGCTTGCAGCACCGCGCCGGGCTCTCCGGTCAGATGATCCCCAGACGCTGACCCAGGACCTGCAGGTCGAATGCCTCACGGCGCACGCGCAGGTCGTAGTACATGAGGGTGATCACGGCCGCGAGCACCGGCGCCAACGCGAGCGGCGCGACGAACCCCACCGCAGTCAGCGCCACTCCCAGCGGCGGCGCCGAGCCCAGGAAAGCGGCCCCGAGCCCGCGGAACACGAGGGACGGAATCAGGTTGGTCAGCAAGAACGCCACGACGGCCAGGCCCAATACCTTCAGCTTGAAGCTCCGCGTCAGCTCCCAGGAGCGGCCGAACGCGTCGAATGAGCTACCCAGCTCCTCCAGGACGACCACGGGGGTCGTCAGGCCGTACCCGCAAGCCACGTAGATGATGAACCAGCAGCCCCCCACGACCAGCGCGACGGTCAACAGCGCACCGGCGCCCCGGAACAGCGTCGCGCCGACGCCTGCGACGACGCCGACCCCGAGCGTGATCAGCATGAGCACGATGCCCTTGCCGAATCCCACAGCGGTGAGCGGCCACAGTCTCGACCAGCCCAGCGACAGCGCATCCCGGAGGCGCGGCTCGCGGCCGAGATACGAGTCGGAGATGACGCGGATCGTACCGGCCGTGAGCACCAAGCTCGCCACGTAATAGACGAGGCCGACGGGCACGAGATACAGCAGCGCTCGGACCGGGTTCTGCTGCAGCTCCGCAATCGCGCGCAGCCCGAAGTACACCAGCAGCACGAGGGGCACGGATAACGCCGCCATGGCGAGCTTCAGAAACAGCCCGAAGTGCCGGCGGTAGATCATGAGTGACCCGTCGAGGATCTCGCCAAAGTCCATGGGCCGGAGGTCGGGCATCCGCGACTCGCTCCTGTGACGGTGTCGCGATAAGATGAGGACGTGAACGCGCCCGCGCGAGTCCCGGCCTCACCATCAGAGCTACGCCAGCAGCTCGACATCGAGACCCCAGAGCACGTCGCCGTGCGCCTGGAGCTGGCGGGGGTGGGCTCGCGTGCTGCCGCCGCGCTGGTAGACACAGTGATCGTGTTCGCGGTGCTGGTGGGGCTCCAGTTCGCCGCCGGCGCGACCGGACTGTGGCACGTCGGGGCAGCGCTCGAGGGCTGGGTGCTGGCGCTGGTGATCTTGCTCTCGTTCCTGATGTTTTTCGGCTACTTCGCCGCCTTCGAGGCGCTGAACGGCGGCCGGACGCCCGGCAAGCAGGCACTCGGGATCCGCGTCGTAATGGAGACCGGCCATGCCGTGACCCCGACGGCTGCCACGGTGCGCAACCTCGTCCGGCTGCTCGACTGCTACTTCCCCCTGGTGCCGCTCCTGCCGGGGCTGGTGATGGTCTTTCTGCACCCTCGCAACCAGCGGCTCGGCGACTTGGCGGCGGGGACCGTCGTGGTGCGCGACCGCCCGGTGGACTGGGCCCTCGGGCCCGCCCCTGCCGCGGCCGAAGAGGCGCTTGAGACGGGGCCACCGGAGCTCACCGACGACGAGTTCCGACTGCTCGACCAGTTCCTGGCACGAGCGGGCCAGCTCGACCCGGCCCTCCAGGTGCGGATGGCGACGGAGCTCGCCCGTCGTTTCCAAGACCGCATCCCGCGTCGCACCGTGGACGCCGACGCCTATCTCACCACGCTTCTCACCGAGGAGCAGCGCAAGCGGCGGAGCCGGTTCGCGACCCGCGTGCAGACCGGCGCGGCTGGACGGACGACCGTGACGGCGGAGCGGTTTGTGGCCGGGAAACGGGACGCGTGGGCCGCCTTCCATGCTGTCGCCGCGCGCGTAGAGCGCTCGGGAGTCGGCGCCCTCGCGGCGGGGGAGATCCCGGCGTTCGCCGCGCGCTACCGTGAAGTGACCGCCGATCTCGCCCGGGCCCGGACCTACGGGGTCGAGCGGCGGGTGATCGAGTATCTCGAGCGCGTCGTGAGCGCGGGCCACAACGCGCTGTACCGAGCACGGGGGCGTCCCCGCGCGCCACTCGCCCGCTACCTGGTGCAGGACTTCCCCGCCGCGGTCGTTCAGTCATGGCGCCACGTGCTCGCCGCATGCTTGCTCTTTACCGTCCCCGCCGCCGTCGGCTACGGCTTGATCCGCGGCCGGCCGGAGCTCGCCGACGACGTCCTGCCGCCCGTCATGGTGAGCCGTGCCGAACAGGCGGCGGAGCACGAAGCGCGCGGGATCGGATACGCCCAATCGCCGAACGAGGAGCTCCCGGTCATCGCTTCGGCGATCATCAGCAACAACATCGGCGTGGCGTTCTGGGCATTCGTGGGCGGTATGCTGGCGGGGACGCTGACCGCGCTCGTCCTCGTCAGCAACGGGATGAGCCTGGGCATGGGATTCGGGTTGTTCGTCAATTATCACGCGGGCGCCTACCTGGGGACGTTCGTCGCGGGGCACGGCGTGCTCGAGCTGACGGCGATCTTCATTGCCGGGGGCGCCGGGTTCCGCCTGGCCGGCGCGCTCGTCGCCCCGGGAGACCTGGCGCGCAAGGACGCGCTCGTGCTGGCGGGCCGGATCGCGGCTCGCATGATCGGCGCCGTCGTCTCGCTGCTCGCGCTCGCCGGCACGATCGAGGGGTTGCTCTCGGCGAGCGACGCCCCGGCGGCGCTCAAGTACGCTGTGAGTGCCGCGACCGTCATCCTGCTGGGGCTTTATCTGTGGAGCGGGTGGACCTATCTGAAACGAACCGAGCCAGCGCCGTCCACCCTTTAGGGTGGAAATCCCCAAAGGCCATTTGTAATCGGTGGCCACGGCAGCCACGCGTAGCGGACGAAACTCACCCGGCGCGAGTACCACCAGCGCGCCGGCGGGGAGTACCGCGGGCGGTGCCGCCGGCTCACTCGTCCAGAGCTTGCAGGATCTGGCGCATTTTGCGGGCGAGGCTCTCGATCTGCTTCAAGCTCCCGACCGTCTCTGCGTCGAAGCGATCAACGTTGAGGAGCAGCAGCTGGGTTTCCGCCAGGATCGCCGCCAGCGGGTTCGCCAGGTCGTGCCGGAGCGTACGCAGCGGGTCACCGGCCTGGGCCATCACAGCAAGGAACGGTAGAGATCGCGCAAGTGATGGTCCCGCAGGTCGCGGACCGACTGCCACAGATCCGGCTCCGACGTCGCGCAGAAGATCTCGGCGGTGGAGCGCTCCGCCTCGGTGTCTGGCGCCCCGAACAGGATGCGGCCGCGCCAGATCCCGTCCTCAGTCCGGCGTACCAGGAGACGTATGGCGATGAGTTGTCCGTCGAATCGGATGGGGGGAAGGTCGTGAACGACCGCGTCGTTAGAGTCGGGTGCGCTATAGCGTGCCGATTGTGCGGGCATGCGTCGCCCTAGGGCTGGTTTGTCCAAAGATATAAGCCGGCGATACTTACGCAATACGGAAACACGGGTGAAAGGCCGGCGAAGGGCCGGGGAAGGGGGAAGGGGCCCCTCACCCTTCCCCGGCTGTTCACGGGCTTTTCACCGGCTTTTTACAGTCGAAATGGTATCGGCGTGAACGTGACGAGGAACAGGATCAGCCCAATCCACGCGAGCAGGGTCCGCGACCGTGGCAGCGGCCGCTGTCCGTCGAGCACCGGCGGATGGCCGAGGCGGCCGCGCGACAGTACCAGCACGAGCGCTCCCCAGAGCAGCCAGCCCCTCCAGTAGACGCCGAGCGCCACGATCAGCGCCCAGAAGCCTATGGCGACTCGGGCGTGCCAGCGCGGCAGCGCCCCGAACAGGATGTGCCCGCCGTCGAGCTGGGAGATGGGCAGGAGGTTGAGCATCGTGACGAACACGCCGAGCCAGCCCGCGAACGCGACCGGATGAAGCACAATGGCCGGCGTTGACCCGCTCACGAGGTGACGCAGCGCGAGCGTGAGGATCGAGTCGCCGAGCACGGCGTAGCTGTCATCGAGCCCCAGCAGCATCCCGCTCGGCGACGCGCGAGCGGTCGGCGCATGACTCATCGCCAGCCCGATCGCGAGCACCGGCAGCGCCACCACGAGCCCTGCAATCGGCCCGGCGATGCCCACGTCGAGCAGCTGACGCCGGTCCGACACGACGGTGCGCAGCCGGATGAACGCCCCCATCGTGCCGATGGACCACGGGACGACCGGGGCGGGAATGAAGTAGGGCGGCGACACATCGAGCCGATAGCGCCGTGCCGTGAGGTAATGGCCCAGCTCGTGACACAGCAGGATGGTGAGGAGCGGCGCGGCGAAGGAGAGCCCGGTTGCCCAGGCGTGGACGAAGTCCGCCGGGAAGGGGTACGTGCCGAGCACGAGCGCCAGCGGATTCGGGTCGAACGGGATGGCGCCCTTGAGCACGGCGCCCACGAACGTGGTGGTAAACAGCGTCGCCGCGAAGAGCAGCAGGTGCAGCGCCCACGCCTCGCGGTGTCGACGCCCGAGCGGGCGCGTCAGCACCAAGTGGCGTCCGTCCGGCTCGTCGGACCAATAGGAGGTGCCGGGCCAGCGTTCCAGCGCCGCGGCCAGCGCTGGGGAGGGCCCGGCATGCGCCGGATGTACAAGCGCGTCAATCACTTCCCGGTCCGGGAGCGCTGCCGTCCGCCAGGCGAGCAGGAACTCGCTCAGGTCCATAGACGTACTTGACGGCGGGTGCGCCGCGGCCTAGTATAGATTTGCACTCCTTCGAACTCCCAAAGAACCCATTTTCAACCGGTTACTCCCCCATCCCCGGGGTACGCCCGCCGTAGCACACACGGAGCAGAGCACACGTGGATATCGCTGAACTGAAGAAGAAGTCCGTCGCGGAACTACACGCGATGGCCGAAACCCTGAACATCACCAACTACTCAGGGCTTCGCAAGCAGGATCTCATCTTTCGCATCGAGCAATCGCTCCTCGATTCCGACACGGTGCTACACGGCGAGGGCGTGCTCGAGATCCTTCCCGAAGGCTACGGATTCCTCCGCAGCCCCGACTGGAACTACCTCTACGGCCCGGACGACATCTACGTCTCGCCCAGCCAGATCAAGCGGTTCGATCTGCGCACCGGCGACACGATCATGGGCCAGGTGCGTCCCCCCAAGGAGGGGGAGCGCTACTTGGCACTCCTCAAAGTCGAGACCGTGAACGGGGAGGAGCCGGAGAAAGCAAAGCACCGCGTCGCATTCGACAACTTGCGGCCGCGCTATCCCGAAGCGCGGATCCGCCTCGAGCGCAAGGACGCCGATCTGTCGATGCGGGTGATGGACATTCTCTGCCCCATCGGCAAGGGCCAGCGTGGCCTGATCGTGTCGCCGCCCAAGGCCGGCAAGACCATCCTGATGCAGAAGCTCGCCAACGCGGTCATCGAGAACCACCCGGAGATCTACCTCATCGTGCTGCTGATCGACGAGCGGCCGGAAGAGGTGACCGACATGGAGGAGAACGTGAAGGGAGCGGAGGTGATCTCCTCCACGTTCGACGAGCCAGCGGACCGGCACGTCCAGGTCGCGGACATGGTGATCGAAAAGGCGAAGCGCCTGGTGGAGCACGGGAAGGACGTGATGATCCTGCTCGACTCCATCACGCGGCTCGGCCGCGCTCACAACGTGGTAGTGCCGCACTCCGGCAAGATCCTCTCCGGCGGCGTGGACGCGAACGCCCTCCAGAAGCCCAAGCGGTTCTTCGGCGCCGCGCGCAACATCGAGGGCGGCGGCTCGCTCACGATCATCGCGACGGCATTGATCGACACCGGCTCGCGCATGGACGAAGTGATCTTCGAGGAGTTCAAGGGCACCGGCAACATGGAAGTCATCCTCGACCGTCGCATCGCCGACCGGCGCGTCTACCCGGCGATCGAGGTCCAGCGCACCTCGACCCGTAAGGAAGAGTTGCTCCTCACCAAGGAAGAGCTCAACAAGGTCTACCTGCTCCGCAACTTCCTCTCCGACATGCCGCCCGTCGAGGCGATCGAGTTCCTGCTCGAGCGCATGAAGCGGACCAAGACCAACGTGGAATTCTTCGCGACGATGGCTCAGGGGTGACGGCGGGAGGCCGGTTGTTGGCCGTGGACTGGGGCGAGCGCCGCATCGGCCTCTCCCTGTCCGACGAAACGCAGAGGCTCGCTCAGCCGCTCACCACCCTCACGCGCCGCGCCGGCAAGCGCTTCCCGATGCGTCAGCTGTGCACGCTGCTCGAGCAGCACGCCGTGGCCGGCGTGATCGTCGGCTTGCCGCTCGACGAGCAGGGCGAGGAGGGGGCGCCGGCGCGGGCCGCGCGCGAGCTCGCGGCCGCGATCGGCCGCCAGACTGGACGGCCGGTGGAGTTGTGGGACGAGCGCATGACCACGGCGCGCGCGCTCCAGGCAGTGCGCGAAATGGGAGGCTCGGCCCGGGGTCGCAAGGGGGACGTCGACGCGCTGGCCGCGACGCTGCTGCTGCAGCACTATCTGGATGCGCGGCGGGGATCCGCCACTTGAGAACGCGAAACGCGGAAGTCGGAACGCGGAACAGAGCAGGGAATGTCGAGCGCCTGTTCCGGCTTCCGCGTTCCGCGTTCCGCGTTTTGTTCGCGGGTGCCCTCGCGGCCTGCGGGCGCTCCGACGGCCCGCGGGTCACCGTGACCATTCCGGCCGGCGCCACCCTCGACGCCACCATCGACTCGCTCGCCGCAAACCGGGTGCTCAGCCATCCCGGCTCGTTTCGGCTGTACGCGAAGGTGCGCGGGCTCGGGGGGTCGCTAAAGAGCGGTGTCTACCTGCTGCGGCAGGGCGAGTCGTGGGGCGAGGTCGTGGCCACGCTCGAGCGCGGGCGCGGAGTCGAGCAGCGCTTCACGGTGCGGGAGGGCCTGCGGCTCGGCGAGGTCGCGGACCTCGCGCGTGGTCAGCTCCGAATTCCGCGAGACTCGTTCCTCGCGGCCGCGGAAGACTCCGTGCTGCTCGCCGGGCTAGGGCTGCCCGACGAGGCGCCGAGCGCTGAGGGATACCTGTTTCCCACGACGTACCTGCTGCCGCTGCACATCGGGGCGCGAGAGCTGGTCCGCGTGATGACGCACCAGTTCGCCGAGCAGTGGGGCCCCGAGTGGCAGGTCCGCCTCGATTCCCTCCACTTCTCGCGCCACGAGCTCGTCACCCTCGCGTCGATCATCGAGGCGGAGGTGCGCTACGACCCCGACCGGCCGTTCATCTCCGCCGTGTACCACAACCGGCTGCGGCGAGGGATGCGGCTCGAGGCGGACCCGACCGTGAGCTACGCGTACGGCCGGCGCCTGAAGCGGGTGTGGGAGAAGAACCTCGCCGTGCGCTCGTCCTACAACACCTATCTGCACGCCGGGCTGCCGCCGGGTCCGATCGCGCAGCCCGGGCGCGCGAGCCTCGCGGCGGCCCTCTATCCGGCGGATGTGCCGTTCCTCTACTTCGTGGCGCAGAGCGACGGCAAGCACATCTTCTCCGCCACGTACACCGAGCACCTCGCCGCGATCCGGCGCGTCAAGGAAATGCGGCGCGCAACGCGCGTGTCGCAGCGGCCGGCTCGCTAGCGCTCCAAACGGCGGCGCTCACCGCCACCCCCGCCGCCGCGGCGTGCGCCAGCGCGCCCGCGTTCGCCGCCGTGATGCCGCCGATCGCGATGACGGGCACCCCGGCGGGCGCGAGCCGCGCCAGCGCCGCGAACCCTTCCAGGCCAAGCGGCGGCCCGGCGTCAGGCTTGGTGGTCGTGGCGAAGCACGGGCCGACGCTCCAATAGTCGGCGGGCCAGCCCTGGACCCGGGCCGCTTCAGCGGACGAGCCGACGGAGATGCCCAGGAGGAAGCCGGGCGGCACGTGGGGCCTGAGCCGGTCGAGCGGCGGGTCCTCCTGACCCAGGTGGGCGCCCGCCGCATTCGCCGCGAGCGCGACGTCCACCCGGTCGTTCACGATCACGGGAACGCTCAGGGCACCCACCAGCGCCCGAGCCAGGGTCAGCACGTCGCGCGGCGCGGCGTCCTTGAGGCGCACCTGGATCATCGTCGCCCCGCCGGCCAGCGCCCGGCGGCACGCCTCGATCGGGTCGCGCCCCTTGAGAAGCGCGGCATCCGTGATCACCATCAAGCGCAACAAAGCCTCGAGTGCCATGAGCAAGACTCTGCGTGGACTGCGCGGCGCGACGACCGCCACCGCGAATACGAGCGAGGCGATCCTGGACGCGACCGCCGAGCTGCTGCGGGCGCTGCAGCACGCCAACGGCTTCAAGCCGGAAGATGTGGAGAGCGCAATCTTCACGTCGTCGCCCGACTTGACTGCCGAGTATCCCGCGCGCGCCGCGCGCGGCCTCGGCTGGCTCGACGTCCCCCTGCTCGGCGCCGCGGAGGTGGCCGTCCCCGACGGCCTGGCGCGTTGCATCCGCGTGCTGCTGCACTTCTACACGACCAAGCCCCAGCGCGAGCTGAAACATACGTACCTGCGCGGCGCCGCAAAGCTGCGGCCGGACCGCCCGCCGTCGTGTTGAACATCCGAGGAGGTTCGGGCGAGATGCAGCCTCGAGTCACTCGGCGAGCGGGGGTCTCAGCGTTGCCGCTCCTGCTGAGTCTCGGAGCCATCGCTCGGTCGCCAGCTCAGACGCTCCGAGGTGAGTTGGTCGGAGCGACCACCGGGCTGCCGGTGGCGTTCGGACTGATCTCACTCCTCGACTCAGCGCGGCTGGAACGCGACCGAACCGTAACGGCAGTCGACGGACGCTTCGTGCTTCGAGCACCAGGCCCCGGCGAATACCGCC
>Ga0209472_1001571_pt1 | contig 13149 bp, 9 predicted proteins | sample GraSoiAngelo_130_FD_185887 | JGI IMG/M metagenome (GOLD analysis project Ga0209472, IMG submission 185887) | Grasslands soil microbial communities from the Angelo Coastal Reserve, California, USA - 14_0929_02_20cm (SPAdes) (version 2) | ecosystem: Environmental > Terrestrial > Soil > Grasslands ...
GCCACGCGAACTCCTCCGGGCAACGGCGGAACATTGCCGCCAGGACGCCAAGCTGCAGTACAACTTCCTGACTGACGCTACCTGCGTGGACCGCTTTCCCGCGGAGCCGCGATTCGAATTGAACTATCACTTGGTTTCCATCCCGCGGCGGGAAAAAGTGCGGCTGCGCGTGTGGCTCAGTGGCAACGATCCGATGGTTGATTCGCTGGTTCCCGTGTGGCCAGGCGCGAATTGGCTGGAGCGGGAAATTTTTGACCTGTTCGGGATTCGCTTCAGCGGGCATCCCGACTTGCGGCGTATTTTGCTTCCTGAAGATTGGGAAGGTTATCCGTTGCGCCGGGATTATCCCGTAGAGGGCTATCGAGACGTGCCGAACACGGGCGAATTATTCCGGAAAAGCAGCACACCATGACAACCGTTGAAACCGCAATCGGAACAGCAAGGACGATGGTCCTTAATATGGGGCCGCAACACCCGTCGACGCACGGGGTGCTGCGCATTTTGCTGGAGTTGGATGGCGAAACGGTGGTGAAAGCGGTTCCTGATCTCGGCTACCTGCACACGGGAATCGAAAAATCCTGCGAAGACAAGACCTATTCGCAAGTCATCACGCTGACGGATCGGATGGATTACCTAAATCCGCTGGGCAACAACCTCGTGTACTGCCTGGCAGTGGAAAAGCTGCTTGGCCTAGAAGTGCCGAAGCGCGCGCAATACATCCGCGTGATGATGGTGGAGTTGCAGAGAATTTCTTCGCACCTGGTGTGGCTAGGCACGCATGCGATCGACCTGGGGGCGATGTCGGTTTTTCTGTACTGCTTCCGCGAGCGCGAAGAGATTTTGAAGATTTTCGAGCTGTTCACGGGCCAGCGAATGATGACCAGCTACATTCGAATCGGCGGGCTGGCATTGGATCCGCCGGCGGGCTGGCGGCAGGCGGTGGAGCGCTTCCTGAAGATGATGCCGAGCCGCGTGGACGAATACGAGACGCTGTTGACAGAAAACCGCATCTGGATCGGACGCACGAAGGGCGTCGGGTATATTTCTGCAGAGGATGCGATTGCCATGAGCATGAGCGGGCCGACGCTTCGGGCTGCGGGCGTTGCTTACGACAACCGAAAAGTGTTTCCGTATTCGAGCTACGAGGAATTCAATTTCAACGTGCCGACGCGCAAGGAATCAGATTGCTACGCGCGGTACCTTGTGCGCGTGGCAGAGATGCGCGAATGCGTGAAGATCATCCGGCAGGCGTTCGACAAGATCAAAGATGAAGGACCGATCAAAGCGGATGCGCCAGGAATCATCCCGCCACAACGCGAAAAAATGAAGACGGAGATGGAAGCGCTCATTTACCACTTCAAGATTTTCACGGAAGGATTTTCACCGCCGCCGGGCGAGACATTTGTCACGATTGAGTCCCCGCGCGGAGAGCTGGGCTGTTTCGTGGCCAGCGATGGTTCGCCAAAGCCGCTCCGCGTACACTTCCGTTCTCCTTCGTACATTAATTTGCAGGCGCTGCCCAAGCTGATTGAAGGGCAGTTGATTTCGGACGTGATTGCGTGCATCGGAACCATCGATATCGTTCTCGGAGAAGTCGACAGGTAATCATGGAACTTTCCCCAACACTCTCGGCGAAGTTTGAAAAACTGCAGAACAGCTATCCGGTAAAGCGCAGCGCGCTGATCCCCATGCTGATGTACGCGCAGGACGAGTACGGATGTGTCAACAACGAGATGATCGCGGAAATCGGGCGGCGGCTGGACTTGAATAACGTGCAGATCGAGGAGACGCTGGCGTATTACTCGATGCTGCACCGCAAGCGTTGGGGCAAGCATCACGTGCAGATTTGCACCAATGTGGCGTGCATGCTGAAGGGCGGGAACGAGCTTCTGGAGCGCGCGAAAAAACGGCTGGAGATACGGCACAAGGAAACGACTGCCGACGGAGTTTTCTCGCTGGAAGAAGTGGAATGCATCGGCGCCTGCACGGGCGCTCCCGCGATGCAGGTCAACTACGATTTCTACGAAAACCTGACGCCTCTTAAGTTCGACCGCATCATCGAAGAGCTCGATGTCGGCAAACATCCGGCGCCCGAACCAGTGATTTCAGGCGCGCTGCACGAACGGCACGAGCTGGAAACGCCGCTCATCAGCCGGCGATGGGGGATGAAGGACTCGCACAAGATCGACGTCTACCTGATGCAAGGCGGCTACAAAGCGCTGGAGAAAGCGCTGAAGGAGATGGCGTCGGAGTCGATCATCGAGGAAGTGAAGAAGTCGAACCTGCGCGGTCGCGGCGGCGCAGGATTCCCGACCGGAATGAAGTGGTCGTTCGTGCCCAAGGACACGCCGAAGCCCAAATACGTGATTTGCAATGCGGATGAATCCGAGCCGGGAACTTGCAAGGACCGGCCGCTGATGGAGATGGACCCGCACCAGTTGATCGAAGGAATGGTGATTGCGGGACGCGCCATCGGTTCGCACCAGGGATTCATTTATATTCGCGGCGAATACCGCTACGTGCTGGATATCGTGGACGGAGCTCTCGCCGAAGCATATGCGCGCGGCTACCTGGGGAAGAATATTCTCGGAACGGGATTCGATTTCGATTTGCTGGCGCACACCGGGGCAGGCGCTTACGAGTGCGGCGAAGAATCCGCGCTGATGGAATCGCTCGAAGGCAAGCGCGGCTATCCACGGATCAAGCCGCCCTTCCCTGCCGTGGTGGGATTGTACGGATGCCCGACGATCATCAATAACGTTGAGACGCTGAGCGCGGTGCCCTCGATTATCCGCGAAGGCGGCGATGCGTATGCCAGCCGCGGCACGCCGAAAAACGGCGGGACGCGAATGTTATGCATCGCGGGACACGTCAACAAACCTGGAATTTATGAAGTGCGGCTGGGGATGAACATGAAAAAGTTCATCTACGACGTAGCCGGAGGAATTCCGGACGGAAAGAAACTGAAGGCGGTGATTCCTGGCGGAAGTTCATGCCCGCTGCTGACCGCCGACGAGATCGATATCCCGATGGACTATGACTCCGTGGCGAAAGCCGGCTCGATGCTGGGCTCCGGGGGCATGGTAATCATGGACGAAGACACCTGCATGGTGGACATGGCGCGGCGCATTATGCAGTTCTACGCCCATGAATCGTGTGGGTGGTGCATCCCGTGCCGCGAGGGAACAACGTGGCTGAGAAAAACGCTGGAGCGTTTTCACGCCGGAATGGGGCGCGTGGAGGACATTGACATGATCGCGGACTTGGCGAAAAACATGCTAGGCCGCACGTTCTGCCCGCTCGGAGACGCGGCGGCGATGCCCACGATCAGCATCATGAAGAAGTGGCGCAACGAATTCGAAGATCACTTGAGGGGGCGCTGCCCGTACAAATCCGCGGGCGTGCTGGTTGGCTCGCGATAGGAATCCATGGCCGAACAGAAACTGATCAAGCTGAAAATCAACGAACGCGAAGTGCAGGTGCCGCAGGGAACGCTGGTGATTGAAGCGACGCGGCGCATGGGGACGGAAGTGCCGTCGTTCTGCTACTACCCCGGCTTGTCGCTGCAAGCGGCGTGCCGCATGTGCCTGGTGGAAGTCGAAAAAGCGCCGAAGCTGCAGACAGCGTGCACGCTGGTGGCGATGGAAGGGATGATCGTTCGAACGGACACCGAGCAAGTGCGGCAGGCGCGGAAGTACATGCTGGAATTCCTGCTGACGAATCACCCGCTGGATTGCCCGGTGTGCGACAAGGGCGGCGAGTGCGAATTGCAGGACATGGTGTTCCGCTACGGCGCGGACTCCAGCCGATTTGTTGAGGAGAAAATTCACCGGCCGGAAGAAAAATGGTCGGAGCTGGTTTATTACGATGCGCCACGCTGCATTTTGTGCTTCCGGTGCGTGCGCGTTTGCGATGAAGGCATGGACGTGAAGGCGCTGGGCGTGGGGATGCGCGGGGCGAACAGCGTGATCATCCCGAATCGCCAGGATCACCTGGAGTGCGAAGAGTGCGGGATGTGCATCGATATTTGCCCAGTGGGAGCGCTGACCAGCGGAACGTACCGGTATAAGACGCGCCCGTGGGAAATGGCCTACGTGCCGACGGTGTGCACGCACTGTTCGAATGGCTGCAAGACCACGCTGAGCGTGCGCAACCACGAGATTCTGCGTTCGAACAACCGCGACCTGAGCGGGATCAACGGAGATTTTCTTTGTGTGAAGGGGCGGTTTGGATTTGATTTCACCAGGCACGCCGAGCGCATCCGCCAGCCGATGGTTCGCAAAGGTGCCAAGCTTTATCCCGTATCGTGGGAAGAAGCAGCGCAGGCCGCGGCGACCATGCTGAAGGCAGTCCACGATTCCGGCGGCAAAGACGCGATTGGTTTCATCGGCTCGAACCGCACTTCGAATGAAGAGAATTATTTGTTGCAGAAGCTGGCGCGCACCACGTTTGGAACGAACAACGTCGACCATCATCGCACAGCCGATTACACCGGATTGATCACCGCGCTTGGCGAGCACGCGGGTGATTCGCTGCTGACGATGAAGCAATTGTACGAATCGAAGGCCGTCTTGCTGATCGGAAATGACCCCACGAATCAGAACCCGCTTGTCGCGTGGCAGATTCGCAGCGGAATCCGGCATTTTGGCGCCAAGCTGTTCGTCATCAATGCGAACGAGATCAAGCTCAAACGCAAGGCCACGCAGTTTGTGAAAGTGTCGGCAGGCCAGGAAACGGCCGCGCTGCGCTGGCTGGCGCGTGAGGAAGGACAGCTCGCGCCGGAGCTTGTTGAACAACTGGCACAATTGAAGGCCGGGCTTGAGGCGGAAAGCGATGTCGCCGTAGTTTTCGGCGCGGAGATTTCCGGCGCCGCGATTGGGACGCTAGTAGCCTTCGGTTCGAAGCTGCCGGGGAAGACTCGCTACATGGCGCTGGGTGATTATGCGAATTCGCGCGGCGCCGCGGACATGGGTGTCTTGCCGGACCGTTTGCCCGGATACGCCTACGTGGGCAGTCCACACGCGCACACTTCCTTTGAAAAGTTGTGGGGCTGCGGACCGATCCCGCCAAAGCCGGGACTGACCGCACCGCAAATGGTGGAAGCAGCGAAAGTGGGAAAATTGAGGGCGTTGTACGTGATGGGAGCGAACCCGCTGGCACATTTCGGCACACTGAGTCTTGGGCGCGACAAACTGGACACGCTAATCGTGCAGGAAATGTTCCTCACCGAGACGGCTAGCGTGGCGGACATCGTTTTTCCCGCGACCTCGGCCTATGAAAAGGACGGCACGGTCACCAATACTTCCGGCGAAATTCAAATGCTGCGAAAGGGCGCGGAAGTGATGGGGCCGCGGAGCGATTTCGATTTGCTGAGGATCTTATCGCATCAATTGGAGAAACTGGGGCTGGGAAAAGCGTTCCGTTACAAGAATCCGGCCGCAGTGTTTGAAGAAATTCGCAAAGCCGTGAGCGGCTATAACGTGCAGCCGGCGGGGCTGCTGACCGGAGGCGCGGAGCCGACGCGCGTGGAATTCTCGAGGAATGGGTACGCGCCGTACGACGTGCCGGTGGGATTGATTCGACCCGCGAAGGACACCTTGTTTACGAGCGGAACGCTGGGGCGCTTCTGCACCATGATGGAATCGCTGCCGGAGGCCAAGGCCTAGCCGTGACTTCTTTTTTGTCCTCAAATGCGGAGCTGGTCATCACGGTCGTCAAGATCGCGCTGCTGCTTTTCATTGTCCTCACGGTGAATGCGTACCTGACGTGGTTCGAGCGGAAAGTCGTGGCGCACATTCAGTCACGCTGGGGACCGCATCGCGTGGGTCCGCATGGATTGCTGCAGCCGCTGGCCGACGGCCTGAAATTTCTATTTAAGGAAGACCCCACGCCGGCGGGTGCGGACAAATTTGTTTACTACCTGGCGCCGCTACTGGCTTTGGCGCTGGCGCTGACATCGATTGCGCTTATCCCGTTTGGGCCGCAGCCGATTCGACTGTTCGGACACGACATTTATCTGGGGATTGTATCGCCTGACGTAAACATAGGAATCCTGGCGCTGTTCGCGATCACCGCGATGGGCGTTTATGGCGTGGCGCTGGCGGGATGGTCTTCGAACAGCAAGTATCCGCTGCTCGGCGGTCTGCGTAGCTCGGCGCAGATGATCAGTTATGAATTGGCGCTGACGATGTCCGTGGTCGGCGTGCTGCTGATGGCAGGCAGCTTCAACTTGAAGCAAATTATCGAAGCGCAGGCGCATCATCCGGAGCGGGGGATTTTTGGCTGGAATGTGTGGCCGCAGATCTTGGGATTTTTTTGTTTTTTCGTAGCGGCGGTGGCGGAAACGAATCGCGTGCCGTTCGATTTGCCCGAAGCGGAGTCTGAACTGGTCGCGGGCTTTCATACCGAGTACGCCAGCTTCAAGTTCGCGATGTTCTTCATCGCGGAATACACCAGCATGATCACGGTTTCGTGCTTGTGCTCGATTCTGTTTTTCGGCGGCTGGCTGTCTCCCTTCCCTGCTTCGTGGACTTTCACTCATTATTTGCCGTCGGTGATCCTGATTCCGTTCGGGCTGTGGGTGATTATGGACGGGTTCCGCTACGAAACGATGTTCGGCCGCATTATTTTGCCGGGAGTCGGAACGGCAATTGCCGGGCTGGGCGCGGTTTTTGTCTTGCTCCCCAACGTGAATGAGTTTATTCAGGCACCCTTCTGGCTGCTGTCGAAGATTTTTGTTTTCCTTTTTGTGTACGTGTGGATGCGCGGGACGCTGCCGCGTTTCCGTTACGACCAGTTGATGGCGTTCGGGTGGAAATTGCTGCTGCCGCTGTCCATTGTGAACGTGATTGCCACCAGCTTCGTAATTCTGGCGAAAATGACGTGGGGTGCGAAATGACGGCGCCGCTCGTTGTTTTCTTTGTGCTGGCGGTGCTGGCGGTGATTGGCGCGGTCAGCCTGATCTTGCAGAAGCACGCGATTCATAGCGCGCTTTCGCTGATTGTGGTGATGGTTGCCCTCGCGGGACTTTATCTTCTGCTGGGCGCGGAGTTCGTTGCTGCCGTGCAGATCATCGTCTATGGCGGCGCGATCATGGTGCTGTTCGTGTTCGTGATCATGCTTTTGAACGCTGGTGTGGAGGAGCACACCAATCTTTCCAGGATGGCGGGAGCGCCGGGATTGCTCCTGGTGGTGGCGCTGGCGGGCTTCGTGGCGGCGACGATCGCGAAGTCGGCGGAGAGCGTGCATGCCGCGCCGCAAACGGGAGAACTTGCTTCGACGCTCGGGATTTCCAACATGATTTTCAAGGATTTCGTCTATCCGTTCGAGCTAACTTCGTTTCTGATTCTCGTGGCGGTGCTCGGGGCCACGGTGCTGGCCCAGCGGGAGAAAAGTTGAGATGGTGCCGACGAACTATTACGTCATTCTGAGCGCGATCCTGTTCGGGCTGGGCGTGTTTGCGTTTATCTTCAAGCGCAACATCATCACCATTTTCATGTCCATTGAGCTGATGCTCAACGCCGTCAACCTCGCGTTTGTGGCGTTCAGCCAGGCTCTGGGAAAAGTCGACGGCCAGGTTTTTGTGCTGTTCGTGATTGTGGTGGCGGCGGCGGAAGCCGCCGTGGGACTGGGAATCATCATCTTGATTGCGCGCAACCGGCAAACGCTGAACGTGGAACGCGTCGACCTGCTCAAACTCTAATGCCGAAATACCCGATGCTCGAATACCTGTGGATTGTTCCGCTGCTGCCGCTGCTGGGCTCGGCGGCGAATGGACTTTTTGGCGCGAAATGGCCGAATAAGACTGTCAACTGGGTGGCGCTTGGCTCAACGGGGCTTTCGTTTCTCGGCGCGCTGGAAGCGGTCCGCGAATTTTTCGAATCCGGGCAAGTTCTTTTTCACAAGGAATTCTTCACCTGGATCGCCGCGGGTAATTTCCGCGCTGGCTTCGATCTGCAGATGGACCAGCTCACGGTGGTGATGGTGCTCGTGGTGACCGGAGTAGGCTGGCTCATTCACATTTACGCCACCGGATACATGGCGCATGAGGGCGGCTACTACCGGTTCTTTTCCTACCTCAACCTGTTCATGTTTTTCATGCTGATCCTGGTGCTGGCGGCGAATTACGCGCTGCTCTTCGTTGGGTGGGAGGGCGTCGGGCTTTCGAGCTACTTGCTCATTGGATTTTACTTTCTGAAAAAATCGGCTTCGGATGCGGGGAAGAAAGCGTTCATCGTCAATCGCATCGGCGATTTCGGATTCATGCTGGGGATGTTTTTGCTGTTCCGCGCTTTCCATACCTTGGATTTCCAAGCCATTTTCACTAGTTCAACGCTGCACGGCTGGCCTGTTGAATTGAGCGGGCATCTTGGCACTTTGACGTTTGCGTGTTTGCTCCTTTTCATGGGCGCGTGCGGAAAATCGGCGCAGTTACCTCTGTACGTTTGGCTGCCGGACGCGATGGAAGGGCCGACACCTGTGAGCGCGCTGATCCACGCGGCCACGATGGTGACCGCGGGCGTATATGTTGTGGCCCGCTCGCACATTCTTTTTGCGCATGCTCCGACGGCGATGCTGGTCGTCGCTATCGTGGGCTGCGCGACGGCGTTTTTTGCCGCCACCGTCGGCTTGGTGCAAACGGATATCAAAAAAGTTCTGGCGTACTCCACTGTCAGTCAATTGGGCTACATGTTTCTCGCGTGCGGCGTGGGCGCGTTTTCCGCGGGCATCTTTCATCTGATGACCCACGCGTTCTTCAAGGCGCTGCTCTTCCTTGCGGCTGGTAGTGTGATTCACGCCATGGGCGGCGAGCAGGACATGCTCCGCATGGGCGGACTGAGCAAGAAAATTCGCTGGACGTACGCGACGATGTTGACGGCGACGCTGGCAATTGCTGGCTTCCCGCCGTTTGCGGGGTTCTTCAGCAAAGACGCCATTCTGCTTTATACGCTAGTTAGCCAGCCGGGCGGGAATAGGGAGTCGCCGATCGGACCAGTGCTTTACGTTTTCGGGCTGATCACGGGGCTGCTTACGTCTTTTTACATGTTCCGGCTGATTTTTCTCACCTTCAACACGAAACCGCGTTACGACGAGGAGAAAGTTCACGCGCACGAATCGCCCTGGAGCATGCTCGGGCCGCTGGTTGTTCTTGCCGTGTTGTCCGTATGTGGCGGATGGCTGGCTGCGCCGTCGTATTTCGGAGGGACGGATTATTTTAAAGAGTTCCTCACGCCGGCGCTCGCTGATGTAGAGCCGGAGCTAGGTTCCCCCGGGTTTCCCGGGGCCGGCGCACCAAACGAGCTGGTACTTGCGGCCATAGCGGCGGGCGTCGCGCTGATCGGATTTCTTGCAGCGTTGTGGTTTTACATCCGGCGGCCCGACAGGCCCGCCCAACTGGCAAAATCATGGAAACGAACCTACACCACGCTGCTGAACAAATATTACGTAGATAAGCTTTACGCCTTCCTGATCGTCCGCCCGCTGCTGTGGATTTCGACCAACGTGCTCTGGAAAGCGACCGACGTAGCCGCGATTGACGGAGCGGTGAACGCCATTGCCGAAGGCGCGACTGCCATCGGCGACGGGGTTCGTCACGCGCAATCCGGGAACACGCGGAGCTACGCGGTGTGGGTGGTCGTCGGAGCGCTGGTGGTGATAGCGGTCATCTTCTTCTGGCCATTCAGCGGAAAAGCCGTCGTCGGGATGGTGCGTTGATGCTGCACGGCGGACACCTGCTTTCGGTGCTTATTTTCTTCCCTGCCGTGGGAGCGCTGGCGTTGTTGTTGTTGCGCGGCGACGATCACAAATTCATCCGCATAATCGCGCTGATTGTTTCTCTGGCGGAATTTTTGTTTTCGCTGTTGATGATACGGGCAGTGCCGGCTGGCGCCACCGGGTATCACCTCGAGGAATACGCCAAGTGGATCAACCAGCCGCCGATCAATTACCACCTGGGCGTTGACGGAATCAGTTTGTTCCTGGTGATCCTGACGACGTTTCTGACGCCGATTTCCATTGTGGCGTCGTGGAAGAACATCGAGCATCGCGTCAAGGAATTTTTCGTGATGCTGCTGATGCTGGAAGTCGGCGTCGTGGGCGTGTTCCTCTCGCTGGACCTTTTCCTCTTCTTTCTTTTCTGGGAAGTGATGCTGATTCCCATGGCGTTCCTTATCGGCATTTGGGGACACGACCGGCGCGTGTATGCGGCGGTGAAGTTCGTGCTGTACACGATGGCCGGCTCGATCCTGATGCTGGTCGGCATCGTCTGGTTGTACAACGCCACGGGCACGTTTGATTTGCCGACGATTCAGACGCTGCTGCACACACCTGCGTCGCAAGGCGGCCTGGAGCTTGCGTCCAGAACCGAGATGCTCCTCTTCCTCGCGTTCTTTCTGGCGTTTGCGATCAAGGTGCCGCTCTTCCCGCTGCACACCTGGCTCCCGGATGCGCACGTGGAAGCACCCACGGCCGGGTCGGTGATGCTGGCAGGCGTGTTGCTGAAAATGGGCACGTACGGAATGATCCGCTTCTGTTTGCCGCTCTTCCCGGAGGCTTCGCGCCGCGCGGCAGGCTGGGTGGCAGTGTTGGCGATTATCGGCATCATTTACGGCGCGCTGGTGGCGATGGTGCAGCCAAACTTGAAGAAGCTGGTCGCCTACTCGTCGGTCAGCCACCTTGGCTTCGTAGTGCTGGGGATTTTCGCGTTCCACAACATTTCCATGCAGGGCGCGGTTTACCAGATGCTGGCGCACGGGATTTCGACGGGCGCACTCTTTTTGCTCGTCGGCATGCTGTACGACCGGCGTCACACCTTTGAAATCAGCGAGTACGGCGGGCTGGCCACGCCGATGCCAAAGCTTGCGGCGTTCTTCCTGTTTGTGGCTCTCTCCTCGCTGGGATTGCCGATGCTGAATGGTTTCGTCGGCGAATACCTGGTGCTACTCGGCACGTACCAGCGGCACTGGGGCTGGGCTTCGTGGGCCGCGCTTGGTGTGATTTTCTCCGCGTGCTACTTGCTATGGTCGTATCAACGTGTGTTTTTCGGCGAGATTACGCGGGAGAAAAACCGCACACTTCCTGATGCTTCCGCGCGCGAGAAGTGGATTCTCGCCACTATGGTGGTCGTCACATTGTGGATGGGTATTGGCTCGACGTTTATCACGCGGCGGACGGCGGCTGCGGCGCAAGACGTGATTGACCAGGTCGAACCGCAACGGCCCTATGAGGCGCTGGTACCGAAAGAAACCGCGCCGCAAGCGAAACGGGATTCCGCAAGAGCGGCTGCGAACATCGTTGCAAGGGAAAGGCTGGGAATCCGCTAGATGCTCCCCCGCGTTATCGACGCGTATCGAGTGCTTCCGGAACTGGTGTGGTGCGGCTTCGGCGTGCTGGCGATGCTGATGCAGCCGTTCGTGCGCAGCCGGCACTTTTTCACGTTCCTTGCGCTGATCGGTGCGCTGGTGGGAACGGCGGCATCGGTGACTTCAGCAATGCATGCGGGGCCTGGTTTTGAAGGGCTGGTGCAGTCCGATTCGTTCAGTTTCTTTTTCCGGCTGCTGGTAGGGACCGTTGCGTTTCTGGTGGTTCTGGTGGCGGAGCCATATCTGGAGCGGGAACGGCTTCCCTGCGCGGAATTTTACGCGCTGCTGCTGTTTGCCACAGCCGGGATGGGAGTACTGGCTTCGGCGCAGGAGTTGCTCACTGCGTTCATCGGCCTGGAGATGAGTTCGATCTCCAGCTACATTCTTGCGGGGTATCGCCGCGATTCCTTGAAGTCCAGCGAATCGGCGATGAAGTATTTTCTGCTGGGTTCGTTTGCAACGGCGTTCTTTCTCTACGGGATCGCGCTGGTGTATGGCGCGAGCGGAACGACCAAGCTGACCGGGATGGGCTCAGAAGAGCTTTTCCATAGCACGTATTTCGAGCTTGGGCTGGCGATGATCCTGATTGGGCTGGGCTTCAAAGTAGCCGCGGCGCCATTCCAGGTGTGGACGCCGGACGTTTACGAAGGCGCGCCCACGCCGGTGACGGCGCTATTCTCCGCGGGGCCGAAGGCCGCGGCATTTGCATTGCTGCTACGCATCTTTGCGACGGTTCCGGCGGCCACGCACTTCTGGTTCTGGGCTTTCTGGACGCTAGCGGCGCTGACGATGTTCGCCGGGAACCTGGGCGCGCTGGTGCAGACCAACGTCAAGCGGCTGCTGGCGTATAGCTCGATAGCGCACGCGGGCTACATCATGGTGGCCTTTGCGGCGGTTACGTTCATGGCGCGCAGCGGAGCGGCGGAAGCGGCGCCGGCTTACGCGGCGGTGCTTTTTTATTTGCTCAGCTACGCGCTGGTGAAACTGGGAGCATTCACCATCGTTTCGCAACTGGGCGGCACGGGCGAAAAAAATCTTTCATTGGACGACTATGCGGGGCTTTCACAGCGGCAGCCGTGGGTGGCGGCTGCGCTGAGCGTTTACCTGCTTTCGCTGCTCGGGCTGCCGGTGACAGCGGGCTTTTTCGGAAAGTTCTACATTTTCAAGGCAGCGGTGAATTCGCACTTGCTGTGGCTCGCCGTGCTGATGGCGATTAACAGCGTGATCGGGGCTTACTACTACCTGCGCGTGATCGTGGTGATGTACATGCGCGAGTCCAGCGCGGAAGCTGCGGCGGCTCCCCCGGTAGGATTTCCTCTTACCCTCAACTTTGTTTTGGCGTTCACGGTCGCCGGCACGCTGTATTTTGGATTGTTTCCCAACCAGGTGCTGAACTTCATTCTGCAGCCCACTCTTCTCGGACGGTAGTCAGAGTAAGCCGTCGGCACTCCAAAGGGCGTGACATGTCTACCCCTCGTATTTTGTAAATGTTGCATCTAAAAGACTTAGGCGTTTTGTAAGTCCTTTGTTTGCAACACATACGGGATAGCCCCGGAACTGTTGCATCTAAAGGATTTAGAGGTTAACGCAATTATCGAGGCTCAGTTGCGTTTCTTTTTGAGCAAGGTCCCGGATGGCAATTCGTCGCGAAAATCGGCATAGGGGGGAACGGTCGCCCGTTCTCCCCTGCCACAGTCGCGGTAGGGACGCGAGTTAACCTCGCGCCCCCCGCACAGATCCGTACGGGCAGGATTGCTGCATACGGCTCTTACCGCAGATACCTGGCGTT
>Ga0209472_1001579_pt1 | contig 13121 bp, 15 predicted proteins | sample GraSoiAngelo_130_FD_185887 | JGI IMG/M metagenome (GOLD analysis project Ga0209472, IMG submission 185887) | Grasslands soil microbial communities from the Angelo Coastal Reserve, California, USA - 14_0929_02_20cm (SPAdes) (version 2) | ecosystem: Environmental > Terrestrial > Soil > Grasslands ...
GAGTGCGGCGAGAAAATTTGCGCATCAAGCGCGAGCGGCGTCCACACATCCGCTTGCGGACGCAAGCTGGCCGGCATTACTCCGACCACGACGTAGCCGGCGCCGTCCAGACGAATCGTCTCGCCAATAATCCCTGGATCGGCGCCAAAGCGGTTGCGCCACAATGTCTCACTCAGAACTGCCATGTGCTCTTGGCCTTGCTTCCCCTCCTCAGGTAAAAATGCCCGGCCAGCAACCGGCTGAACTCCTAACATTGAAAAAAGCCCGGTCGTCACGTTCGTGACGGTTACACGCACCGGCTCACCGGCGCCGGTCAGGTTTGCACCGGAGGTCCCGCCGAAAGCGGCGATTTCCTCGAAAACGTGGTTGCGATCCTTCCACGCGGGGAAGTCCGCGCTGACCACCGTTGAGGGGCCAAACGCAAAATGCTCCGTGGCCCACACCAGTCTCGCAGGATCCTTAAACGGCAAAGGCCGCAGCAAGACCGCATCAACCACACTGAAAATCGCTGTGTTCGCGCCGATGGCAAGCGCCAAAGTAAGCACGGCGACAGCGGTGAAACCGGGACTCTTGACCAGCATCCGCAGGCCGAAGCGAACGTCCTGCCGGAAGTGATCCCACCAAAGCCAGCGACCGGTTTCGTAAAAGCGCTCCTGGGCTTGCGTCACGTTGCCGAAGGCGCGGCGCGCGGCGGCTCGCGCCTCCTCCTCACTCAAGCCCTGTTCCTGCAACCGCTCGATCTCAAGCTGCAGATGGGCCTCAATTTCGGCATTGAAGTCGTTCGCCGGCCGCTTGCGTCCGAACATAGCTCTAGCCATCTTTGGCCTCCGGTTCGAGAATCCTTCCGATGGCCGTCACGAGCCGCCTCCAGCGCGTGTTTTCTTTGACAAGCTGTTTTCGCCCAGCCTGGGTCAGAGTATAGAAGCGAGCTTTCCGGTTGTTCGCCGAAGTTCCCCAGTGAGCGGCAATCCACCCTTGCGCCTCCAGGCGCTGCAGCGCGGGATAGAGCGCGCCGTGTTCCACCAGCAGCGCTTCTTCCGATGTCTGCTGAATGGATCGCGCGATGCCCTGGCCGTGTTGCGGTCCAAAAACAAGCGTGCGAAGGATAAGCAGGTCCAGCGTGCCCTGCAGCAGTTCGAGCCGTTCTCTGGCTTCTTGGGTAGACATATAACCTGTCTATCAGGTACTTGGGTAAAATGTCAACCCAAAGATAGGCGAACACCACCGGGGCGCTGGGAAGGTCAGAATGGGATCAAACCAGGTGCAGCCTGTCTCTGGCGAAATAACAATTCGCCAGAGACACGCGCAACCGTTCACAATCGCTCGCTTCGTCCCGAGACCAAATCGAACGTCAAAACTGGGATAAGAAATGATCGAAAACTCGCATGGTGGCGTGGTGATTATCCTCCAGGAACCAGCCGTGCGAATTGCGGGGCAAAACAATCAATTGCTTGTTCGTCGATCCCAGCGATTCAAATAGGGTGTTGGCGAGATCCTCGCCAACGAGGAGATCCAGAGCGCCGTCAACGACCAGCGCCGGGACGGTGATATTGCCCCAAGGCAACGTTTGAGCCGGGCATACGTTAACGACTGGAGGAGAGAGAGGGCATATATTCACTTCCTCCACGACCGCGATCGAACTATCCGGCTGTAAGAACGGCGACGAAGAGAATATGGCCAATGCATCCGGCGAAATCGTTGATTTGCCCGTAAGGGGATCGGTCCCGAAAATGATTTCATCAATTTCGGATTGCGTGGGCGCCAATGCCTCGGGAAATTGGGAAAATAGTATCCTCGGCACGTCTCCGAATAGGTTTTGTGGTATGACAAAGCCACCCGGGGCCGTGGATAACAATCCCACGCCGGCAGCCAACTGATGTTGCGGATCAGAAGCGGCGAGTAAGCCGGTAATCAGCCCGCCCTGGCTCCAGCCAATGACAACCGGCACCCGCCCGGTGTTATTTCTGATGTAGCCGGCCACCGCCGCGGCGTCCCTCACCCGACCGAGGATATCGATTGGGAAATAGTCCGTGGGTATCGCTGGCGCCGGCAAGGAGCCGCCCATGCCACGAAGGTCGAGCGCATAAACGTCGTAACCAAGTACCGCGAGGGAATCCATCACACTGCGACCCGGAAAATCCCAGGTCTGGCTATTTACCCAGCTTCCGTGTATCAGCAACACAGGAACTTTGCTCGGCTGGGCTCCGGCTTTGTGGCTCACGTGGATCGAATAATTGTCGCTGGTGACATAAATATCGGGGAGATGAACGACGGACTGTTGTGCGCGGGCTGGCACGCTGTTTATCAGCATCATTGCCAGCACAAGAAATCTCAATAGACGGATCGGCAACCGCTTCATGGTGATCCTCCTCTTTTTTGCTCTTTAGCTAGCTAGGATCTTAGCGGGAAGGGGAGCTCTTTCCTCCTGAAACAAAACTCCAACTGGAAAAGAATAACACTTCCCACCTACACCTCTTTCAGAAAAGTGATTCAAAAGATTGATGCCGGTAATAATCGACAATCCGTCCGGAACCCTGTCTGTACTTGCCAGAGCCCCTTCAAGTCCATTTTGCGACGGTTTGATGTCAGCGAGGATCAGCGGCTTGCTGCCGCTCGATCTCCAGTGATTCCCAACCGCTTAAGTGAATCTCGGTGATGACCAGTCGCCGGGTGGAGTGCTCCTGCGGCTGATATATCCGCAGCACTACTCGCGACTGTGGAAGTTGCGACGCATCCACCGGATACTTGGCCAATCCAGAGAGATCTCGAAAGGGGAGGGCCCCTTCGAAACGCGTCAGGAATCAGGCGTATATTGCGCCGAATATGGTGAGTAGTTGGGCCAGCAACCTGCCTCTGGCGAAATAACAATTCGCCAGAGGCAGCTGAACCTCATATATGTAACGGGTTACACGACGTCTTTGTATGCTGTTCATTTCAAACGCGCTCTTACTGTAATTCTGGCGAACCACACCGCAGTTTCATCTTCCTGAAAGTCGCTGATTTCAAAGGCGTTCGCGCCGGATGACATTTTCAGTAGGGACAGGGGATGGTTTTTCTGTACCCACGCTTCGAAGTCCGTCCAAAGCTTTTCGGCAACCGACCGCGTCTCTTCGGCCTCACGCGCCGAGAGAGAGTCTTATAACAAACTTCGTTTGCATCCTGTATTCCCGTCCCGTCCTCGCCCTAGGCTCCCATCGTGTTCTCGTAAACCCAGTAAACCCCTACTTGACAAGTGTGTAAAAAGTGTGTATCCTATCTTATGTCCAGTCGAGAAGTCATACAGCGCTTGAAGCAGGACGGCTGGTATGAGGTTGCGCATGTTGGGAGCCACAAACAGTTCAAGCATCCGGTGAAGACGGGACGGGTCACTGTGCCACATCCTGTTCGAGATATACCAATTGGCACACTGAGAAGCATCGAAAAGCAAGCAGGCATTAGGTTGAGGTGATTGATGGATTACATCGCTTATCTGCACAAGGATCGTAAATCGGATTTTGGCGTGAGCTTCCCAGATTTTCCTGGGTGCATTACGGCTGGTAGAACCTTGGAAGAAGCGCGGCGCAGAGCGGCAGAAGCCTTGAGCTTTCATATCGCTGGTATGATCGAGGATGGCGAGAAGATTCCCAATCCATCAACGGTTGATGACGTGGCAGGTGATCCTGCCCTTAAGGGCGCCGTGGCGTTTCTTGTCCCCGCACATTCAGAACGGACAGTCCGCGTCAACATAACTGCTCCGGAGAGCCAGATTGAGAAGATTGACCGTTTGGCGCGGTCTGCTGGCTTAACGCGATCGGCTTTTCTCGTGCGGTCGGCCATCCAGTCTCGGCCAGCGAAAAAGAAGAAGCACAAGAACAAGGAAGCTTTCGCTTAACCCGGTATGATCAAAAAAACTGTCCTGGTCACTGCCCTGACCAAGAACTCATTGCTCAGCACACGTTGATGACAAATCAGGCCCGGGAGGTCGTTTGCCAGGGGAGATTCGCGGCATCCTTGATAAATAATATATGTGCTGGTCGTGAGCCCAGCGCCCGCTGTCCCGTCGACTTTTATGCCAGTCTCTGGCGAATTGTTATTTCGCCCATAATTCCTCAGGATTCCCCGTCCTGCTACGCATTCTGCGATGCCAATCTAGTCGTTCTGTTCATCCACTTGATCGCCACCTTGGCCCGGTTGCTCGGGCCTGGCGGCGTCCCAAAAACCTTGACACGGCCGGCGTGGTTAGAGATGGCCAGTAAAGTCAGATTACCGGAGAAGTTCCTTTGGCGGATGAGGAAGGAACTACATGAGAAAAAAGAAAACTTGCTGATTGACCTAGCGATAAATGACCTGATTCACCGTCCGCAAGTGATCGGCAAGCTTGGCTCTCTTTCCTACTCAGGCGGCCACGCGGAATGAAATCCGCACGCGGGCTGGAAAATCTACGGGGTGCCCGTCCCGTGTTGCTGGCTTGAAGTGGATTTGTTTTGCCGCCTGGACTGCTGCTTGATCAAGACCGTGGCCCAGGCCGCTCACCACACTGTTCACCTGAAGTTGGCCGGATGCGAGGAAGACCACATCTAGAATTACGTCGCCTTCGATTCGGAGAGTACGGCCTTCGTCCGAATAAACGGGGTGCGGCCTATCCAAAATGCTAACAGGAGTGTTCCCGCCTCCCTTGCCGAGCGCTTGTCTATTCGGCCCCTCAGCGACCGTGCCGCGCATGCCGTTGGCGCCGCCACTGCCGTTGCCATTGCCCGGGCCGCCGGGCAGAAGAGGCGACCCGGCTTGATTGATGTTGGCGGCGCGGTTCGGATTTCCAGGCCCCGCGATTCCGTGCGGGTCGCCAAAACCGCCGGTCTGCACTTTGTTCGCTGCAGCAACCAGCGTTCCCGGCGCCGTGCTGCCGGACCCAAGATTCTCGATCTTCACTTCCTCTTTCGGACGCTTGGGCTGTGTGGTCGGAAACGCCACTTTGGCGACTTCTAACACCGGGTTGAGGTCTATCGGCTTCGCGTCTACCGTGCGTACCTTAGGTGTCTCAGGCTTCAAAACCATAAAGATGTGCGGCTGCGTAGGGTTCAACTTCACCGGCACCAGTTCCGGCATCAGTTCCGGCACCACCGGCTTTAGTTCCGGCTCAACAGGCTTCGGTGGAGGAATTTTAACTTTAGCTTTTATCTTTGGCGGCTTTGGAGGAGGAGGTGGTGGTGGCTCCGGCTCCGGGGCGACCGGGATTTCCGTGACGGGCTGCATCAACTCCACGTAAGTATATTTCAGGGCGGTATTCATCTCGTCCGGGAAAATCTGCGGTAGCAAAAGCAGTACAGCTAGGATTGCCAATTGTCCGCCAGCGCTCAGCCCGATGCGGTCCCAGCGTGGCTTCGCCTCAGGGAGAAGCGCTAAGCGGGCGGGGACCCTTTTCGCCCCGATCGCGTCTTTCCACGCCTGCGGGTTGACGCTTTTGCGCTTTGGGTCCAGCCCCAGGCCTAAGCGCAATCCTCCCGGTTTTCGTCCGAGAATCGGTCTTGGTCCGAGAATCGGTCTTGGTCCGAGATTCGGTCTTGGTCCGAGATTCGGTCTTGGTCCGAGATTCGGTCTTGGCGCGAGATTCGGTCTTGGTCCGAGATTCGGTTTTGGCGCGAGAATCGGTCTTGGTTCGAGATTCGGTTTTGGCGCGAGATTCGGTCTTGGTTCGAGATTCGGTTTCGCTCCGAGACTCGGTTTTGCTCCGAGACTCAGTTTTTGTCCGAGAATCCTAGCTATCTCGCCGGGGTACGGGTGCCGTTTACCAAGCTCACGTGAAGCAGAATCGCCCATCCTGAGCAACTTACCAATCCAGAGGACCAAGTGTCATCTGTACATAGGTTCAGTTTAAGGACAGGGTTATCAGCTGAACAACAAAGTCTGTGCTTACCGACAATTCTGTGCAGCCCATGGGGGATTTCATTCCCCAACCGGACCGCGGATCTCCAGCAGTTTGCGGGCCTTCCTGAGCCTGGTGAACGAAATTCGCCGATGCACTCTTGTGCAAGGGAGCACAGTTCGAACACAAATTTCAATGGCGCAACGTGAGAAAGCACGTGGCGTGGTGGATTCGGGCTTTTTTCAGGCAGCCCGTCGTTCGTGGCGGTGATGCAGTCCACCGACCTGCGGCACCTGTGCCTATCGAAAATCTCTCTGGCCGCAAAAAAAGACCGTATGACAATGCTACATGCCTTGTCTTCCCAAGCTCTCACGTCGATATGGATGTCGCTGATTCTTAAGCTCTTCGCGTCCGATATCATTTTCGCGAACCACAATGGGTCAAGCGCACGCATCACGATTTCGAGGTTGTGGCTCTAGACATACAAGGATTCACCGTGATAAAAATGGTTTTGTATTGAATCGACGCACTTGTCGAGAAGGAGGTGATCCCTGAGGTATTCAACGAATTGATTTACATTGAGGGGCGCTTGTGATTCTTTCTAAGCGCCTCTCTTTTTATCCCTGCCTTGCGACCTTCCACGCGTCCCCGTACTGAAATTAATTCGAGGTCGAATGGTTTGTTTCATGGTGTGGCTGGCGAATTGTTATTTCGCCCATTATTCGCCGCCCTGCTAGCATTCTCCGATGCGCCATGCGACCTAACTTCTCCCCATAAAGTTATTGATAAGTCCTTTCAAATCAACAAATCTGTCTGGGCAAGTTTCTGGCACTAGTGACGCGCCGAAGGCGCAGTCAGGGCTAATCGTGAATCGCTCCCGGCAACGATCCCCAACAAATCTATACTCGTCAGACTGCAGCGTCGGCACAAACACCCAATGAAATCATACGGTGTTTGCGTTCTTGGTTGCAGCGCCTTTCGCGGATCCGATCGTTTCACTGCCACCGTATCAATTCGCCGGCCGGCCGAGTCCTCACACACCATCGCAGCGCGTTTCGCGGATCCGATCGTTTTACTACCACCGTGTCAATTCGCCGGCACAGGGCTTCTCCCGTCTCAGATCACAAGAGCGTAGGCCGTGCTTCTTCCCCCTCCCTTTTCTTGTTTGAGAATACCCTTGCCGATTAGATCTTGGATATCCCGCAAGGCCGTATCGTGAGAGCTTTTTGTGAGTTTCGCCCACTTCTCGGTTGTCAATTTCCCCTCAAAACCATCCAGCAACAGGTTGACTATCTTTTTCTGTCGGTCGCTGACCACGATTGATTCTTGCTTGCGTCGCCGCCAGAATGCTTCCTTTTCCAAGACGCTGCCGGTCAGCGTGTTTGCTTTTTTAATTGCGCGACCGAGACAGGCGAAAAACCAAATCAGCCAATCCGTTACGTCCATTCCGCTCTTCTGGGCATTTTCGAGGATCTGGTAGTAACTCCGTCGCTCTTCGCGGATTTGGGAAGACATGCTGTAGAAGCGCTGTGCGCTGTTTTCCAATCGAGCTAAGCACATTTCCGTGATGGCGCGCGCGATTCTTCCATTGCCGTCCGCGAACGGATGAATCGTGACGAAGTAAAGATGTGCTAGCCCAGCCTTTATGAGTGGCTCGATTTCTTCGCCACTGTTGAACCAAGAGAGAAAGGTGACCATTTCTTTTCCGACACGTTCAGCGACCGGAGCTTCAAAGTGAACTTTCTCGTTTCCTTTCGCACCGGAAACAACCTGCATTCCACCCTCACGCCAAGCCCCGGTTCGGATTTTGTGAATACCACTACGCCCGCTCGGAAACAGTGCTCCATGCCAGCCGAATAGCCTCTCGTCCGTGAGCGGCGCCGTATACTTCTGCGTAGCGTCCAGCATCATTTCGACGATGCCCTCAATATGTCGGTCCGCCGGAGGGGCCCCAGCAACGCTCAGACCCATGCGGCGCGCGAGGGATGAGCGTACGCTCTCTGGATTGAGTGCTGCTCCCTCAATCGCAGATGATTTGACGGTTTCCTCGGTGAGAGCGGCAAGCGTTGCTTCATTTTGAAGTGGGTAACCTAGCGCGCACATCTTTCCAAGGAGCAAACCTTGCTGGTATCGCACCGCAGACAGAGCTGCAACGAGACTGTCCACTTGCCAAGTGAAGTGTGGCCATTCCTCTGTTTCGTGAATGTACCTCATAATCTACGCACATTCTACGCATCAATCTACGCATCGGTCAAGATGGTCAGTGGCGCTCCATTTCATGCACTACAATTTCTGCCGGATTCACCAAACCTTGCGGGTCACTCCGGCGATGGAAGCGGGAATAGCAGATCATGTTTGGAGTTTGGAGAAATTGGTGGGATTACTCGAGAGCAACACGAAAATGAAGGTGGCAGCGTGAAGCGATTTCCCACAATCTTGGCGGCTGTCACCGGCTTGATTGTTGGTTTCCTATGCGCAACCTATGTGGGTATGGCAGTCGGACTCGCTACTTCCCTAACACCAACTGCGACCGTATCTGTCGTTATCCTCTGTCCTGTCATCTATTCTATCCGCTGGAATTTTTGGTTCGTTCCAATTCTGAATGCAATTCTCTACGGAAGTGTGGCATTCGGCGTTGCCAAGTGGAGGCATGCAGCCCGTAGAAAACCAAACTGAGCCACTACCGATCCGAACACTTGCTTGAAAAGTGATGTCATATGCGATATCATCACTTTTGCGCCTGGCGCTCGATACCGATGTCCTAGTCGCTGCAATGCGCAGCCGTGGGGGAGCCTCATGGCAGCTAGTGAATCGAGCGCTGGCCAGAGAGTTTACGCTTCTGTTGTCGGTGCCCTTGGTTCTCGAGTACGAGGCTGTTTTGACGCGCGAGGAACATAGAAAAGTGCACGGTCTTGGCGTGCCGGAACTCGACGAGGTTATTAACTCGCTCGTTAGAGTCGCTGAAGCAGTGCAGATAAGGTTCTTGTGGCGACCGCTTCTGTCCGATCCGAATGAAGATATGGTACTAGAAACCGCTTTCAACGGTCGGGCCGATCTGCTGGTCACCTTCAACCAAAAGGATTTCGCGGCTGCAGCAGAGCGTCTCGCGCTCAAGATACTGCGGCCGTCCGAGGCTCTGTATCGATTACGGGCGCTTGCGAAAGAATGAACAAGGAGAAAGGTTGTGAGACAAAGCAGCTTTCCATTACGGTTGGCTTCTTCCTTACAAGAGGAGGCTCGCAAAACAGCCGAGAGTGAGGGAGTATCCCTCAATCAGCTCATCAATCTAGCGGTCGCAGAGAAAATTTCTGCCTTGCGTACGGAAGAATTCTTTCGTGAGCGAGGAGCCCATGCAAATATAAAGAAAGCACGAAAGATTTTGAAACGGACAGGCAAAGAACCACCACGAGAAGGCGACGAAATTCTCTAGGTCTTTAGCGATAGGGTGACAACAATAGGCACCTGATTGTCGATCCAAACGCGATGAGTTCCACGGGAGCCATTGCGATCGACTTCCGAATGTCAGGCAGAACTCCACATGGGATCATCGTGGATCAGACCCTCATCGATGCGGCAACACTGCGCCTTTTTTTCCGCCACCTTCTCATGGGCAGACGTAGTTTCCCCCGACTTTCATGACCTTGGGCCTTGGCCTCTCGTCGCACGCTGGACCCCTGTGCTGGCAGGATCGCCGCAGAATTGCCAACCTCGATCGCTCCTTCTTCAAATGGACAGCCCTTCTTACGTGGAGAAACAAAGTGACGAGCGTAAGCCTCTTCAACATTGTGATCGCCCGTTTTTGAAAACCGTAAGAGAGGGCGAGAGCCCTTGGTCCATCGTTTGTAGACGGTGAGCGAGGGCTTGAGGTCCGAATCGTGCGCATGCATGCGCAAAATACTTAAGATTCGGCTGGCCTTGCTTAGATTGCAGCGAATGACCCTCTCGAGGTAGGAAATCCGGCCACGCCTCCAATCCTCGGCCGCTTCCGGAGAAAGCAGGTCCATCCGAATAAAGAGTTCCACCGGAGCAACGAATCCCTTTTCTCGAAGAAGATTCTCAACCGCTCTCACAATCGGGGCGTAGTACGCATCCTGCTTGTAATTTGCCACTGTAATTTTCTTCAAAGAGCGTCCTCGCTATCACGAAGTGAGTTTCCCATTGGGCGAGTGCACCATCTTCCTCCGTCTCAACAAAACTCCGTTGCTCATCGAGCCTACACAACCTCAGATTCATCGTATCCACAACCAGCCGAAGAGGAAGCATTAGCGCTTCGCTTTTCGCGCGCGCGCCTTCTTGATGAGCTGGTCAATCTGCCGCGAGGTGAGGGCGTTGGTACCCTTCCCTTTTGAGTTTTCGCCAATAGCCTTGAGAACATCAGGCTCGGGAGCAGCGAGCCGCACGTAGTGCCAGATATTCAAGATATTCAGGAGGACAGCCCTGGGAGTACCGCGCTTCTCGATGACTAAAGAACGGTGTTCCTCTTCGATCTGGCGCAGCAACTCGCCAAAGTTCATGCGGGCGCGAAGCGCGGAAACGATAACATTCTGGGTCTTGCTCGTTTTCAACATAAATGCAAGATGTACAGTTCCCCTACTTGGACTGTACAGTTTGCGCACAGTTGTATCAATCGGTAAAATATGGCGAAGACGTGTGAGGTGACTGGGGGGTTTTTCGCGGCGTCCACCGATGCGATTCCCTTGCCCGCTGATTCACTCCTCCCAGAAAAGAAAAGCCTAGCCACAGCCTGTCCGCACCGAAACCTTATATGGCGCGAACGCCTTTGAAATCAACGACATTCAAGAACAGGAACTGAGACCTCGCGAGTCAGGCAATTTGCAACGTAACGCATTACATTGCATCGAAAACTTGCCACCGTATCAACTCGCCAGGGACAGGCCTCCGCGAATGGGCAGAGCGTCTCCGAGTGGTCGGCCCATACTTCCTGCAACGTTTCAGGGACCGTGCAGCCACTTGTGCGAGACCGCGACTACGCGGCTATCGTATATGGCTACCGGGCGGTTTGGATCTGTCTTAACCTGGTCAGTACAGCGGCAGGAGCCCGTAAACGTCGACCTCGCTTTTGGCACCGATGTACACCTTCCCGTTCACGACAGAGGGAATGGCAAAGCGTAGGGCAATACCGGCACGGTCGCGCTGGCTGTTTTGTTCTGTGCTGTAAATTTGGCGGCCCACGTCTGAAGCTTCGTAGGCGTAGAGCACTGCCGGTTTGCCTGGCGGTTCGTTCCAATTCTTCGACGATACCGCCCAGACGACACCGTCTTTCGAGCCGTTCGCAGAGACCGCGGGCGTGGCACCGGAATCGAAAAACTTGGTAGGTCCCGACGCTTTCAACTTCAGTTGCCCGCGGTCAACCGCATAGTCTTGCAAGCGCGTTTCGCTGCCGGCAAAGAAAACATTTTGGTTCCAATACGCCATGGCTCCGAAGGCCCCGTGCGAAGCGGAAATTGTCTGCACGGCATGAGTGTCGTCGTTAGGTTGATACTTGCCCATGTGGTCCCGATCAATCAGGTATATCTTGCCCTCTTTCCCGGCGGTCACCAGCAAGTGCGGATGCGCACCGGGTTGATCCGCAAGCAGCACCGGGCCGCTGGACCCCAGGTCGTTGTCACGCCCGTTTAGCTGTGCTTGATTCGAGGGCGTGAAGTAGTCCAGAAGCGTGAGACGCTGCCCCTCGGAGCGCAATTTCAGGACGCTGTCTCCGAAGTCGCGGCCGTTTGTCGCGGCATCGAACTCCCCATTTCCGGTGACCACGAAGACGTTGCCGTCCTTATCCGCGGCCGGGCCGGCATCGCCCTGCCAAATGGCACTATCCGACGCATCGGGCGACGTGTTGAAGACCGATTTCTGGGCAAGAGTAGTTGTGTCGTAGGCCATCAGCCAACCGTGATAGGGCACGACGTCGCACGATGAACCCCAAGCGAGATAGACGGAGTCGTTCGCGAGCAGCAAAGCGGCGCGAGGGTTTTCGGTTTGAGGATCGAAGGCAATCTGCCCGCCGGAGTGTCCGGCTCCAGTTCCTTTGACCGACGCTTTGATTTCGACAGGGCCACCGAACTTTTCCACGCCGGTGGTTATTGCCAGAGCGTGGAGCCGCTGCTTATATACATCGGCGTTGAGGAGCCCTTTGCGTTCCTTGGTTCGCGCTAGCACGTAGAGAGTTCCCGTCTTAAGATCGATAACCGGGGTAGACGTGATCCCCACTTGTGGTGAGATGAAGAAGCAACTGACATCCTGCTCGGATAGCGGCGTGATACCTTCGCTGAAATTGGCGAGGCTGACGTGCCAGAGCGGAGTCGTAGAAGCGCCGTCAGCGTCAAAGGCGTAGACGCTATCGTTCTCTGTGGCCACAAAGAGAACGTTGTGCTTGCCTTTGCCCGGGACATCGACGTCGGGAACGTAGAGCGGCTGCGCGTAGACGTCGCCGTCCACTTTGAAGGTGAACAGCCTGCCGAACTGCGAGGCGTTGACGTTTGCCGGCGTCAGAATTCGCTCGTTCAGATTCGCACCGGTGCGCGCGTTGTCGAATTGGGCGGTCAGCAGCTGTGCTGGAGCTGGGGAGGCAAAAGTTCTTACTGTCGTGAGATCGGAGCCGAGAACCGGACTGCTGAGATTCGGTTCCGCGTCATTTGCTGCTCTGGGTGCCGTTCCTGCAACTCCCGGTCGCGCCTGCGAATTTCTTTCGCCAACGGCCAGGTCTGAAACATCGGTTTGAAAGCCCTCGCGTACCGGCCTCGGCGCGCTAACCGGATCCCACGAGCCGCCGGACAAACCCCGGACTGTGCCAGCTTTCCCTGCATCGATTGCCAAAAAAGAAAGGAATGCGATGAACGCAAACGAAACCATGCTCCCTTGTAGCATTCTCGGAATGGACAAAGATGTTGCAGGGAACGCGATGCGCTCCCACGCGAACAGCTCATGGGTTGAGCTGGGCCAGGACGAGAGAGCGGCGTCGCCAATCAACAATTTTTGCAGCGCGTACCGTACAATCCACTGCCGCACCAGCGACAAGAGGCCATCAGCAAATAGCTTAAAGACGCCTTGCTGCTCCGCAACTTCATCGAAGATCCACAGCATCTCGTTCGCGAACTCCGTTTTGAAGGAAGGTGGGTGCAGGCGTAAGAGGCAGCAGTAAAGAAATCGAGCGAGAGAACGAGCCACTATGTCCTCCTTGGTTTGAGGGCGCGCAAATGTGATCGTGCTTCACGAAGCACGCCTTCCAGCCGTTCCACTTCCATCGAAAGCACATTGCGTCCCAACC
>Ga0209472_1001582_pt1 | contig 13111 bp, 9 predicted proteins | sample GraSoiAngelo_130_FD_185887 | JGI IMG/M metagenome (GOLD analysis project Ga0209472, IMG submission 185887) | Grasslands soil microbial communities from the Angelo Coastal Reserve, California, USA - 14_0929_02_20cm (SPAdes) (version 2) | ecosystem: Environmental > Terrestrial > Soil > Grasslands ...
GTGATGGGGCTGCTGCGCGCCTTTGCCGAGGCTGTGCTCGTTGGCGCCGGCACGGTTCGCGCCGAAGGTGGCAAGGCGCTCTGGACGCCTGATTACATCTTTCCGGCGGCGGCGAAGGCTTTCGCTCAAGGCGCCGATTGCAGTCCTTGCGCTTCTTGCGCTGCTGTACCTGCCATTTCACTCGCTTATTTCGGCGCGATTGTTCGGGGATGATCGAGGGTCGGCGGAATCGCGCATTCCCTTGATGAATTTGGCGTTTCGAATCATTGAAGACAACCCCGTGCTCGGAGTAGGCGCGAACAACTTCACGGTGGTCATGGGCCGCTACCTGACTTCCGAGTTTCGACAAGGTTTTCTCTTTGCCGTTCACAACAAATATTTGTTGGTCCTGGCGGAAACAGGAATAGGCGGATTGGTGGCCTTTCTCGTATTTTTCGGCGGTACAGTGCGCAAAGGGTGGCAGTGCTGGAATCTTCAGGACCGCCTTCTCTCGCCGCTCGCTCTCGGCTTTGCGGCGGGCCTGGCGGGGCATATGGTGCACATGACCGTCGACGTTTTCCGCGGACGCCCGACGCAGCAATTGGTCTGGTTGATTGCCGGGTTGTTGGCGGCGATGTACAGGATCGCCTCGGCGCCTGCGGAACAAGATTTATTTGCGAAGGTCACCTGAGCGTCGAGTTTTTCTCAGAGCGCAGGTGAAACTCGCAGCCCACGGCGGTTAGTTCGAATGGCCTGAAGAAACCACAAGTATCCCACTGCTTCTTATAGATCTCACAAACAAAAGGACGAGGGACCGTTCGATGAAAGTGCTAATCATGACGGCGATTTATCCGACGCCCGAGAATCCGGCTTTCGGCTCGTTTGTTCGAACGCAGGCGGAATCTCTCAAGCGCGCGGGGATTGACGTTGAACTGCTGGTCATGCGCGGGCGCATCCGAAAATTGCTATATCCGAAAGCGATCTTTCAATTGCGGAGGCGCCTCCAGCAGGGCTCCTTTGATCTCGTGCACGCGCACTTTGGTTATGTCGGCTTGGTGGCGCGCACACAGTGGAAAGTTCCCCTCGTGGTTACTTACCACGGGGACGATTTGCTGGGCACCATCAATGAGCGTGGCAAGAAAGCGGCTTGGAGCCTTGTTGCGGCCGCTGCCTGTAAGAAACTGGCGCAACGCGTGGATGCCGCGATTGTCCAGTCCTCGGAAATGGCGAGACAACTCAAGAAGTCAAACGTCTTTCTCATCCCGCACGAAGTCGATTTCGAACTCTTCCGGCCCACGGAAAAGAATGAAGCCAGGGCGATTCTGGGTCTGCACCCGGACAAAAAATACATACTCTTTGCCGCAAATCCGGAAATACCGGTGAAACGCTTCCCGCTGGCCAAGGCTGCGGCGGATGCCCTGGCCCAGCAAGATGCCTCCATTGAATTGCTCGTGGTTCACAAAGAGCCCCAGGAGCGGCTCGCGCTGTACCTGAGCGCTTGCGACGTGCTGGTCTTCCCGTCTTATCAGGAGGGTTCCCCGAACGTCATCAAGCAAGCGATGGCTTGCAACCTCCCGATCGTGGCGACCGATGTCGGAGATGTTCGCGAGGTAATCGGCAAGACGCGCGATTGCCATATCTGCCGCCCCAACATCCCGGAATTCGCGGCGTGGATGCAAGAGATTCTCCTGCACTGTCCAAGAACCGATGGCCGTGCGCATATCCAGCATCTGAACCCGGAGTCTGTGTCCGGGAGAATTATTGAAGTGTACGAGCGAGTGTTAAGGGGCCGGGAAAAACCTTTCGAGGGAAGGACCCATTCAGATTCTTATGCTCCAGCAAAGTAGACAGGCCCGGGGAAATCGAGGAATCCTGTAATGTGCGGCATCTGCGGTTTCTTTGAGTACAAAACACACAAGCCCGCGAACCGCGAGGTTCTCAGCGACATGCTGCGCGTTCTCCATCACCGCGGACCGGACGATTCGGGTGCGCATTTCGACAAAGACCTGGCTCTGGGGATGCGGCGGCTCAGCATCATTGACCTGAGCGGCGGCAAGCAGCCGATCACCAACGAAGATGGGACCATTGTCACCGTCTTCAATGGCGAGATTTACAACTATCGCCCGCTTCGCGATGAGCTCGAAAGCCGCGGACATGTGCTAGCGACAGAGAGTGACACCGAGGTGATCGTTCACCTGTACGAGGAATTCGGTGAGGACTGCACGCACCATTTGCGAGGCATGTTTGGGTTCGCCGTTTGGGATGCGCGCCAGCGCCGCTTGTTCGTGGCCCGCGATCGGCTGGGAATCAAGCCTTTGTATTTTGCCCAAGCGGGTGGCGCGCTAACCTTTGCCTCGGAGATTAAAGCGATTCTGCAGCATCCGGCTGTACAAGCAAGGTTGAATGTAGAAGCCCTGAACAATTATCTGTCGCTGAAATACGTGCCGGCGCCGCAGACAATGTTTGACGGAATCAGTGCGCTGCCACCGGGTTGCAGCCTCACTTGCGATAGCAATGGATTGAAAGTCCGGCGTTACTGGGACTTGTCCTTTGCGAATCACCGCAACGGTCACCTCCGTGAAGAGGTTTATGGCGAACAGCTCGAGACTTTGCTCCGCGAATGCGTCCAACAGCACTTGATGAGCGACGTTCCTTTCGGAGCGTTTCTGAGCGGAGGCGTGGACTCAAGCACGATTGTCGCGCTGATGAGTCAGTTCATGAACGAGCCCGTCAAAACCTACTCCGTGGGATTTGAAGGTGACGGCGAGGCATTCAGCGAACTTCCTTATGCGCGCATGGTCGCAAAGAAATTCAAAGCGGATCACCACGAGGTCATCATCCGGCCTTCGCACCTCTGCGAACTGGCGGAGAAAGTGGTTTGGCATTTGGATCAGCCGCTCGCGGAGCATGCTACGTTGGCGAATTACCTGGTTGCCGAACTGGCCGCGCGTGACGTCAAGATGGTGCTTACCGGAGAAGGCGGCGACGAACTGTTTGCGGGCTATGCGCGTTATTCAGGCGAAAGATTCGCGCCCCTGTTTCGAGCGATTCCCCAGCCTGTCAAATCCCTTGCGCTGGGTGCCTGTTCGCACCTCCGAGGGATGCGCCGGCAAAAACTGGCTCTTTTTGCCTTGAGCCAGCCGGACGAGATCACCCGTTTCGTCAACTGGTTTCCGCTCTTCAATTCAGAGATGAAGCAATCGCTGCTGTCTGAGAACCTGAAGGAATCGTTGAGTGGATATGGCGCGGACTACGTGTTCGCCGAACACTTGTCGCGAACCGATGCGGTCGAACCGCTCAACCGCATGCTGTACGTGGACACAAAACTCTGGCTGGCGGACCTGTTGCTCGCGCGCGGCGACAAAATGAGCATGGCCGTTTCCCTGGAAGCTCGTGTGCCGCTCCTGGATCACAAGCTCGTGGAGTTTGCGGCGGCGCTTCCGCAAAACCTGAAGCTGAGAAATCTGACCCGCAAGTATTTGTTGAAGAAAGTGAGCAAAGCCTGGCTGCCGCGGGAAATCCTCCATCGCAAGAAACAAGGTTTCCCCATGCCGAGTTCTTCGTGGTTACGCAAAGAAGCGCGATCGTTCATGCGCGACGTGCTCTCCCTCCCGGCCTTGCGGCGGCGGGGTCTCTTCAATCCACCATTCGTCGAAAAGTTGATCGCTGAGCATGAAAACGGATTTGCCGATTACGGTGGGCTACTGTGGGGCCTGATGAATGTGGAACTCTGGCAGCGCATCTTTATAGATTCACGGGTGCGTCCGGAGCATACGAAGCCGTCGCTTGCTCCGCAGCTTGCATAACACTTGGTCAGAAATTGCGAACGGTGATAAAGGGGAAACCGTGAAGGTAAGCGACAAAAATCGAGTCCTCATGTTGCTGGAAAACTTGCCTTTCCCGCAGGACCTTCGAGTTCGCCGGGAGGCCTTTGCCCTGAGTTCCGCAGGTTACCAGGTGACGGTGATCTGTCCATCAGCGAAAGGACAGCTTTCTCGCGAGATCGTGAACGGCGTCCGAGTCTACCGTTATCCGGCGCCCTCCACCGGGAACGGTCTTCTCTCCTATGTTTGGGAATACGCGTACTCGATGGCCGCCAGCTTCGTCCTGTCGCTGGGGGCTTTCTTCCGCGAAGGCTTCGACGTGATTCACGCCCACAACCCCCCGGACACCTTCGTATTCATCGCTCTGTTCTACAAGGTTTTCGGCAAACATTTTGTCTACGACCATCACGACCTGTCTCCAGAAATGTACGCCGCGAGGCTTCGAGGTGGCGGAAATCCAAATGTTTATCGTGTGCTCGTCTGGCTGGAGAAGCTCAGCTGCCGCTTTGCGGATCACGTCATCGTCACAAATGAGTCTTACAAGAAAATTGCTTTGGACCGCGGCCGCGTTCCCGAACAACGGATCACCATCGTTCGAAACGGAATTGAATTGGACCGTGCAATGGTTCCCATTGAGCCTGACCAGGCTCTCCGACAAATGGGGAAGACCATTATCGGTTATGTGGGAGTGATGGGTGTCCAGGACGGCGTGGACTACCTTGTGCGGGCGCTGCACCACCTTGTTTACCATCTCGGTCGAAGGGATTTTTATTGCCTACTGGTTGGCTTTGGCGATGCGATGGAGAGTTTGAAGACCCTCGCGCAGGAACTCAGTCTCCAGGATTATGTGTGCTTCACTGGGCCCATTTTCGGCGAGGGCCTCCGGCGGATTCTGGCCGCGACGGATATCTGTGTGGACTCCTCGCCTGCCAACCCGTACAGCGATCGTTCAACGATCTTCAAGATCATGGAATACATGTCGCTGGGCAAACCGATTGTAGTGTTCGATTTGCCCGAGCATCGCTTCACGGCACGGGGAGCCGCGGTTTACGTAACTCCCAACGATGAGCGCGCATTTGCGCGCGCGCTGGCACAACTCATGGACGATCCGAACCGCAGAATGGCTCTTGGAGCTTGCGGGAGCGGCCGCATCAAGACCCAGCTTGCTTGGGATTACTCCATCCCGAATCTTCTCTCCGTATACCGGCAGGTGCTGCCCGAAGCGGAGGCTTCGAAAGTGCCGGCTCCGCACGAGTCAAAAGGCTCTGCGCACATTTTCCAGGAACATGACGCCAACGCAGCTCCAGAGATTAGTCAACCAAACAAAGTGCTTGCTCAAACAGAGGAAACAACTGCCTTTCTCGCTTGATCGCGATACGGATATTCCGAGTCCATCGCATAGGGGGCAAATAAATTGAACGTTGTAGGCAACCTCGTAAGAGTCGATCCGCGAACCGATTCCTTGTGGGGCCAATTGGTGCATCAGGCTCCCAGTAGCGTTTTTCATTCACCCGACTGGATGCAGGTTCTGTCCGATACCTACGGCTGGGAGCCCAGCGCCCACATCTTGCTCGATGAGCATGGTCAGCCTCAAGCAGGCATTCCGTTCTGCCGGATCTCCGACATCCTGGGAGAACGTATCGTGGCCCTGCCGTTTTCCGATTATTGTGACCCATTGGCGAATGACGAGGAGTCGTGGCGCTTTCTGATCGATCAGTTAGTGTCCGAACGCCACCCTATCAGTGTGCGCTGCCTGCACAATGACTTGCCACTTGGTGACAAGCGGTTCGCCGTAGTGAAGCAAGCGAAATGGCACCGCTTGGATTTGCTGCGGGATCTCGACGCGCTGTGGAAAGGAATGCACGATTCGACGCACCGCGCGATCCGGAAGTCGGAGCGCGAGGGGCTCACGGTTCGAATGGCGCAGTCGGAGCAAGAACTGCGCGTCTTTTTCGAGATGCACTTGAAAATACGGAAATACAAATACGGCCTGCTTGCGCAGCCTTACAGCTTTTTCCAAAACATCTGGCGTCATTTTGTGGAACAGAAGCATGGGTTTCTGATGCTCGCAATTTACGAGGGTAAGATTGTGGCCGGAGATTTCTTCCTGGAGTGGAAAGACACGCTCTACTACAAGTTTAATGCTTCTCTCCTCGACGATCTGTCTCACCGGCCGAACGATCTCCTGATCTGGCAGGGAATTCAGGAAGGAAAAAGCCGAGGCCTCGCTTACCTGGACTTTGGGCTAAGCGACATCGACCAGGAAGGACTCATCCGCTACAAGCGCAAGTTCGGCACCGAAGAGAAGACGATTTCCTTTCTTCGCCATGCGCCCAACGGTCCCCCGACGCCTGTGGAAAAAGAAATGCGCGATCTCCTCTGCAAACTGACCAACCGCTTCACCGATCAACTCGTTCCCGACCTGGTGACTGAGCGGGCTGGCGAAGATCTGTACCGGTTGTTTACCTAATTTCGATCGGGCGTTTTCTACCAAAGAATCAGGACACTTCTGATCTTGCCAATTGGCTCGTCCAGCGGGCCAGCTTGAGAAGCAGCCCCAGCACTCTGAACAAGGCGGAGCATCATGTTTCATCCGCACGTTTCCATGCGAGGACTGCCTACTCTTCAGACCATGGTGTATCGACGGCTGGAATCGGTTCGTGGGATCCGCCCAGCGCTGAAGAAAATCCTGGTGCTCTCGCTGGCATTCCCATCGATAGCGCTTGCGACCTTCGCGAGTTGCTTGGCGCCTCAAAATCCGATCGAAGCAGAGAATTGCCTCCCTGGCAATCCCCAAAGCGAATGGTTGGTGATGGGGGCGGGCTCCACCAATATCCAGGGTTTCGCAACGGACATTAGCGTAAACGCGGGCCAGACTATCAACTTCAAAGTGGCGACCAACGCGACGGCCCACCGTATCGATATCTATCGTTTGGGCTACTACCAGGGAAATGGTGCGCGCAAGATAGTCTCTATCACACCTTCGGTCGCGTTACCTCAGACGCAACCGCCCTGTCTGACAGATAGTGCGACGGGGCTGACAGACTGCGGAAACTGGGCGATATCGGCATCCTGGGCAGTGCCGGCCACGGCTACTTCAGGAGTCTATCTTGCCCGCCTCGTGCGTACGGATACTGGAGACGCAAGCCCGATTGTTTTCGTCGTGCGAAACGACTCCAGTCACTCCGGCATCCTGTTTCAAACTTCTGACGCCACCTGGCAGGCCTACAACGACTACGGAGGAAACAGCCTCTATGTTGGGAATCCCCTGGGGCGAGCATTTAAAGTCAGCTACAGCCGGCCGTTCAACGTCCCTAACATGTATACCTGGCTTTTCAGTGCTGAGTTTCCGATGATTCGCTGGCTTGAAGCGAACGGATACGACGTCAGCTATTTTACGGGAGTCGATACGGATCGCAATGGCCCGCTGATCCGTCAGCATAGAGTCTTCATGTCCGTCGGACACGATGAGTATTGGTCAGGCCCGCAGCGCGCCAACGTGGAAAGCGCCAGAGCCGCTGGCGTGAATCTCGCATTTTTCAGCGGAAACGAGATTTTTTGGAAGACCCGCTGGGAAGCTAGCATTGATGGCACAAACACACCGTACCGTACTTTAGTCTGTTACAAAGAAACGGACCAGAATCACCCGTTCGACCCCGCCGATCCACCCACATGGACGGGCCTGTGGCGGGACAGGAGGTTTAGTCCACCCGCCGACGGGGGCCGCCCTGAGAACGCCCTGAGTGGGACACTCTCCAGGGTTAATGCCTTTCGCAGCGATTCCATTTCCGTGCCCCAAGCAGACGGCAGGATGCGATTCTGGCGAAACACGAGTATCGCGTCCCTTGCACCCGGCCAAGTCGCCACGCTGCCTGCAGGAGTCCTCGGTTACGAATGGGATGTGGACGATGACAATGGATTCCGCCCGGCGGGCCTGATTCCCCTGTCGACAACCACACTTTCTGTTTCGACGTATCTCCTCGATAACTACACCATCGGCACTGGCATCGCGACGCATCACTTGAGCTTGTATCGCGCAACGAGCGGGGCATTGGTCTTCGGCGCAGGCACCGTTTATTGGTCGTGGGGCTTGGATGCTGATCATGCAATCCAGGGGACCCCTACCGATCCCAACATGCAGCAAGCAACGGTAAACATTCTGGCCGACATGGGGGTTCAGCCGGCGACGCTACAAAGCGGCCTGGTGCCGGCGACTGCATCCACGGACACAACCCCTCCCCGATCGACAGTTACCTCGCCTGCTCCAGGGACAATGGTCACTGCCGGGTCTCAGGTAACCATTTCCGGGACCGCCCAGGACTTTGGGGGCGGCGTGGTCGGAGCCGTTGAGGTTTCGCTCGATGGAGGAGCAACGTGGCATCCCGCAATCGGACGAGAGAGTTGGAGTTATAACGCTACATTCACAGATAGCGGGCCAGCGAATGTCCTGAGTCGCGCGGTCGATGACAGCGGCAATTTGGAAGTGCAGAGCGCAGGCGTGAACGTGCAGGTTTCCCCTCAACCATGCCCGTGCGCAATCTGGCCATCGAGTGCCGTTCCCGCAAATGTCGACGCCGGACCGGATTCCCCAGTCGAGTTGGGCGTTTCGTTTAGGTCCGACATCAACGGCTACCTTACCGGCATTCGCTTCTATAAGAGCGCTGCCAACAGCGGCACGCACGTTGGCAATCTTTGGAACACTGCGGGCACGCTCCTGGCCACCGCAACATTCACGGGGGAGACGGCCTCCGGCTGGCAACAAGTAAACTTCTCGAATCCAGTGGCCATCACGGCCAACACCGTGTACGTCGCTTCTTACCACAGCACGACGGGGCACTACGGTGCCGACTGGGGCTATTTTACAAACTCAGGTGTTGACAATTCTCCGCTCCATGCCCTTGCAAATGGCAGCAGTGGAGCTTCCGACGGAATATTCGCCTACGGCAGCACCAGTATTTTCCCGGTCAGTACGTTTCAGTCCGCGAACTATTGGGTAGACGTGGTATTCAACCCGACTATTCCGTTGGCAATCGCAAGCACCAGTCTGTCGAATGGCGTCATCTCCTCACCCTACAGTCAGACCCTGAGCGCATCGGGAGGCGCGGCGCCTTACACCTGGTCCCTGCAGTCAGGTTCTTTGCCGCCAGGTCTGACGCTATCTTCGAGTGGATTAATTTCTGGGACTCCCACGCAGGTCGGTACCTTCAACTTCGCGGTGCATGTCGTGGATTCGAGCAGTCCCGTTCAGTCCGCCAACGCGTCAGAAAGTATCACGGTCAATGCCACACGGGGTTGTCCCTGTACGATCTGGCCGGGCACCACTCCAGGAAACATCGACGTTGGCCCCGACTCGCCGATAGAGCTCGGTGTCACTTTCCGGTCCGACGCGAACGGCTACATTACCGGCATTCGCTTTTACAAGAGCGCTGCCAACACCGGCACGCATGTGGCCAACTTATGGAGCAATACCGGAACCTTGCTCGCCACGGCGACATTCACAGGAGAGACGCCTTCCGGTTGGCAGCAGGTGAATTTCTCCAACCCAGTACCTGTCACCGCAAATACGCTGTACGTAGCCTCTTACTTCACCACGGCAGGGCATTACAGTGCCGACTGGAGTTACTTTGCCAATGCTGGAGTGGATAGTGCTCCGTTGCATGCGCCGATGGACGGAACGGGGAGCTCGAACGGAGTGTTCGTCTACGGCAACGCCAGCGCCTTTCCCGTAAACACGCACCAGTCCACAAACTATTGGGTCGATGTGGTGTTTAACACCAGCCCGAACTGAAGGAAGTCGAAGATCATCCATTGTCACAGATGACCTTTATCTCAAAGACAGCCGCATAGCCTCAACATGAACCTAAAGAAAATAAGCCGCAACGCGCTCTCGCTTCTCTCCAGTGATGTGATGAACCGGGCCACGAGCTTTGTCTTGTACGCTCTGGTCGCACGCCACTTGGGCGCTCAGGAGTTCGGCCAACTCACACTGGCGTTCACGCTGTTCTATGCCTTTCAAGTGTTTGCCGTCGGCGGCTTGAAAACTCTCCTTATCAGAGAAGTTGCGAAGGACCGAACACAGACCGCGCGCTACTTCACTAACGGCTGCGTGATCGTGATGATCACGTCGCTGGCGTCGGTCGCCGCCGTGTGGGGATTCGTCCGATTGGTGCACTATCCCAGCTCGACGACTCTTGTCATCTTGTTGCTTTCACTCGGACTTGTTCCGTACACGCTCTCGGCGATATGCGAAGGTATTTTCCAGGCTTGGGAGCAGATGCGGTACATCGCCTTTGTCAATGTCCCCGTGAATATCGGGAAGGTCGGCGCTACCTTCCTGCTGCTGTCCACCAATCGAGGCCTCTATACGGTAATCCTGATTGTTCTCTGCTGTCTTTTCAGCATCGCTGCGGTTGAGCTTTGGATTCTTTTCCGGCGGCTCCCCGTGCGCGGCGCGTCCATCGAATTTCCTTTTGCCTGGGCAACTGCCCGAGCAGCCGCCACTTTCCTGGGTATCGACGGCACCTTGGCCGTCATGAGCAGCCTGAATGTTCTTTTACTCTCGAAGCTCGCGGGTGAAACCGAAGTTGGACTCTACAGCGCAGCCGCCCAATTGATGGTGCCTCTGCTCCTTGTTTATCAGAGCATGGCTCAGAGTATTTTCCCCATGATGTGCAGGAAGATTGAGCCCGGTTATCGCAGTCTGAAACAGATTGCGGAAAATGCCATGGAACTGCTCATGGTTCTTGCTCTTCCTTCTGTGGCGGGACTTTATTTCATCGGGGACCGTGTCCTTTCCTTGCTCTATAAGAACCCCACGTTTGTTCAGGCGTTTCCTACCTTGCGAATCATTGCTTTTGTCCTGATATTCCAAGTATTTACTAGCGTGCTTGGGCAAGTGTTGGTGGCGAGCCATCGAGAAAAAATCACCCTGAGAATCGTGGTCGTCGATGCCGTGGTCAACTTGCTTGTGGGCTGGCCGCTTGTCAGTCTTTTCGGTCTACGCGGTGCAGCCATCTCGCTGTTTCTGGTGCGCCTGGCGGATTGCTGCCAGCACTACATCCCAGCGGCGCACCTGCTCTCCGGAATCCCCGTGTTGCGGCTGGTTTGGAAGCCGGTCGTGGCGGCTGCGTGCATGGCCGTTTATCTCGCCGTGCCCGAGGGTCGCGTCAGCCTGGTAACCGGCGTATGCGCCACGCTGATTTATGGCGCGGCTCTGCTTGGCCTGGCGGTTTGGGCGTCAGGGGGATTGCGCCCGTTTCGGGAAAAGTACCGTCCACTCCTGTCTGAGTAACATCCAAAGAACAGTTTCAAGATCGAAAAGATTATGCTTTTTGATTCCACAGCCTACATTCTGTTCTTGATTCTCGCGACGCTGGCCTACTGGTGCCTGCCCTTTCGCAAGCAGAACTATATGTTGCTCGCGGCGAGTTATTTCTTTTACGGATGGTGGGACTGGCGATTCCTCATCTTGATGGCCGTTTCGACCGTGGTGGATTACCTGGTAGCGCACAAGATTGCCGCGAGCTCGGACGAGCGGACGCGCCGTTTCTGGTTGCTTTTCTCTCTCATTCTGAATTTCTCCTTCCTGGGCGTCTTCAAATATTTCAATTTCTTCGTGGACTCCATGGCGCACCTCGCCGGGCTCCTCGGGATGAAACAGATTCCCGTGAGCGTCTGGCGCATCCTATTACCGCCGGGAATTTCGTTTTACACCTTCCAGGAAGTTGCCTACATCGTGGACGTCTACCACCGGAAAGTAGAACCGGCAAAATCGCTTGTGGACTACGCCCTCTTCATCAGCCTTTTTCCTCATTTGATCGCCGGGCCGATTCAGCGGCCCTCGCACTTGCTTCCGCAAGTTCAGAAGGAGCGCGTGTGGGATCCTGCCAAAGCCTTCGACGGTTTAATCCTGATTCTAGAGGGCCTTTTTCGCAAAGTGGTCATTGCCGACAACTGCGCGCTTATCGCCAACGCCATTTTTTCCGGAAGCTTCGGCGGACCGAACGCCATGACCGTGTCGCTGGGAACGTATGCCTTCGCTTGGCAAATTTATGGAGACTTTAGCGGTTATAGCAGCATTGCTCGCGGAAGCGCGCAGCTTCTCGGCTTCCACTTCATGGTGAATTTTCGACAGCCTTATCTGGCAGAAAGCCTTCAGGATTTCTGGCGCAGGTGGCACATCAGCCTGAGCACCTGGCTGCGGGATTATCTGTACATCCCGCTCGGCGGCAATCGTTTGGGAAAAGTCCGGACCTACATCAATCTGATGCTCACGATGTTGCTCGGGGGGCTTTGGCACGGAGCGAACTGGACCTTCGTTGTCTGGGGCGGCATTCACGGAGCCGGATTAGCGGTTGAGCGCTTGTTCACAGGAAAGCATGAGATAGCGCCATCTTCAAGCCTCCTGGGACGTTGGGGCCGAAGAATTGTCATCTTCCACCTTGTTTGTCTCGCCTGGATCTTCTTCCGGATTCCGTCTTTCGGCGGCGCGTGGGAGCAGATCGCCGCACTTGCGTCCTGGCAATGGAATCCTGCGTACCTGACGGCGCTGGTATTTTTGGCGTGCTATGTGTTTGCTCTTTTTCTGCTCGACCTGCAGTTGGAATCGTCGAAGGGCGAGCACGTATTTGCGTCGTATCCGTATTCACTCCGAGTCGCCACCGGAATCGCTTTCTGCGTGCTGATCACACTTTTTGGAGCAAATCAGGAAAGTGCCTTCATCTATTTCAGGTTCTGAACAGCGAAAGGCCACCTGCGCGATTGCCGTCTTGCTTGCATCGATGCTCGCTTACGTCTGCTCGCTCGAAATTGTGACGCGCATGGCTTTTCCACGGATCAATCACGTGTGGCGCACTCTCCAGGCCGACCATCTCACCGCCGTTTCGCTCCGCCCTTCGGCTCCCAGCAAATCTGCGACGATGTTGATGGTGGGCAATTCCTATCTGGAAGTAGGAGTGAACCGCGACAATCTGCAGCATGAAATCGCGCCCACCTTTTCCATCGCGTACCTTCCGATTTCTGGCACCAGTTATCTGGATTGGTATTTCGGGTTGCGCCGGCTCTTTGCCGAAGGTTCCCGCCCGGCGATCGTGGGAGTTTGTTTGTCAACGCGCGACTTGATTTCCGATGCGACCTACGGCGGACCCTTCGGCCATACCTTGATGCTCAGGAGTGACCTCCTTCAAGTCAGGAAAGAAAGCCACTTGGACAACACCATGACGAGCGACTACTTTTTTGACAGCCTCAGCAGTTGGATGGGACATCGCGCCGAGATCCACAATTGGCTTCTGCGAAAGTCCGCGCCCAAA
>Ga0209472_1001583_pt1 | contig 13111 bp, 6 predicted proteins | sample GraSoiAngelo_130_FD_185887 | JGI IMG/M metagenome (GOLD analysis project Ga0209472, IMG submission 185887) | Grasslands soil microbial communities from the Angelo Coastal Reserve, California, USA - 14_0929_02_20cm (SPAdes) (version 2) | ecosystem: Environmental > Terrestrial > Soil > Grasslands ...
GCGATTCTCGCGGTAGCGCTTGGCCTGCCCCGGGGTGACCATTTCCTGGAGCAGGATGCTCCGGACGATCGTCGCGGTGAAGACGTAGCCGCGCGCGTCCGCCGCGAGCCAGCGCTCCCATTCGAGCAGATCGAGCGACTGCTCGACCGCAATTCGGTCGAGCCGGGTCGCCGTCGTAAGCTGCGCAGTGTCCACACGCTCCCCCAACGCGGCAGCGGCACCCAGCACCTGTTGCGCCGCAGCCGGGAGCTGGCGGAACCGCATGCACACCACGCCCACCACCGCGGGGGGCAGGTCGTTCGGAAGCGAGTCGACGAGCGTGCGCTTGGGCGACGGCCAGGCCGGCGCCTCCGGCGCCAGCTTGTGTCCACCCGCCACGGCTTCGAGCACCGCCACGGCGAGCAGCGGAATGCCCGCCGTATCGCGCTCGAGACGCCGCACCAGTCGCGCGACATCGGCCGGGCCGTACGCCGGGAGGGCCCACGCCACGAGCGCGCCGAGGGCGGTCCCGTCGAGCCGGCCGAGCCGGATCACCTCGCCTTCCAGGTCACGCCCGATGCTGGCCCGCAGGGCCTCGAAACGCCGGTCCCCGGGGGCGCCGCGCGCCAGCCCGAACGCCAGCAGCACCGGCCGCCGGGCCGTGTCACGCGTCAACGCGGGCAGGGTCTCCAGCGTGGCGCCGTCGATCCACTGGGCATCGTCGAGTGCCAGCAGGGTCGGCCGCTCCTGGGCGGCGGCGATCACGGCCGCACGCACCGCGTCCGCCAGAAGCAAGGCCGGAGCGGGACCGACGAAGCGCGCACCGACCTCCGGGTCGAGCGAGCCGAGCGCCGCGAGGGCGCCGGCCGGCGCGCCGGCGAGTCCGGGGGCGTCGCCGAGTCCGGCCGCCAGCAGTCCGGCGACCGCGCTCCCCTCTTTTTCCTGATCGGGGGCGACCGCCCGAGCCACGGCAACGGTGGCGTCGTCGAGGCGGGCGCGCGCCACCAGCTCTTCGATGAGCCGGCTCTTGCCCTCACCGGGCTCTCCCTCGACGAGCACGATTTGGCCGCGACCGCTCTTGGCGCGCTCCCACGCGGCCACCAGGGCGGCCAGCTCGGCGGCGCGGCCGCACAACGGCGGCCGCGGGCGGGCGGCGGCGGCCGCCGGCGCCGCCGCCACGCGGCGCCCCAACCGCGCCTCGCGAATCCGCTCGATCAGGCGCGCGGTCTCGGGGGCGGGCGCGGTTCCGACCTGGTCGGCCAGGACGCCGGTGAGGTCGTCGGCCACCCGCAGCGCGGCCGCCCGGTCGCCCCCGAGCGCCAGAGTGCGCATCGCCGCCCGGGCCGCCGGCTCGGACGCGCGATCGAGGCCTTGTGCCCGGAGCGCGGCGGTCGCGGCAGCGGCCGCGTCGCCCCGCGTCAGCAACCCGTCGGCGTGCCGTACCAGGGCGTCCACGCTCTGCGCGCGCCACCGGATGCGCTCGCCGGCGAGCCAGTCTTCGAACTGGCTCGCGTCGGGAATCGAGAGCCCTTCGAGAAAGTCCCCCTGGACAAGCGCGGCCGCACCCGGCCAGTCGCCGTGGGCGTACAGCTCCGCGAAACGATCGCAATCGAGCGCCACGCCGTCCGCGCCGAGGCCGATCTGATCGACATCGGCCTGCACCTGGTCGTCCCCCAGGACACGCCGGAAGACGCGCAATGCCTCGCTCAGCGAGTGGCGCGCCGGCTTCTCGTCGCGCTCACTCCACAGCAATCCCACGAGGTGTTCGCGGGTGCGGCGGCGCCGGGGGCTGCGCGCAAGGTAGACGAGCAGCGCAACGTGCTTGCGCCACAGCAGTTCGGGCGGGGCGTCAGCGCCGGCCAGCGTCACCTGTACCGGGCCGAGCACGCGGCAGTAGGCACCTGGGGGTCGAGGCATGGCGTCGGGATTATCGGGCGCGGTGCGGTACCGGGCAAGCGCCGGTAGATTCAGCCCGCCTATGCAGCCGCCCGCAATGGAAGACGTGCAGCACGCCATCGGCGATCGCTACGAGCTCCTCAGCGCAGTGGGCGCCGGGGGGATGGGATTCGTCTATAGCGCGCGGCACGTGACACTGGGTCACGTGGTCGCGGTCAAGGTCCTGCCGCCCGAAGTGGCCGCCAGCGAAATGCGGCTGCGACGCTTCCAGCAGGAAGCCGCGCTCGCCGCGTCCCTCGCCCACCCGCATATCGTGCCCGTGTACGATTTCGGCGTGCGCGCGGGGATCACGTTCCTCATCATGCCGTTCGTGCGCGGTCGCACCCTGGAGGGCATGCTCGCGCGGGAGCGGCCGTCGCTCGACGCCGCGTTGCGCGTGGCACGGGAGATCGGTGCGGCGCTCGACCATGCCCACGAGCGAGGCGTCGTGCACCGCGACGTGAAGCCGTCCAACATCCTCATCGACGGCGACACGGGTCGCGCCCTGCTCACCGACTTCGGGGTGGCGCACGTCGTGCGCGTTGCGACCTCGCCGCTGACGGCGCCCGGCGTCCCCATCGGCACGCCCGACTACATGGCGCCCGAACAGGCCGCCGGGGAGGAACGGCTCGACGGCCGGGCCGACCTGTATTCGCTCGCCGTGGTGACGTTCGAGACGTTGACGGGCACACGACCGGCCGAGGGGAGCGATCGCGCCACGCTCGCGCGGGCGCTGCGCGGCGCCCGTCCGGAGCTGGCCCCTCCGGTCGCCGCCGCGCTGGTCGCTCCGCTTGCTCCGCGGCCCGACGAGCGGCCTCGGACGGTGGCGGCGTGGCTCGCCGCGGTGGACCGGGCACGGGCCCGCCCGTGGGGCCGCTGGGCCGCAACGGGCGTCGCGGCGGTCGCCGTGCTCGCCGGCGGCGGCTGGTCCCTGTGCCGTACCCACGTCCTGGGAATCTGCCGGCCCGCCGCCGTGACCACCGTCGCGGTGATGCCGTTCGACAAACTCGGCGGGGAGAGCCTGCCCGACCGGCAACTCATGGAGGTGTTCGCGCGCCGGCTGTCCGCCGCACCCAATGTCGTGGTGCTGTCCGGGGCGCGCGTGTACAGCGAAGCGGTGCGACGCTACGGATCGGGCCCGCTCAGCGATCCCGAGGCCGATTCGCTCGCCCAGTACTTCGACGCCAGGTACTTCGTCCAGCCGAGCCTGGTGGTCACGGGACCGCGCGTCCGACTCACCGCCCGGCTGTACCGCCGCTCCGCCCGGGGCGCGATCGGCACGGGCGACCTGACCGGCTCCGTGGATTCGCTGGCCGACATGATGACGCCCGTGGGAGAGCAGGCGTTGCGTCCGATCCTCGGGCGCGAAGGGGGACTCGGGTCGGGACGCACCTGTCCCGTGGGTTTCGCGGCGTGTACCGCCTACTTGAAGGGCGCCGAAGCGTTTCGTCGGGGGGACTACGAACAGGCCGCGACGCTGGACAACGAAGTCATCGCCGGCGCCTCGGACTTCGCGCCCGCGTACTTCGGCCGCCTGCTGGTGGTGGCGCAGACCAATCCCACGGAGGCGACGCTACGGGAGGCGATCAGCGGCGCGCGGCTGCACGCAGGCGGCCTGGAGCGCGCCGACAGCCTGCTCCTCGCCGGGTACGTCCATTTGCTGGAGCGGGGCGACGGACGCCGGGCGCTCGAGGACTTCGAGCGCGCCGCGCAGACGGCGCCGGATCAACCGTACGTCCACTTCGTGCTGGGCGAGTTCTACCTCTTCCTCGGCGCGTTGTTCGACCAACGGCTCGCGAGCGCCAAGGCGGCGTTCGACAGCGTGCTCGCCCTCGACCCGAAGTTCGCGCCCGCGATCGCGAACAGTATCTCGCTCGCGCACCTCGCTGGGGACGACGACGAAGTGCGGCGGCTCATCGACCTCTACCGCACGATCGACACGACGTCCGTGGTCGCGGAGCTGATCGGGATCGCCGACACGGTGATCTTCCGGCCAAGTGACGCGCTGCGCCTCCTGAATGTGGCGACCCTGGAGCGGCGCCGCTTCCCGGTGCTCGAGTTCCTCGCGATGCAGGCCGCGCAGTTCGCCACACCCGCCGACAGCGCGTTGCAGCGCGTCGTGACACAGCGTGTCATGCACGCCGTCGAGCGGCGCGCCGCCACGGACTACGAGCGGGCGCTGGCGCTGCGCTGGGCGGTAGCCGCGCACCTCTCCGCCGGCCGGGCGGACAGCGCCCGGGCGCGGATTGCCCGAGCGGCGCCGGGGAGCGCGGCGCGCGAGGGCGAGGCCTGGATCGCGCTCGCCCACGTCACCGGGTTGGTGCCGCTGGGGGAATGGCGGCGCGCGCTCGATCGGCTCGAGACCTGGACCACGTCCCCGACCGGAAGCCGCGACGCGACCGCGCATTGGATTCTGGCGCGCGCGGGCCGCGCCTCAGGCGCGCACACGGCGGCGCTGCGCCGCCTGGCGCGCCCCGACAGCGCCCCGCTCCCGGTCAGCCTGAGTCTCGACCTCGAGGCACGGGCCAGCCTGGCGGCGGCCGACACGGCGGGCGCCCTCGAGCGGTGGGATCGCGCCACGCGTCGCTATGCCGTGCTGAGCGCGCCGTTCGATCTCGTGGCATCGCTGTGGCCGCTGCGGCTCGACCAGGCTCGCGTGGCTGCGGCGCGCGGCGACACCGCGGCCGCGCGACGAGCGTGCGACAGTTTCGATGCCCTCGTGGGATACGTCGATCAGGTCGCGCTGCCGCTGCTCGAGCGGGCCTGCCGTCCGCGCCGGCTCGGCTGACGCCGGTTCACGGTGGCTCCACGCGGTAGACGGGATGGAGTTCCCACAACGCGCGCAACGACGAGTTACAGCGCCCGTGCTTCGGATCGATAATATCGCGCCGGCGCGCCCGGTGATGGCCGTCGAAGAATGCGGCGCCGACGAGCTGCACGGCGATGGGCTGGGCCAGCACGCCGTTTTTCGACCGCCTCCGGTCGGCGACGAGGAGCCTCAGATCCGCCCGCGCCTGCCGGTACGCGCTGCCGAGCTTCCCCAGCGGGATCTCGGCCACGATGCACGAATCGGGCGGGCCATCCCGTCGCTCGGTCAGCTCGATGTGCCAGTCGCCGTCGTCCTTGGACGTTTCGAGGCGGCGGACCCAGCCGCGTACCCGATAGACGCCCAGCTCGCGCGCGGCACGCGGCGCGCACCAATCCCGGGCCGTGACTGCCGGCACCTCCCAGCTCTGCAGCATCTCCGAAATCGACGCGGGCCGCGGCGTGACGGCGGCGAGCGTCGTGTCGATCTTCGCGCTCCAGCGGTAGCGCGGCTCGGCGCAGCCCTGCCGCTGGGGGGGTGGGGGTGGGCCGAGCCAGAGTGCGACGACGGTCAGGGCGGCAACGCGCCACATGTCCGGGCCGGCTACGCGCGCCCAGCCGCCGGGAGGCGCATGAGCTCCTCCTGGACGCTCACGCGGGCGTCGCCCCCGAAGCGGCGATAGTAACCGCCGTCCGGACCCAGTTCCCACGCGGTCGGGTCCGCCAGCTCCGTTTCGAGGATGCCCTCCAGCCGGGCGCGACAGCGGGGATCCAAGATCGGCGTCGCGACCTCGACGCGGCGGCGCAGGTTGCGGGGCCGCCAGTCGGCCGACCCGATGTAGTACTCGGGCTCACCGCCGTTGGCGAACGCGAAGATGCGCCCATGCTCGAGAAAGCGCCCCAAAATGCTGATCACGCGAATCCGGTCCGAGAGCCCCGGCACGCCCGGGCGTAAACAGCAGATGCCGCGGACCACAAGATCGATCTCCACCCCCGCCTGGGCGGCCCGATACAGCGCGCCGATCACGTCGGCGTCCGCCAGGCCGTTGAGCTTGGCACGGATCCGGCCGCCCCGTCCCGCGCGGGCGTGCTCCGCCTCGCGGTCGATGAGGGCGAGGACGCGCCCGAGCATCTGCTCGGGCGCCACGAGCAGCCGGCGGAAGGTCACCCGAGGAGGCCGCGACGACCCGCTCAACTCGTTGAACAGGTCGTTCAAGTCGGCCCCCAGCTCGGGGTGTGCCGTGAGCAATCCGAGGTCCGTGTAGACCGCCGCAGTCGCCGCGTTGTAGTTCCCCGTCCCGACGTGGGCGTAACTCCGGAGCGCGCCGCCTTCGCGCCGCACCACAAGACCGATCTTCGCGTGCGTCTTCACGTCCACCAGGCCGTACACCACGTGGATGCCGGCGCGCTCCAGCTTCTTGGCCCAGTCCACGTTGCGCTCTTCGTCGAAGCGCGCCTTCAGCTCGACGAACACAAAGACCTCTTTTCCCGCCGCCGCCGCCCGCACCAGGGCATCGGCGATCCGGGAGCGGCCGCCGGGTCGGTACAGCGTCAGCTTGATCGCCGCCACGTCCGGGTCGTCGGCCGCTTCGTCGAAGAAGCGCTCCACCACGTCCGGAAACGAATCGTACGGGTGGTGCACCAGCACGTCGCGCTCGGCCACGACCTCGAATACCGACTGCGTCGGCTCGAGTACGCGCCGTCCGGAGTAGCGCGGATATTGGAGCTCTCCCCGGGGCAGGTCCGCGATCTCGCGGAGCGCCAGCGGGTCGAGCGGGCCCACCACGTCGAACAGATCGGCGTGGCCGAGCGTGCTGATGTGCGCCGCATCTTCGAACTGCAGCTCCCGCAGCAGGAGGCCGCGCACGTCGGGACGCATCCCCCGCTCTACTTCGACCCGCACGGCGAGCCCGTACGGCCGCCGCTTCGCTTCCTCCTCGATGACGTGCAGCAGATTCTCGGCGTGTCGCTCGTCCAGGTCGAGATCCCCACCGCGGGTGACGCGAAACGTGTACGCCGCCTCGATCGCGCGGCCCCGGTAAACGAGGTCCAGACACCCGCGGACCACCTCCTCGAGCGGCACCAGTCCACCGTCGTCGGGCAAGGGCACGAGCCGCGGCAAGTCGTCCGGCAGCTTCACGTACGCGAAGTGGACCGGCCCGGTCGCGGAGTCGCGCACCAGGGCGGCCAGCGAGAGCCGCAGGTTGGCCATGACCGGGAAGGGGTAGCCCGGCGCTCGCGTGATCGCCTGCGGCGTCAGCAGCGGAAACACCTGTTCCGTGAAATAGTCGCGCACCCGTGCCCGCTCCGGCTCGCTCAAACCGCTCCAACCCCGCACGCGGATGCCCTGGGCCCCGAGCGCGGGGAGGCACTGCCGCAGCCAGCAGGCCGCGTACCGCTCCAGCTGGGCACGCAACCGGATGACGATGGCATCGAGCTGCTCCCGCGCGGTAAGCCCGTCGTCGCTCAAGGCACCGTCGTCCGTCTGGAGCGCCCGTTTGAGGGCCGCGACCCGCACCATAAAGAACTCATCGAGGTTGGTGCGGAAGATGGACAGGAACCGGACGCGGGCGAGGAGCGGGAGCGAGGCGTCCTCCGCCAGGGCGAGCACACGGCCGTTGAACTCGAGCCAGCTGAGTTGGCTGTTCAGAAAGTGGTCGCGCCGGCCCAACGTGGACTCCTCGACCGCCGAGGCCCGCGGCTCGCGCAACCCGGCGATGGTCCACTCGCGCGTGATCACGCCCGGGGAGACGGCGCCCGCATCGCCCGGCTCGCCGTGCGGCCGCGGTCCGTTCGGCCATTCGGGCACGAGATCGGAGCGTGCGGCGACCGCGAGCGCCGCGAGCGTCCGCGGCTCGTGCAGCACCGGCGACCCGATCCGCTCCACGACCTCGGTCAGGGGCACCCACTGGATCTGCATGCCCGCGGGCACCGCCAGGCCCCCGCCGAGCCGCCGCACGAGCCAGACCTCCAGTAACGGCCGGCCCGGTGCCGCGGCAACGGTGCCGAGCAGACGGACCTGGCCATCGGCGCTCCCGAACTCCGCGCGCAACACGAAGCGGCACCCCTCCTCGCCGCTGCCGCTCGCCACCGGGAGCGCCAGGGTGCCCCCGGTGTGTCGCAGCGCGATCTGGCCCTGCTCCAACGCCATCACCGCCACCTCGCGATTCTCCTGCACCGAGCGCGCCAACGCTTCGCTCAGGAGCGCCTCGTACAGTTTCTCGGCCCGCTCGCGCTTGCCGATCAACAGGGGACGCACGTCGTGGTCGTCGCGGAACGCGCGCGTCAATCGCACGAGCCCAGGCCAGCCGCGACGCAGCGTGCGGATCTTGAGCTCCTGGAACGTCCCGGCGAGCCCGCCGGCTCGCACCGTGACGATATCGTAGCACAGCTCGTAGACGGCGTTGCCGAACCAGCGGGGCCGGCTGCGGCGCCGCCGTCGCTCGGTCTCGAACTCGATCCGCGACGTCAACAGCTGGGGATCGATGAGCGCGCGCAGCCGACGGGCCGGGTCGGAGCTCCCCGCGAGCGCAGACGCTTCGTCGAGCTCAGCCACCTCGGCTTCGTACAGCTGGGGCGGTCCGACGTCCCCGGGCCCGGGCTCGACGCGCAGGGTCAACAATCGCCGATCGTCGATCCGAGTCCGGAAACGACAGGTGACGCCCCGGCGACGCAGCGTCCGGTCGGGCGCGTCGAAATAGACGTCCCGGTTGAACAGTGTCTCGACCGGCGCCGCCCGTAGTCCGGCCGGCAGCGCCGCCTGGACGAGGCGATTCAGCAGCTCGAGGCTCTTGACCTCCCCCCGATAGTCGCGCATCCCGCTCTTGCTCAGAATCCGAACCCGGCCCGCACGTACGCCCGGGTGCCCTCCACGCTGTGCGCGGCGGCGACGCTCAGGGTGTTGGTCCGGCTCAAGAACGCGACCCACAGGCCGCCGCCCACGGCCGCGTGCCACCGGTCCGACGTCTCCCCCGCGAGGTAGACCCGCCCTGCGTCGGCCAATCCGAACACGCCGAGCTCCTCGGGGACCAATACGAACAGTCTCGCCAGGCCGAGCCGCAGCTCAGCGTTCCCGTACAACGCGCCATCACCGGCAAAGCGGTGCTCCGAGAACCCGCGCACGGTGGTGGCGCCCCCGATGTACGCCGCCTCTTGAAACGGATAGGTACCCCAGACCTTCTTTCCGGCGATCCGGAGCGCCAGCGTGGGCTGCAACGGGATTCGCGCCGTGAGGTAAGCCGCCGCTTCGCCGTGCGCTTCACCGAACGGCGCGGCCACGTCGTATGCTGCAGGATACCAGCTTCCGCCAAGCGCCAGCAGAGCGCCACGACTGGGGGCGCGCGCCCGATCGCGGCCATCCACCCGGAACTGCGCCTGGGCGCCGACCTGCAGGAAATCTGCGCTCCCGTACGGGCGCACCGAATCGACGAAGCTTCCCGCCGTTCGGGCGGTGTGCGCGAACTTGAAGACCGGCCCGACCGAGAACCGCGCCTGGCGGGACCGCGCGACGAGCGATGGAGCAATCAGATACTGCCCCTGACGAACCCGGTAAGCGTCGTCCGGCTTGAGCGCCACCGTCTCGTTGCCGAATCCGTAGAATCGCACCGACTCGATCCCGGAGGCTCGCAGTTCGAGGCCCGCGTCCAATCCCCATATCACATCGCGGAAGTCGCCGCTGAGCGTCCCCCGGAAGGCCTGCGCCGCCGCCGCGTAGCTTACGCCGAAGCCGAGCTGCGACTTGTAGGGATCCTGCCGGAAGCCGAACCACGTGCCGGTCTCCCCGACACCCGCCAGGACACCCAGGTCCGGAGCGAACGAGAGGCGCACGGCCGGCGACCAGCGCGTGCCCCAGTCGCGCAGCTGCAATTTCAGGGGATCCTGCTGCGGGCCGCCCCGGGGGGCTCCGCGGTCGACCGACGAGCGTGGCCCGCTGATCACTCGCGCGGGGGTGTGGTCAACGTAAAAGAAGGTCCGCCCCGAGCGCGTCGAATCGATGAGCGCGCTGTGCCCCGCCCCGGTGATGACCCGGACGGTGATGGCTCCACGCCCCGCTCCCCGCACCACGACGCGATCATCTCCGTCGTGCAGATACAGACGGACCTCGCTCGTCTCGCCCGGGTGGAACGTGCGCATGTAGTACCGCGTTGCGTCGCGCCGGGCCAGCTGCAGCGTGACCGATCCGTCGCCCTGGCGCTGTACATCGGCGACGTCGGCCTCATCGGTGGCCTGCACGTCCACCGCTCCGGCCAAGAGTGCGTAGTAGCGGTCCGCCACCTGCCGCAGGTCGTCCCGGCGCCGTTTGAGCGCCCGGGCCAGCCACGTCCCATTCCGCGCATAGTACTCGGGAGGCAGGCGATGCACCGCCCGGTCGATCACCGAGTCCGCCAGGCCGGCCTGGAGAGCCGCCGCCACCGAGTCCCACACGGGCTTCTCGAGATCGGTCAGCACGCGGCGATCCAGCGCTCGCCCGTTCCACGTCAGACCCACGAGGTCAGGGTAGCGATCGCCGAAGCCCACGATGTCGGGGTGGTAATAGCGCGCGATCCGTGGGAGCAGGCCGTCCAGCCGCGAAAACGCCTGGTCCCGGTCGCGCGGGATCGGCCGCCAGACGTGAACGGGGTCCTCGTCGAATCGGGCCCAGCGCCACTGGTCCGGGTGGCGGTCCCAGTCGCCGACGAGGACGTCGACCAGGCGCGCCGCGAGGAAGGCACGCGAGTCCACACGATGGCGCGAGTCCGCCGTGAGACGGTCCCACACCTTCTGGGTGCTCGCGATCCGGTCGGCCCCCTCGAACCCAACATCCTCTTCCGGATCGACGGTGGGGCGTTCCTCCAGGTGTCCGAGCATCCCCTTGAACACCGGAAACGAGTCGAGTCGCGGGTCGTCGGGCATCACCATGAGCCGGGGCTCGACATGGTGCACGCCCGCCGCACCCAACAGCGGGCCCACCACGAGCGCGCCCGCCGGATTCGTCGAGCTGGTTTGGTCCTCCAGAATGCGTTGGACGAACGTGGCTCGGAGCTCGGGCGGAATGGCGGCGGTGGGGTCCTTGTCCACCGAGCGAAAGATGTATACACGACCATCCGCCGCGCGGAGCCGCAGCGACTTCGTCTGGCGCCCGCCGCCGCGCTTGAGGGGAGTGAGGCCCCCGCCGAAGCGCGCCAGGTCCACAACATCCACCTGCAGCGGCGTGGTCCACAGATCGCGATAGTGTGCGCCGAGCAGCCACCGATGCAGCCAGCCGGCGCGGTAGTGGGCACCGGCGGTCACCGTCACCGGGCGCACAGCGGCTGGTTCGGTCGCGCCGGCCGGCGCCTGTCCCGCCAGCGAGCGGCACCACGCGGCGAGGATCACCAGACCCCAACGGGCCGCCCGCGCGCCCAGGTCGCAGGTCATGACGCCCCTACTCGTTCCCGAGCCCGCGCAACGAGCGGTACTCGGCGGCGATCACATGCGGCGCGCCGCGCGCCTTCACGGCGTCGAGCAGCGGGCCCGGGGGCGCGTCCTTCGCGAGCCGCACCAGGTATTCGAGCGTGGACTTACCGTCGCCCGCGGGAAGCACCTCCCGAAGCTCCCAGCGCTTGGCGAGTTGATCGAGCACGGCTTCGACGGCCTGCTGCGCCGGCTCCAGCATGCTCGTGTGCACCAGCAGCAGGCTGTTGAAGAGCCGCTTCTTGCTCTTGGCGCGATCCTCGATGTAGCGACGCAGCCGGTCCGACGCCGCCGCGACCTTCTCGAATTCCTGCGGCGCCAGCGCGCGCAGCAGCTCGGGGTCACCGATGACCTGGTATTCGCCCGTGTCCGCCCGCGGGCCCACAATGGCCTGGCCGAGCCGGAGCCGGCCGGTCAGCACCTGGTCCGCGTAGATGTTCCCGACGTTGAGCTTCCACAGGGAGAGCAGCGTGATGTTGAACATCAGGGACATCACGGCCGACACCACGGGAGCGAACACACCGGCCGCGAGCCCGACGCCCAGCGCGAGGTAGATGTAGACCACGTCCTTGGTGTCCTTCAGCGTGTTGCGGAAGCGGATCGCCGCCACGATGCCGCCGAGCGCGAACGCCAGGGCGACACTGTTCTGCACCAGGATCAACGTGCCGGCGACCGTCATCGGCAGGACGATCACGGTCTGCACCACGGACTGATCGTAGCCCCGATGCTGCTTCGTGATCATGTAGACCCAGGCGACCGGCAGGACCAACGCCAACGCCCCGAGCATCGAGAAGAACGTGATGAGGGCGAGGTTCGCCGAGCCGAGGCTCGCGACGCCCGGCGTGGTGGCGGCCTGGTCCAGCGCGTCCTTCCGGCCGGTGCCGTGAATCGGTGAGAGCCTTTGGAATGCGTCGAACAGATCGACGATCTGCGGGAAGGCCCGGACGAGCAACGCGACGACGAGGCTCAGGACGACATAATAGGCCGCCAGCCGCACGAACGGGGACTGCCAGATGCGCACCATAGCGCTCCTTCTAAGCGCCCGACCGCAAGCGCGGCTCGAGCGCTCCTCCGCGGGGGCCGCACCCCCGTGCCGCAATACTACGCCTTGGGACGGGCCTCGGCCAGCGCCACGGCGTAAGTCGAACGGCCCCGGGAGGTCGTCCCGGGGCCGTGACGTCACACTGGGCGCGGACGGCGGGTTACTGCACCGTCACCGTGACGTGCATGCCGAGCGCGACGTGCGGCATGCAGTAGCCCTTGTAGACACCGGCCGGCGCCCCGGTAAACGAGACGTCGTATTTCTCGTTCGGCTGTGTCAGGAACGGACCGGTCAGATCCCCCATCGGGTTCGGCATGCCTTTCTTCAAAGCGTCCGCGGCACCCTTGGGAATCGAATCGGCGTAGAACGCCACGTTGTGCGGGCCGCCGGACACGTTGATGAAGCGCACCGTGCTGCCTGTCTTGATGGTGACCGTCGCCGGCTCGAACTTGGCCTGGGTGGTGCCGTTTCCAGTCATTTTCACCTCGACCACGACCGCCTCGGTCGCGGGCGCCGCCGGCGCGGCGGCGGCGTTCGCCATCCCTGGAACCGCCGCGGCTGCCTGGGACGTGTTGGGCTTGCTCCCGCCGCCGCAGGCGCCGGCGACAAGGGCGAGGAGCGTAGTGAGCGCAGTCAACCGCATTGCTGATGTCCTCCAGTACGATGGCTCTAGTGTCGCTTGTGAACGCGTTCACAATAACCGGGCCGGTCGCAAAACGGGAGACCTCCCAAACCCAGTCTACGGTTGCGCTTTCGCACAGCGACGACGACACTCCTCACCATGCCCAGCCCGACGCCACCTCAGATCTCTCCCCACGAGCTCGCGCAGCGCCTCGAACGCGGTGAGCCGTTGCAGCTGCTCGACATCCGCGCCAGCGAGCGCGTCGCGCAAGGCGCGGTCAGCTTCGGGCCGACGCT
>Ga0209472_1001593_pt1 | contig 13074 bp, 9 predicted proteins | sample GraSoiAngelo_130_FD_185887 | JGI IMG/M metagenome (GOLD analysis project Ga0209472, IMG submission 185887) | Grasslands soil microbial communities from the Angelo Coastal Reserve, California, USA - 14_0929_02_20cm (SPAdes) (version 2) | ecosystem: Environmental > Terrestrial > Soil > Grasslands ...
GTCACCCGTCAGGTCGTGTACGACGTCGAGAGCGGCCACACCCTGGCTGACGCGCTGCGCAAGCACCCCAAGGCGTTCAGCGACCTCTACGTCAACATGGTCGCCGCCGGCGAGGCGGGCGGTATCCTCGACACGATCCTCGTCCGCCTGGCCCAGTTTCTCGAGAAGAACGACGCCATCGTCCGCAAGGTGAAAGGCGCCATGGTCTACCCGGCGGTGATCATATCGGTCGCGGTCATCGCGATCTCGGTGCTGCTCATCTTCGTGATCCCCACCTTCCAGAACATGTTCGCCTCGGTGAACCTCGAGCTGCCGCTCCCCACGCGCATCGTGATCGGCCTGAGCAACCTGCTCAAGAACTACTGGTGGGCGATCATCGCCGTCATCGGCGTGGGCGTGTTCGGCCTCACGCGGTACTACAAGACGGCGCCCGGCCGGCTGCAGATCGACCGCATGCTGCTGCGGCTGCCGGTGCTGGGCGACGTGCTGCGGAAATCCGCGGTGTCGCGCTTCACCCGCACGCTCGGCACGCTGATCTCCTCGGGCGTGTCGATCCTGGACGGCCTCGAGATCACGGCGCGCACGGCCGGCAATATGGTGATCCACAACGCGGTGATGGAATCGCGGGCATCGATCGCCGGAGGCGAGACGATCGCCCAGCCGCTCGCCAAGTCCAAGGTGTTCCCCCCGATGGTGATCTCCATGATCGCGGTCGGCGAGCAGACCGGCGGCATGGACGAAATGTTGTCGAAAATCGCGGACTTCTACGACGACGAAGTGGACGCCGCCGTCAGCACGCTGCTCTCCCTCATGGAGCCGATCATGATCGTCGTGCTCGGCGTCGTCGTCGGCGGCATGGTCGTGGCCATGTACCTGCCGATCTTCGACATGGTGAACGCGGTGCAGTAGGACCGGACAAAGCCGGCCTTAGGGTGCGGGAGCCGGCGGCACTGACGGGTCGGTGAGATTCGCGAACGACGGCAGCTCGATCCACTGGTGGGGGAAGCGCGGCAGGAACTTCACGTGGCGGTTGACTACCGCCTGCACCCGCCGCCACCAGCACACGATCGGTCGCGACGTCCGCCCCACGCTCACCACCGCGAAGGGGATCGAATCCGCCACCACCGTGCGAATGTCGGGTTGGCTGAGCGAGCACAGGTCTTCCGGCGTCTTCACGCCGAAACTCGAGTCGGGGCCGGTCCACGGATGGTTGTGCCACACGGCGAGCGTCGCCGGAGCGCACGGCTGGGGCTCCACGGCGTCGACCGTGGACCGTACCAGGTCGGGCATCACGAACTCCCCCACGTGAGCCGTATCCCCCGAAACGCTCCCCTGCAGGCAGAGCACCACTTCCCGGTCGAGCCCGGCGGCGAGCACGCTGAGCCGGCGGAACAGCGAGGGCGCGAGGGCCAGCCGCTTCAAGGGCTGCGAATTGAGCACTGCCGAGTCCGCGGGGGTGAGCGGCGCCTGGGCGACACCTGACTGCGCGCCGAGCGCGATTGCGAGAGCGAGTCCCGCGAAGCGATGCCGCATAGGGCCAAGAATAGTCGCGGGCCCATCGCGGCGCTCCCCCGTCGCGCTCAGCTCTTGCACTTTGCGACACCGCTTCCAATACTTACCCCCGATGCTGCCAGTCGACTTCCCCGTCGCCCGTCTGCATAACACAATGTCAGCATTGTGCTTACACAGCTTACCGCTGATGGCTGACGGCGTTGCTTCCGGACCTGCCCGGTGAAGTGGCTGCGCGGCAGCTCCTCGGGGTCGCCCATCCCGACTCCCCAGGCCCTGTTGCGATCCGTGTACGTGGGCCGGCTGTGCGTTGCCATCGCCATCTACCTGAGCGCCGCGCTCAAGTTCAACGTCGCCGCACCGCTCGATTTGCTCGTCACGTCGCTCCTCCTGGTTGCGTCGGTGGTGGTGACCATCGCCTCGTACTGGCACACGCACATCCGGGGACGCTCGCCGGGCCGGACCTTCCTGTACGCCCAGGCGCTGTACGACGTCGCGCTCATCACCGCAGTCGTGCACGTGACGGGCGGTCCCCAGAGCGACCTGACGCCGCTGTACGTCCCGCTGATCGCGGTGACGGCGGTGCTGATGCCTCCGGCGAGCACGGCGCTGGTCACCGCCCTGGTTGGCATTGTGTACTTTGCCGACGTGTTTTTCGGCCACCGCACGCCGATGACGGCGCAGGTGGGTTTGCAGCTGTCGGTCTTCGTCGCTGTCGCAGTGGTCACAGCGTACTTCGCGAGCCGGGTCTCGGTGATGGGGGCCGAGCGGGAGGCGCTCGCGGGGGAGCTGCGGCAGGTCCGCCTCGAGGCGGCCGACGTGCTGCGGAACATCCCCACCGGCATCGTCACCGTGGATGCGGACGGCCACCTGCTGTACTGCAACCCCGCGGCGGAGCAGATCCTGGGCTTCAAGGAGCGGCAGTGGCGCGGGCGCTCGGTGATGCCTGAGTTCGCGCGCATCGCGCCCGAGTTCTGGGCGGCGATTACGGCGACGGCGCGCCGCGGCGTGACCACGACGACCCTCGAGGTCGAGCCCGGCGGCACCCCGCGGGTCACGGCGATCTTCACCGACATCTCCGACTCCAAGCGGCTCGAAGAGCTGCACCTGCGCGCCGAGCGTCTCGAGGCGGTCGCGGAGCTGTCGGCCAGCCTGGCGCACGAGATCAAGAATCCGCTCGCGTCGATCCGCTCCTCCGTGGAGCAGCTCGGCCGCGCGAAGCGGGCCAACCCCGACGAGAAATTCCTGACCGGCCTCGTGGTGCGCGAGAGCGACCGTCTCTCACGTCTCCTGTCCGAGTTTCTCGACTTCTCCCGAGTGCGCGCCACCGAGTGCAGGCCGCTCGACCTGCACGCGGTGGCGGCGGCGGCGATCCGGCTGGTGCGCGAGCACCCCGACTGTCCCGACGACGCCGTGATCGATCTGGCGGGCGGGAGCACGGCGATGGAAGGCGATGAAGACCTGCTCCATCGGGTAGTCTCGAACCTCGTGCTGAACGCCGTTCAGGCCGCCGGCAAGGGTGCGCGCGTGACGGTCCGTACCGGGCGGCCGGCCCCGCAGGAGCTGCCCCGCGGCGCGGGGATTGAGAACCCCGTGGCCCTCGCCGTGAGTGACAATGGCCCGGGCATCCCCGAGAACCTGCGGGCGCGCCTGTTCGACCCGTTCGTGACGGGCCGTGTCGGGGGAACCGGCCTGGGGCTCGCCATTGTGCAGCGCGCCGTGGAGGCGCATCGCGGGCTCGTGCTGGTGGATTCGACCGAGGGGAAGGGAACGACGTTCACCGTGTATTTCCCCGCCGCCCGGCGGAAAGAGGAAGCCGCATGACGCAGCAGCCATCCATTCTGGTGGTCGACGACGAGCTCGGCATCCTGGACGTGCTCCGCATCCTCCTGAAGGGCGAGGGGTTCGACGTGGTCACCGCCCAGGGGGGCAAGGCGGGCCTCGAGGCGCTCAAGGCGTCGGCGCCCGACATCGTGCTCACCGACATCAAGATGCCGGGCGTGACCGGCACCGACATCCTCGCCGCCGTGCGCGAGCAGGATCCCGAGACGCCGGTCATCCTCATGACCGCGCAGGCGTCGCTGCAAAGCGCGATCCAGGCGGTGAACCAGGGCGCCTTCTACTACATCCAAAAGCCGTTCTCCAACGACGACCTGGTCGCGATCTGCCGGCGGGCGGCGGAGCAACGCCTGCTCAAGGCCGAGAACAAACAGCTCAAGCAGGAGATCCGTCGGCGCGAGCGCTCGGGGCTCGTGAAGCCGCTCGGCAAGTCGCGACCGTTCCTGGACGTGCTGAAGCTCGCCGAGCAGGTGGCCCCCACCGAGAGCACGGTGCTCATTCGGGGGGAGTCGGGAACCGGGAAGGAGATCATCGCCCGCTATATCCACGAGCTGTCGGGGCGGAGCGAAGGGGCGTTCCTGTCACTGAACTGCGGGGCGTTGCCGGAGAGCCTGCTCGAATCGGAGCTGTTCGGTCACGTGAAGGGCTCGTTCACCGGGGCGGTGCGCGACAAGCAGGGCCTGTTCGCCGCGGCGCGGGGGGGAACGTTCTTCCTGGACGAGATCGGCGAGATGTCCCCGGCCACGCAAGTCAAGCTGCTGCGCGTGCTGCAGGAGCGCGAGGCCATCCCCGTGGGCGGCACCGAGGCCATCCCGGTGGACGTGCGCGTCGTGGCCGCCACCAACCGCGACTTGGAGGACGACATCAAGCGCGGCCGGTTCCGCAGCGACCTGTATTACCGCCTGAACGTCATCGCGATCGAGCTGCCGCCGCTGCGCAGTCGGCGCGAGGATATCCCGATCTTCGTGAAGGCGTTCCTCGAGCGCATCGCGCAGGAGCACGGCCTCGAGCCCAAGCAGCTCGCTCCCCAGGCCCAGGAAGTCATCATGGCGTACGACTGGCCGGGGAACGTGCGCGAGCTCGAGAACGCCCTCGAGCGGGCGGCGGTGCTCACCAAGGGCGACACGATCGAGCTCGCGACGCTCCCCGAGAAGCTCTCCGAGCGTCGCGCCGAGCCGCTCGTGTCCGAGCGCGTCCATCCGAACCCCACGCTCGATGTGATCGAGCGCGCCTACATCACCTGGGTGCTCGAGAGCGAAGGGGGCAACAAGACCCGCGCGGCCGAAGTCCTCGGGATCGACCCCTCCACGCTGTACCGCAAGCTGAGCCGATACGACGGGGAGCCGGAGGGCGGGGAGTGACGCAGCCCGGCGCGGCAGCGCCGGACGAGCCCTCCCGCGCGCGGCGGATCGCGCTCGAAGCGGCCGCGGTCGGCCTGCTGGTGATCGGCGGGCACCTGCTGTTCCGCCTGTCACGCGAGTTCATGATCGGCGCCCTCAACGACGACGGAGTCTACGTCGTACTGGGGAAAGCCATCGCACAGGGCGACGGGTACCGGTCGATCCACCTCGTCGGCGCGCCGCTCCAGGTGCGCTATCCGCCGGCCCTCCCCCTGCTGCTGGCGGTGCCATGGGCGCTGGCTGGGACGTTGGGCGCCGTGCGCGCGACCGTCGCCGTGCTCCACCCCATGGTCACCGGCGCGGCGGCGGGCCTCGTGTGGTGGTTGGGCCGCCGCCAGCTGCCACTGTCGCCGACGCCTCTCGCGGTATGCGCCGTCGCGCCGTTCTTCCTGGATCCGCTCATTCAGTACTTCAACATCCCGCTCACGGAGCCATACCTGGTGCTGGGCTGGGCCGGTGCGCTGGCGATCGCCCCGCCGCTGTTCGCTCACGCGAGCCTGGGCGGCGCGCAGACCCGCCGGGCGGTCGCCCTGGGACTCGTTCTCGCGGCCACGGCGCTGTTTCGCACCGCCGGCGTCGCGCTCGTGCCCGCTATGCTGCTTGCGTTGGCGCTGCATCGCCGCTGGAAGGAGGCAACCACCTGCGCCGTCGCCTTGCTGGCGCCCCTCGTGGCGTGGCAGGCGGTCCAGCTCTACTGGAGCGTTCGCGGGCCACTCTCGTCCCAACCCGATGATCTCTCGTATGGACGCTGGCTCGGCGTCACGGGTCCGGTGGCGCTGATTGGCTACGCCGTGCGGACGATTGCGGCCAACGTGGTGGTGTACGTGCACCGGATGACGGCCTACCTGTTTTCCAATCAGCCGATCGGTGTCGTCGTGGTGCTCGCCGCGGTCGTGGCCGTCGCGGTCGCCTGTGCTCGCCTGCGCTGGTCGCAGACGGCACTCGTGCTCACCACGCTGTGCGTGACCGCGCTGACCTTGATGTGGCCGTTCACGCAGGGACGGCTCCTGCTGCCTCTGCTGCCGTTTCTGGGCTTGCTGGCGGCCAGCACGGTGGACGTCGCGGCTCGACGCGCTCCGGCGCGCTTCCGATGGAGTGTCCCGCTCGCACTCGGTGTCGCCGTCCTCGCGGTGACCCTGCGTCAGGTGGAGCTGCGCGAGGCAGCGGCACGCTCCTACCGGACCGGCGTGCTGCCGCCGCCCGAAGACCTGTCGCCCACGCTCGTCCTCGCGGTGCAGAGCCGGCACATCTACCTGCTGGCCGGGTGGGTCCGGACGCACACGACCTCCGAGGACCGGCTCATGGTGGACGCGCCAGCGGGTACGTACCTCTATACCGGTCGCCGCACCGTGCCGGGTTCGCCTACCGAGAGCGGGTTCGGGGCCCCGGCGTTCGCCGTTCCCGGACGCTATGTCGCCGGGCGCATCCTCGCCGACAGCGTCACCGTCGTGGCGTTGGCTCCTCCAGCGCCCGGCCTGGAGCAAGACATCGCCACGATTCAGGCGCGCTGCCCCCGCGTGCTGCAACGCGAACCGGCCGAGGCCGCCGTCTTCTTCCGCGTGCGGCGGGACGAGCCCTGCCTGCGAGACGCGTTCTTGGATCATGACGTCTCCTGATGCCTCGCCCGTCGAGCCGCAGGATGCGGTGGGCGCGGCCACGCTCGACCGACTCGCAGCCGCGCCGCGCTACAACCGCTGGATGTTCGCCCGGCTGCGTCCGTGGGTCGGCGATAGCGTGCTCGAGATCGGCTCCGGGATCGGCAACCTGTCGACGTTCCTGCTCGACCGGCGCCGCGTCGTGCTCACCGACACCGAGCCCGCCTACCTGGAGCGGCTGCGCACGCGCTTTGGGGGTCAGGCGAATGTCGAGGTTACCCGGCTCTATCTGCCTACGGTGGACGGCGCACTCGCCGCGCGGCGCTTCGATACCGTGATCTGCCTCAACGTCTTGGAGCATGTCGCGGATGACCGGAGCTCGCTCGCGGCCATGGCTCGCCTCCTGGCCCCCGGCGGCCGGCTCGTGCTCCTGGTACCCGCGTTGGCGTGGCTCTACGGCAGCCTAGACGTCGCCCTCGGCCATCACCGGCGCTACACCCGCCGGGGGCTGATCGAGCGGCTCCGCGACGCGGGGCTCCGCATGCGGCATGTCGAGTACTTCAACCTCGCGGGGCTCCCCGGGTGGTGGCTGGCCGGGCGCGTGCTGCGCCGCCGCCTGATCCCCGCAGGGTCGCTGCGGCTGTACGACGCCCTCGTGCCCCTCTTCCGTCTGGAGCGGCTCCTCCCCTGGCGCGTGGGTCAATCGCTCATCGCCATCGGGGAGGTCGCCGGGTGACGGCGTCGGCTTCCCGGGACCGGCTCAGGCTGTCGGTCATCGTGCCGGCGTACAACGAGGCGCCGACGATCGAGGCCCTGGTGCGGCGTCTCCATGAAGTCCAGCTCCGTCTCGAGATCATCGCGGTGGACGACGCCTCGACCGATGGGACGGGCGCCGTCTTGGACCGGCTGGCCCACGAGGGGCTCGTCCACCGGGTGATCCATCATCCGACCAATCGTGGCAAGGGCGCGGCGCTGCGGAGCGGCATCGCCGGCGCCACCGGCGACGTCATCGTCGCGCAGGACGCCGATCTGGAATATGACCCTGGGGAGCTGGCTGTATTGCTCGAACCGATCCGCCAGGGCCGGGCCGACGCGGTGTACGGATCGCGCTTCCAGGGCGGGCCTCGGCGCGTCCTCTTTTTTTGGCACTCGATCGGTAATCGCCTGCTGACGCTGTTGTCCAACATGTTCACGAACTTGAACCTGAGCGATATGGAGACGTGCTACAAGCTGGTGCGCGCGGACCTGCTGAAGCGCTTGCCGCTCACGGCCGAGCGGTTCGGCATCGAGGTCGAGCTTACGGCGCGGCTCGCCCAAGCGGGCGCGCGCATCTGGGAGTTGCCCATCACCTACAGCGGACGCACCTACGCCGAAGGGAAGAAGATCGGTTGGCGCGACGGCCTCGCGGCGCTGTTCCACGTGCTGCGCTACAACCTGTTTCCGCCGCGCGGCCAGTGGCGCGGGCGCTAGCCGCCCTGACGCCCGGCCGCGCCGCGGCGGTCGCTGCATCGCTCGTCGCACTGGTGGGCGCGGTCGCGCTGAATCGTGACCTGATAGGAGTGTTCTACGACGACGGTCTCTACGCCGGGCTCGCGCTCGCGCTCGCGCGCGGCCTCGGCTACGTGCACCCGCACCTCCCCGGGATGCCCGCCGCGGTTCACTACCCGCCATTGTATCCGTTGGTGCTGGCTCCCCTGTTCGGAATGTTCTCCGTGTCCACGGCTGGGCTGCTCGCCAAGCTCTTGAACCTCGCCCTCAATGCGATCACCGCCGGTCTCGTCACGTGGCACGCCACGCGGACCGACCTGCTGGGACCGCGAGCGGCGACGTCGGTCGCCGCGGCACTGGTGACAGCGGCGGCGCTCGCGATCCCGATGCTCGCGATGCAGGCCGTCCTCTTTTCCGAGCCGCTGTTCGGTTTCCTGGTCGCGATGGCCGTGATCCTCGCGGATGTGCCTCCGGCGCGCCTCTCGTCCGTAGCGGGGGCGGGCCTGGCCGGCCTCGCCGCGGCGCTGGCGCTGCTCACGCGCTCGATCGGCGTCGCGGTCGGGGCCGGCATCGTGCTGTTTCTGGTCGAGCGACGGAGCGTCTCATGGCGCGGGCTTGCCCTCGCCGCTGCCCCGCTGACGCTCGCTGCCGGCGGATGGGGGCTCTGGGTGTCGCGGCACTACCGGCTGATCGATCCCGCCATGGCCTTGAACTACGGCAGCTACGCCGAGGTCGTTCAACAGGCGGGGTTCGGGGCGTCGTGGTCCACCCTGTCGCACGTCCTGCGGCCGCTCGGCGACCTATTCCTCAGCTGGCTCCCGTTGCGCCCCCTGTACTTCCTCTGCGCCGCGCTGACCGTGGCGGTGTCGCTGTACGGTCTCGCTCGCGTTATGCGACGCTCCGCCATCGGCTGGAGCCTCCTGTTGTACTTCGCGATCCTGGCCGTGTGGCCGTACGCGAGCGACCGGTTCCTGTGGATCATGTTGCCCTGGATCGTGCTCATCGGGGCCAGCGGTGGTGTCGCGCTCTGGCGGCACCGACCGTTGCATGTGCCGCTCACGCTCCTCGCGGTCGTGGTCACGTTCGGGTGGGCGCAGGTCGAAGCGCGTGGGTTCGCCGGGCGCTGGTGGGGGACGACGGCCCACGGGATCTCCGCGAACTTCGCGGACCTCCTCCCCTGGGTCGCGTCGCTTCCGGGCGGCGCCGTCCTCGCGACCGACGACGAAGCGCTCGTCTGGCTCTACACGGGCCGCACCTCCGTCCCCTTCTACGTCTACGGGTATCGCGGGGCGACGCCCACGACACCGACGCCCGTGGAGCAGCGCGCCTACCTCGAGCGCCAGGGTGTCACTCATGTCCTGCTCTCCGGCCGTGGCAGCGGTTCCGACGAGGAGCTGGACGCGCTGCTGGGCGCCTACCCCCGCTGGCTCGCGGTCGTGCACGCCTGGCCCGGCGGGCGGGCGGCGTTCGAGGTGCGCCGTGAGCGCTAGGCGTGTCTATCTCGCTGTCGGCGCCGCCGCGGCGGTCGTGCACTTGGGCGTGTTGTGGAACGGCTTCGCTCTGGACGATCTGACGATCATCGTGGCCAACCCGCTGGTGCACGGCCTGTCCGGGGTGTGGCGGGCGTTCGCGCTGCCGTACTTTCCAGCCAACCTCGACACCTCGGTTTATCGCCCCCTTGCCATAGCGACCTACGCGTTGGACTGGTCCGTCGGCTCGGCGGGGTGGTTCCATGCCGTGAACCTCATGTGGCATATCGGCGCGAGCGTGCTCGTGGCGGTGCTGGCGCGTCGCTGGGCGGGCGATGCCGCCGGACTCGTGGCGGGCCTGGCCTTCGCCGTCCACCCGGTGCACGTCGAGGCGGTGGCCAACGTCGTGGGTCGGAACGAGTTGATGGCCGCTGTGTTCACCCTGCTCGCTGTCTACGCCGCAGTCGAGCGAAACAGTGTGCTCTGGAGCGCCGCGGCGCTGACGGGGGGATTGCTCAGCAAGGAGAACGCCGCCGTCGTGCCGGGCCTCGTCACCGCCGGCTGGCTCTTGGGCGTGCGGCCGGTCCCGCGGCGCCGCACGCTCGCGGCGTTCATCGCGAGTTGGGCCGTTCTGGCAGCGGCCTACATCGGGGTGCGCTGGGCCGTGCTCGGCGGGCTCGGAGGGTCCGGCAACCCCGCGCCCGTGTTCCACGGCCAGGACGGGTCGACGATCCGTCTCACGGCGATCGCCGCCCTGGCGGACGTAGCCCGGTTGCTCGTGTTCCCGCTAGCGCTCAGCGCCGACTATTCTCCCGACGAGCGCACCGCGGTCGCATCGCTGTGGGACGCGCGGCTGGTGCTCGGGGTGCTGGTGGTCTCGCTGTGGGCCCTGGTGCTCGGCCTCGCCTGGCGGCGCCAGCGCAACGTGGCGGCGTTCGGACTGGCCTGGATCGCGATCGCCTACGCACCGGTGGCGAACCTGCTCTTCCCCATCCAAGTCCTGATCGCGGAGCGGACGCTCTACCTCCCGTCCGCGGGGCTGGCGATCGCGCTCGGGGCCGCGTTGCGGGGTCTCACGGGACGGTGGCTCGCGGCCGTGGTCGCGCTGCTCGTGGTACTCGGGGGCCTGCGCAGTGCCTTCCGCGTGGGCGTCTGGCGCGACGACCGCGCCGCCACCCTCGCGCTGCTGCACGATGCCCCGCGCTCCTATTTCTCCTGGCAGAATCTCGCGTGGCAGTACCTGCGCGCGGGACAGTTTGCGAGGGCGATCGGCGCCTTCCAGACTTCGAGCCGCATCTACCGGTACGACGCGCGCGTCTACATCGCCGCCGCACACGCCGCGTACGCGTTGCGGCAGGAAGCGGCGGCCGAGTCGCTCCTGACGCGGGCTGATGCCGCCTGCCAGCGCTGCGTGACCTACTACCTCAACCAGGCGTGGTTCGCTCGGCTGCGGGGCGATTCGGCGTCCGCCGACTCACTCGTCGCGCACGCCCGGAGGTTGCGTCCCTCATGACGGTCCGCCGCGACCTGCAGGTCGATCTTGCCGTGGCCGGGTGCGCGGTGCTCGTCTACCTCGGCGCGCTGTGGAACGGGTTCGCCCTCGACGACCGCCCGATCATCGCCCTCAACCCGCTCGTCCAGGCCTCCTCGGGGGTGTGGCAGGCGTTCCTGCACCCATATTGGCCACCGGCCTTCGGTGGCCAGCTGTACCGGCCGCTCGCGGTCGCCACGTACGCGCTCGATGCGCGGCTGGACGGATCGGCTTGGTTCCACCTGGTCAACCTCCTGTGGCATGCAGGGGCGAGTGTCGCCGTCGCCGCGCTGGTGCGGCGGGGGGCGGGCGAGCGGAGCGCGCTCATCGCCGGCTTGCTGTTCGCGGTGCACCCGGTGCACGTGGAGGCGGTGGCGAACGTGGCGGGGCGCGCCGAACTGATGGCGGCGCTGTTTTCCCTGCTGGCCGTCTACGGCGCACTCGTCCGGGAGAGCGTCGGCTGGAGCGCTGGGGCGCTCGCTCTCGCGGTCCTGAGCAAGGAGAACGCCGCCGTGGTGCCCGCCCTCATCGTGTGGGGTTGGGTCGTCGGGGTCGCACGCCCGGCGCGACCCAAGGCGCTCGCGTTCGTGATCTCCTGGGCGGTCTTGGGGGCGCTCTACCTCGCGCTCCGGACCGCGGTGCTGCGCCATTCCACCGGGTTCCTCGAGCTCGCGCCGGTGTTCGTCGGTGCAGGACCGCTGGCGATCCGGCTGACTGGGATCGCTGCCTTTGCGGACGTGGCCCGGCTGCTCGTATTCCCTCTGAACCTGCGCGCGGACTATTCCCCGGCCGAGCGGACCCTCGTCGACTCGGTGCTCGACGGCCGGCTGCTGCTCGGCCTTGCCTGCCTGGCAGTGTGGGCGGCGCTCGTCGTGCTGGCCTGGCGCCGCGGGCGCCGGGTCGAGGCCTTTGCGGTGGGTTGGATCGCGATTGCGTTGCTCCCGGTGGCGAACCTCGTGATGCCCGTGGGGGTTGTCGTCGCCGAGCGGGCGCTGTATCTGCCGTCAGCGGGGTTCGTCTTCGCGCTCGCCACTTGGCTCGAGCGGGTCGCTCGGCGCCGGGTCGCGCTCGTTCTCACCGTGCTCGGCGTCGCGGGCGCCGCGCGCACGGCGCTGCGCGTGCCCGTGTGGCGGAACGACACTACGGTAACGTTCAGCATTCTTGAGGACTCGCCCCGCTCGTATCGCGGGCTCCAGTACGCGGCGTTGATCGTGCAGGGAGCGCGGCAGCCGGAGCGCGCACTCGAGTACTACCAGAGAGCGTTCTCCATCTATCCGCAGGACTCCCGGCTGCTGATCGGGGCCGCCGACGCGGCCTTCGCGCTGGGGCGTCCCGCCCTCGCTGACTCACTGCTCCGTCAGGCCGAGCAGTTGTGCCGCGAGCTGTGCGTCACGAGCCTGCGGAACCAGGCCAACGCGGCGCGCGCCCGGGGGGATGCAGCCGCCGCCGACTCGCTGCTGGCGCGCGCTGTCAGGCTGGAGTCGCCGTGAAGCGCTTCTACGCGACGATCGCCGGACTCGTCGCGATGGGCGGCCTGTTCGCCGCTCATCTGGCGATGGCGGACCGGGGGGGTGGATACACCGGCGTTCTCCTGATCCTGGACCATGTGTTCTCGATCGCGCTCGTCCTGGGAGTGTTCGCGATCGCAGCCGGCGTCGGGGCTCGGGTCCTGGCGGCGGGCGGGCTCACGATGGACGGACCGCTGGAAGCGCTGCTCTTCCGCACGGCCGTGGGTCTCGCAGTGCTGGCGACCGCGATCCTCGGCGTCGGGGCGTTCTTCGGTATGCGTCCCGTCGTGCTCTGGGCGCTGTTGGGCGGTGCCGCGGTCCTGGTCCGGCGCGAGATCGGGGAGGTCCCGCCACTGGTCACGGGCACGCTCGCCTGCCTCCGCGCCCGGGCCGATCGCTTGAGCCTGTTCATCCTTCTCCTTGTCGCCGTGTTCCTCATCACGGGCGCCCTCGCACCGCCGACGGATTGGGACGTCCTGATGTATCACCTGCGGGTCCCGAAGCAGTTTCTCCAGGCCGGTGCGATCTATCGGCCCGAGGATAACGCCCACTTCGCGTTCGTCGGTCTGCCCCACATGCTGTACCTCCCGCTCCTGGCGCTGGGAACTCCGGAGGGTCCGGCTCTCGTCAGCGCGCTGTGCACGCTCGGCCTCGCGCTCGCCGGGTTCGCGTTCGGTCTCCGGTTTCTCGACGAGCGGACAGCGGGGTTCAGTCTCGCGATCCTGTGGGGCAGCG
>Ga0209472_1001594_pt1 | contig 13072 bp, 15 predicted proteins | sample GraSoiAngelo_130_FD_185887 | JGI IMG/M metagenome (GOLD analysis project Ga0209472, IMG submission 185887) | Grasslands soil microbial communities from the Angelo Coastal Reserve, California, USA - 14_0929_02_20cm (SPAdes) (version 2) | ecosystem: Environmental > Terrestrial > Soil > Grasslands ...
CCTTAGCATCTCAGTGGTTAGAAAATGCAGCGGCGCCGGTTGCCCAGGCATCCTCCCGCGTCGCAGTTGCGCTCCCCTCCCAGGTCGGCGGTTGGGGTGATGTTCGCACCCAGCAGAGTTATCGCACCGCTATTGCGACATACAATCGGGCGCGGGGCTGAGTGTACGATCAGATAAAACCTCATGGGGCGCATCTAGCGAAGTACCTTTTCCAGGATTATTTAATGATGAAATACCGCCGCAAGAATGCCGGCGCACGAGACTTTTGCAGGGTCGGCGGTGAAAGAAGAGCGACGTATCCTGATTGTTGATGACGAGCGGGACAGTACCCACTTGGTCAAAATCCTTCTCGAGAAGATCGGCAGGTACTGTGTACTCGAAGAGAACGACGCCGCCAAGGCGTATCAGAGTGCGCGGGATTTCAGGCCCGATCTCATCCTGCTCGACATCATGATGCCACAAAGAGACGGAGGCGACGTAGCCGCAGAGATCGAGGCCGATCCCGGAATGCAGAGAACGCCCATCATCTTTCTCACCGCGCTGGTCACGAAAGCCGAGGCGGCAAAGGCTGGCTTCCACGTTCAAGGCCATCCAGTTGTGGCTAAGCCCGTGAATATTTCCGAGTTGATCAAAAGGATTGAGGAAAATCTCCCCGCGGCATCACTTCTAAACGGAGTTGAAAGATGAACTTTGAGGAGTTTCAAAGCCAATCGCGACTTTATGTCATTGGCGCGCTGGAGCCTGAGGAAGAGGAGGAATTTGAGCGGGAGCGCAAAAAATTCGGCAAAAAGGCCGAAGACTTCGTGACACGATGTTACGCCTTACATCAAGCATTCGCGCTTAGCTTGCGGTCGGCGAAAGCTTCCGCAGCAATCAAAGAACGGTTCATGTCGATGGTGAGAGAACGGAAACAGGACTGATCACGTTGCCAGCTTCAAGCTTCTCTTAAGGATTGATTCGTTTTCCCGTTACTATCGAAAGTCCTTTGTGACGACAGTATGTCCAAATCCTATCATTTGAAAAGTCTCGAAAATGGTTATGGCTTCATCAGGCTGCCTCTCAGCGGAGGATTCCAACAGGCGAACGATCTTCATTGCTGACGCTCATGGCGGCGACGGAAAGCGTTTCATTGTGCGTGCTGATGAAAAGCTGGCCGCTTTTCTGGAACTTGAATCCTCGATTCGTGACGGGTAGCGGTTGGCTGCAGCAAAACCTCCTATGAATTCCAATCCAAATCCGGAAAGCAGTCTTTTGCCTTGTCGACTCCTCCCCATTTTGCGAACAACGGCGCTCCATACTGATCGATCTCCGGTTGAGATAAGGGCCAGCTAACTTTGCTCCCCGGAAAAACGATATAAACAATCCCATGACCCGTTCCTCCCGTCTTCGGGCTCGAATGAATCCCTAGCGAATTGGCAAGCGCGATCGACCCCTCGCCAATGTTATTCGCCGGACCAACATCGGCGTAAACTGCATAATCATACACGCCAGTGGTTGGTCGAATAATCACACCGAAATCGCCTAGCTTGGCACCGAGATTGGATCTGCCCGGCAGGACAAAAAAGTTAATCGCTTCCGCATTTACATACCGGCGTGGATCTTTCCTATCTTGGGAGGTATCTTCGAGCGACGTGGTAGAAATGTAAAAACCCGGGGCCGGATCAGAGTCCGTTTGTCTGATCGGATTTCCGTCTGGCTGCCCATTGTCTGTCACCAAAGCCCACCAATTACCCTGCCTGCCCGCGTTACCTAGATAATCCAGACCCGACTTATTATCGGGATGATAGGCGTGATAGCCGCCATCTGCGTCAATCATCATCCCGGCTTCATAGAAAAAAGCCGAGTCATCGTCTTCGAGGGTATTAATGTCGGAGTAGCGGATCCGTTTTACGAATTTCAGTTTAGCCATATTTTAGTTCGGCCTGTAGGTTTGTTTTCTCGTTATTTGTTCGCTTCTGCGAAATCAGTTGGACTCCAGATGATCGCAGTGGACTTGCCGCACGCATTTAATCTTCATCGTTCGCTTCGGTTGGCATAAGCTCATCAACGACCGGGTCCAACCGCTGATTAAGAATGTCGCTAAACGAAAGGCTCGCCAACCGAGTTCTTTCCTCAGGCGCGCCCGTGGCCATAAGGGACATAATCGGGGTGATGACCTGCCCGCAGATGATACACAGTTGCCCAGCGGGGGTCTATAAATCCAAAAGTAACTCATAAGGGAAAAGCAATGATGAGAGTACTAAAACCCCTGCAAGACAAGGCCACAACCGGCGCGGGCAAAAGGCTTGTGCTACCAGAGTCGCGCAGGGTTAGGTTTCTCATCCGCGGAGAAGGGCCGGTATCAGCCGGAGCGGTAACGATTGAGTGTTGCCCGGAATCTACAAAGGTTGGCAAGTTTTGGATGGAGTTGGCAACCATTCCCGTGCCCGCCGATAATGGTCTGGCGCAATATTACACTGAGGAAGCTTCCGGCCTTTTCAGGGCGCGTATTTCGCGGCCTGTGAGCAACGGGACTGTAACTGTGACACCCTTGGTTTCCCGTGGTCGCCCAGACCGGCCGGACCGGACAAAGGTTGTATGACGCCAGCACGGAATGAGCGCCAGGCGCGCCGAACGCAAGGCATCACCACTCCTTGAAATCGCCCGCGTGTTCGTGCATCTCAATTACATTGCCCGCTTCATCGTAAACGCGAATCACAGCATTGTGTGAGCGGCTGAAAAACTTTGCGTAGTCGATTGCATTGCTGATCGCGTTTGCCTCGCCATACCACAAGCGACCGAATGGCAGCGCATCGGAAATCAGATCAACGCCGCGTCGATCTTTGGTGTAATCGAAAATAACGTACTTCAGCTCTTAGGCAGCAGCTTTTCTTCTCGCTGCCCAACGGGCCTTCATCAGTTGGGAAAGCCTCTTCCGTCCAGCAGGGGTGATTCCACCCTTTTTTTTGGCCGTGGTCGTTCGACCCATCTTCTTGCCAGCCTTCAGTCTGGCCCAGCGAGCTCTGGCGGCCGCCGCGAGTTTGGCGCGGGTCGCCGCAGACATCCTTCGTCTGTCGCTCGTGGATGTCGTCCGCGCTGGAGCACCGCCAAGAACTGACGCAAGGCGTCTTTCCAAAGTGTCTATTTGTCGGCGGATCGAGACCGCTTCTTGCAAAGTTCTAAGCGACAGTTCCATACCTATTTAAATAACCGCTTTGTAGTTCTATCAGAAGGGTTCCATTGTTTGTGGCTGACCAGAGAGGGGACGCGTATGCGTGTTTGCCATCAAAAGCGGAGGCACCGACGTGACAGTGGTTTGACGCGTTGTGGTCGTAGTCGTCTCGGGTTGGCTTGAGCAAGACACCAGCATCAAGCCGATGATCGGAAGCGCAAAAATGAGAATGATTGTCTTCATTATGATGCCTCCCTGTTGATGTTAATTGTTATGCCCGTTAGACAGGTTTCCTAAAGCTACCGTTCAACGTCTCGCTACCACCTTATGGAAATTCAGAAACGCGCCCACCACTCTTTGAAATCGCCCTTGTGCACGTGCGTCTCGATCACGTTGCCAGCTGCATCGTAAACGCAAATCACAGCATCATGTGATTGGCTAAACGCTTTCTCCCGGCAAAACCTATGCGCAATCGGGGGTGAGCCTCTGTTCTGACTCTTCTTCTGAATCCGGATATTTTAGGCTGTTTTATTCGTCCCAGACCTGGGTGCCCCCAATGATTCAATCAACCTAGAGCGGGTAAAAAAAGACGCCCGGTTTCTTTGCTTTGCCATGCCATTCCTCGAATTAGCGCCAACGGATCGCGTTACGCGCTACGGCAGGAAGGCAACCACTTCCACGCGCACTTTCGGCTATTTCCGTTGCGAGTTACGCGCGAGAAAGATTTTTCGGACAAATTCGGACATTTGAACTGCGTAATTCTGCGCGATTAGCAGCAAAAACGGCTATGCAATCAGCGGGCAGGTGGCGCATTTGAAGGTTTTGTGCCCGCACGTTTCAGCAAGTTGAAAAGATCGCTGTCGGTGGAAAGGACCAGCGTGGCATCCTTCGTCAGCACCTTGCGATAAGTCTCCATGCTCTTAAGGAAATTGTAGAAGTCGGCCGCGTGCGGGTTTTGGGTGTAAGCTTGCGCGTAAATCTCGGTCGCTTTGGCGTCGGCTTCACCGCGGATTTGTTGCACCTGCCGATAGGCGGTTGACTGAATCTCATTTAGATCACGCTCCTTTTGGCCGGCGATGCGCGCCGCTTCGCCTTCACCTTCTGAGCGAAACCGCTGCGCGATCTGGCCGCGCTCGCTGATCATTCGTTGGTAGATTCGACCAAGAACATCGGGATTGTAATTCACGCGCTTGAGCCGGACATCGAGCAGATCAATGCCGAACTCCGCCAATTTCTTCGCGCCCTTCGTTTTGATTTCCTCTTCGATTTTAACTCGTCCGTACTGAATCGGCGGGAGCACGCCAATCGTTCCCAAACCGATTGGCGCATTTTTCAAGTTTTCGTCCCGGAGAGGTTTGCGCTCCTTGTCCGTGCGCACAATCTCGATCAAATCATGTTTGGCCACAGCGTTGCGCGTCTCGCTTCCAAGAATGTCTTCCAAACGCGATTGGGCGCTTCGCTCATCATGCAGCCGCACGAAAAAGGTTTTAGGATCGGAGATGCGCCAGCGGGCAAAAGTGTCGACATGAATGTAAGTCTTGTCCCGCGTCGGGATGGCAACGGGCGAACCATCCCATTCGAGAAAACGCTTATCGATTCGGTTGACGTCTTGAATGATGGGAAGCTTGAAATGCAGTCCCGGTTCCTCGATTGGTTCTCCAACCGGTTTGCCGAATTGCGTAATGATCACCTGTTCGGTTTGGTAAACGGCATAGAAGCATCCGAGCAACGTGCCCAAAACCGCGAACACCAGCGCGATCAACAAGAACCAAAGGCACCCCCACTTGTTCATCTTTTCTCCAGGGGTTTCGGGTTGAGCGGGAGGATCGGGAGCAAGTTTCGCATCGAATCGTCGATAATGATCTTCTCCCCGGTCGCTGGGAGCACGTCACCCATGGTTTCGAGATAAAGTCGGGTGCGCGTGATTTCAGGCGCCTTAACATATTCTGCGAGTATGGCGTTAAAGGATGCGACGTCGCCCTGCGCTTCGTTCACGCGTTTGAAGCGATAACCTTCGGCCGCGCGAATCATCTGGTCGGCCTGCCCGCGTGCTCGCGGCACTGCTTCGTTGTAATCGCCGTTAGCGATGTTGATCGCATTTTCGCGGTCCTGTTGCGCTTTGTTCACCTCGTTAAAGGACGCCTGCACTTCCGCTGGCGGGTTGACGTTCTTCAGTTGCACTTGATCGACGCGGATGCCGAGCATGTAGCGCTTGGCCAATTCCTGCATCCGTGCAAGCGCCGAGATCTCAATGTCTTGCCGGCCGATTGTGATGACTTCATCCACGGTGCGGTCGCCGATCACTTCGCGCATGGCCGCCTCCGATAAATCGCGCAAGGTCTGGTCAGGATTACGAACGTCGAAGAGATATTGCTTCGGATCCTCGATGCGGTATTGCACTACCCATTCGACAAGCGCGGCGTTTAGGTCGCCCGTCACCATCGACCTTTCTTCTCGCGCATCTTTCCCTGGCTGGTAGGGATTCGTATATCCCGGCGTGACGAAGCCGAACTCGAGCTTCAGTTGCCGCCTGGTCGGCAGAACGGTTACATGATCGATGCTGAACGGAAGTTTGAAGTGCAAACCGGGCTCGACCGTCTTCAAAAACTTGCCAAAACGAAGGACGACCCCTTCCGACTCCGCCTGCACGGTGTAGCAAGATGTCCACGCGAGAGCGAGCAGCAGAAGGACCGCGGCGATGCTAGCGATCAACCGCAGCGGAATGTGTGGTATCTTTAAATCCTGAAGCTCGGGAGGTTCATCCATCATCGTGTCTGATTAGGAATGCGCCCTGGGGCGCGCAGACAGATCGCTTCATTTTGGAAAAGCGCAAAGTAAAACCGGTCTGGGCTCGCCAAGTCACGTATGAGGTAGCGATTTTGGCGTCTCCATGTTTACCTGACCTGTCAAAGAGGCGGAGAACAATAAGTAGTTTCCGGACCGAATTTTCTTGGCAGCCTTCAACCTGATCGCATAATTTCGCACAGCCAAGGCGTCGCCTCGGAGGAAGCGAGGCCATGGTAGCGGAGGTTAAATTAAGGGCGGCTATTCTTTCTTATTTTCCTTCTAAGATGGCCGCCCGAACCTTTTAGAACTCGTGGAACTCGCCCGCTTGCTCGTGCGTCTCGATCACGTTGCCAGCTTCGTCGTAAATGCGAATTAGGGTAGATGAGACGTTATTTTTCCCAAAATCTTCTCCCTGAAACGAGAATAGGAAAAGTTTAGGGCAAACCACGCGTTTGCTACCCTAAGTGCCCTGACGCGCCCCATGAGGCAACCGAAGAAAGCGCGCCGCACGAAACAGTTACGGAAAGTCAGTTCGATGAAAGGAACCCCCCATGAGACGAATAACTATCGTCTTTGTTTGCGCGATGATTGCGCCTTTGGTGTTCGCACAACCTGTAGCAAACACTTCGGTTGTTAAACACACGGGTCAGACGCTGCGAGCGCCGACGCAGATCACCACCGGCGCAGTTAAAGTTGGGACGGTGACCGCGTTCAATCCTGGTCTGAGACCTGTTGAGCCTCCCTCGCCGATTGTTGTGCTGTCCTCGCCCGACACCAAGCCGGTGTCGTACATGCTTGGCAAGAGGGTTCGCTTCGTCGGTAAGGACGGCAGAGCAGTCGATCGGCATATGGTCCGGGCCGGCACGCGGGTGCAGCTTGGTTTTGACCGCAGAGGCAGGGTCAGTCGCGTTGTCGTGGTTGAGAGATAATAAGCGGAGCTAAATTCGCAAAGGTTTAAGGCCGGCGTGGTCGTCTCCTTCAGAAAGCGGCTCCTCTTGAATCGGCGGAGGTCGACGGGAATGATCTCTGTGCTCGATTAGCTCGCCGCGAGAGATTTCATTCCGATAAATACCTCACGCTTGGAAATTGCATCGGCGATCTGTGCGCGACAACCAGCCGCGCTGAGATTGTCAGCGATGATTTCCCAATACTTCACGCGATCGGAGTCTAACCGCTGCCGACCCTAGGGCGTAAGGAAAATTTTGCCTGTGTAAGGGTCTTCTACTTCGGTTCCGGGCGGAAACCCGACGACGTTGACGTAACCGCGATCTGGCGCGAACGGACTGGTAACTAACCATGGTTTGCCGGGCACGGGACTCCCATGCGGCAGGTCAGCTTTTTGCTGATTCGTGTCCGAGGCCGCCCTCGCCATACGGACGTTGTCCCCGCCAGGAGGCGCAGGGACCGGGGTGGCCGAAGCTTCACTATTCGGAGCGTCGCTCGGCGGAGTCTCATTATGCTTATGACTGCTCCGACTGCTCCGGTGAGGTCGCGGCGTCTCATGCGGGTGCGCGATTGCGCTACGTAACGCCCTAAAGAAATCTCGGAAGGGCCCTGCGTTGGCCACATCAGCCGAACTGATCAGCATGGCGATCGATAGCCAGACTACGATTGCGCGGAGCGATCGTTTCACTAGGACTGTTTCGCGTCAGCCGGTTGTCTTGCGCGTCTTGTGATTCGCAAAACCATCCGAAGATTCAACGGCAAAATGGGGGTTCGCACAGCCGCTAGAAGTGAAATCGCCCGCGTGCTCGTGCGTCTCGATCACATTGCCCGCTTCATCGTAAACGCGAATCACAGCATCGTGCGATCGGCTGTAAAACTTTGCGTAGCCGATTGTTGTGCCACCTGTGGAAAGCACGGCGACCTTCGGACCTATTTTGGGCAATGTTCGTCATTAGTGCTCGTCTTCGCTCCTGTGGCGAATAGTGATGTTTCTCCAATCGCCGTGCTCGGCGTTCCGCCTGTGGGTTCGCCGCAGAGCACCGCCAAAGTTGCGATCGCGCAAAAAGCGTCCTATAAGCCAATCAAAGGCGATCTAACCGGGAGGTCATTTTTGGCATGAATACCAAAATCCCAAACATCGAAGTGATTCGCTCCCTTTTGCGCCGAGTCAAAAAGGACATCGAAGTGATTCGCTCCGTTTGGCGCCCCATAGTCAAAAAGGACATCGAAGTAATCCGCTCCGCTTGGCGCTCCCGAGTCAAAAAAGACATCAAAGTTCGTGACCTGCAGCCATTAAAAGACGTCAAGGGTAGTGGCGGTGTTACGGGCAAATCCAAACCCATCACAGGCGGCACAGGCACCACGGACACCACAAGCACATGGCGTTATGTGCCCAAAAAAAATAAATCCTAAGCGATGCGCAGAGGACTAGTTCGTTCCGCGTCCAGGACCAGGCTCGGAGCAGCCGCCTCTCGCGGGCGGTCTACACGATCTGGTGCAATCACTTTACCATTCTTTGAACTCGCCTGCGTCTCGATCACGTTGCCAGCCGCATCAAAAACACGAATCACAGCATCATGTGAACGGCTGCGAAACTTGGCGTAGCCGATTGCATTGCTGATTGCGTTTGGCTCGATGCAGCTTATACGTTCATTTGATCATGACGCAATCAAACGGTCAGCCTCTATCACAGCCGGACGGTGGCAAACCAAAGGGCAATTACACCGGCGAACGGCTGAAGGCGCTTCGCCCAGAAACGTATCGCAAAGTCGTGGAGCTTTTAGCCGAACCCCGCGAGCACGTCAGCTATCGGGAAATCTGCCGCCAATGCCACGTAACTGATGACACAGTCAAGGCCGTTGAGAGGCGTGAGGCAATTTCTATAGCCACACGAAAAGAAGCACTGATGGTGCAAGCGGCCCGCATTGCAAAGCGCGCGTATGATCGCGTCGAGGACCAAATCGATAGCGCCCCGCTACCGCAAGCTGTTGTCACCGCGGGCGTTTTTACGGATAAGCTCCAATTACTCTCTGGCGATGTCACATCCCGCCTCCTATCCGTTAACGTTCACGCTGATGCCGTCGATCTTGTTGCGCAATTTAACAAGTTACACGACGCAATCCGAGCTAAAGCGAAGGCCATCGAAGCACAGAGCGAAGAGACTGAAGGCAAGACTGGTCTGCCGAGCAGCAAAGAAACCTGACAAAAAGCTTCATCCGCTGCTGCTAGGTGCTGAGTTACTTGCCGAATACTTGCCGAACAGACTGCATTTTCGTGCGTTTTCCTACGCGACCGTTCGCAACAGACAATTTGCTAAATTAAGTCGGTTTTCCCTCGCAAAACTGCTTTTCAGAGGTGCCGATTATTCTTGCGCCCGGCGGGGCTCGAACCCACAACCTACGGCTCCGGAGGCCGTCGCTCTATCCAATTGAACTACGGGCGCGGGGAGGTTGACAACCAGCCACAGATTTAGACGAATTTCCACCGCTAAAAACGATCGAATTGCGATTCGAAATTGAGCTCTTGATGTTGTCGCTGGCCATCAGTGACGCAGGTATTGAATCGTCGTCCATCCACTAACAGGCTCGGGGTACAAGCCTCCGCGATCTCTACGAGGCCGTTTCTGGCAGCCCATCTTTCGTTTGCCTTTTCAGGTTATTGGAATGAAAATGCTCGCCCGCCCGGCCGGCGGGAAAGGGGAGGGGATTTTCATGAATCTGACTATTGACACCATCGAAAAGGAACAGCAAAAAACGGACGCAATGCAGTTTGCTGTGGGCGACAGCGTGCGTATTCACACCCGGGTTGTGGAAGGAGACAAGGAGAGAATCCAGATTTTCGCCGGCATAGTCATCGGGCGTAAAGGCCGGGGGCTAAACGAAACCTTTACGGTCCGCCGCATTTCTTACGGCGAAGGAGTCGAACGGGTTTTCCCGTTGCACTCGCCGCGGATCGCGAAAATCGAAGTGGAACAACAAGGCCGCGTTCGTCGCGCCCGGTTAAATTACCTCCGCACTCGCAAAGGCAAGGAAGCGACCGCGGTAAGAGAGTAGTGGAGGGACGAGCTCCGTCTTGTCCCATTTAGGGACGGCGCAGAGACCATCCCTCCAAATTTTTTGTGGGAAATCTGCGGAATCTGCGGATGATTCCTGTCGATGTATCGGCGCTGCGGATTTCGCTATGAAAAAAAACTGCGTGCCATCGGGGTCGCTCACATCGCCGGGATCGACGAGGCTGGTCGTGGCGCTCTCGCCGGTCCGGTTGTCGCCGCGGCGGTGATTCTGCCGCAAAAATTCCGGCACCGGTGCTTAAACGATTCCAAACAGCTCGCGCCAGAAGTACGCGAAGAAATTTATCACGACTTGATTGCTGATGCCGAACTCCGCTGGGCGGTTGGCATTGTCGATTCCGTCGAGATTGATCGAATCAATATTCTGCGCGCGACACACAAGGCAATGCGCGCCGCAATCGCGGCGCTCTCGATTCCGCCTGATCACGTATTGATCGATGGCCTGCCAGTGATTCCATTTCCTTTTCCGCAGACCGCCGTCATCGATGGCGATTGCTTCAGCCTTACTATCGCTGCCGCGAGTGTGATCGCGAAAGTGACGCGGGACGCAATGATGCGTGACTTCTGCGGTCATTTTCCCGAATATTGTTTCAGCCAGCATAAAGGTTACTGCACCGAACTGCATCTCTTGAAACTCCATGAATTCGGAGCTTGTCCGATCCATCGCCGATCTTTCGAACCGGTGGCGCAACCGCTTCTTGCTCTCGAAGGCCTCATCCAGCCCGCAACATCTCCGGCGTGGCGCCCGCGGCGAGAAACTGGCCTGCCGGTTCCTGCGGCATAAAGGCTACAAAATCCTTTACCGCAATTTTAAAGGCCGTAGCGGCGGCGAGATCGACATCGTCTGTCGCGACCGGGACACGCTAGTTTTTGTGGAAGTAAAGACGCGCACCCGCGAAGATTTCGGCCGGCCAATTGCAGCAGTCGATAGAGAAAAACAAAAGCGCATTTCCCGCGGCGGCCTCAACTGGCTGCGGATGCTGGATAATCCCGACATTCTCTTCCGTTTCGACGTCGTGGAAGTCATTATTGCTGAGGACGCGAGCCCGCGTCTCGAATTGATCAAGAACGCGTTCCCGCTTTCCAAGCCTTATATTTATTGAGAGGACATTGACCGCGGATTACGCTGGCGTTCGAGGAACACAGACTTCGAAGTCTGCGCCCGGATAATCGGAGAAAGTTTTTATGAACAAGATTAATCATCTTGCCGTTTGGATTCTGGTCGCGGTTTATTTCCTCATTGGCTGGGGCTGGTACGCGATCTTTGGCGAAATGTGGCTCAATTATCATGCCCGGACGATGACCGACATCGAGCGGACACATAAGTTCTCCGCTTACTTGACCGCAATTATCGCATCGATCTTTATCAATTACGCACTGGCGTGGTTGATCGGGCGGGTCAAAGCAGCGAGCGCCGTAGCCGGTTTGAAGGTCGCGCTTATCTGCTGGTTCGCTTTTTTGTTCGTTGAATATACGACCATTTCCGTGTTCTCCGCTTTCGAAACAAATCCGTGGCCGCTGATTTTCATCGATATGGGCCGGCCATTCGTAGGCTTCGCGGTTAGCGGCCTCGTCCTCGGCGCCTGGCGAAGACCGACCGCTTAATCATCAAGAACCGACTTTCACGTTTATGCCTAACGAACCAATCCTGATCGCGCAATCGAAGGAACAAATTTATCTCCTGCCCAAAATGGCGAATCGCCACGGCTTGATCGCTGGGGCAACGGGCACAGGGAAAACGGTAACCTTGCAGACGCTTGCGGAAAATTTTAGTGCGCGAGGCGTTCCGGTGTTCATGGCAGATGTGAAAGGCGATCTCGCCGGCCTGAGTCAGGCCGGCGGGGATAATCCGAAAATCGTCGAGCGTGTGAAGGAACTTAAGATTGCGGATTTTAAAGGGGAAGCGTGCCCGGTCGTTTTTTGGGACGTGTTCGGCGAGAATGGTCACCCAGTGCGCGCGACCGTGTCCGAGATGGGGCCGCTCTTGCTCGCCCGGCTGCTCGAATTGAACGACACCCAGGAGGGCGTGCTCAACATGGTATTCAAGATCGCGGACGAAAGCGGCCTTCTTCTGCTCGATCTTAAGGATCTTCGTTCGATGCTGCAATACGTTGCGGACAACGCCGATCAATTCAAAACGCAATACGGAAACGTCTCGGCTGCCAGCGTCGGCGCAATCCAGCGCAACTTGCTCGCGCTCGAATCACAAGGCGCGGACAAGTTCTTCGGCGAACCCGCGCTCAATCTGGAGGATTTGATTCAAACGCAAGGCAGTAAAGGTACGATCAATATTTTAGCTGCGGACAAGTTGATGCAGCAGTCACCCAAAGTTTACGCGACGTTTCTGCTTTGGATGCTTTCAGAGTTGTTCGAGAACCTTCCCGAGATCGGCGACCCAGAAAAGCCGAAGCTGGTCTTCTTCTTTGACGAAGCGCACTTGCTTTTCACCGACATCGCGCCAGCGGTCAAACAAAAGATCGAGCAAATGGTGCGACTGATTCGCTCGAAGGGGGTGGGTGTTTATTTCGTTAGCCAAAATCCGCTCGACATTCCCGATGTCGTGCTTGGCCAACTGGGCAATCGGGTACAGCACGCGTTGCGTGCGTTTACCCCACGAGATCAAAAAGCGGTGCAGGCGGCCGCGCAAACGTTTCGACAAAATCCAAAACTGAAGGTGGAGAGCGTATTGACCGAACTCGCCGTTGGCGAAGCGTTGGTCTCGATGCTGGAGGAGAATGGTAGTCCGCAAATCGTGGAGCGGGCGAAGATAGTTCCACCGCGCAGTCAGGTCGGCGCCATCACGCCGGAGCAGCGGAAGCAAATCATCAGCGCATCTGTCCTAGCTGGCCACTATGAGAAAGCGGTCGATCGCGAATCTGCTTTCGAGAAATTGCAGGAGAGGGCGGGACAAAAGGTAGAAGCTGCCGGCGCTCCGGCCGCTGCGCCGGGCGCATCAGTTCCGGAAGGAGCGAAAACGTCTTTCTTTGACACCGTCGTCTCAGTTTTTCAACCAAACATTGGACTCCGTGGGGCCATCCACGATTCGGTGGCCACATCAATGGCCAAGAGCGCGATGCGTGCTGCGAGCAGTCAGATGGGACGACAGGTCGTGCGCGGAA
>Ga0209472_1001595_pt1 | contig 13062 bp, 16 predicted proteins | sample GraSoiAngelo_130_FD_185887 | JGI IMG/M metagenome (GOLD analysis project Ga0209472, IMG submission 185887) | Grasslands soil microbial communities from the Angelo Coastal Reserve, California, USA - 14_0929_02_20cm (SPAdes) (version 2) | ecosystem: Environmental > Terrestrial > Soil > Grasslands ...
CGACGGCGAAGAGGGCGAGCAAGGATATTTCCTACTGGAGCTGCGAACGATCGCGGATGCCGGATTGGTCGGTTATCCGAATGCAGGCAAATCGACATTACTGCGAAAACTTTCAGCTGCGCGGCCAAAGGTTGCGGCATATCCGTTCACCACTTTACATCCGGTTGTCGGCGTGATGGAGCTGCCGGGTTATCGCCATGCCACGATCGCAGACATTCCCGGTTTGATCGAAGGGGCGCATCGTGGAGTTGGCCTGGGCCACGAATTTTTGCGCCATATCACACGCTGTCCCGTTTTGATATTCGTGATCGATGTTGCCGGAAGCGAAGGACGGAGCCCCGTGGAAGATTTACAGAATCTTCGGAAGGAAATTGATCTGTACGATCCGATGCTTTCATCGCGGACGTGGTTAATCGTCGCGAACAAGATGGATTTACCGAATGCGAAGGAGAATCTCGAGTTGCTGCGAGAGAAATTTTCCAAAATCAGGATCGTTCCGATCTCGGCCGCAAATGGGGAGGGGATCGACACGTTAAAGAAGGCGTTGGCAGAAAGAATGACGGGCGATCAGGATATCTCCTCCCCAATTAACGGTGGACAAGCCGAGAATCTCTAGCGAGACTGGCCGCGGTTTATGGGCAGGCGGGTCGTAGCGAGCTATTGCTCCAGCTTTCTGAAGCCGGAGATGTTGCATATTTACCGGCAGGTGAAAGCGCTGCGCGGCGTCGATACCTTCGTTGTCACAAAAGAAGTCCAGAATGCGGAACGATTTCCGTTTGCCGCTGTGGAAGTTATACCAAAGCGGCGAACAAACCTGCTCGTGCATGGCTGGCTGAAATTCGTTGAGCGACGCCCGCCCATTGTCTATCGAGGCGAGTATCAAACGCTTGATTCATTGTTGGAACGGCATGGCGCCGACCTGATGCATATCTATTTTGGACATACCGGCGTGCACTTGCTTCCTTTCATCGAGCAGTGGGACAAGCCCTGCGTGGTATCTTTTCACGGCGCGGATGTCGCGCACAAGAAAGACATCAAGGATTATCCAGCAAAGCTACGCCGTCTTTTCAATGCGGTTCCGCTCGTGTTTGCGCGTTCCCAGTCTCTGGCTGACCGATTGATCCACCTGGGCTGCCCGCCCGAAAAACTGCGAATTAATCGCACTGGGATCCCACTCAATGAATTTCCATTCGTGGATAGACAAGTACCGAGCGACGGAAAATGGAGAGTTGTGCAGGCGTGCCGGTTGATTCCGAAAAAGGGCGTTGCGACGAGCTTGCGCGCTTTTGCGATTTTTAAGAAAGACAATCCCAAAGCGGAATTTTTCATCGCTGGCAAAGGACCTCTCCAACCAGAACTGGAGATGCTTGCCGACGGATTAGGGATTCTGAGGGACGTACATTTTGTTGGGTTTCTGTCGCAACGGAAACTGCTTGAGCTTTATGCGAATTCGCATCTGTTTTTGCATCCCAGCGAAATATCCGCGAATCAAGACCAGGAAGGCGTGCCGAACTCGGTCTTGGAAGCAATGGCGACCGGGTTGCCCGTGGTTGCGACTCGTCATGGTGGGATCCCCGAAGCAGTCGAGCATAAACGCACCGGGTTCCTGGTGGCTGAGGAAGATCACGTGGGATTGGCGAACGCCATGCAGCTAATCACGCGTTCGCCGGATTTGTTAACGCAAATGGGAGCCCGTGCACACGCCACCGTGATCGAACGATTCGAGCAGGACGCTCAAATCGACCAGTTAGAATCGTTCTATGAAGAAGCGATCAGCCTAAATGGCGCCTCTGAGCCCGTGAAATCGAAACCGGTGGCCCGGCTTGCTCCGCGGTTTGCCGAGGGGTTGCCGGCGAAATAGCGCCGCAGCGGAAGAATTTTGTTTGTCATTTCGGGCAAAACGCGCTTTGGTATGCGCGTCGAGTGTAGCGGAGGTTAATGTCTGCCTGGCAGGTGCTAAGGCGGTCGACCTCGGCAGGCCGGCATCACCCCGATGTCGGTTAGGAGTACTTATAAAATGCGCAATCGTTGTTTACTGATGTCGATCCTGGCGTTGGCCTCCAGCGCGATGTTTGCCACCTCCACCTTTGCAGCTGAAGCCGGTACGACTGGGCACGAAGGCGTCTCGTTAAAACCGCAGATGCTTGTTCAGTTCGGCGGCTTCGGAATCACAAACTCGATGCTGGTCACCTGGATCGTCGCTGCCGGCATCATCATTCTTTCACAAATCGCAACCCGGCGGGTTCAGGCCATTCCCAGCGGAATTCAAAATTTTTGGGAGTGGTTAGTTGAGGGTGTGCACAATTTTTTGGAAAACATCATCGGCCGTGACTTAGTGGCGAAAGGATTTTGGTTTTTTGCGACGATTTTCATTTTTATTCTGTTCGTGAACTGGTTTGGGCTAATTCCAGGGATCGGAACTGTTGGTTGGGGCCATTACGACGCGACAGGAAATTTTCATGTCGATCGGCCGTTGCTGCGCGGTGGCAACGCGGACCTAAACATGACGACCGCGATGTCGGCCATATTTTTCGTGATGTGGTTTGTCTGGGCGATTCAGGCCAATGGTGTCGGCGGATTCTTGAAACATTTATTTGGCCCAAAAGGTGAGACATCCGGAATCGTGAAGATCCTCATGATCGTCATTTTTTTCGCCGTCGGCTGGCTCGAAGTGATTTCGATTCTATTTCGACCGATTGCGCTCAGTTTTCGATTATTCGGGAACATCTATGCTGGCGAAAGCATTCTCGAAGCCATGTCCACGATGGTTCCGTGGCTGTCGCCGGTCTTGCCGATCCCGTTCTATTTCCTCGAAGTGCTCGTGGGATTTGTGCAGGCGCTTGTTTTCATGCTGCTGACTGCGGTTTTCACAATGTTGATTGCAGAACACCAGGAGGGACCGGAGCACGCGCACTGATTTTCGGCGATCTCATGACGACATCGCAAAACCAACTAAGAAAAATATGATACTACCAATACTAGCAGAACTAAGCGGAAGCATTCACGTCGGGCTTGCCGCGATGGGCGTCGGAATCGGAATCGGCTTGACCGGCTTGGGGATGACCAGCGCGGTCGGTCGCAATCCCGGTGCGTTCACGCAGGTGCTCGTGCACGGAATTCTGGCCATCGCGCTGACCGAGGCGATCGTTTTCTACGCGCTGTATCTCGTTCATTAATTTCACCGGGCAGGCAACCGATGTTGCGCCCGAAACCTAATTTATGAATCTGATAATTGCCGCCAGCAGCGGAGGCATAACTGACATTTTGCGTGAAACAGCCGAAACGTTCGGCTGGAATTGGAAGCTGTTTCTGTCGCAGGTCATTAGCTTTTGCATTGTTGCATTCCTTTTGCAACGCTTCGCGTACAAGCCAATCCTTGCCATTCTTGAGGAACGTCGGCGGAAGATCGAAGAGGGCCAGCTTAACGCTGAAAAAATCAAGAAAGAGCTGGCCGAGGCGGAGAAGCGTTACCAGGAGATTTTGGCGAAGGCGAACGCGGACGCTCAAAAAATGATCGATGAAACGCGCGAAAGCGCTGCGCATTTGTCCGAGCGCAAGCAGCAAGAGGCGATTGCGGCTGCGGAGCAAATCATTGCCAAAGCGCGTGAAGCGAGCGCGATTGAGCACGAGCGTACGATGGAATCTTTGAAGCGCGAGCTTGGGCGCCTGGTGGTTGAGACCACGGCAAAAGTCACTGAGAAAGTGTTAACGCCGGAAGATCAACGGCGTTTGCAGGAGGAAGCAACTCGTCAACTGGCCTGATGAAGATCAACAAGGAAATTCGCCGGCTCTCGCGTGAAATGCTTCGAGCAAGCTTCACGGACGCCCAACTCGACCCTGGAAGGATTGCGTCCCTGGTCGATTCGCTTGTCGCCAGAAAACCGCGTCATTACATCGAGGTCCTAAAAAATTACAGACGTCTGCTTCGTCTCGAACTAGAAAAGCGGCAGGCCAAAATCGAGACGGCAAGCGAAGTGGATTCCGCGACGAGTTCGGAGCTCGTGGCCAATCTCAAAAACAAATACGGTGGCGACCTGACAACGCAGTTTGTTGTTAACCCGGAGCTTCTTGGCGGAATGCGTATTCGTGTGGGGAGTGATGTATGGGACGGAACGGTGCGCAACCGGCTCGAACGTCTCCAACGAGAACTTTAATCAAGGCAATATCATGAGCAGCATACTCGAAGAGATCGAAACGAAAATTGAAGGGCTAAAAACATCGACAACCAAAAGCAACGTCGGCGTTGTGCGTGAAACGGGCGATGGAGTCGCGCGCATTGAAGGGCTGAGCGACGTGATGCTTAACGAGATGATCGAATTTCCAAACGGAGTATTCGGTCTCGCGTTGAATCTGGAGGAAACTGAAGTCGGCGCGATTCTCATGGGGGAAACGACGAAGGTGTCCGAAGGCGACGAAGTTAAGACCACCGGCCGACTTCTTTCCGTTCCCGTCGGCAAGGCGTTGTTGGGCCGTGTGGTAAACACACTCGGCCAGCCGCTCGATGACAAGGGGCCGATCAAAACCGAAACATTTTATCCGCTGGAAAAAATTGCGCCGGGCGTCATCAAACGCCGCAGCGTAAATCAACCGGTGCAAACCGGTCTCATGGCAATCGATGCTATGATTCCGATCGGTCGGGGTCAGCGCGAGCTGATCATCGGTGATCGCGCAACTGGCAAAACCACCATTGCCATCGATACGATCATCAGCCAGGCTCGCCTGAACAAAGCTGCGGAAGACGCGAAAGATAACAATTATCGGCCGCTCTACTGTATTTACGTCGCCATTGGCCAGAAAAATTCCAACGTGGCGCGAGTGCTCGATGTTCTCGAAAGAGAAGGCGCCATGCCTTACACGACAATCATCTCTGCGCCTGCATCCGACACGGCGACGAATCAGTATCTGGCGCCGTTCGCTGGCGCCGCGATGGGCGAATGGTTCATGGACAATGGAATGGATGCGCTCATCATCTTCGACGATTTGTCAAAGCACGCGGTGGCTTATCGGCAGGTTTCACTGGTGTTGAAGCGTCCGTCCGGGCGGGAAGCTTATCCGGGCGATGTATTCTATTTGCACTCGCGATTACTCGAACGCGCCGCGCGCATGAGCGATGAATTCGGTGGCGGCTCGTTAACCGCGTTACCGATCATCGAAACCCAGGCCGGCGACGTCTCCGCCTACATTCCGACAAACGTGATTTCGATTACGGACGGCCAAATCTATCTTGAGACTGATTTGTTTTATCAAGGTGTGCGGCCTGCAATTTCGGTGGGCCTCTCTGTCAGCCGTGTGGGATCGGCTGCCCAGATCAAGGCGATCAAGCAGGTCGCCGGCAAGGTGAAACTCGATCTGGCGCAATTCCGCGAGCTGGCTGCATTCGCGCAATTTGGCTCCGATTTGGATGCGGCTACGAGGGCGCGATTGGATCGCGGTCAACGCATTGTCGAGCTTTTTAAACAAAAACAGTACAACCCGATCCTGGTGGAAGAGCAAGTGGCGGTGATGTGGGCGATGCAAAATGGGTACCTCGATTCACTGCCCGTCGAGCGTGTCAAGGAGTACCAACTGAAGCTTCAGGATTGGCTGCAAACCAGGAAAGGAGGATTGCTCGGTGCGATCCGCGAGAAAAAGGAGCTCGACAAGGATCTCGAGTCGCAACTGAAAGCGGCACTGGATGAATTCAAGACGACCTGGCGATGATTTGTTTGAACCAGTTCGATCAAATCATGAGCTCGCACGGTAAGATTGCTAATCTGGAAAGCGCGATCCATTTCATTCGAGGCCAGCGAGTGATGCTGGACTCAGATCTGGCGGCAATCTACGGGACGAGCACAATGCGTTTGAACGAGCAATTCAAGCGAAACCGCACACGCTTTCCTGATGGCTTTGCATTTGTGCTTACACGCGAGGAGCTTACAAACTTGATATCGCAAAACGCGATATCAAGATCGCATGGTGGTCGGCGGACCTTGCCGATCGCTTTTACCGAGCATGGCGCGATCATGCTTGCGAGCGTGCTGAATAGCGCAATTGCTGTTCAAGCAAGCGTTCGCATCGTACGTGCGTTTATCAGGCTGCGGGAAATGGTCGCAGCAAACGTGCAGTTAGCAGCAAAACTGAAGGAACTCGAGCGGCGATTCGATTCTCATGACGAGGCGATTGCCAATCTTTTTGCCGCGCTGAAACAATTACTTGAACCGACGAAAGCGCCGAAAAGACGAGAAATCGGTTTTCATGTCCGAGAAGAAGCGGCTCGCTATCGCGTGCGAGAAGCGCCGAGAATCAAAAATCGAAATTCGAGAATTTCCTAGATGGCTAACACCCAGGACATACGGCGCCGGATCAGATCGATTCGCAACACAGCGCAGATCACCAAAGCAATGCAAATGGTGGCTGCTTCCAAGATGCGCAAAGCGCAGCAGCACGCGCTCGCGGGACGCCCTTATGCCGCCTTGATGAATAAGGTTCTCGTTTCGTTGCAAAAACGGACGGATCCGAGATTTCATCCACTTCTTGCTATTCGCCCGCTCAAGAAAGAGTTGGTCTTAATTATCAGCACAGACAAGGGACTCTGCGGGGCGTTGAACACGAACCTCCTTCGAGAGGCCAGCAACTTTGATTCGGCTAAAACAGCGTTTGTAGTGACAGGAAAGAAGGCGCGACAATTCATCGCCCGAACAAAGCGCGAATTATTGGCTGATTTTGAATTGAAAGACTCACCGACCTTCGTGGAAGCGAAGCCGATCTCGAAGTTTTGCATGGAGAAATTCCTGAGGCTTGAGGTCGACAAAGTCTCGGTGCTCTACACGCATTTTATCAACACAATCAGCCAACGTACCGTAGTACAGACGCTGCTGCCGATCAGTAGTTTTGACTTGCCAAAAAGCGAAGCAGGCCAGGCTGAAAGTGAAGGTCACGATCCAATGATCGGCTACGTGTTCGAGCCTAACGCCGAGGTCGTCCTCGATTCAATGCTTCCGTATTATGTCTCCTACCAGGTTTTTCAGATGATTCTCGACGCGCGCGCGTCTGAGCACAGCGCGCGAATGGTGGCGATGAAGAACGCCACCGACAACGCAAATCAATTTATCAAGGACCTTACATTGGAATACAACAAGATGCGCCAGGCCGGCATCACAACCGAGTTGCTTGAGATCGCCACAGCGCAGATGGCACTCGGTGGTTAGTCAAGATTTATGAATAAAGGAAACATAGTTCAAGTAATCGGTCCCGTAGTGGACGTGGAATTTCCAGACGAAAAGACCCTGCCGAAAATCTACAACGCCCTCGAAATTGAGTACGAAGTGAATGGCAACCCAACGAAGTTGACGCTCGAAGTGCAACAGCATCTTGGCGAAAGCTGGGTTCGCTCCATCGCAATGTCTTCGACGGAAGGGCTGAAGCGGGGAATGAGCGTGACCGATACTGGTGGTCCGATCACCGTACCAGTAGGCGAGGCGGTGCTTGGCCGGCTCTTTAACGTTACCGGTGACCCCATCGATAACCGCGGCACGGTGAACTACACCAAGCGTTACCCGATCCATCGTCCGGCGCCGACGCTCACGGAGCAAGACACAACGTCAAAGATCCTGGAAACCGGGATCAAGGTCATCGATCTCGTTTGTCCATTTACAAAAGGCGGCAAAGTCGGCGCATTTGGTGGCGCGGGTGTCGGCAAGACTGTTGTCATCCAGGAGTTAATCAACAACATCGCCATGAAACATGGTGGGGTTTCCATATTTGCCGGAGTAGGCGAACGGAGCCGGGAAGGCAACGATCTTTACAAGGAAATGAGCGAGGCGGGCGTGATCGATCAAAAAGACCTGTCGAAGTCGAAAGTAGGGATGGTTTTCGGTCAGATGAACGAACCACCGGGCGCGCGTTTGCGCGTTGCTCTTGCTGCGCTCGCAATGACCGAATATTTTCGCGACGAGCGCAATCAGGACGTCCTTCTTTTTATCGACAACATCTTTCGATTCTCGCAGGCAGGGTCGGAAGTGTCAGCGTTGCTGGGCCGAACGCCAAGCGCGGTTGGCTACCAGCCTACGTTGGCTGCTGAGATGGGTGATTTGCAGGAACGAATTACATCGACAAATAAAGGATCGATCACTTCGTTCCAGGCAGTCTACGTTCCAGCGGACGATCTCACTGATCCCGCGCCGGCGAACACTTTCGCGCACCTGGACTCGACCATCGTGCTTGAGCGTTCCATTGCCGAGTTGGGAATTTACCCAGCGGTCGATCCGCTGGCATCCACGTCGAAAGCGTTGGCGCCGGAAATTGTCGGCGAGGAGCATTATAACGTTGCGCGCGGTGTGCAGCGTGTTTTGCAGCGTTATAAGGATTTACAGGACATCATCGCGATTCTCGGAATGGATGAACTAAGCCCGGAGGACAAGATCACGGTTCATCGGGCACGCAAGATTCAGCGGTTCCTGAGCCAGCCTTTTCACGTGGCAGAAGTTTTCACCGGCTTTAAGGGCCAATATGTTCCGGTTGCGGAAACAGTCCGCGGTTTCAAAGAAATTCTGGACGGCAAACATGACGATGTGCCCGAGCAAAATTTCTATATGAAGGGCGGCATCGACATGATCAAGGAGAGTTAAAAAGTAAAAAAGTTAAATCGTTAAAACGCTTCCCAATTCCTACCTTTTGACTTTGTAACCTTTTAACTCTTTAACTGCGAATCATGGCCACTCTGAAACTCGAAATCGTAACGCCAGAGGAAAAAATTTACTCCGAAGACGTGGAGATAGTCACGTTGCCGGGTTCGGAGGGGGAGTTGGGAGTTTACCCCAAACACGTCCCATTGTTAACCACCGTGGTGCCTGGTGAATTGCGTGTCCTGAAAAACGGTCGCGAAACTGCAATGGCGATAGGCGAAGGTTTTGTCGAAATTAAGGCCGACGCCGTGTCGGTTTTAACTGACATGGCCCTTGAATCCGAAAAGATCGACATTGCTGCGGCCGAGGCCGCAGTCGAGCGCGCAAAGGCGGCAATGAAGGAAGACCATACCTCCGAGGAAGTGGCGGCCATTCAGGCGTCGCTGCAGAAAGCGCTCGCCCAGTTGCACGTCAAACGCCGCCGCCACCACGGGTAGCATCTGGGGAGCGCGCACGTCTCGCGTGCTGGCGATTGCGTCCTCGCGATCGCACACTTTTCTGTTACAAAGCTTCGATGCGGCCACCGGAAATTCTCGGAATCATCGCCGGAAACGGCGTGTATCCTCGGCTGCTCGCTGAGGCGGCGCGAAAAGCTGGTGTAAAAAAAATCGTAGCGGCTGCATTTGGTGGCGAGACCGATCCCGTTCTCGCGGAGCATGTCGATCTGATCGAATGGATGCGCGTCGGACAACTCAATCGGCTCTTGAAGTTTTTTAACCAAAACAAAGTGCATCACGCGATCATGGCGGGGCAGATCGCGCCGAAAAACCTGTTCGATCTGCGTCCAGATTTGAAAGCGTTGATGCTGCTGGGTAAACTCAAACAGCGCAATGCAGAGTCCATCTTTGCGGCGATCGCGGATGAATTGGCCGGAGTCGATGTCGAGCTTTTGCCGGCCACAACATTTCTGGAGGATTCTCTTGCAGTTGCTGGATTGGTAGCGGGAGCGAAGCTCACCCGGCAGGAGGAAGAAGACGTCGATTTGGGTTGGAAAATCGCCAAAGAAATCGCGCGGCTCGACATTGGGCAAACTGTCGTCGTGAAAAATGGAACTGTTGTCGCGGTGGAAGCGCTTGAAGGAACGAACGAAGCAATCAGGCGTGGCGGAACGCTGGCGCGCGAAGGTGCCGTCATGGTCAAAGTCGCAAAATCAAATCAGGACATGCGTTTCGATGCGCCGGTAATCGGTGTCGAAACAATCCGGGTCGCTGTCGAAGCAAAACTGCGCGTAATTGCCGTTGAAGCGGGAAAAACCTTGCTTCTCGAACTCAACGCAATCGCCGATCTCGCGACTCACTCGAAGCTATCGATCATCGCTCGTTAGCCATTTGCTCTCGTCGCGAAGAGAACTGTTGCCAATCGATACCCGAATGGTCACAATGGCGACGGACGCTGCGAACAAATCCGCTGCGATCAATGGAGGACTAAAAGGATAGCCGCTTAAACTCAACTCGACGCGTTGTCCTATGAGTGCGCAGGGAAAGGTGATCTCGATGACGAAACTGGCACCGGGATTCATTCGCAAGGGTTTCCCACGCACTTGGTACCATCCAAGATGGCGCCTTCTTACCTGGTACCCGCGGGGTGTGCTTAACGAGGTATTCGCAGATCAGGTGATCGAATTTATCGAAATGGAGGAGCGCATTCAGGAAGCACCTTTCGATCGCTATGCCGACTTATCTGGACTGACTCACATCCGGATAGGAATCGATCATATCATCCATACCGCGCGTCGGCGCCGAAAAGTGAAGCAACCAGCGAAGTCGGCATTGTTCTCGGACAACCCGATGACCTTTGGCGTTGCGCACTCGTACGAGTTGCTGATGTCCGACGCAATGATTGAAGTCCGCGCTTTCAAAAAGCGGTCGGCAGCAGCGGAATGGCTTGAGGTGCCGCTAAAGACGCTTGCATGCCCTTCGTAAAATGGCCCAAAAACCCTAACGCGGATGTTCCCTACAGACAAAGAACATTCTACAGCACTGTGAAGCACGGACTAACATCAGCTCTACCGGGGCGACTCCAGCGTGCGCACTTAAGAGCCACAAAGCGCAATGAAGCTCCCTCCTGAAATTGAGTTTCACCGAGACATTCGCTTGCTCGTTTATCGACCGCGCGGTTTGATCGACGAGGCAGCTATCAATAGGATAATCGGTGTTATCGAAAATCTTGAAGCCGCGACACAGGAGCCTTTCAATCGATTTTCGGATACAACAGAAGCCCATGAGATTGAGCTCAACTTTAGATACGTCATTCGCGTTTCCCTTCATCTGCGTCTCTCGCACAAGGGTCGCGCCCCGGTGAAGTCAGCGATTCTCGCTACGGATTCCACCCTTGTTCATTACGCGCGATTGCTTGCTTTACTGACTGAAGGATCTTCGATCAAGGTGAAGGTATTTCAGGACCGCAAGGGAGCTGCCCAATGGCTTGGTGTACCAATCGAACGACTGGCGCCGGCGGCCACAGATCGCGGCCCAGCTGAATGAGATTAATGGAATGAAAAACATAAACCTTCCACCAGACGTCGAGTTTTACGAAGACATACATCTGATCGTCTGGAGACCGCGCGGTCTTGTGAATAAGGCGGCTGTTAACAAAATTATAACTGTTCTAGGAGAAGTCGAAACAGCGTCGAAGGAGCCTTTCAATCGATTTTCCGACACGGTGGGAGCCGACGCAGTTGATCTGAATTTCGAATACATCATTAGCGTTTCACTTTATCGACGCCGATTCTATGACAAACGCCCGCCGATCAAATCAGCAATTCTCGCCACGGATGCGACGCTTATTCATTACGGCAAGGTGCACGCCTTACTGACTCAAGGTTCTCCTATCAATGTCCGTGTGTTCCAGAATCGTAGCGAAGTCGCGCAATGGCTCAACGTACCGATCGAGCGGCTGACACCGGATTCCTGAGGCAGTGAACATCAAGCTTAAAACAATGAAGCTGCCTCTGCCGCCTGACGTCGAGTTTCACGAAGACATTGGTCTGCTGATCCATAGACCGCGCGGTGTGCTGAACAAGGCGGCTATTAACAAAATCGTAAGTCTAATCGGAGAACTCGAATTCACGTTGAAGAAGCCTTTCAATCGCTTCCTGGATACGGTTGCAGCCGATGCAGTTGATCTCAATTCGGAATATATCCGCCGCGTTTCTCTTTATCGCCGGCGCTTCTACGCTGATCGGCCGGCCATAAAGACGGCGATTCTCGCGACCGATTCTACTATGGCTGATCATGGTCGCTTGCATGCCTCACTGACTCGAGGTTCTCCGATCAATGTTCGGGTATTCCAGGATCGCAGAGAAGCCGCACAATGGCTCGGTGTCCCGCTGGAACTGCTGGCGGCGAAAGACCATTCATGATAGTCAACTCACAAGTGATCTGATAAATCTGGCAACATGAACAAATACATCGTGGAATTCATCGGAACGTTTTTCCTTGTCCTTACGGTGGGATGTACCGGTATTGGCGCCGGCGCGAGTGTGATTGCGCCACTCGCTATCGGCGCGGCCTTAATGGTGATGGTGTTCGCAGGCGGCCATATCTCCGGCGGCCATTACAATCCAGCTGTCACGCTGGGCGTGCTGATTCGCGGCAAAGTAAAACCGGCTGATGTTGTGCCTTACTGGATTGCACAATTTGTCGGAGCAGTGATTGCCGCGCTGCTCACAATCAAGGTCCTTCGCTTGGGAGCACCCGTCACTGCAATTGCACCTAAGATGGGTCCAGCGTTGCTTGCTGAGTTTCTGTTCACGTTTGCACTTGTTTATGTCGTGTTGAACACGGCGACGGCGGAGGGCACATCTGGAAATTCATTCTATGGCCTCGCTATTGGCATGACTGTCATGACCGGCGCATTTGCAGTCGGCGACATTTCGGGCGGGGCGTTCAATCCAGCAGTTGCTCTTGGAATAACGGTAATGGGTATCTCAAGCTGGAATAATATTTGGATTTACCTCGTCGCGGATCTCGCCGGTGGCGCTGTGGCAGCCGTGATTTTCCAGCTGGTTAATCTGCCGATGCAAACCACTCCGATTGCAACAGACGAGCCGCCTTACGAAACGCCCCGATAGTGTTGATACGTCAATTTCGAATCAACCATTTCTTCTGCACAGCTTACAAATCAACCTCTCAAAACAAAATATGATACAAAACAAATTCATTGTACTTATCGTCACCTGCTGCGCTTGTGTTTCAGCGGCATCTTTAAATGCGGGCACGATTCCCGCCGGAACAACGCTAACAGTGAGTACAGTTAGTCTCATTAGCTCGCAAACCGTCCCGGGAAGAAGCTTCGAAGCAAAGATTGCCAAGGACGTTTCGGTTAAGGGAAACGTTGTATTGAAAGCGGGAACCAAAGCGTTTGGAAAGGTCACGGCCTCTCGCGCTAATCCTCGCAA
>Ga0209472_1001601_pt1 | contig 13027 bp, 10 predicted proteins | sample GraSoiAngelo_130_FD_185887 | JGI IMG/M metagenome (GOLD analysis project Ga0209472, IMG submission 185887) | Grasslands soil microbial communities from the Angelo Coastal Reserve, California, USA - 14_0929_02_20cm (SPAdes) (version 2) | ecosystem: Environmental > Terrestrial > Soil > Grasslands ...
TAATTTAACCTATTATTATATTTTTTCTTCTTATTTTTTCCATATATTTTTATTAAAAAAAATAATTTCTTTATTTATTACTATTTTATTAATTATGTTTTCAAATAAAATTTATTTAGAAAATTTTGTTTCATATATATTTAGTTTAAACCCTTTAATTTTTATTATTAGTGTAATAATAATATTAGGTATTTTTGTTATTAGTTATTATTTATATAATTTATTTAAAAATACTATTTTTTGAGAAATATTTAAAATTTTTATGATATTATTTATTGTTTTGATTCTAGGTTTATTTATAATTTTTAATATAGATTTATTTATTCTAAATAATACAATTTGTACTTTAAGTCCTAGACTTTTAAATCCTATTATTCAAAATCCTAATTCAGAAAATATACAAGAAAATTTAGAATATTTACAAGAAAAATTGGTAGCAGAAAGAAAAGATTATAATATACAAAAAAATTCATTTGATGCAAATGTAAATAGACTTTCTGATTATTTTAATAATAATATTTTACATATAGAATTTTCAAGAACTAATGTTATAGTACAATTTAAATCATCAGATAATAGCCCTTCAATAAATACTTGAATAAATACAATGAGTAATAGGGAGAAAGAAGTACAGGAACAGGTTAATTCTTTAATAAAAAAAGTTAATGAAATAGAAGCTCTTGATGCAAAAATATATTCTATTACACAAACTAATTTTGATAATAGAGAATATCAAAGTTTAATACTTCATTTATCCGAATATAGAGGTTCAAGATGATATCTTGTTGAACGAACTAATAAAACTTTAAATGGAATAAATGAGAATGATTTAAAAAATATGGATCTTTCAGATCTTTTTTTTAAAAAAAATTGATAATAAAATTAAATTACTCAATAAAATCTTTTTTTAACTGTGAATTTGTTATACTACATTTTATACCAACTTAGGTACCAAATCATACTTTATAAAATGCTTAAATGGATGTTATGTCTATTAAAAATAAAGAAATACAGAATAAGATTACTTTTTTAGTAAGAAAGGTTAATGAATTAAAAGTTCTTTATGCAAACATATATTTTCTTTCAAACTAATTTTGATAATAGAGAATATTAAATTTTATCTGTTTACTTTTCCCAATATAAAAGTTGAAAATGACTTGCTATTAAATATCCTAATAAATTTTTAATAGAAATAGATATAGATAATATATATTTTTAATTATATATTTTTAGTTTAAATATTTTATTACTATTAATATTAATTATAATAAATATTAATTTATTTATTAGCTATATTTAATACTATTGTTTTTAAAAATATCTGAAAAAAATAGATTCGGGTATTTATAGAGTATATATATTAATTAATAATAAAAATTTATTTGAATTTTTAGTTAATAGTATTTAATTGGATATTTCTTTTTAGTTTTTTTTAATCAAAAGATTTTAATAAATATATTTTAAATGTTATTTATTTGATCTTTTGATATAGAGACTTTAGTTTAATTGGTAAAACATGTGACTTTTAATCATTATCATAAGGGTTCAATTCCCTTAAGTCTTATAAATATCAATAATATTTTATTTAATAAATTAATAAGTTGATTATTTCAAACAAATATTAGTGATTATTAATTTAATTAATTTTATAAGATTAATCATAAAATTGAAAATATGCCTTAATTTATATTATTTATAAATAATATAAATTCAACAATTTGTTATTATATAATTATTTATCAAAAAAAGATTTTAGTTTTTTAACCAAAATCTGATAATTAATATTTATCCAAATTTAAATTTTTATATAGTAATTTTATAAATAAAGGTATACTAATTAATGTAATTAAGTTAAATAAAAAATTTATTAATTATTTAAAATAAAAAAACAAAAAACAGCTATAAGTTAATGGTAAACTGATCGTCTTCCAAACGAATATTACCGATTCGAATTCGGTTAGCTGTAAAGATTGATAATTTAACAAATTTTCCAAAGGATAAGATATATGTAGATTTGAATTCGACTAATAATTCATTAATTCAATTTAATAGGGTTAATAACTTAATTGGTAAAGGATTTTCTTGTCGAGAAAATAGATACCGGATCAAGACCGGTTTAACCCGTTTATGTTTAAAATTTAAAGGAAAAGTCGCTATAGGTAAAGCAAGATATTTGCTAAATATTGTGTATTACACACTTAGATGTTCAAATCATCTCTTTTCCGTATTTAAATTGTTAATTAAAGTTGATATATAATTATTAATATTAATTATTATATATATATATATTATTAAATTACATAATTTTAAAGTTAAATATTTAATATATTTAATCATATTGTAATAAATATTCAATCCTATAAAGATTGATACACTTTTTAATTATACACAATATAAAACGTATTGTATATATTAAATGACTTAATACTTTATTTTATATATTCTTGAATCTTTTATTTTTTAATTATAATTAGGTTTCTTAACTTAAATAGGTAAAGTATACTTTTGATAAGAGTAGAATTAGCGTTCAAATCGCTAAGAAATCATATATTATATATTTATATAACTATAAGAGTATAATTTAAAGGTAAAATTTGAAGCTTCAAACTTCACATTCTCAGTTCAAATCTGAGTGCTCTTGATATAAAAATTAAATTCATTATTTAATAAAATTTATAGTTAATAATATATTATAAAATACCTTTATAAAAATTTTATTTTTATATAAATATATTTTACTAAATGTAATTAATTTAATTTATAGTGTCAAAATAAATAAAGCTATAATTAATAATCATTTATTATAAATATAATTTATTAAAAAAAATTAATTTAGTAATTTAAATTTATAAGCTTAAAAATTATTTGGTCAAATTAATAATAATATTATTATTAATTTATAATAATAAAAGTTTAATAAAAATTTTATTTTGTTAATAATTTATTTATTTATTTTTAATTTTTATATGCGGGTTAATGTAATAGTAACATATTTGGCTCATGATCAAAAAATTTAGGTGCAATTCCTAAGTCCGCAAGTTAAGTTAAAAAAACTTTTAATATAAAAGCTATATCTTAGAAAAATGAATATATATTTTAATAATTATTACTAAGTCTATATATTTAACAAAATATATATTCCATTTTTATAAAATAAGTTGTTTTTATTAATTAAAGTATTAATTATTAAGTATAATATAAATTGTACTTTACTTTGTATTATTATTATTATAAATAAAAATACCTAATAATATATGCAATTAAAACAATTTACCTAAATTACGCATTATTATACAACCTATTATATACAAATTTATTTTATATAAATTAAAGATGTAAGATAATAATATACTATTATAAGAGAATTGACCGAGGGGTTTAAGGTGACAACCTTGAGATTTGTTAAATTTTATTATTTCATCCGTTCGAATCGGATATTCTCTGAATTTATTTTAAATATATATACAGGTTAGAGCCAGGTTGGTTAGGCGTCTCAATTGGGATGAGGAAATGTTATGTTCGAATCATAATAACCTGAAAATTATCTATATTTATTAGTAAACTAAAATATCTAATATATAAATAAAATTATTATCTATATGTAAGATATTTTTCTTGATATTAACTAAATATCAAGGTAAGTATAAAAAGAAACTATTATGGAAAATTAGCTATATATTAAAGATAAAAAGTCGCATCTTATATCTAAGACAAATCCAATAATAAACAAAGTGAATTGAAATATCTTATTAACTTTAGGAAAAGAAATCAAACGAGATTTTATAATTAGTGTTGACTAATATAAAGAAGCTTATAAGTAAAATGGATAAGATCTGTTTGAATAAAGGGGAACCTTCCTCTAAAGCTAAATATAATATATAAGCAATAGTGAATAGTACCGAGAGGTAAAATTTGAAATAGTAGTTTTATAAGCAGCTCAAGTAAAATTTAAATAAATATTTAGAGCGTACCTTTTGCATAATGGGTCAGCAAGTTAATCTTAGAAGCAAGCTGAATAATAATATTATAAATATATTTAAAGCCTAGATAAACCAATTATGAAAAAATGAATTAGTTTCTAAGTTTAGACCCGAAGACTAGTGATCTTACCATGATCAGGATTATAAAAGTCCGAACGGGTTATCGTTGTATAGATATCCGAGGAATTGTGGTAAGTTAGTGAAAGACAAAACTGACTAGTATAGCTGGTGAAAATAGATGTGAGAAATCTATAAGCCAAAGTAGAAGTGAACCTTCTGCTAAAAACCATCAAATTGCGGGAATATCCTAAAGTAATTTCAACCAAACAAACATAGTAATATAGTTTGTGGCACAGGTAATGACTCGTGGTAAGGTAAAATCGAAATTAATGTACGAAAGGAAATGGATAATCTGCAGCCAAGCAGCGTAAAGGTGTGCAGTTCATCGACTAAAAGTTGGTTGACCTTTTTTTAGGTTTAAGATATAGTCAAACCTCACTTGAAAAAGTGCAGGATAATATAATACATTTTTATCAAAAATTCATTTTACAGAAAAATGATATTTGACGTTCAATAAAAGTATAAATAAAGTATATTATGCGATATATAAATAATGGATGATTATGTTATTTATAATCAAATATTAAATTAGTTTTATTTTTCTTTTTAGTTTATTTACTTTAAATGTTTATTGTATATCAAACAAAGTATTAAAATATTAATTTGAATAATTGGAATAATTACATTAAGCAAATAAAGTATATAAAGACCCTTAGAATTTCCTTTAATTAGAAAAGATATAAATTTAATATAGATTTCTTAAATTAAAAAAAAAAAACGAAAATTAAAATCATAAAATTTTTTTATTTAAACATATGATTAACAAAATTAAACAAATATTTAATTGAGCTTCTTTAAAAAAAGGTGTAATTAAAGGTTATAGTATACCTTTGTTACCTGATAATATTAATAAATTTTATAATTTACCTCTTATTAGGGGTTTACGAATTATTGGAGGATATTGTGCTGTTTTAATTTTAACTAAAAGTTATTTACACTTGCCTGAAATTATACGTTGGATTGTTTTAGTATTTGGTATTATTCAATTATTACAAATTGTAATAATATCTATAATAAAAGTTATATATGGTATAAAAAAATTAAAGAATAATTCTAAAAATTTTGAAGTTACAAACATAATTACTAATAAAACTGAAAAATATGATAGTTTATTATGAGTGGCTTTAGCCTTAGGTGTACCTCAAATTACAGTTAAAGAGGCAATAGATTCAGGTAGAATTCTTAAAAAGATTTATATCATCAAATCAAAAAATAAAAAATAAAAAAAAATGTATTATATTATCTGTTAAATGGATAAGGTTCTTTGAAAAAAAAGAAATTATTTAGGGAGAGGGACTTCATTCTCTGCCTGTAAAATGGCTAAAGAAGATCCGAATTGTTTCCGCGAAACCTATATAAGTAGGTAATTCAATTTATATCTTAGCAGGTACAGAACTGTGATCTCGGACAATATTTATATTAATAAATTTTGTAAACATCGGGGAATCGTATTGATTTTACCGGAGAGTATTTGCACTCGGAAGGGCAAAGATTAATATTGAATAATCGGACATAGTGCGATAAGGTTGTATAGAGTTTGAGTAACCTATATTAAACGGCCTATAAGTGGAAGTGAACCTTCTGCTAAAAACCATCAAATTGACGGGGACTTCCTAAAATAATTTCAACCAAGCGAATGTGGTAACACGATTCGTGGCACAGGTAATGACTCGTGGTAAGGTAAAATCGAAATTAATGTACGAAAGGAAATGGGATATCCGCAGCTAAGCACCTTAAAGGTGCAGAGTTCATCGACTAGACGTTGGTTGGTATATTTATATACTTAAGATATAGTCAAGCCTCATCCGAAAGGATGCAATGGCAATAAAGTAATTTTTTATTAATGTATTAATACCTAAAGTCGACTCTTGTAAAAGACTTAATACTGACAAGCGACTATCTTTCGAAGGGTAAATCGAAATGCGGCTGGGTTGACACCCCACGTATCGATCGTCAATAGGGTTAAGGTACTACAAGATGCGATGTCAATCAGCTTGTTAAAGCCAAGTCTTTGACCGGAGCTAAAAGAGATTCTAGTAATCTGAAAAGTGAGCTTGGTAATTAACATGTCCCACGTTTGGTATGAGACAAACACTAAGCTGTCGACATTATAATTTATGTTTATATTTAAGAAGTCACAAATAATAACAATATTAATATTAATAATAATTTAAATTCAAATAAATTTAAACCTTTTACAAAGTGTGATATGTTAGTATCTCCTGTTAAAAGCTATGATAATGCAGAATTATTGAAAGGTATAATATTAAAAGATAACAAAGGTAAATCAGGTATATATCGTTGAGTAAATAATATTAATAACAAAACTTATATAGGTAGTGGGGTAAATTTAACAAAAAGATTAAGAAGCTATTTTAATAAAAATGAATTAAATAGAAACCCTAGACCTATACAAGATGCTTTAATAAAATATGGACACAAAAATTTCAAATTAGAGATTATAGAATATTGCTCGAAAACTAAATTGCTTGAGAAAGAACAATTTTATCTTGATTTATTGATACCAGATTATAATATATTAAAATATGCGTATTCTTTATTTGGTTTCAAACATAGCCAAAAAACTATAGATATGTTAAAAGCTAAAATTATATCTCCTGAGCATAAAAAAATATTATCTTTAATTCATAAAGGTAAAACTGTCAGTTCTTAGACCAGAAATAAACTGGCTATAGCAACTGCAAGTTACAAAAAAAATAATCCTTTAACACCTGAAGCTTTAAATAATATAAAATCTAAAACTACAGCACGTGAAGGAATATTAGTATCAGTTTTAAATACTCAGACTAATGAGGTAAAAGAATTTACAAATCAAACTGAAGCAGGTAAATTTTTAGGTGTAACTAGACAAGCTATATATAATGCTATTAAAAGAGATACACTTATCAATGGTATATATTTAATATCAAAAATAAAACAATAAATATATTGTATTATAGGTTGTTAATAAAAAAATTAATTAAAAAATAAAAATTACTTTAGTTTTATATAGAAACCTGGTTTTAAACCTGTTGTCTAAATGGATAGTTATTATAAATCAATAACTATTTAAGGAGAAGTACCTTACTCTGTCCAAGGTTATTGGACTAAAAAGGTAGATCTGTGTATGTCTAAAGGGAAACAGCCCTGAACAAGAGTTATAAGGTTCCAAAATTATTGTTGAGTGAAATTAAGGATGTTTTTATCAAATACAATCAGGAAATAGGCTTAGAAGCGGCCATTTTTTGAAGATCTCGTAACAGAGCACTGATTTATAATATTTAATAGATATTTACACCAAAAATTTAACGGATCTAAATAATATACCGAAACCTTGTACATATATATAAATATATAGTATTTAATAGTATTATCTATTTTTTATATTATATATATGGGGTAGCGGAACATTGGATAAATATAAGATTTTTTCTTTTTAAGATTTAAAATATTAAATATAATCCAAGAGAGAATGCTGACATGAGTAACGAAAAAGGAATAAGATTCCTCGCCTTAAGCTTATGGTATTTCATTTAAATTTCGGTGTCTAAGTTATTCCCAAAAGGATATGTTTAGTATATAAAATGAACAAAGATAAATTTAATATCGTTACTTTATATTAGATTTTTCTTCTATTAATTTTGTATAGTTAAATTATGATGATGAAATGAGAATCATTTGTGTATAAAACCTTTATTTAGTGTTAAAGGTTCTGGAAATTATAATAAATGATAGAAATAAATTTTATTTTATAAATGTAAATTTATTTAAATTTTATAAATGTAAATTTATTTAAATTTTCTAAATGTGAATTTATTTTTATAAATGTAAATTTATTTTTATAGATGTTCTCGGTTTAAAGTTTAATTTTTAGTTAATAAAACTGTAAAGTTGAATTTTTAGCTAATAAACCGTACCTAAATACTATCGCAAGTAAGCAAGTAGAGTATACAAAGGCGTTTGAGTGAACAATCATTAAGGAACTCGGCAAATTGACTACCGTAACTTCGGAATAAGGAGAGCCATTGTTACTGATAAATAAATATCATGTTAATAAAAGGAAGCATAAAATAATGTTGTACGACTGTTTAATTAAAACAAAGCACTTTGCAAAGATAAAATATCAAAGTATTGAGTGTGATGTCTGCCCGATGTCGGCTGGGTAACTGATATTCTTAATTTAAAAAATTAGGTTTTGAAGGACTCCCCGATTAATGGCGGCCTTATCTATAAGGGTCCTAAGGTAGCGGAATACCCTGGCCGTTAAATGCGGTCTTTGCATGAGTCATAATATTACCAAATATTAAATTAATAATATATTTAATTTTTATTAATTTAGCTTATAATTATAGTATATAGCTTATCAAGCTTATAATATGTATTGCAATAAAATTTATTAATAAAAAAAAATGAAAAATAAAAAGTTTTTAAATAATTTCCAATTTGCATATTTTAGTTCCAAAGTTAATTGACCTTTAGTCTTAGGAAAAAAAGGTCCTTTAAATATTGCGTATTGATTAGCTAATAAATATATTAAAGAAGAAAGACTTATAACAGCAACTGAAATTAATAATGTTTTATTTTATTCTAATATTAAAATAACTAAAAATGAATTAGATAATTTATTGAATAAGCCTAGGTTAAAATTTTCAAATTTGGATTCTAATACAATAAGATCTAAAAAATTTTTATAATCTATAGGAACTACAAGAGGTAAAGTTAAAATTCCTGGAGTTTATATATGAACACATAAATCTTCTGGAGGAATGTATGTAGGGTCATCTTCTTCATTAGCTCGTAGATTAATAGGTTATTTTAATAGTACACATAAAGAAACAGATAAATTAATACCTTTAATAAAAAAAGAAGGTATTAATGCTTTTGATTTAGAAGTTATACCTTTAATAGATAATTATGTTGTAAATCAAGAACTAAGTTTAGAACAATATTTTTTATTACATTCTAAATTTAATTTTAATACTCTTAAAGTAATTAATAATTTCTCAGGTGCAACATCTAAACCTTTATAAATGTGTACAAAAGATTTTTCTCAATTAATTTATTCTTCGCATATTCAAGAAGATTTTATATTTAAATTAATAATACATCATAGTACATTTAGTAATAGTTTAAAAACGGGTGGAATATATTTAGGAAAATATATTTTTATAGATAAATCTGTACTTGGTGCTAAAGAGAGTAATATGTCTGAAGAATATATAAATAAAATGTTAGATAATGATAAATTAGAAGAGAAAAATGTTAAATAAATGGGTAGAAAAATAACTATACAAAATATTAATATTAATGAAATTAAATCATTCAATAGTATTAGTAATTGTGTAACTTATTTAAATAATATAGCTCCTTCTAATAAATCTACTTTGTATAGATATATAGAATTAAAAAAACCATATCATGGTTTTATTTGTAAATGAGAAAATGAAGTAACTACTCATATTAAAGATAAAGCTATAAAAGTTAGTATTACTGATATATCAGATGGTAAAACAGTAATATATTCTTCATTAAGAAAAGCAGCTTTATCTTTTGCTCCTTATTTTAAAACTACAGGATCTACTATTAAAGCTTTTGCTAATAATGGTGAATTATTTAAAGAAAAATATAAAATAACTATAATTACTGAAAATGATTAATAAATTTAACTATTATTTTATATTATACGGTAATAATTAATTAAACTTTTATTTAATTTAATATTTGGTAAAAAAAAAATCAGTTTGGGAAACTTGATTAATTGTGCAATAAAGAGGCAAATTCCGGAGACATCCTAAAGCTTTTGATACCAAACTATAGTTGAAAAGCTATCAGTGGATAAATTAATTATTTATGTAAGGTAATAAGTCAGAAGATGATTGAAAAAGAAATGGGTTATCGCGGATCTAAATCAGACAATTAAAATTGTTTGTAAAAGAGCAACGAGCGGATGCTTCTTCATATATAAATAATATATGTAAGGTGCGCTCTAGTCACCACGAAAGTGGTTTTTAAGTGAAAAATAAAGTACCTTAAAATTAAAGATGTCACAATAACCTAACCTAAAGAATATTATTTCCAAGGTAAAAGTTGTGAAACGGAATGACTTAACGATACAACAGCTGTCTCGATGATTGGCTCAGTGAAATTGGAATAGCAGTGCAGATACTGCTTACCTCTAGATAGACGAGAAGACCCTATGCAGCTTTACTGTTACTAATTATAACTATAATAAGATAATTTACAGAGTATAAGGTAATTGTTTGATGTAATTGAGACACCTTTATTTGTTCTATTATATTTAATATGATTAGAAGACAGTTTATGCGGGGCACAGATCCCATAAAAAGTACCTGGGTATATCCAAAGTTCATTATGTAAATTTGTAAATTATAATTTACATAGTAATATATATCTATATAGATATATATTATTATTTTTAATTTGTTATTAATTATTTATTTATAATTATTCAATTATTATAGTTTTAATTACTTTATTTTAATTTTTAAGTAAGATTTTAACTATATGGTAAATAGATGTAATTTATATTAAAAATACTTATATTTTTAATATTATATTTATATTAATATTGTATTATGTATTTTACCTTTATTAATATAATATTTATTCATACTTTAAAAGTTTAATGGCTTAATCTTGCTTTACTGTTTGACTTACAAGTCTATCAGTCGCGTAAGCGGGGCATATGATCACAAGATGCAGAAAGGAAAGGTCTTGGGTTATAGAAAAAGTTACGCTAGGGATTAATTGTTAGTCCTCCAATATTTTGAAATATTGGTAATATATTTGGGAAAATTTCAAAAATAACTTTATTACTTATATTATAATAAAGTGTATTTGAAGCGGAACTTATTTAAGCATATTTATATTTAATTTTTATTATTTATAAATTAAATAAGGACGTTCAACGACTAAAAGGTGAATAGTGTTAATAATAATCCTTTTATTTACTCCCAACATCTTTATTAACTATATAATTTATTTTAGATGTATGTCTGTATAATTATTAATGTTATATTATACAATATTTGAAACATTAATGAAATAGATTTAACTATAAGTTAAACTATATTATTATATAGTTGATTTAATTTAATTAATTATATTAATAATTAAAATATTAATTTATATTTATGTTAAATATTATTAAATTAAAATTAAAAAATAAATACAAAACTATTGGAGTTAATGCAAAAAATAGAATTATTTATTATAAAGAATTTTCACCTGCTATAAGAAATTGAAAAAATAGTATTTATGTTTATAATAAAAATATTTTAAGTTTAATACCTGAAGCTAGTAAATTAACAATTAATTTAATTAAAGGTTATTTTAATTTATATAATTTAAAATTAGAAAAAAAAAATAAAATTAGAAAAAAAAAAAAGTTTTTTTGAACTAGATTAAGAAAAATTTCTACACATAAAATATTTATAAGTAATGGTGAATTTAAACATACTAATGATATAGTAAATATTACTATATATTTTTATAATAGACAATTATCAAATTATTTATATAAAATATCTAAAAAATATAATAAATTATTTAGAAAAAATGTTTTTAAAAAAAAATTATTGTTAATTAAAAAAAAAGGTTTAAAATATATTAAAGAACAAATAAGACAAAAAAATGTAATACTTAAAGCTTTAGCTTTAAAATATAATTATAATATACAACAAAAAATGTTTTATGATAAAATTATTAAAAATTATCAGAATAGATATTATAAACGATTTATTAGAAAATCTTTAAGAAGAGTTTTATTATTTATATATTTTAAACAATTAATTTATATTAATAAATCTAAATTTAATAACTCTTATTTACAAGGTTTAACCAATTTAGTTAAAAAAATATATAAAAAAAATGTACAATTTAATTTTATTAATGTTAAATATTTCTATATTAATAGTGATATTTTTACACAATCTCTAATTTTAAAACTTAGAAAAAATAGAAGAAAATTATTAAAATATTTAAAATCTTGTATTTCAAAAATAAATATAAAAAATATTGAAGAAGTTAATTCAAAATATTTTTTTAATTTAAATAATTTAAATTCATATAGTAGTAATTTAGATACTACTAATCAATTATTATATAATTTATTATTACAAAATAAAACTAAGTCCAAATATCTAAAAAAAATTGTTTTTAATAATATTAGATACAAAAAAATTTCTGGTGTTAGAATACAAGCTGCAGGAAGGTTAACTAAACGTTATACTGCTTCAAGATCTATATATAAATTTAGATATAAAGGTAATTTGATTAATATTAATTCTTCTATATATGGTCGTCCTTCAGCTTTATTAAGAGGTAGTTTTAGACCTAATTTACAATTTACTAAACTTAATTCTAAAACACGTATTGGATCTTTTGGGATTAAAGGTTGAATTAGTGGAATATAAAATAAAATTAATTTTATTTTATATTTGTTAATTAATTAAATTTTTATATATTTGTTCAAATTATATTTATTATTTTCATATATCCCTCCCTTAAATTTTATATAGTTAATAAAGATGATGAAATAGTCTGAACCATTTTTAGAAAAATGGAAATAAAAGAAAAACTTTTATGATAACATAAATTGAACAGGCTAATTTGCGCAAGAGAGTACAAATTGAGTGCGCGGTTTGGCACCTTGATATCGGGGATTTTTTATAGTAATATAAAATTAGAAGTAGGCTAATTGCTGGAATGTTCTTATTAAAAATAATAAGTGTAAATCAGCAGGGAAGTTTTATTTTTAGAAGTAATAATTTAACACCTTCAACGATCAAACGCCTGTATCCAGAATAATATTAATTACTTTTAATACTGGATAAAGTTATGATCTAAACCTTAAATAAATTTAAGGTTAATGTGATATTTATATTCATATTATATAAAATATATGC
>Ga0209472_1001602_pt1 | contig 13025 bp, 14 predicted proteins | sample GraSoiAngelo_130_FD_185887 | JGI IMG/M metagenome (GOLD analysis project Ga0209472, IMG submission 185887) | Grasslands soil microbial communities from the Angelo Coastal Reserve, California, USA - 14_0929_02_20cm (SPAdes) (version 2) | ecosystem: Environmental > Terrestrial > Soil > Grasslands ...
GCCGCCCGGGGGCTTCGTCCGCCAGCACCCGCACCAGCCGCTCGAACAGGCGATCCAAGTCGTCCGGCATCTACCCTTCCCCTTTCCCCCTTCCCCGGCCGTTCACCTGACGATCACGACCCCCTTCATGAAGGGGTGGGGGGTGCAGTGGTAGAGATACGTCCCGGGACGATCGAACCGGTGGCTGAACGTGCCACCAGGGGCGAGCGTCGGCGAGCCCGGCTCGGTGCCCTCGAAAGTGACCGTGTGCTCCGCGACATCGTCGTTCGCCCAGACGACCGTCGCGCCGGCTGCGATTCGCACGGTGTCGGTCGCGAACTTGTACTGCGCGATTCTCACGACGGCGGCCCCCTCCGGAACGACCAGCTTCGCCCTGCCGGTCCCGTGGAACCACGGGCTGAAGCGCTTCAGGTGCAGCGGGATCGTGAACTCGAAGCCGTACCGCACGTCGTTCGAGCCGAGCGAATTTCCCTGAATCGTGTTGAGGGAGGCGCTCCCCGCCTCGAAGGCAAACGTGTGAGGCGAGCCGGGAATCACCACGTTCAGCGCGACTCCCCAGACGGCGAGTGTCGTGGGTCCCACGAACGATCCGACGTCGGCGCTGAGCGCGACGTACGGCGTGACACGGGCCACCACTCCTCCGCCGAAGGACGCCCTGGCGCGCGACGCGGCGAGCGGCTTCGTCATGCCGCGGGCGGCCGCCGAGAGCGTCAGGGGCCCACGGGTCCAGTCGATACCGAGCTCACCATCCACGCTCTTCGCCAGCTTGTTGTACGCGGGCGTGACCGCCACCGCGAAGCCCTCCCTTCCTTCCGGTCCTCCGAACACTCGCCACCGGGCGAACCATTCGCTCTCGTTGGATGATCCACCGCTGGACGGGATCCTGCTCTTGGTCCCGAAATGGAGACCGAAGTCGAGGTTGTGGCCCACGCCGGCCGCCAGCGTGAAAGCGGGATAGTTGACGACGGCGTTGGCGGGCCCAGGGAAGACGTGAAATCGGTGCACGAAGTTGAATTGCACGACGCCCGCCTCGCTCACCCACGTGCCCCCGAGGTCCGGAGCTCGGTACATGAGCGACTGCGCGCTCAGCGACCCGATGGCAGATGCGACGACGAAGAGGAGCAGAGCCAACGATACACGGCGCATGACGGACCCCTTCCAGGTGTGAGGTGTTTCGCACGACCCTTTTCTGCGATTGCATTCCACACTCCGCATTCCGCATTGGCGTCACCGCCATTCGCCCACCCACCGGTCGTACAGCACGGGGACGACGCGGCCCTGCTCGAGGACCTCGATGCCCGATGGGTCGCGGTAGGCCTTGCGATAGAACACGTGCGTGACGCCCGAGTTGATGATCAGCTTGGCGCACATCACGCACGGCGAGGCGCTGATGAAGACCACCTTGTCACGCACGCTCCCCGGCGCCTTGACGAGCGCATTCATTTCTGAATGAATGCAGCCGCAGCTCCCCGGCACGGACGAATCGCAGCGGTTGGGGAGGCCGCGGGCGTTCCCGTTGTAGCCGATCGCGAGCACGTTTTCGAGCAGCTGATCGGTCACCACCGTGCCGACGCGCAGCCGCGCGCAGGTGGAGCGCTTGGCGAGCTCCTCGGCCATCCGCATGTACACCTCGTAAAGCGGTATGCGGTCAACCGGCGGCACAGACGCACCGTTGGGTAGCAGGTTCAAGAAATGCGTGTTGGCGGCGACGCCGTCTTTAGGCACGCTCATGCAGGTCTAGATCGGGATCGTAGTCGGTGTATTGCCCCCGCGCCCGCCGCTGGGCCAGCCAGGTGTCGAAGCCGGACGGTACGAGCCCGTTGGAGCGCTCCTGGCGCTCGGCGGCGCGGATGGCGAGGTCGTTGGCGTATTCGTTCTTGGGATTGTCGTTATGGCCGCGGACCCAGCGCCACTCGATCGTGTGCCCGGCGGCTGCCTGCACCAGTTTTTGCCACAGCGGCAGATTCTCGACCGCGCCGCCCTTGCGGCGCCAGCCGCGCGCCACCCAGCCGGGGACCCAGTCGTTCATCCCCTTGATCAGATACTCGGAATCGGACACGTAGGTGACGTGGGCGCTGCGCCACTGGCGGTGCAGCCATTCGAGCGTGGCGATGGCGCCCGCGAGCGCCATGCGATTGTTGGTGGTGTCGGGGGAGCATTCGTAGAAGTCCCAGCGCGCCACGCTGTCGCCGGCGGGAGCCTCGATCAGCGCCGCGTTGCCGCCGGGGTTGGGCGGCTCGGTGCCGTTGCCGAGGCAGCTCTCGTCGGCGTGCACGAGGACGTGGATCGGCGTCGTCTTGTCGGGCATCTCAGGGCTGGATCACCACCGGGATGTCGGTGTGGCGAAGGATTTCCTCCGCGTGCGACACGACGACGGCGCTGGGGCGGCCGTGCTCGTGGCTCAGGTGAGCCCCGGCGAACAGGGCGTCGCACCGCGTGCGCTTGATCACTCGGGCCACCACTTCGCCCGGGGTGCCGGGCTCGACGTGCGTCACGAACGGTACGCGCTGCATCGAGAGCAGGGCCTCCGCGACCCCGACCACCTGCAGGCCGGCGTCCCGGTCTGAGGCGGCGTGGATCAGGTGGATCGTGCTCCCGACCACGGTGGCGAAGCGCACGGCGAGCTCGAGCGCGCGCTGGCTGGTCTCGCGCCCGTCGAACGCGAGCGCGCAGGAGGTCATGGGCGAGGGCAGCCCGCCGCACACGATCACGCAGCGCTCGGCGATCCGGATGAGCGACCCGACCGTGGGACCGAGCGCGCCGCCTTTGGTGGTGACGCCGCGGCGGCCGACGAGCACCGCGTCGGCCGCCTTCGCGAGCTCCGCCAGCTCGACGTCGGGCTCGCCCTCACGCTCGGCGAGCTCGGCCTGCAGCCCAGCCGTGGCGAGCCGCTCGCGGGCGCGGTCCAGCATCGCCGCACCGTTGGCCGCGTGCCCATTCCGCTCCCGCACGTACGCGACCACCACCGTGCTGCCGAACCGCTGGGCCAGCACCACCGCCTGCTCGAACGCCGCGTCGGCCCGCGGGCTGCCGTCCAGCCCCACCAGCAATCGAGTGAACACGCCTAGGGCAGCACGGCGAAGGATTCGAGCTCGCGCAGCGGGAAGTCCAGGATCTCCCCCGTCATCGGAAGCCTCCCCTGAAGCGCTTCCTCGCGCTCCCCGGTATCGAGCCGTTCGGCCACGACGACATATTCGGTCCCGCGGCGCCGCAGCGCCACTCGGCGCCGCTCCCGCACCGCCCATTCCAAGGCATCGAGCGCGTCCGGCGTAAGGCTGGTGAACTCGCGGATCGTCGCCACGGGGCCCCCGCTACCCGACCGCCACCCGCCCGGGCGGCCCGGCGACCACGCGGCCGATGACGGCGGCGGCGGGCGACCCGGCGCGCTCCAACCCGGCCACCAGTCCCGCCACGCGATCGGGCGCCACCGCGATCAGCAAGCCGCCCGAGGTCTGCGCGTCGCTCAGCAGCACGCGAGCGGTCTCGTCCACGCCCGCGGCGAAGCTCACCGAATCGGCGAGGCTCGTCAGGTTGCGCTGTGTGCCGCCGGGCACGGCCCCGCGGGCCGCCATGTCGCGCGCGTGCGGCAGCAGCGGCACCGCGTGTGCCGTGACCTCCGCCGCGGCGCCACTCGCCTCGAGCAGGCTGTGCAGATGGCCCAGCAGGCCGAACCCGGTTACGTCGGTCGCGGCGTGGACGCCGACCGCCAGCATCGCGCGCGCCGCGGCGGCGTTGAGGGTCGTCATCACCGTCACCGCGGGCGCGAGCTCCGGTTCGGAGAGCAAGTCGCGCTTCAGCGCCGTCGTCAGGACGCCGGTGCCGATCGGCTTGGTGAGCACCAGGGCGTCACCCGGCCGCGCGCCCGCGTTGGTGACGATGCGGTCGGGGTGCACCTCGCCGATCACCGCCATGCCGTACTTGGGCTCGGGGTCGTCGATGGAATGGCCGCCCAAGACGAACGCGCCGGCGGCGCGCGCCACGTCCGCGCCGCCGCGCAGCACTTCGCCCAGCAGGTCGTACGGGAGGGTGTCGCGGGGCCAGCCCACGAGGTTGAGGGCGAGCAGCGGCGTGGCGCCCATGGCGTAGACGTCGGAGAAGGCGTTCGCCGCGGCGATGCGCCCGAAGTCGTACGCATCGTCCACGATGGGCGTGAAGAAGTCCACCGTCGCCACGATCGCGCGATCGGCCGTGAAGCGAAACACGGCGGCGTCGTCGCGGGTGGCGGCGTCGACGAGGATCCGGGGATCCGTCGCGGCGGGCACGTGACGCAGGACCTGCGCCAGCTCGGCGGGGCCGAGCTTGCAGGCTCAGCCCGCGCCGTGCGAGTAGCGCGTCAGCCGGATGGCGGTCACGGATTCGGTGGACATGAGTCCACCGAAGATACTGCGGCTAGAGCCTTCCCGGCGACCTACTGCAAGACGGCGACTTCGGCCGGCGTCCGTTTGAGGTCGCGGTACGCGAACCGGACCTGCCCGCTCGCGTCCACTACGAAATAGGAAGGCGTGCCCCACTGGTTGAAGGCGCGGCTCGCGTCTCGCCACACGTCGCCGTAGACCGGGAAGGAGAGATGTTTGGCGACGAGGAACCGCTGCAGCTCTTCCGACATGCGCTCGTCGGTAACGGTGACAATCCCGACGCCTTGGCGCCGCAGCCGCGCCGTCATGCGCTCCAGGGCGGGCAGCTCCTCGAGCGATGGGCCGCACCGCCGGGACCAGAAGGCGACGAAGGTCACCCGGCCGCGCGCCAGCGAGTCGAAGCGCACGAGGCGCCCGGCGGCCCGTTCCAGACGGATGCTCGCAGGCAGGGGGCGGCGGGTGGCGCGGTCCAGCACGCGACTCCGCATCTCGAAGCGCCCGTGTTCCACGGCACGGCCCCAGGACGCGGTGTCCACGGCGCTGCCGATGAACCGGCGGGTCGAGTCCACCGTCCAGCTCTCGGCAGCGGGGTCCGCGGCCGCGAACGCGAGCAGCGTAAGCGCGCCGGCGGTGTCACCGGTTGCCAGGCGGGTGCGCGCGACGTCCCGGAAGAGGGCGACGTCCCACCCTTCGCGGACCGCCAGGTCGAGCGTATCGAGTCCCGCCGTGGCGTGTCCGCTTGCGACCAGCGCCTGGCCCAGCACGGCCAGGAGTGAGCGCGCGTTCGCTGCATCAGCCGCGCGTTGCTCCTCGACTGTGTGCTCGAGCGACCGCCGCGCGTCGTCCGGGGTGTCGAGTGCGTGGAGCTCCTGACGCAGCAGCCGCATCCCTTCGTTCCGCAGGCGGGAATAGCGGGTGAACGCGGTCGCGATCCATGCGGAGTCGCCGCGGTTCATGTCCAAATAGTGGCTTGCCCAGCGGACCAGCCCCGCGGAATCCCCCACGATCTGGGCCACCCTCCATCCCACGTTTACGACGTTGCCGTGCGCCGGCCCCACGTCGTCCCATAACCGGTCCATGTCGGCCAGCGCGCGGAGCGAGTCCTTGTCCTTCCACATCCGCGCGGAGATTGCGAGGGCGCGGTTCTGCGCCGCGAACGGCGACCGTGGCGCCTCGCGTTCCAACCGGTCCTTCCAATACGCCTCGAGGGTCGAGTCGCCTATCGAGAGGGCGTACCAGAACATGAAGCCCAGGTCGTCGGAAGAGGGCGTTGTCTGTGAGTTGAGCCGGGCGTGAAATGCCTTCAGGCGAGCCCGGTGGCTAACGAGGGTGCTGTCGAGGTGTGATTCGCCGAGCACGTGCTTCTCGTAAAAGAGGAGATTCGACCAGCTCTCGATCCGCTCGGGGTACAGCGCCGCTACCCGACGCGCGGTCTCGTAGCCAAGCTCCCAGTTGCGGCCCATCAGGTCGTGTTCGCGCTGAGTCAGGGCATCGAAGGTCGGGCGCCCCAGGGTGTCGTGTACAAGCAGCTCCCACAGGCGGCTCCCGTTGCTGTCCACGTGTCGGCCGCCTGAGTCCTCCACTGCGAACACGGCGTAAACGACAGAGTCGGGGAGCCGGAGTGAGCCGCGATACAGCTCGCGGTCCACGCGGGTCAGCACGCCCGCCGTGGTCTGCCGCATGCCGCGGTTGTAGGGGTCATCGCGCGGTGTGCGGAACCTGGCGCGCAGCACGAGCCGATCGGGGCCGGCCAGCAGGGCGGAAGCGCGGTACTCTACCTGCAGCGTCGCGCCGGCGAGCGGTCGGGCAGGCGAGAACCGCAGCAGGCCCTCGCTTGAACCCGCGCTCAAATGAGGCGTGGGCCACAGCAGCCACGCGGTCGCGAGCACCAGCACACTCGCCGCGATTGCGGCGGGGACGCTTCCCACCACGTGCGTAGGTCGTGGGTCGGCCACTGGAAGGATCACGTTGTCTCCGGCTGCCAGCCGCGCAGTGACGCGGTCCAACAGCCCCGGAGCGGCGGTCACTGCGTCGAGCGCGACCACGCGGGCCCGCAGCTCTCGCGCGAACGCGACGTAACCCCGACACGCGACGCAACGAGCCAGATGAGCGGCGACTCGCTCCCGAGTCTGCGGCGGAAGCTCGCCGTCGGCGAACCGCTTGAGTGTCTGCTCCCTCGCGTGCAGTAACGGCCCGATCATTGCACCCTCCCCAGGACGCGTCGCAGTGTGCGAATGGCTCGGCACAAACGCACTTCGCTCGTTCCGGTGCGGATTCCCAGCATGCGACCGATCTCCGCGTGCGAATAGCCTGCGACTTCCTTCAACACGAACACAGTGCGCAGGGCGTCCGGGAGCGTGGTGATGGCTCGCTCGAGCTCCAACCGCTCCCCCAGCGCCTCCGGCCCCGCTCCCCCCGACGGCTCCGAAAGCGGGTTCAGCGGCACTTGCCGGCGGCGCCCCTCTCGCCGGAGATGACCCAGCGCCACACGAACGGTGACGGTGCGAAGCCAACCCACGAACTCCCCCTGTTCGTGGTAACGCCGGACGGCGAGGGGGAGCCCGACGAACACGTCCTGCACTACGTCCTCTGCCTCGCTGCGCGAGCCCGTCAGCCGGAAGGCGATGCCGAGGAGCCGGCCGGCGTGCCGGTGATAGAGTCCTGCCAGAGCGGTTTGATCGCCGCCCCGCAGCTGCTCCACGAGCGCGCGGTCATCCACGGGCGGATCGTCGCGACGTGGCACGAGGTTGGTCGTTGTCTGGCCCACTCAAAGGAGTAATGCGCGGGGCTGGCGGAACCTTACAGCGTGTGGGCGGCCGCCTAGCCGAGTCTCCAGGCCAGCAACGCCCCCGCCCCGACATAGCGGGCCACGTCGAGCGACGCGTGCGCCAGCAGCGCGCGCCGGCGCCGGGGCTCCACGTACTGCCACATGACGAGACGCCGCGGGAAGGCGACGAGTAGACCGACCAGGAAGAAGAGCAGCCACCAGCCGCCCGCACCGAGCGAGTCGAACCACAGCGCCGCGAACAGCGTCACCACTGCGGCCTCGGCGACCCGCCACCCGATCTCCCAGCGGTTGAACGACCACACGACAGCATTCTGGACGATCGCCTGGTCCCAGCGGTATCCGATCGGTGGCGCGACGGCGAAGAGGATGGCCACCGGCAGCCAGGCGCCGACGAGCCGGCCGAGGGTCACCGCCCGCGGCGCTCGGGCGGCACGTAGCCGGGGCCCCGCAACCCGCGACCGGGCCGGGCGGCCGTGAGCGCGCCGTGGTCCAGCACCTTCTGCCCGTTCACGAACACGTACGCGAACCCCACGGACGGCTGATGCGGCCGCTCGAACGTGGCGCGGTCGGCCACGGTGTTGGCGTCGAAGATCGTGATGTCGGCGGCCATGCCGGGCGCGAGCAGGCCGCGGTCCCCGAGCCCGACCCGCTGCGCGGCGAGCGAGGTCATCTTCCGCACGGCGAACTCGAGCGGGAACAGCTTGAGCTCACGCACGTAGTGGCCAAGGATACGGGCAAATGTCCCATAGGCGCGAGGGTGAGCGGACTGGCTGCCGAGCGGCCCGTCGGGCGCCACGCCGCCGAAGTCGGTGTTCACGGCCACCCACCACGTCTTCATCGCTTCCTGGACGTCGGGCTCGCTCATCACGGCGTATACGGCGTCGGTGCGATGGCCGCCTTCGGCGAGCACGATGTCGAACAGCGTCTCGACGGCGTCGCGGTGGCGGGCGGCGGCGATCTCGGCGATGGTCTTGCCCTGCAGCCCGCGCAGCGAGTCCTGGAAGGTGCCGGTGATCAGCACACCGGCGCCGCCGCCCGCTTCGTAATAGAAACGCTCCGCTCCCCCTCGGGGGTGGAGCATCTCCTGGCGCAGCCGCGCCCGCGTCCTCGGGTCCCGGAGCCGCGCCAGCAGTGAGTCCATGCCGCCGCTCTACGCCCACGTGGGAATCGAGGCATCGAGCGCGGTCGCGGCCCTGATGTAGGGATACTGGTCCGCGGTGACGTCGAGACCCGAGGCGCGCGCCGAATCAATGCGCGCGATCACCCGGCGCATTTGTCCCCAGCTGTCCCGGCCGGACACCTTGAGGTGCGAGACCTCGGCCGGGATGTCGGCCTCCCGCGCGACGCGGAACAGCTCGTTCAGCGCCTGGTCGATCTGGATCCCCTCGTTCCGCATGTGCGACGCATAGATGCCGCCGTGGCGCCGCGCCGCTCGCGCGAGCGCGATGATTTCGTTGGTCGTCGAGTAGCTCGCCGGCGCGTATTCGAGCGCGGTCCACACGCCCAGCGCGCCTTGCTGCATCAGGGTGTCCACCAACGCCGCCATGTGGGCGAGCTCGGGCGTGGTCGGCTGCCGGTTCGCGTTCCCGATCACGGCGAGGCGCACCTGGGTCGCGCCCACGAACGTCGCGATGTTCACCGTGGAACCGTGGCGCTCGAGCTGGGTGACGTAGCCGTCCAGATCGCGCCAGTCCTCGCGGTAGTGCCACTTCTTCATCGCGTCGGAGTCGTCGCGCACCAGCTTGTCGGTGAGCGGCGCGATGGAGCCGCCTTCGCCCGTCACCTCCGTCGTGACACCCTGCGTGACCTTCGACAGCACGCGGTTGTCGATCAGCACGTTGATCTCCGACTGCCCCATCATGTCGATGAATCCCGGCGCCACGACGAGACCCGAGACATCGAGCGTCTCGCGGGCCTGGGCGCCCGCCAGGAACCCGAGGCCCGCGATTCGGTCTCCCGCGATCGCCACATCGCCCCGGTAGCGCGGATTGCCGCTGCCGTCCACGATCCAGCCGCCACGGAGGAGCACATCGTAGTTCCCCTTCCCCCTTCCCCCTTCCCCGTTCCCGCAACCCACCACGAGCAGGAGCAGTCCGAGGACCGGCCTCATTTCGCCCATGTCTTCCTCAACGAATCAGGTTGGATGATCCGTCCGCGGATCATCACCCACGCGATGCGGCGCGTCGCGGCGATGGTCGTCACGGGATCGCCGTCGAGCACGACGAGATCCGCGACCTTGCCCGCCCCGAGGAGACCGAGCGAGTCCGCGTGCAGCAGCTGGGCGCCTTTCCGCGTGGCGGCGGTGATCGCCTCGACCGCGGTGAAACCGGCGGCCACCAGCAAGGCGATCTCCTCGTGAAGCGACAACCCGGGCACGAGCAGCTGGTTCGCCGCATCCGAACCGGCGGCGATCAAGCCGCCGGCGCGCTTGAACTCCCGCACGAATTGATCCTGGCGCGGCCGGGCGCGGCGGAACGCCTGGAGGTCGGCGGCGCGCCAGCGCGTGCGCTTGAGCAGGCCGGCAACGTCGCGCACGCTGGCGGCGCTCGCCGGCACGTCCTCCATCCCGGGGCGTAGCAGCAGCGTGGGGTTGTCGAGCCGCGCCAGCATCTCGTGCAGCACCAGGGTGGGTACCACGGCGGTGCGGGTCGCCGCGACCGCCCGGGCGACGCGCTGGACCGAGCCGGAGTCGAGCGCCGCCCAACCGGCTTCTTCCAGCGTCCATCCGCTGAGGAACTGGTCGTGCGCCTTGAAGTACGGCGCGGGGTCGCGCACCGCGGCCTGGACCACGCCCGCCATGTGCTCGAGCGAGGCGACTCCGGCCCGCGCCGCCGTGATCGCATCGGTCTTGCCGAGGTGCGCCGCGACGGCGAGCCGCAGCGTCGACGCTTCGTCCATCAGCGGCTTGAGCAGCGACGGCGTGATCTTCGTGTAGATCTTGAGCAGGTCGGTGCCCACGACGGCGCGCCGATCGACCGCCTTGCGGGCGGCGCTCGCCTCGGCGACTCCGGTCGCCGTGGGATAGGTCGGAGGGACGCCGTCGATCATCGCCCCGGACGTGAACAGCCGGGGCCCGAGCACCGCACCGAGGTCGCAGTCGTTCTTGAGCGCGATCGCCGAATCGGTGCTCATCGCGCCCAGGTCGCGCACCGTGGTCACACCCCACGCCACGTACCGCTCCAGCGCCCAGCGCTCCACGTGCGCGTGCGCGTCGATCAGTCCCGGAATCACGGTCTTGCCGATCAGGCTGATCTCTCGCGCGCCGCGGGGCACGGCGACTTCGTTGACCCGCGCGACGGCCTGGATGTGGCCGTTCTTGACCAGGATCAGGGCGTCCTTTACCGGCTCCCTCCCCGAGCCGTCGAGCAGCGTGGCGCCTTCGAGGGCGACGACCCCATCACCCGACGGGTTGCACGCGGCCGACATCAGGACCACGGCGGCGGTCAGGAGAATCGGCGGTCGGGCGGTCGGCAGCCGGCCCCTCACGCGCTTCACTTCGGGTCGCTCGACGTGTGATCGTGCAGGATCTGCCAGCGGTCGCCCCGCTTCTGGAGGAGCAACGTGAACGGCCCGCTCGCGACGACCGCGCCGCCGTGGTGCAGCACGAAGCGCGCAGTGCACAGGGCGAGGTCGAGCGTCAACGGCCGCACGCGCACTTCCTCGAAGGTCAGCGAATCGCGCGTCTTCCCCGGGGCGAAGTACGCGGCCTGGTAGTGATCGTACAGCGGCTGCCAGCCGTACTGCACGTGGCCGCCCGTGACGTAGCTCGTGAGCGAGTCGCGCGCGTAGTCGCTCATGAACGCGGCCAGATCGCCCGCGTTCCAGTTCGCGGCGCTGTGCGCCAGCATCTGGGCGATCTCGGCCTGCGGATCGCCGAGCGGTAGCTTCGGTGCCGCACAACTGATGAGGATGAACAGGCCGGCCCCCCCGGCCCCCGCGGCCCCCCCCACGCCGTAGGCCCAACGCCCCACGTTCATGGCCGTTTCGCTCCGTGCCGGGGTGACTCGAAAACGTACCGCGGGAGCGCCTCGAGGGGATGGGTCGAGCCATCCAACAGGCGCTCCCGCGGTGTGGTGATGCGGTGGGCTCAGCGGCGACGCCGCTTCGCCGCTTTCTTCCGCTTCGCGCCCCGCTTGGCCTTACCCTTCGGCCGCTTCTTGGCGGCCTTCTTCGCCTTGGGCCGCTTCGCAGCCTTCTTCTTCTTGCGTGCGGGCGCCTTCCGCCTCGGTGCCTCCTCCGGCTCGTCCATCATCGGCGCCGGGCTCGGCATCGGTGGAGGCGATGGCGGGTACATCGGCTCCATCATGCCGGAGCCAGTCCAGCTGCTCTCCGAGAAGTCGTTTGGCTCGAGCATCGGATCTCCTCTGCTGGTTGTCCGTGGGCGTGGCTTATAGCTTACCCTGGGAATGCTGTCACGCAAGTGAGCACGCGCCACCGACGTGCGCGTCGCCTGGCCGGCGCGGGAGCGCGACTCGCGTCCGTTGTACGCCCAGAGGTAGGCGCGTCACCAACGACGTTGGCCCCGGCGTGAGGCGCGCCTGGCGCGCGCCCCGCTTGACCCGGCGGCCCCTGGAGAACGGGCTCGTGGCGGCGTCGCCATGGCCGGTGGGACTCGTTCGCTGGAAAGCCGTTATGCCGTTGGCCGGGCCGGGGCACCGAGCGATCCTGGGCGGCCGCGTTGCGAATCATGCCCCGCGGTGACAAGTTAGCTTGACAACAACACTTACGTGCGCTTACGTTGGCGCCGCTATGACCCCTCGCGCGGTTGTGATCTGGATCACGTTCGCTCTTCCCGGACGCGCCGTCGCGCAAAATGTATCCGAAGTTCAGGTCGCCCCGCCCACCGTGACGGTCAAGGTAGGCGAGCGCAGTGGCTTGTTGGCCACGGCGTTCGATCGTGCGGGCAATGTGATCCCGACGGTGCGATTCATCTGGTCCTCGAACAACGTGTCGGTGGCCAAGGTCGACAACGACGGCACCGTGACCGGCGTGGCCGGGGGCGTCGCGATCGTCGAAGCGCGGGTGGGACCGCGTCGCGGTCAGGCGGCCGTGCAGGTGATCGGCGCGCCGTCAGCGGGCACGCAGGCGGGCGCGCCACCGCAGACGACGGCCCGACCGACGGACGGGACTGGTGGCGTCGATCCGCTCGCGGGCCAGCCCCCCGGCACGGGCCCGGCTTCCGTCATGCGGATCGAGCCGCCGACCGTGTACCTGCTGCCGTCCGAGAACACGCGCGTCGTGCCGCGCGCGCTCAAGGACGACGGCTCGCCCGCCGCACCGGTCGCCGTGACGTGGAAGTCGCTCCGCCCCGATATCGCGAGCGTGGACCAGAACGGTGTGATCGTCGCGCTATCTGCGGGCCAGGGGACGGTGCAGGTGACGAGCTCGACCGGGCTCACGGCGACGGCACCGGTCGTCGTGCAACCGAGCGACATCGCGATCCAGGAGCCGAGTCCCGTCACGCTCGGGCCCAACGACGTCGACACGCTGCATGTGATCGTGCCGGGACAGGGGAATCGCGTCGTGAGTCCCCTGACGATGCAATGGGCGTCGGCGGACCCGAACGTCGCTCGGGTGTCGCTCACGGGCGTCGTGACCGCGGTGGCGCCGGGCAAGACCACGCTGTCCGTGTCCGGGCTGCTGCAGACCAAGAGCGTGGACATCGTGGTGCACAAGACGGTGGCCCAGCTGACGGTGATCCCCGTCTTCAAGACCGAAGTGCCGCTGCCGATCCAGGGGACCGCGAAGTTTCAGGTGACGGCGGTCGCGCCCGATGGGACGCCCGTGCCAGAGGCGCCGATCCGGTGGAGCGTGGGCGACACATCGCTGGCGAGCTTCGATCCGGCGACCGGGTCGCTCACGGGGAAGAAGGCGGGGAAGAC
>Ga0209472_1001613_pt1 | contig 12966 bp, 10 predicted proteins | sample GraSoiAngelo_130_FD_185887 | JGI IMG/M metagenome (GOLD analysis project Ga0209472, IMG submission 185887) | Grasslands soil microbial communities from the Angelo Coastal Reserve, California, USA - 14_0929_02_20cm (SPAdes) (version 2) | ecosystem: Environmental > Terrestrial > Soil > Grasslands ...
GTGAGAACCGGAACGCTCTCCAGGGACGTCGGCTCATGGCTGGTGGAAGGCATCGGCGAGGATTTCATTCCTCCGGTGTGCGATCTCTCGCGCGTGAGAAAGGCCTACAGCATTCCCGACGCGGAGGCGCTTGGAGTCTGCCGGGATCTACTGCGCAAGGAAGGCATCCTCGCAGGTACCTCCTCGGGCACGCTGATCGCCGCCGCGCTGCGCTACTGCCGCGAGCAGCCGGCGCCGAAGCGCGTCGTCACCCTGGTCTGCGACAGCGGCAACAAGTACCTCTCCAAGGTGTACAACGATTACTGGATGCTCGACCAGGGCTTCATCCAGCGCGAGCGCTTCGGCGACCTGCGCGACCTGATCGCGCGCCGCCACCGCGAGCACGCGGTCGCCACGGTGAACGCCGACGAGGCGGTTCTCAACGCCTACCAGCGCATGAAGCTGTACGACGTTTCGCAGCTGCCGGTGCTGAAGGACGGCAGGATCGTCGGCATCCTCGACGAGGAGGACATCCTGCTGCGCGTCGCCGATAATCCCGGCTATTTCCGCCGGCCGGTGTCCGAGGCGATGGAAAGCCATCTGGTCACCGTGCCGCCGGACGCGACCATCGAGCAGCTGATGGACATCTTCAAGCGCGGTCTGGTGGCGATCGTGGTCGAGCGTGACGAGTTCCTGGGCCTCATCACGCGCATCGACCTGCTCAACTGGCTGCGCAGAAGGGCGACGGAGAAATGAAGTTCGAGACCAAGGTGATTCACGCCGGGCAGGAGCCCGACCCCCGGACCGGCGCGGTGATGACCCCGATCTACGCCACCTCGACCTACGCGCAGTCGAGCCCCGGCGCTCACAAGGGCTACGACTACGCGCGCACGCGCAATCCGACGCGCGACGCGCTCGAGGCCTGCCTCGCCGAGCTGGAGAGCGGCCATGCCGGGTTTGCCTTCGCCTCGGGAATGGCGGCGATCGGCACGGTGCTCGAGCTGCTCGACGCCGGCTCTCACGTCGTCGCCATGCACGATCTTTACGGGGGCAGTTACCGGATTTTTGAAAAAGTAAGAAAGCGCAGCGCCGGGCTGCAGGCGAGCTTCGTCGATCTTTCCAGGACCGAGGAGCTTGAAAAAGCGATCAGGCCCAATACGAAGATGCTGTGGGTCGAATCGCCGACCAACCCGCTTCTCAAGCTCGTCGACCTGCAGGCGGTCGCCGCGATCGCGCGCAAGCGCGGGCTGCTCGCGGTGTGCGACAACACGTTCGCCTCGCCCTGGATCCAGCGGCCGCTCGAGCACGGCTTCGACATCGTGGTGCACTCCACCACCAAGTACATCAACGGGCACTCGGACGTGATCGGCGGCGCGGCGATCATTCGCGAGGATGAGGCGCTGAAGGAGAAGCTCGCCTTCCTGCAGAACGCGGTGGGCGGCGTGCCGAGCCCGTTCGATGCCTTTCTCACGCTGCGCGGCATCAAGACGCTCGCGTTGAGGATGGAACGGCATTGTGCGAACGCCCTCGAAGTCGCCCGCTTCCTCCAGTCTCACCCGAAGGTGCAGAAAGTCTTTTACCCCGGGCTGGAAAGCCACCCCCAGCACGCCCTGGCGAAACGGCAGATGAACGGCCGCTACGGCGGCATGGTGACGGCCGTCCTTAAGGGCGGGCTGGAGCGCTCCAGGCGGTTCCTCGAGCGCTGCAAGCTGTTCACCCTCGCCGAGAGCCTGGGCGGCGTCGAGAGCCTCATCGAGCACCCGGCGATCATGACCCACGCCTCGCTGCCCGAGGACGTGCGCGCCGAGCTCGGCATCGACGAAGGCCTGGTGCGCCTGTCGGTCGGCATCGAGAACGTCGACGACCTCGTCGCCGAGCTGAAATACGCGCTCGAGTAAGGCCATCGTTTTTTTCACTGCACTAGTCATTCTGGGTCTGATTTTCGCTGGGGGAATGCGATACATGATCGCAATGCCTGGACGTTCCCATACCGGGCCGCTGCCGCCGCTCTCCGACGAGGGCCGCGCGCTCGCCGAGCGCCTCCATCACCACGTCGCCGTGCTCGCGAGGAGCGAAAGGAATGCGGATCTCGAAACCGCGGCACGGTACATCGAGAGCGCGTTCGGTTCCTCCGAATCTCAATACTTCGAAAGCGGCGGACGCAAGGTGCGCAACATTCAAACCACGCAGGCTGCTTCGATCGTCGTCGGCGCGCATTACGACACGGTGCCGGGCTCGCCCGGCGCCGATGACAACGCCTCGGCCGTCGCCGTGCTCATCGAGCTTGCGGCGATGCGGCTGCCGGCCCGGTTTGTCGCCTTTGCGAACGAGGAGATGCCGTACTTTCTCGGCCCCGAGATGGGCAGCTTCGTTTCGGCAAGGCGCTCGCGCGAGCGCGGCGAGAACCTGCGCGCCATGTTCTCGCTGGAAATGCTCGGCTACTACCGCGACGCTCCCGGCAGCCAGCATTACCCCGCGCCGCTCGGCTGGTTCTACCCGGACCGCGCCGATTTCATCGGCTTCGTCGGCGACCTGGGCGCGCGCGCCCTGGTAAGGAGGTCGATTGCCTCTTTCAGGAAGCACGCGCGGTTTCCCTCCGAAGGCGTGGCGGCGCCCGCCGCCATTCCAGGGGTGAGCTGGTCCGACCACTGGGCCTTCCGCAAGCACGGCTACCCGGCAATCATGGTGACCGACACCGCGTTTTACCGTTATCCTCATTACCACCTGCCGAGCGATACACCGGAAAAGCTTGACTACGAACGCATGGCGCGCGTGACGCTCGGACTTGCCGCGATGCTGCGCGAGCTGGCCGATGAAGCTCGGTGAGCTGAGCGTCAATCGCATCGGGTTCGGCGCGATGCGCGTCATCGACAACGGCAGCATCTGGGGCGAGCCCAGCGACCGCGCAAAGGCGCTCAAGGTGCTGCGGCGCGCGCTAGAGCTCGGCGTCAACTTCTTCGACACCGCCGAAAGCTACGGCCCGCACACCAGCGAGATCCTGATCGCCGAAGCCCTGCATCCCTATCCGAAAGGCTTCGTCATCGGCACCAAGTGCGGCATAGCGCGACCGCGCGCCAGCCGCTGGGACGCCGACGGCAGGCCCGAAAAGCTCAAGCAGGACCTGGAAGGCAGCTTGAAGCGCCTGCGGCTGGAGCGCATCGATCTCTATCAGCTGCATACGGTCGATCCGAAGGTTCCGCTCGAGGTTTCGCTCGGTACGCTCGCCGACCTGCAGCGCGAAGGCAAGATCCGCCATGTCGGCGTCTCGAACGTCAGCGTGAAGCAGCTCGAGCAGGCGCGGAAAATCGTGCCGATCGTCTCGGTGCAGAACCGCTACAACCTGGGCGATCGCAATTCGGAAGACGTGCTGCAGGCCTGCGAGAAGCTCGGCATCGCCTTCCTGCCCTGGTATCCCCTGGGGGACGGGGCGGTATTGCGAATTCAGAAATTAAAGGACTTAGCCAAAAAACTTCGGGCCACGCCCGCGCAGGTAGGCATCGCGTGGCTGCTCGCCAAGTCGCCGGTCATGCTGCCGATTCCCGGCACCTCGTCGATCGCTCACCTCGAGGAAAACGTCGCCGCCGAGAAGCTCAAGCTCGGCGACGACGATTTCCGCTCGCTCTAGGCTTCGGTGCGCACCCAGCCGTAGCGCAGGTGGCTCGGGTCGGCGCCCGCTGCCAGGTACTCCTGGCGCGCCTTCGCCAGCGCGTCCGTGCTCAGGCCGGGAAACTCGAGCAGCGTCTTCAGCTTGAGCGGCACCAGGGTGTCGTAGTTGCGCGGCACCGGGCGGTAATCCGCGCGCGCGGAGACTTCCGCATCGTCCGACACGCCGTAGAGCCGCGCCGAGTTGAGCCCGAGGATCTTGCGCTTGGCGCGCTCGGTGAGCGCCGGATAGCCGTACTGCCGGCGGATGCTCTCCGGGATCTCGAAACGCCACATCGCCTCGATCTGCCATTGCGGCGAGCCGTAGTAGATGCAGTCGGAGCCGAACACGATCTTGTCTTCGCCGAAGTGCTTGAGCAGCTGACCGAGCAGGTGCGCGCAGACGCTCGGGAAGGTGATGACGATGCCGCCGAAGGTCGAGCCGATCTCCGCGTAGACGTTCCTGATCTTCCCGCAGGTCTGGGCAAACTCGGTCAGCCAGGTAATGTCCGGCTCGCCGTTGCGCAGCACCTTGTTCTGGATGTTCGCGAGACCTGGCGAGGGCCACAGGAACGGCGTCATGCCGCCGAAGCAGGCGTGGTAGATGATGAAGTTGAGCTCCGGCCAGTCGTGCGACGCCTTCGGGATGTCGGTCGGCTTGCCCCATTCGGGAGTGTCGATCGGAGCCGGGGAGAAGCCCTTGTGGATGCAGATGTTGCGGAATCCCGGGTGGCGCCGAAGCTGGTCGCGCTGGCGCATGATGAAGTCGTAGCTCGGGTAGGCGATCTGCTCGTCGTCCAGCCGCCATTGCTTCAGCGGGCTGTCGGGCGGGTCGTTGTCCCCCCGCGCGGACGTCGCGACGGTGTAGCCCTTCCACGCATCGGGATGGTTCTCCGCGACCTGCTGCTCCATGAAATACAGGCTGCGCCTTCCCGGATAGAGCTGGCCGTGCGCCAGCATGCGCTGCGAGCCGGAGATCCTGTTGACGAAATCGCGCACCGCCGCAGTCTGCTTCGCGTTCAGCACGCCGGCGGCCTGCGATTCCTCGATGCTGTTGGGCGGACGGCCGTTCGGGTCTCCAGGAGGAAACACGCCTAGCGTGGCGTTGCTCAACAGGCCCACCGTGGTCTGGCTGTCGAAGAACACATCCTTCACGAAGTGCATCAGGTGATAGATGCTGTCGTTGATCTCGCCGCCCACAATCTGGGGGTTCAGCACCTGCCAGGTCTTGCCGAGCTCGTCGAATGCGCCTGCCGGCCGGAACGGATTGGACTTGAACACCGAGGCCGCCGCTGCCGTGGGCCCTTGCGCGTAGGCGCGGAAAAACTGCGGCCCGGCCATGCTTGAGCGCACCATGTGCAGCTGGTCGTCGAGCACAAACAGGTCGGCCGGCGGGCCGTTGCGCGCGTGCGCTTCGCGCTCGAAGAGCTCGTCCTCGTCCACTTTGAACATCTGCCCGTAGACCTCGTTCATGGCGAGAAAGCCCGCGGCCATCCCGCCGGTGCCGGCGAGGAATTGCCGGCGGCTGATGTTGAGCTTCCTGCTCGCCTGGTCGGCGATCTCCTTGATGCGCGCCTCGACCTTCTTCTGATCCTCGGTCTGCGGGATCGGCATGTGCTCGCCGTTCGACACCATTTGCGTCGGAATCGGCGAATGGAACAGGTTCGCCTCGTCGGCCCGGGTCAGTTTCGCCAGCTGCTCGTCGCTCAGCCAGACATCGGCTTCGCGGTCACCTCGAATTGTCATGACACTCCTCCGATTTAGATCACTTCGATCGCTTCGCGCGCTGAGCCGGGCTGGCCGGCATCATCGACCCAGGAAAATTCCAGCTCGCCGCTGTCGAGCGCCACGGTGTGGAACTGCAGGAACGGATTGGCGGCGATGCCGGGCGACATCTCGGCGCGGAATACCTCGACGCCGTTGTAGCGGCACGCGAACGAGCGGATCACGTTCTTCGGCACCTTGCGCCCGTCGACCTCGAGCCGGTAGCCGGTCTCCATCGGGTGCTGGATCAGGATCCCCACCCGGATGACCTCGCCGCGCCTCGCCCGGCCCGGCAGCTGGATGCGCGCGGCCATCAGCTCCCCAGCTCGTCCACGCACGCCGACAGGGTCACCACGACGTTCGCGCTGCCCATCCAGAACGAGCCATCCGACATCTCGGCGAGCGCCACCACGCGCTGGCTGCCGGCGAGGCGCACGCGCGAGGTGATTTCGGCGGCGCCGGCGCGCGGCCCGAGGTGGAAGCTCGCCATCCGCGCCTCGGGATTGCGCTCCGAGATCAGGTGGATCGCGCGCACGTGGTCGGCTTCGGTCATCGGGCTTTCCACGCTCACGCTCATCGACACCGAGTTGCCGTTATCCGCGAGCAGCGGCATGTCGAGCTTCACCCGGCCCTGCCTGACCGGTGCGCCTTTCGTGATGGGGTCGAGCAGCGGGTCTGCCCGGGCCCCGAACGCAAGCCCGAGCAGGACGACGAGAAAGCTTCGCCGCCTCACGCGATCTCGAAGCCGTGGTTCTTGAGCGGCAGCGAGCGCACGCGCTTGCCGGTCGCGGCGAAGAGGGCATTGCAGATCGCAGGCGCGATCGCGGCCTGGCCCGGCTCGCCGATCCCGCCCCAGAAGCCGCCCGAAGGCGCCAGCACCACCTCGACCTTCGGCATCTCGCGCAGCCGCATCATGCGGTAGTCGTGGAAGTTCGACTGCTCGACGCGCCCGTCCTTGATGGTGATCTCGCCCCAGAACATCGCGCTCAGCATGAACACCGCGCTGCCCTGCATCTGCGCGACGACGTTGTCCGGGTTGACGACATGGCCGGAGTCGATGCCGAGCACCAGCCGCTTGATGTCGACCACGTTCTTGTCGCTCACGGCCAGCTCGGCGACCGCCGCGACGTAGCTGCCATAGGCCTCGGTCACCGCGATGCCGCGGTGCACGCCCGCCGGCAGCGGCTCGGCCCAGCGGGCCGCCTTCGCCGTCGCCTCGAGCACGCCGTGCTCCTTGGTCGCCGCCGGCAGCAGGCCGCGGCGATATTCGTACGGGTCCTTGCCCGCGGCCTTCGCCAGCTCGTCGACGAAGGACTCGCGCATGAACGGATTCTGCGAATGGCCGACGGTGCGCCAGAAGCCGACCGGAACGTGCGGATTGCGCTGCGCGTACTCGATGAGCACGTTGGGAATCGCGTACGGCTGGTCGGCGAACGACGCCACCGCCTGCGGATCGACGCCCTCCTTGAGCGGCAGCTTGAGCAGGGTCGAGATGATCGACGGCGCCGAGACGCGCGAGTACCACGCGACGGGATTGCCCGACGCGTCCAGGCCCGCTTTGATGCGCACCACGCTCAGCGGGCGATAGAAGTCGTGCTGCGTGTCCTCCTCGCGAGTCCATAGCAGCTTCACCGGCGTGCTTCCCATCGCCTTGGCGATCTGCACGCCCTGGCGCACGAAGTCCTGCGAGCCGCCGCGGCGCCCGAATCCGCCGCCGAGCTGTACCCGATGCACGTAGACGTTCTCCAGCGGCACTCCCGCGGTCGCCGCCGCGGTGGCATGCGAGGCTTCGGCGTTCTGCGTCGAGGTCCACACGTCGACCCGGCCGTCCTTCACCACCGCCGTGCAGCCCATCGGCTCGAGCGTCGCGTGCGCGAGATAGGGCGTGAAGTACTCGGCTTCGAGCACCTTGGCCGCTCCAGCCAGACCCTGCTCGAGCTCGCCGTTGCGCCTTGCCACTACCACGTTCGACGCGTCGTCGAGCCCGCTGCGCAGGAACTGCAGGATGCTCTCGCTCGACGCGCTTTCGCCGGCGCCGAAGCTCCACTCGATCGGCAGCTCCTTCAGCGCCTCCTTGGCGCGCCACCAGTTGTCGGCGACCACGGCGACATAGTCTTCCATCGGCAGCACCTTGATCACGCCGCGCCGCCCCTCGATCTTCGCCGCGTCGACGGACTTCAGCCTGCCGCCGAACACCGGGCACTGCGCGATCGCCGCGTAGACCATGCCGGGAAGCTGCGCGTCGATGCCGTAGCGGATGCGGCCGGCGACGATGTCGGGGATGTCGACGCGCTTGATCGGCTTGCCGGCGATCTTCCAGTCCTTCGGATCCTTGAGCGTCACTTCCTTCGGCGGCGCGAGCTTCGCGGCTTCGCCGGCGACCTTGCCGAAGCTCGTCTTGCGGCCGCTCGGGCCATGCGTGATCACGCCGTCGGACGCAGTGCACTCGGCGACCGGCGCGTTCCAGCCCTGGGCGGCAGCGATGAGAAGCATCTCGCGCGCGCCGGCGCCGGCCTTGCGCAGGTAGTCCTGCGACTGGCGGATGGTGCGGCTGCCGACCGCCGCCATGTCGCCCCAAACGCGCTTGCGTCTCACGTGCGCATTGGTATCGGCGTACTCGACGCGCACCTTGCTCCAGTCGCAGTCGAGCTCCTCGGCGACGAGCTGCGCCGCCGAAGTCATGCTGCCCTGCCCCATCTCGGAGCGCGCGTAGCGGATGATCACCGTGTCGTCGGGCCGCACCACGACCCAGGCATTGATCTCCGGAGCAACGTTCTGTGCGTTAGCCGCAGGAAGATGAAATCCAAAAACCAGACCGCCCGCAGCCGAAACCTTCAGAAACTCGCGACGTGTCGTCATGGCCGTCTCCTATGCCCTGGCCTTGCCGGACTTTGCCGCGGCATGGATCGCGGTACGGATCCGCGCATAGGTGCCGCAGCGGCAGATGTTGGTCATCGCCTCGTCGATGTCCTTGTCGGTCGGATTGGGCTTCTTGCGCAGCAGCGCTACCGCCGCGAGGATCTGCCCGCCCTGGCAGTAGCCGCACTGCGGCACCTGGTGCTCGATCCAGGCCTGCTGCACCGGGTGAAGCCTGCCGCCCGGCGCGAGGCCTTCCAGGGTCAGGACGCGTTTCCCCGCCGCCGCGGAAACGGGGAACGAGCACGAGCGCACCGGCTCGCCGTTCACATGCACCGTGCACGCCCCGCACTGCGCGATGCCGCAGCCGAACTTGGGGCCCTTCACGTCGAGCTCGTCGCGCAGCACCCAGAGCAGCGGCATTTCGGGCTCGACGTCGACCTCGCGCGAACGCCCGTTGACGGTCAGCTGGATCATTTCCGGTCTCCTTGGTGGATCGTGATACTGTAAAACAACTCGCAGGAGGTTTTCCAGCCATGCAGCGGTTTCGCAGTGCGGCACTGTGGTTGCTTTTTTTCGCCGCATCGATCTGCGCGCAGGAACCTTATCCGGGCAAGCCGGTCCGCATCATCGTCGGCTACTCCGCCGGCGGCGGCAACGATCTGATCGTGCGCGTGATGGCGCCGCGGCTGTCGGAGGGGCTGGGGCAGCCGGTCATCATAGAAAACAAGCCCGGCGCGCAGGCGATCATCGCTACCGAGTACGTGGCAAAAGCGGCGCCGGACGGCTACACCATCCTGATGGGGCCGACCGGGCCGATGGCGATGAACCCCGCCACCTACGCAAGACTGCCGTATTCGTCAACGCGCGACTTCGCGCCGATTTCGACGATCGGCCAGTTCCCGCTGATCGTGACCGTCGGCGCCTCGCTCCCGGTGCACTCGGTCAGGGAGCTGATCGAGTACGCCAAGCGCAATCCCGCAAAGGCGAACTACGGCTCGAGCGCCGCCGCATTCCAGATCGCCACCGAGCTGTTCAAGCAGAAGACCGGTACCGGGTTCGTCCACATCCCGTACAAGAGCAGCGGCGAATCGGTGCAGGCGGTGGTCGCGGGCCAGGTCACCATGACCATCTGCGATCCGCCGCCCGCGTCGGGTCCGCTGCGCGCCGGCACGGCGCGCGCGCTCGCGATCACCTCGGCCGAGCGCCACCCGTCCTGGCCCGACGTGCCGACGCTCGCCGAGGCCGGCGTTCCGGACGTCGAAGTATGGCTGTGGACTGCATTCTTCGCGCCCGCGCGCACGCCGCCCGCGATCGTGGCGCGGCTGCAGAAGGAAACGGCGCGCGTCGTGCGCCTGCCCGATGTGCGCGAAGGCCTGGCAAAGCTAGGCGTCGATCCGGTCGGCGGCAGCCCGGAGGAGCTCGGCACGCGCCTCGCGCGCGACATCGAGAAATGGACCGCGGTCGCGCGCGCCGCGAACATCAGGAACGAATAGCGTTTCACAGCGCGTAGCGCGTGATCCGCAGGCGGGTCGCGCGCATGTCGTCGCCGCGCAGCTCGCGCAGCGCGTAGCCGACGAAATCGGCGCTGACTTCCTTGCGCCAGTAAAGATCGAGGTCGGCATTGTCCATCGGCTTCGCGCGCGAGGCCACCAGCCGGCCCGCCTCCTCGATCACTTCGTCGGTCAGCTTTTTGCCCTTCAAAAACTCATTCGCCTTGTCGACGAGAAACGGCCTTGACGCAACCGCGCCAAGCGCAATCCGGATGTCTCCATCGGAGCGGATTGCCGCCGCGACGCCGAGGACCGGAAAGTCGAATGCTCCCCTGCGGCGCAATTTCCAGTAACAAGATGCACTGCTTTCTATTTTTATCTCGGTAAGTATCTCGTCGGGACGGCGCTTCAGATAGTCGATGCCGTCGTTGTTGTAGAAGTCCTCGAGCGCGACCTCGCGCCCGCCTCCCGCAGAGACGAGCTTCACGCGAGCGCCGATCGCCATCAGCGCCGGCGCGCAGTCGGTCGACGACATCGCCACGCAGCGCTTGCTCGCGGTGGCGACCCAGCAGATCGCGCCGTCCTTCTTCAGGCAGAAGTCGATCGCCTTGCGCCATTCGTAGTTCTGGTTGTAGTAATTGCAGCGCGTATCGAGGCACAGGTTGCCGCCGAGGGTTCCCATGTTTCGCAGGTGCACCGTCGCCACCTGGTGCGCCGCCTGGCGTAGCCCGAGGGGCAGTTCGGTTTTTGTCACGATCTCCGTCAGTGTCGTTCCGGCGCCAAGCGCGCTGCCGTTACGCTTCATCTCAGGAATGTGTCGAAGAGAAACCAGGATCTTCGGCGCCATCTGGCGGCGTTTCATGTTCGGCAGCAGGTCCGTGCCGCCCGCGATGAGCATCGCCTCCGGCCCTTCGCCGGCGAGAATGCGCGCCGCCTCGCCTATGGAGCGCGGCGCCCGGTATTCAAACCACGGCAGCCGCATCATTCTTCTTGACCTCCTTGCCGTCGCCGCCTTCCCAGGGCGGCGGCACGATGAGCGGTTCGGGGTAGGGGACCGCCGGAAAGTGGTTGGGGCCGACGCGCCCCGGTTTTCCTTGGGCCTTTAATTCCAATGCCTTCAAAATCTTGTCCGGAGTAATGGGAAGCTCATCGATGCGCACGCCGATGGCGTCGTAAATCGCGTTCGCCACCGCCGGCATCACCGGCAGCAGCGGGCCCTGCCCGGCTTCCTTGGCGCCGAACGGGCAGTTGGGATCCGGATCCTCGATCAGCACGGTGTCGACTTCCGGCATGTCGAGCGAGGTCAGGCTCTTGTACTCTAGGAGCGACGGGATCTTGTGCACGAGCGCGCTCGAGAGCTTCGGCGGCAGCCTGCGAAAGACCTGCTCTTCCATCAGCGCTTCGGAAAGGCCCATGTACACGCTGCCCTCGACCTGCCCGCGCGCGAGCACCGGGTTGATGGTGCGGCCGATGTCGTGCGCGATCCAGATTTTCGGCACGCTGATCCAGCCGGTCTTCGGCTCGACTTCGGCCTCGACCACGCAGGCGGTGTACGAATACGCGGGCGACGGGCCCACGCCCGCGCCCTTGTAGCGTCCCGGCGAGCGCGGCGGCTTGTAGGAGCCGACGGCCCCGAGCGTGCCGAACTTCTCCTCGGCGAAGCCGACCGCCTCCGCGAAGCTCAGGCTGCTGTTTTCAAAAAACACTTTCCCATTGGAAAACGTAAGCCGGTCCGGCGACACCTCAAGCTGTTCTGCAGTCGCAGTCGCGATCAGGTCCTTCAACTTCTGAGAGGCTTGAATCGCCGCATTGCCCATCATCACGGTCACCCGGCTCGAATAGGAGCCGAGGTCGACCGGCGTGATGCCGGTATCTCCGGTCACGCAGCGCACGTCGAAGGGATCGACGCCCAGGACTTCCGCCACCACGGCGACGAGCACGTCGTCTGAGCCCTGCCCGATCTCGGTAGCGCCGCAGAACACGGTGACCTGGCCGCTGCGGTCGAGCAGCAGCTGCACGCCGCATTGCGGCATCTTGTTCCAGTAGACCGGCAGCCCGGCGCCGCAGAGGTACGAGCCGCAGGCGATGCCGACGCCGCGGCCGTACGGAAGCTTCTTGAATCTGTTTTTCCAATCCGAGCGTGCGACGACCTGCCGAATGCACTCGGCGAGACCGATCGAGCCGATCTTCAGCCAGTTCGCCGTCAGCGAATCGGGCTTGGCAACGATCCCGAGACGAAGCACGGCCGGATCCATGCCGAGCTTCTCCGCGATCTTGTCGAGCTGCACTTCCTGGCCGAAGCGCGGCTGCGGCGTGCCGTGGCCGCGCTTGGGCCCGCAGGGCGGCTTGTTGGTGAAGACGCGCGCCGCATCGAACTTGTAGCGCGGCAGCTCGTAGGTCACGGTCTGCAGCGCCCCGGTGTAGAAAGTGCTCGCGACGCCGTACGAGCCGTAGCCGCCGCCGTCCACCAGCGTCTGCACGTGCATCCCGGTGAGCTTGCCGTCGCGCGTCACCCCGGTGCGCATCTTCATCAGGACCGGGTGCCGGCCTCGGTGCATGTAGAACACTTCCTCGCGGTTCAGGCAGATCTTCACCGGCCGCCCGAGCAGCATCGCCGCCTTGGCGACCACCATCTCGTGGTTGCAGACGTCGCACTTGCCGCCGAACCCGCCGCCGTTCGGGCAGGCGATGACGCGGATCTGCGACGCGGGCACGCGCAACACGCGCGCGAGGCAGCGATGCACGTAGTGCGGCACCTGGGTCGAGGACCACAGTGTGAGCTTGCCTTCGCCGTCAAGCGCGGCGACCGCCGCGTGCTGCTCGATCGGCAGATGGGTGTTGCCTTCGTAGAAGAACAGGTCCTCGAAGACGTGATCCGATCTTGCGAGCGCTTCGTCGACATTGCCAAATTCGAAAGCCTGCAAGCGATGGATATTGCCGCGCTCGCTATACGCATGGATCCGTGGCTCGGGCTTAGCGAGCGCTTCTTCCGGATTGCTAATGGTGTCAAGAACCCGGTATCGAACTTGGATGAGATCCAGCGCCTGGGTCGCCGTCTGCTCGTCCTTCGCGACGACCGCGGCGACCGGGTCGCCGACGTAGCGCACATGCTCCGGCGCGAGCGGATACTCGTCCTGCGTCACCGGCAGGATGCCGAAGGTAACCGGAAAGTCCTTGCCGGTCAGTACGAGATGTACTCCAGACAGAGAAACTGCCTGTGAAAAATCGATCG
>Ga0209472_1001614_pt1 | contig 12964 bp, 20 predicted proteins | sample GraSoiAngelo_130_FD_185887 | JGI IMG/M metagenome (GOLD analysis project Ga0209472, IMG submission 185887) | Grasslands soil microbial communities from the Angelo Coastal Reserve, California, USA - 14_0929_02_20cm (SPAdes) (version 2) | ecosystem: Environmental > Terrestrial > Soil > Grasslands ...
CGTATCGCGGGAAACGCGCGATAAATCCACAAACGTGTCGCGCCCCGAAATGCTCAGAAAGAGGAGGAATTATGGCACGTGGGAGCAAATCGAAATACAGCAGCAAACAAAAGCGCAAAGCGGAACATATTGAAGAAGGCTACGAGAAGCGCGGCACATCGAAGAAAGAAGCGGAACGCCGCGCCTGGGCCACCGTGAACAAGGAGAGCGGAGGCGGCAAGAAGAGCGGGAGTGGCCGCGGCAAGAAAGGGAGCAAAGTGAGCTCTCGCAAAGGCGGGAGAAAGGGTGGCCGGAAAAAGAAGCACTAAACACGCTGTCGCTGCCACGATGTCCTGTCGCCATCACTGGCGCCCGTAAGCCTGGATTCTGGTTGCGAGGACATTGGCAGCAGCCCCTGCTTATGCCCGTTCCTTGAGCAAGTAAGATAGTCTAACGATAATTATACGACAGGCTTCAGCCGCCGATACATTACATAAACATCGACAAACCCGCGCAGGCTGTGTCGAAAAGCGCCTGGCAGGGTGCCGACGATTCTAAATCCCAGATCTTTCCAAAGGCGCAGCGCAGTTCTGTTGGTAGCGACGACGAAGTTGAATTGCATGGCCCGAAAACCGAGATGCCGAGCTTCGTACAGACAATGTTCAGCCATCGCTCGGCCGATTCCGCGACCTCGGGCAGATGGCGAAACCATGAAGCCGGCATTAGCGACGTGCGATCCAAGTCCAGGCTGGTTGGCTTTAAGAATGTAGCTACCAACTATCCCGTGATCGGATAGAGCGACGTAACAGCGCGTTTTCGGATCGAGCCAGTAAGCCAGTGCCTTTCTGCGTGAAATATTCGGGTCAAAGACATAGGTGTCGCCTCCGGCAACGACGGCGTGAAAGATTTGCCAGATAGCCTGGCGATCTTCCTTCCTGGCTCGGCGAATTTGGAGCAGTCGCGGCTGGCTCTCTCTGTTTCGGCGATTAGGACGCGTCATCTGATTGTTATTGTTGTCAGTTTGAGAGGATCACTCCGCTTTGCCCAGCACAACCGTTTACCATGGTCGATTACATGCAGCGAACCGCGGCGGACGTCGGATGCGAATTAAAGTGTGGGGCAGATTGCATGAACATCAGTGCGAAACGGATCACTTTGACGTTGCCCGAGATTGGGCTGATCGCGATGACGCGGGGCGCGCTCGGCGTTGGTATTGGTCTCCTCTTAAGCAACGCTTTAGAAAAGGAGGAACGACGCAGCGCTGGCCTCGCCCTTCTCGCCGTGGGCGTGCTGACGACGGTTCCAATCTTGATGCGATTGCGGAACGAGTTGAAGTAGCGATCTTGCGCGCGGCAAAGGTGCGTGGCATAAACTCGCCCGCCGTAATCGCATGCCAATCGCCAAAGAACTCAGGACTGACCCCGCACTCGAAGCGCAGGTTTTATGGTTCAAATACCGTAGAGAAATCGCAGTCCTGCTTATCCTTGCGATTGTCGCGATCTTCGCCATTGCAGGTTATCGGTTCTACCGGGATAGGCGCGAAGCCACCGCGGCGACGTTATTTGGCGCGGCCAAAACGCCGGCGACGTACGAGCAAGTAATCAATCGCTATGGCGACACTGCTGCCGCTGCCGCCGCATATCTGTTGCTGGCGGATGGGCAGCGAAAACAGGCGAAGTATACGGAAGCGAATGCAACGCTGGTGAAGTTCCTCGAGAAATTTCCGCAACACGAACTGGCAAGCACAGCGCGAATGGCGATGGCGGCGAACCTCGAAGCGATGGGCAAACAGGATGAAGCTCTCGCGACTTACCAACAGATTGCATCGGCCAATGCCGAAAGTTTCAATGCCCCGATGGCGTTGATTGAGCAGGTGCACATCTTGCAGGAAAAAAACCGGATTGATGATGCCAGGCGCATCTGCGAGACGATCATGACACAATATCGCGACAGCTACGCGGCAATGGAAGCCGGCCAGTTGCTGCGAACCTCTTTGAAGTCGGCGAAGCCACAAACCCCGCCAATCGTTGCGCCACCTAAACCGGGGTCGTCAGCAAGCGCTACCGTTCCGCCAACGATGAAGGTTTTGCCCACTGCGCCGCCTGCTCCGAATTCTCCATCGCTCACGCCCGCGAAACCGCTGCCCGGGCCGAGCGCCCAACCGTAACCGTAGCCGCGATCGTTGGCCGCGGCTCTGTCCCGTTAGATTGAAGCCGCGGCCGTCGACCGCAGCTACAAGATTAGCGTTTCGAGAATTGGAAGCGTTTACGCGCCCCAGGCTGCCCGGATTTCTTGCGTTCTTTCATGCGCGGGTCGCGTCGCAGCAAGCCATCGGCTTTGAGAGTGGTGCGCAGATTAATATCGACTTGCAAGAGCGCGCGCGAAATCGCCAGACGTGCCGCACCGGCCTGACCACTGGCTCCACCACCGGTAGCGTTGATCGAGATATCGTAGGCGTTCGCCAGCTTCACTGTTTGCAATGGTTGTAAGACCGTGTTCTGCAACGGCGCGGTCGGGAAGTATTCTTCAAAGCCGCGTCCATTGATGTCGATTTTACCGCTGCCCGCGGTCATTCGCACACGCGCGACCGAAGTCTTGCGACGACCGGTGGCGACGATTTCCTGAGCTGGTGCCATGTTATTTTCTCCTATCGCAATTTCACCGGCGCGGGTTGTTGCGCGGCGTGCGGGTGAGTATCGCCTCGATATACTTTGAGTTTCCGGTAAACGGAGCGGCCAAGTCGATTGTGCGGAATCATTCCCCGCACCGCCCGCTCGATTAATAATTCCGGATGGCGGGCTCGTCGTGCCCGGACGTTTTCCGATTTATGGCCGCCAACGTAACCGGAAAAGCTCATGAATGTTTTCTGCTCCTCTTTTTTGCCAGTGACGCGCACCTTGTCGGCATTAACCACGATCACGAAATCACCGGTATCGACGTGTGGAGTGAAGACGGTTTTCTCCTTTCCGCGCAAAAGATTCGCGGCCTTGACGGCAACACGGCCAAGCACCTGATCTTTCGCGTCGATGATCCACCATTTGCGTGGCACTTCCGCGGCTTTAGCTGAGAACGTTTTCATCACGGGCGGGAAAAGGCACGGAAACTACGGGCCACGGCCGTGGGTGTCAACTTTGCTGACGGTCGAATCAACATCGCGATCTCCGCGCCGGCAAGGGAGGATGGCACCTGGGATGCTTCCTAGAAATTATAATGCGTCCCCCTGTCGTTTTATCCCTCACTTATTCACTCTTTGCACGGCTTTTGTTTGCTGCCGACTCAGGGGCGTTAGCCACCGTTCCCGATCGTGTCACAGCCGTGGCAATTATCCACGAAATGAATCTGGCCCGACAAAATCCGACGCTTTACGCGACGTTCGTCGAACAAACGCGCCAGAATTACTCCGGTCATGTTTGTCTATTGCCGGGCAACCTTCGCTTGTGCACACACGAAGGCGTTCGCGCTCTCGACGAAGCGATACAATTTTTGCGGCGCGCGAAGCCGCAACCACCACTCGCGCTTTCGCCCGGTCTATGTCTGGCTGCTGCTGATCATTGTCGTGAGCAGGCTGGCGGTGCAACGGGACATTACGGCAGCGATGGCGGCGATCCCGGAAATCGGATCAATCGTTATGGCGTGGTAAGTCAAGGCTGGGCGGAGAACATTGCGTACGGTCGCCATACTGCGCGTGAAATTGTGCTGGCGTTGATCGTTGACGACGGCGTGCGTCGTCGCGGCCATCGCAAAAACATTTTCAACCCAACTTACGATGTGGTTGGAGCAGCCTATGGTCCGCACGCCAGATTCGGCAGCGTTTGCAGTATCGACTTCGCTAGCGGCTACGCCGAAAACAAATTTGCGCGCTCGGGAAGCGACGCTCAGAATTCGTTTTAATTACCGATCCTGGCGCCGCTGATCCTTGTGCCGATGACGGCGCACTTTTTCCAGAATCGGTTGCACCGAAGGATCAGCCTTAAGCAATGCCTCGCGCAATTTGTTGCGATACTCGTTGCGCGCTTGCTCATATCGCTGCCGCGTCGCCGCTAATGCGGGATCACGCATTGCCATGTCATGGGCTGAGCGAAATCTCGCCTGCTCGTCCATCGACAGCCTGGAAAACCGCCCCCGCCTAAAGTCATTTCCCTGTGGCCCCTGGGCAAACCCACTCGCTGGCAGCAAAAGGGCGAGCAAAGCAGTAACCAAGACCCGACGTTTCATTACCGAGAAGTACAACCCAAAAGCCCTGTCAAAGTTGCGGGCCAGATGAAATTTGCTCTCCTCTATTTCTGACGCAAATCGAAGAATCATTTTTCGAGCCTCGATTGTAGTTAATACCATTCGAAATTATGACAAAAGCTGAAAAAACCGCCATCTCACCTACTCGGGAACAGGATTTCCCGGAGTGGTATCAACAGGTCATTCGGGCGGCGGAACTGGCCGAGCCTTCCGATGTGCGTGGCTGCATGGTCATTCGCCCATGGGGTTTCGGCATTTGGGAAAACATGCAGCGGCAACTAGACGCCATGTTTCGCGCGACCGGACATCGTAATGCTTATTTCCCGCTTTTTATTCCTCTGAGTTATTTCGCGAAGGAAGCTGAGCACGTCGAGGGCTTTGCCAAGGAATGTGCGATCGTGACTCACTCACGGCTCGAGGTCGATGCCGAAGGAAAAATGAAACCGTCGAGTCCGTTGACCGAGCCGCTCGTGGTCAGGCCGACGAGTGAGACAATCATCGGCGCGAGCTACGCCAAGTGGGTGCAGTCGTATCGAGATCTGCCGATCCTGCTCAACCAATGGTGCAATGTGGTGCGTTGGGAAATGCGGCCGCGCCTGTTTCTACGTACGACCGAGTTTCTATGGCAGGAGGGCCACACCGTTCACGAGACCGAGGCCGAAGCGCGCGAGGAAACGCAGCGCATGCTCGGCGTTTACGAAACATTCGCACGCGATCATTGTGCCATCCCGGCGTTTGCCGGCGAAAAATCGGAAAGCGAAAAATTCCCTGGCGCGGTGCAGACAATGACGATCGAGGCAATGGTGCAGGACCGGAAAGCGATCCAGGCCGGCACTTCGCATTTTCTCGGACAAAACTTCGCGCGCGCGAGCGGTATTCAGTTTCAGAACCGCGAAGGCAAACAGGAATTTGGCTGGACGACGAGCTGGGGGATGACCACGCGCATGGTCGGCACCGTTGTTATGGCGCACGCGGATGACGACGGCGTCGTTTTGCCGCCTCGAATCGCTCCGACCCAGATTGTGATTTTACCGATCACGCCGAAGGAAGAAACGCGGGGCCAGGTATTGGAAGCTTGCGACAAACTCGCAGCGCAGCTTCGTGCAAACAAATACGCCAATCTCCCGCTCGAGGTGGAAATCGATCGACGCCAATTCGGTGGCGGGGTGAGAAATTGGGAATGGATCAAGAAAGGTGTCCCGATTCGAGTTGAGCTTGGCCCGCGCGATCTGGAAAAAAATTCGGTAGAGTTGAGCCGGCGTGATCAGCCAGTGAAAGGGAAACAATCCACGGTAACGGGGGAATTCGTTTCCCGCGCGCCGGAAATTCTCGGATCGATCCAACAAAATCTTTACCAGCGGGCGCTGAAATTTCGCGATGCCAACACCCGCACCATCGACAATAAAGAAGAATTTTACGATTTCTTCACGCCAAAGAATCCGGCGAAGCCGGAAATTCACGGTGGCTTTGCCTTGGCGCATTGGAACGGCTCGCGCGAAATCGAAGACAAAATAAAAAACGACCTCAAAGTCACAATCCGCTGCATTCCAGTATCCGATTCCGAACCTGGGCGTTGCATTTTCACAGGCCAAGCGAGTAAGAAACGAGTAGTTTGGGCCAAAGCTTATTAGCGGGTCGGTTGACGCCGGTACAGGCGTTGTTTTACCATTGTTTGTTTATGGGCAGTGACCTCACACTCTATAGCCGCGCGATGTGCTCATGGTGCATCGACGCGAAGGATTTTCTGCAAGCCCGCGGCTATACGTTCACCGAGGTCGATGTCGGCCGGAATCGGGCCGCCTACGAAGAGATGAAGGGACTTTCCGATCAAAGTTATGTCCCGACGCTGGTAGCCGGCGAAGAAGTGCTGGCAAATTTCGATGTCCATCAGCTCGAGAAATTCTTAGACCAGCATCAGATCGAACCGTAAATGCTGTTTGGGCTTTTTCTCACCCTCGGCGTTGCTGTTCTCAGTGTCGCTCTACGCAGTTATCAAACTTCGCTTGCGCAGAAGCTCGGGGCCCTCGGAATTCTGATCGCGTCATTCCTGGCAGTTTATTTCATCACTGGAAATGCCGGTTGGGGAGTGGCAGGGGCGGCCACCTGGCTATTCCTGCCGTGGCTGGAGATCCTCACGCGCATTCGCACCTTGCGGCTGCCCAAAGAAAAACGGTTGCGGCCCAAAAGTCCGCCGTCCACCAACCTGTTTCCTGCACTCGACGAGATCAGTCGTGAGATCGAAAATGAAGGCTTCGCCCATGTGAACGACGCGGGCTGGGATTGGGAAGACTACCGGCAATTTTTCAGATTGTTCTATAAGACCGACGATCGCGCCCAGGCCACAATTTGCCTGAACGAACAGCACGATCTTTCCTTTTATTACCTGCGCATTTCCTCGCGCGCGAAAGACGGCTTGATCTGGACGACCTGGAATTATCCGTTGTCTTACGGATTAAAACTAACTCCACAGTTTCGGATCAATCGCCAGCGGCCGGATCAGACATTTTGGCAGCTTTATCAAAGCCATCGCGAATTTCTGCGGAGTCATTCCGTTGAGATAGGCGCCCTCGATCCTCTCGATGACGAACGGATGCAAACCGACATTGAAAATGATTTGCGCGAGCAGATTGCGCACAATGTCCGGGCAGGGGTGCTCAAACCCGCGGCGAAGGACGTAGTAAAGTATTCCTGGCGCGGGATGATCTATCTCTGGTGCCAGTTCTTAATCGATTTAGTCAGATTGTAACTCTTCCTTTTCCTCTACCTCTTAATCTTCGTTCTGAAGAGAGAAGAGGAAGATTAGGAGGTAAAGGAAGAGGCTCACACTTTCATGATCTCGGCTTCTTTGCGCGCGAGATGATCGTCGATTGATTTTACAAATCGATCCGTCAATTTTTGCACCTCGCTTTCCGTGTCGCGCATCCCATCTTCGGTCAGGCCACCCGAGGCTTTCAGCTTTTTCGCTTCGTCCAGGGCAGCGCGCCGATTCGCGCGCACTCGCACGCGCGCTTCTTCCGCCATCTTGCCAAGCGAACGGACCAGATCTTTGCGGCGTTCCTCCGACAATTCCGGAATAGGCAGGCGAATAATCTTGCCGTCTACGGACGGCGTTATGCCGATGCGCGACTCGTTGAGTGCTTTCTCGATGTCGCGCACGGTTCCAGCGTCGAATGGTTGCACCACGAGTAAGCGCGGTTCTGGCGTGGTGATGAGGGCAAGCTGTTTGAGTTTCATGGCCGAGCCGTAGGCTTGCACATCCACATTCTCGACCAAGGCGGGCGATGCTTTCCCGGTCCGCACCGCCGCGAATTCGTGCGCCATGAAATCGACGCTTTTTTCCATTGCCATTTCGGCCTCGAGAAGAATGTCGTCGCTGCTCATAAAAGATTTTGGCGCGGCCGAATCTCAATCGCAAACCACAGTGCCGATTTTCCGCCCCAGCACCACATCGCGAATATTCTCTGGCTCGTTCATGTTAAAAATGACGATGGGGATCTTGTTGTCCATGCACAAACTGAAAGCGGTGGAATCCATTACCTGCAAACGTTTGCTTAGCGCCTCGGTGTAGCTCACCTGTTCGTAGCGCTTTGCATTTGGATTTTTGTTCGGATCGGAATCATAAACGCCATCGACCTTGGTTGCTTTCAGAAGCACTTCCGCGCCGATCTCGCTTGCACGCAACGCCGCGGTGGTGTCGGTGGAAAAATAGGGATTGCCGGTGCCGGCGACGAAAATGACGACGCGCCCGAGCTCGAGGTGACGAATGGCGCGTCCGCGAATGAAAGGCTCCGCCACATTTTTCATTTCAATCGCGGTTTGAACCCGGGTCTCCACTCCGATTTGGGCGCAGGCACTTTGCAAGGCCAGGCCATTAATCACGGTCGCGAGCATTCCCATGTAATCAGCGGTGGTACGGTCCATTCCGCGATGGGCCGCGGAAGTTCCGCGCCAGATATTACCTCCGCCGATAACGACACCGATTTGCACGCCGAGATCGCGCACTTCCTTAATGCGTTCGGCAATGGCGATCACGACCTGGGGCGAAATGTTTTCCCGCGCACCGGGGGCCTGAAGCGCCTCGCCACTTAATTTAAGAACAATCCGTTCGTAAGCGGCGGCTTCCGTCTGCATGGGGCGTCAAGATGCCGCAAAGGTGCGGGTAATGAAAACAAAAATGCGATGCTGTAGCCGCGGTCGCTGGCAACGGTTGATACGAAGCGGGGCCGGCGCTGCTAGCGACCGTGGCTACAGCTGAGCGATCCAGGAATGCCCACGTAAAAATTCCGCTGCGCTCATTCGCCGTTTTCCTTCAAGCTGAACTTCGCCCAACGACAACGCGCCTTCCCCGGCAGCGACAATCAATTCATTTTCGTTTCGCGAAATTTGGCCGGGCTTGCCGCTACGATCGACGATAGTCGCGGCAAAAATTTTCAAGTTGCGATGGTCGATCGCCATGAACGTACCCGGCCACGGATCGAACGCGCGGATTTTTCTTTCGATGACAGCGGCTGACTCAGTCCAGTCGATCCGGCCGTGTTCGCGCTCAAGTTTCGGGGCGTAAATTGCAAGGTCATCTTCCTGCGGAACACGAGTCGCTTTTCCCTTCTGCAGCAACAAGATTGCCTCAGCCAACGCTTCCGGCGCAATTTGGGCCAGCTTGTCGTGCAAGGAAGCGCCGGTCTCATCGGGTGCGATCTCAATTTTTCTCTGAAGCAAAATGTCACCAGTATCGAGCCCTTCATCCATACACATGACCGTGATTCCGGTTTCGCGATCGCCCGCCCCAATGGCGGCCTGAATCGGCGCGGCACCGCGCCAACGCGGCAAGAGCGAGGCGTGCAGATTGAGGCAAGCGATCATCGGAATTTCGAGCACCTCGCGTGAAAGGATTTGTCCATAAGCCATCACCACAATCACATCCGGTTTCAGTGTGCGAATTGCGTCAACCGACTCCCGACTTTTGATCCGTGCGGGCTGCAACAGGGGGAGCTCGAGTTTACATTCAGCTGTTGCACCTGCAACATTGAAATGTTGACTCGCCTTTTTGATTGGGGATGGCGTCAGTTTTTGATTGCGTCCGGCTGGTTTGTCGGGTTGAGTGATGACGCTGACCAGCTCGTGGTCACGCCACTCGTGCAGCATTCGCAATGTCGGCAGGCCGATTTCACCCGTGCCGATAAAGAGAATCCGCATTCTCGCTAGGAATGCAGAGAAATTGGAACCCGCCTTCCTCGGCGCGCCTGCTGCGCCGCGATCGCTTGCGCCATCATTTTTTCACCGGTCGTGACTTCCCGCGATCCGACCGAAGAAGCGCAACCGGTGCAAAGATAATCGTACAGTTCCTTGTCCGGCAAAACTAGCAGCAGCCGTTCGCGCACCGGCATGGTCGCTTTACATTTGTCGCAATAAAGGCTGGAAGCAGTGAAGTTCTCAAACTGACTCATTTCGATGCCCATCGACGCCGTTTACGCTGGCGAGGATGTCAAATAAAACCTTCGCGGGTGGCTGCATTGCGTCAACCACGGTGATGCAATCCTTCGGATAATAGGAAAGAACTGGCCGCGATTCCTTTTCGTAAATATCAAGGCGCTTCTGGATTACCTGCTCATTGGCATCGTCGAGGCGGTTATCCTTTAGGGCGCGCTTTTTCAGCCGCACAAATAGCGTCTCCCGATTCGGACAGGCAAGGTGGAAGACTTTTTCCACATCGATCATTTGCTCCATAATCTTTGCCTGGTTCACATTTCGTGGAATCCCATCGAGCACGAGGGTATCGATGTCCGGTTTGAATTTGTGGGCGTCGACCGCGGCATCGATCGCTTCTTTCCAAAGCTCGACCGTAATTTCATCGGGCACGAGCTGGCCTTTGCTCGAATATTCGAGAAAGGCTTTACCGACGTCGGTGCGGGTGTCGATTGAGCGAAAAACATCCCCACAGGGGCAGTGGAAAAAACGCGGGATACTGCCGAGCGTTTTACCCTGCGTGCCTTTGCCGCTGCCCGGTGCGCCAAAGAGAACGAACGTCTTGTATTTCATGAGAGGAACTTTCTTTTATAAAACAAACAGCACATTTGGGGCAACAGTTATCCCGTAGTCTTTGGTCATCCCGAACTACGTTGGGGGATCCCGTTGCGCTACCTTAAAGCTTATTCTTACTTGGGACGTTACTTCGCCGCCACCGGATCGACATTCACTCGTCGTCCCGCCCGATCGAAGCGCACGTTCCCATCGACCAACGCAAAAATGGTGTAGTCGCGCCCAAGCCCGACGTTTTTACCCGGCAAAAATTTCGTCCCCCGTTGCCGCACAATAATGTTGCCCGCGACGACCAGCTCGCTCCCAAATTTCTTCACGCCCAGTCTCTTGCTGACGCTATCGCGCCCGTTCTTTACGCTGCCTTGTCCTTTTTTATGAGCCATGATTATTCCGCTTCTTTTTTGACGCTTTTTTTCCCGCCAACGCTGATCGATTTAATCTTCAGCCGGGTAAGCTTGCGCCGATGCCCCACCGTGCGATGATAGCCTTTTCGCCGTCGAAATTTGTACGCGATTACTTTTTTGTCTTTGCGTTGCTCCACCACTTCCGCTGTCACTCTTGCACCGTCGATTGGTGCGCCGTGCGTGACATTGGTGCCATCGGCGTGCATTAAGACATCAGAAAGTACGATCTGCTTGCCCGCCTCGGCCTCCAGTAAATCGACGTCGATCGCGTCGCCTTCCGCGACGCGATATTGCCGACCACCGGTCTTAATGATTGCAAAGGCCATACGAGTGATTTCTCTCTGGGGGAAAAGCCGCGCAAAATCACACAAATGCGCCGGTTTGGCAAACAGAAAGCGTAGCCGATATAGCTCCCGCCGTCTCTAGCGGCAGATCGTCTCGGGTCTGCCGCTGCAGACAGCGGCAGACACAAAGAGAAAATAAATTAAGTCGCCGCTCCTTGGATCAGCAGCACGATCTCGCCTTTCGGCGGATGCGCCTGGTAATGTGCGAGTAGCTCGGCCGCGCTGCCCCGTCGGAATTCTTCAAATTTTTTGGTCAACTCGCGAGCGACACAAAGTTGCCGGTCCTGCAGGATGTCGACGGCGGCACTAAGCGTTTTCGTTAATCGATAGGGCGATTCGAAGAAGGCGGTTGTCTCATCGCGCGAGGCGGCAGCCCTCAACTCGCGCTCGCGACCGCCGCTTTTTACCGGCAAAAAGCCTCCAAAAAAGAACTTCTCCGTCGAGAATCCCGAGCCAACAATCGCGGTCAAAATCGATGAGGGCCCTGGCACGATGGTGAAGAGGAGATCGCGTCGAATGCATTCACGAATCAAACGCGCACCGGGATCGGACAATCCCGGCATTCCGGCGTCGGTAATCACCGCGATATTCTGGTTGGCAGCGAGGCGATCGATCAGTTGCGCAGTGCGCATCGCTTCATTGTGCTCGTGAAAACTCACGAGCGGTTTCTTGATTCCAAAATGTTTCAGCAACATGCCTGAATACCGGGTGTCTTCCGCAGCAACCGCGTCGACGGATTTCAAAACTTCAATCGCGCGCAAAGTAATGTCGCCGAGGTTTCCGATCGGCGTGGCCACGATGTAGAGCATTCCGTGATCATCGGATGAGATTTGGGTTCGTGCCATTCGATGTACCAGGACCTGGCCAGCTGAACGGTCCAACAAAGCCGAATTGCTCGGGCAATACGAACTTAAGGGTGGAGGAATTATATGAGAATGCCTTTTTGTTTGCTGGCGCTGTTAGGATTAGCTGGCTGTGTCGCGGAAACGCCGGTCACGACCACAACGACTGAAGTCACGCGCGAGACTGTGACCACTGGTTCCGTCGCAACCCGACCGGTTACGCGAGAGGTTTTGGTTACCCAAGCGCCGCCGCCAGTTCGCGTAGAGACGAGAACAGTTGCACCAGGGCCGACCTACGTTTGGACGAATGGCTACTGGCAATGGACTGGCGCGCACTATGCATGGGTGCCGGGACATTGGGTCGAGCGACCGCGCCCGGCCGCGGTCTGGGTTGAGGGTCGCTGGGTGCGCCACCCCGGCGGCTGGGCTTGGCTTCCCGGTCACTGGCAGTAAAAGAATTCAGGCGATCGATAAAATCGATTGTATCGCAAAAGGAATCGATTTGCTCAATGTTGCCGTGAACCCGTTCTTGCCTTCACGTGCATCGATCTTACGCGCCACAGAACCAGCTAAAGCGACCTGTCGTTCGCGGGGTGGTCGCGCTTTGTCTGAGCTTTTTCCTATTGATCGCGGTCATCTATTTTAGGCAGCACTCGATGGTTTATCATCCGCGGCCCTACGGCCCGGAATACGCACGAGCCTTGCCGGCAAACGGTGAGGAAATCTCGTACACCCTGCTGTTCGGGAAGCAGACGGCGTTTTACGTTTCGCCGCGGAATAGTGGGCAATCACCGGTGCGACTTTGGGTTGCATTTTGCGGCAACGGTTCTCTTGCGCTCGACTGGACGACAATCCTCGCGGGCTATCCAAATTCTCACGATGCGTTTCTGCTGGTGGATTATCCCGGCTACGGAAAATGCCAAGGCTACGCTACCATCGCCAGTATGCGGGTGTCGAGCGATGCCGCGTTAAAGACGCTGACGAAACGTCTCGCTCTTTCCGAGGAAGAAATGGAATCGCGACTCTGCACCATCGGTCATTCGCTGGGCTCCGCGGTTGCGATCGATTTTGGTTCGCGTCATCGCGTGCAGCGAGTTGTTGCGATCGCGCCCTTCACAACACTGCG
>Ga0209472_1001616_pt1 | contig 12962 bp, 10 predicted proteins | sample GraSoiAngelo_130_FD_185887 | JGI IMG/M metagenome (GOLD analysis project Ga0209472, IMG submission 185887) | Grasslands soil microbial communities from the Angelo Coastal Reserve, California, USA - 14_0929_02_20cm (SPAdes) (version 2) | ecosystem: Environmental > Terrestrial > Soil > Grasslands ...
GCGCGAGCACCAGCCCGGCCGCCGCGGCGAGGCGGCGGCCCCCACGGTGCGGCTCGGGTTCGTCGTCCATGATCACGACGGGAGACCCCGGCCCGCGCCGCGGGTTCAAGGTGAACAGGGCGGCGCGCGCTCCGGCCCCCGCGCCCGGCGACGTGCCCCCGACCGCGGCGACCAGGTCGAGCACGCTCGGGAACCGCTCGGCGGGACGCTTGCTCAACCCCTGCCGCAGCGCCTCCGAGACGTGCGGCGGGATGTCCGCTCGGAGCTCGCTCAGCTTCGGCGAAGCATCTCCCGCCGGTCGCGTGCCGCTCAAGCACTCGTAGGCGAGCGCCGCCAGCGCGTACTGGTCGGCCCCAGCCGTCGGCCCGCGCGCATTGAACGCCTCGGCGGCCGCCCGGGCGCTGACCACGACCTCCGCGACGGCGAAGTCCCCGACCAGCGCCCACTCGTTCGCGTCCAGCACGACGTTGCTGGACGACAGCGCGCCATGGACCACACCGCGCCGGTGCGCGTAGTCCAGCGCGCTCGCCACCTGCTCGAGCGTGCGCAGGCAGTGGGCCAGATCCATCGGTCCGCTGGTGCGGACGATCTCCGCGATGGAGCGACCTTCGACGTGCTTGGTGGAGAACCAGAGGAAGCTCGCCGTGGCGCCGCTGCGGTAGGTCGGGATGATGTGAGGATGATCGAGCGCCGCGGCTGCCTCGGCGGCGCGCTTGAACCGATCTTCCGCTCCCGCGTCTCTGAGCGGCTGGCGCGGAGCGACCTTCACCTGCACCTGCCGATCCTGACGCGGGTCGTAGGCGAGGTAGACAGCGGTCGTGGCCTCGTCCTCTGTCGGCAGCAGCGCCTCGATGCGGAATTCGCGCGCCAGCTCGCGACGGGCGTCGAGCTCCGTCAGGGCGGAAGTCGGGGGGGCCGAGGCGGCCGGGGGAGGCGTCGTCTCGGCAGTGATACCGGGCACCTGGTAGCCGCACACGGCGCACCCCGGCGCACCGTCCGGAATGTCGAAGAGCGAGCAGCGCGGACACTTCATCAGAAGACACCGATCTTGATCGCTCCGCTCATCGCGTCCCCCAGCCCTGCAACCTATACACCGGCGGCTCGATCGTTGCGAAGGTGCTCATGGCTTATCTGATTACACTATGCAAGCGCCGCACCGCGTCGCCGCGCTCCTGTGGCTGTGCTGGCCCGACGTCGCCTGAATCCGTCGGGCACCTATGTGGCGCGTACGCAACGGGTGTGGAACCGACACTCGCCGCGTCAGGGCGATTGCTCTGATCTTGAAATCTACCGAGACGTTGTTCGGTCCGCTGTCCTGTCGTACGAGGCAACCATGACGAAGAGCACAGGCCTGTCCATACTCTTGCTGCTTGCCGCGGCGCAGCTCCCGGCTCAATCCCTGCCCGCCGACTCCCTCTTCGATCGTCTAATCGGGCACTGGGTGCTGCGCGGGACCATAGCCCGACAGGCGACAATCCATGACGTGACGTTCGACTGGATCCTGGGCCGCGAGTACATCCAGATGCATGAAGTATCGCGAGAACGCGCGCCGAACGGGGCCGCGGCCTATGAGGCGGTCGTGCTGTTCGGCCGGGATCCTCGCTCTGGCGACTATGCGTGTCTATGGCTCGATAACACCGCCGCGGCTGCGTTCGATCCTCAGGGTATTGGACGAGGAACGGTTGCGGGCGACTCGATTCCTTTCGTGTTCCACTACACACCCACAGACGGCTTCCATACCACGTTTGTCTACAATCGCGCGACGCACTCTTGGCAGTGGCACATGGACAATGACAGCGCTGGGGTGCGCCGACCGTTTGCTCGGGTGACGCTGACGCGGCGCTAGCCCGCCGGCGGTGCCTGGTCGTTTGCCGCCTAACAAGGACGGTGCCCTAGCAGCGCACCGGTGTTCGGAGTACTTTGGCGCGCAGAGTTCATACTGCCAACGGAGGGAGGTCCTGTGCGCCAGAGGGGCTCTTCACTCGGACTCGTCGCGGTCGCTTCGTTGCTCGCCGCCTGTTCGGAACGTCAGATAACGGCACCTTCGAATGCTCTCGACTTGGCTGCTTCGGCCGAGCGGCACGCCCGACAACCGGACTGCGAGCACGTCCGCGGTGCGTTTGTCTTCACGAGGTTCGCGTTCACGGGGCCGACGACCGCCGCCGGTGCAGGCACAGTGCGTGGGCACCTCTCCGGAACATTCACCGCCGAGTACTTCGATATTGCGCCGGAGGCCGACGGCGTGATCCACATGCACGCCCATCACACGATTACAAGACGCAACGGGACGATCATGACGTCCGACGAGATCCGGCTCTTCCCGGATCCGGATCCAGCGTGGGTCCGACCCAGGTCGCGGCTGGAGGTGACTGGCGGAACGGGCGCGTATGAAGGAGCGACAGGCCTGCTCCTCACGGACGGCCGCGTGAACCTGAACGAGGTCCCGCCGGCCGGGTCAATCCAGTTTAGAGGACGGCTGTGCGTGCCGGATGCCGAGGAGGACGACGACCGATAGGACGCGCGTCCGGGTCACGCGCACGCCGCGACTTTCCCATTGTGGTTCCCGCCTTCGTGGCGGGCGGCTGCGATCACAAGACAGCGCCGCAGCACCGCGTTGACTTCGAAAGCCCACATTTTGTAACTTCGACGGCTTCTGGCGGCGTAGCTCAGCTGGTTAGAGCAGCGGAATCATAATCCGCGGGTCGTCGGTTCGAGTCCGACCGCCGCTACTGCGATTTCGCCAGGCCAACGGCGTGTCTTCGTGGTATGCGTGCCGAGCCGGCGCCAGCGCCGTCACAAAGACTTCAGGAACTCGATGACGGCTGCCTGATCGCTCGCGGACAGCTTACGAAACCGGTTGGACGCGTCGCTCGCTTCGCCGCGATGCCGCACGATGGCGTCGCGCAACGTGAGCGACGCGGCGTCATGCATCAACCGCGGACGCAGACGCACGCCCCATAACGGCGCCGTCCGCACCTTATTGCGGGTGCGGCCGACGCTGTCGATCGAAAACTCCCGCCACACGATTTTGTAGACGCTCGGCCCATAGTGCTCCGGCATCGCCATGACGATCCCGTCGCCGGTGCCGACGTTGTGCAGCAGGAAATCGCTGAAGGGGTGAAATGCCTTCTCGCCCAGCGCCGGCGGGATGGTGTCGGTGCCGCCGTTGATCGCGGTCCCGGCGGCGGCCGTGACCAGAGTGCGCACGTGACACGTGGCGCAGCCGATCGCGTCGAACAACTCCGATCCGCGGCGCGCCGCCGGCGTCGCGGCCAACACCGTGTCGCGGGCGGGCGCCTTGGTGGCCCGCAGGAAACGGGTGAACCGGTCGATATCCGCGAGCCCGTCCGCGGCCGTCGTGTTGTTCGGCTCGGATGCCGTATTGCACAGCGTGGTCACTTCGTCGGCCAACAGCCGGCTCGTGATGCCCATCTCATTGAGGTAGGCGTCTGCCGAGAACGACAGCAGACTGGCGTGCTGATCTTTCCAGCCGAACCGCCCGATGCGGGTTTCCCCCGGCGCTTCCAGGATCGGCACATAGAGCGCCTGGCCGCGGATCGTGCCGCGCGTGCTCCGGCGTTGCGCGCGCGCGATCTCGATCAGCGTTTCGTCGGCGACGGCCTCCACCAGCCCGTCGCCCAGCAGGCTGAGCGACGCGCGCGTCGTGCGAATGGTCTCGGTATCGGGCACCCGCTCTTGAATCTCGGAATCGGGGAATGCCGCGCTCGGGCAGATCGCCCGATCGTTGACGAGGGTGCGACCGGAGATGACGACCTTGCCGCGCGCGATCGGGATGTCCGCATTCTGGAACCGTCCGTCCGGGCCCAGGTGCCCCACTCGTAATTCGGTGATCTGACTCGCTCCGCCGGAGGTGGGGTTCTGGTGGCACTCGCGGCAGGCCTGGGCGTTGTAGAGCGGTCCCAATCCATCCGCGATTTCTTCCACCTCGTCGAACGCCTCGCGATCGGCTTGATGGGTGGAGTCACCAGCCGCGCCGTTGCTCAGGTCGTCGAAGCCGGTGGGCGCCTCCGCCGCGGTGCTGGGGACCGGGATCTGAATCGGGGGAGGGGGCGCGCTCACGCCGCACGCCTCGAGCGCCACCGTCACGGGAATGAGCCACACTGCGCCGCGGGCGACTGCGAGTGCCATCATGCGAGCCTCACCATATGAGTGGGTGACCCGGGTCGAGGCTAATCCTCAATTCTCGATCGCACAAGCAGTTAGCCCCGCCGGCGTGGGCAGTGTGGCCCCCGTCGCTGTTCGTTTCACCCCGGTAATTGCATATTGGTCCCCCTCTTATGGCCAGCACCGAGAAAGACGTCTGGGTGTTCCGGATCGTGCACCAGGACACGGGCAAGCCCGCCCAGGGCGTGCCCGTGACCGTGCTCGACAAGTCCGGGAATCCCGCGGGCTACTGGGTGAGCGAGGCCGACGGGACGGTGACGATCCCGCGGCGCGAGGTGGTCACGCTGCGGCTGCGGGTAGGGTTGCGGAACGAAGAGCCGATCGAGCTGGCGACCGCGACGCTCGGTGAAGGGCCGATCGATCTCGCGGCCCCGACCTGGCTGCCGCAGACCGGAGCGGGCACGAGCGAGCGCGCCGCGCGAGAAGCGGTCACGACCGCCCCGCCGCGTCCCGTCGAGCCGCACGACGTGCCCGGGCACGTCCTCTACTTCCAGCGCCTGGTGATGTTCGCGGACAGGGCGCCCAGACCGACGGGTGCGCCGCGGGATCCCGTAGCGGATTTCTTCGCGCTCGCGAGCGACGCGACGGCCCCGCTGCGCTACGGTGCGCTCGTCGAAGTCGAGGAGTCCTGGCAGTCGCTCGGCGTGCAGTGGGGCGAGCTGTTGTACAGCGTGTCGCTCACTCCGGGCGACGAAGCGCGCCTCGCGGTGCTGGACGGCCGCTGGCGCCGCGAGGCCGAGGCGCGAGAGCGTCCGCTGCAGATCCTCGCCCGCATGGTGGGGAGCTCGATGCTGGGCGATCTGGTGACAGCGCTCGGGACCGATCTCCAGCTCGACCCGCTGACGCTCTCCGAGCCCACGCTCGACATCGCGGTGACGAACACCGTGCAGCTGATCCGCGACCGCACCGAGCGGATGAGCAACGCCCTGCGGCGCCGCCCGCTCGGCGTAGTCGACGCGAATCACGAGGCGCCCTCACAGGCCGCGATCCGCACCGTGCGCAACACCAGCCCCGACCGGGTCGTCACGTTCCACTTCTTCGAGCCGCTGGAACGCTTCAAGGTCGTGGTTCGGACGCCGCGGGTGCGTCCGGTGATCTTCGTGCCGTTCCGACTCCCGAACCTGGCGACGCCGGACGTGGTGCGCCGCTTCGGGTACATCTTCCGCCGCACGCTGCTCGACCGGGCGCTGCAACCGGAGCTCGACCGGCTGCTGACAAGCGACAACGGCGAGTCGAGCCCCGGCTCGGCCCGCAACCGGCTGCTCGATCACATCGAAGCGAACCTGCTCTACTACTCGACCGCCATCATCTCCGCGGGGGATCCAGCCGCACGGCACGCCGCGCTGGCAAAGCTGCTCGACCCCTCGGGTCGGCCCCTCACCGATGTGGTCGAGAACACCGTGCTGGGCCGTGTCGGCAACGCCATCGCGCTGCCGCTGCGCTCTGCGGCCCAGCTGCCGCGCGATTGGCAGGAGTCGCTCGCGGCCTACACGGCGCGGCCGCCGCGCGTGAACGAAGCCTTCAACGTGACGCTGCCGCATCCGGGCGTGTGGGTCACGGCGCAGCCGCACGACCCGCTGCAACAGCGCCAGGCGGACGAGCGGAACGCGGCGGGGTGAGCCGCGCCGGGCCCGTCAGGACGACGCGAGGGCCTTCCAGACGATAGGCTTGATATGCCGGGACCGCTCCGCGGCGAACTGCTGCGCCGCTGCGAGCAGGGTTTCGTACTCCTGGCGCCACTCCACCGGCATGTTCGTCCGAAAGTACGCCGCGGTCATCACCGTCCCCCGCGGGCCCCCGCTCGCGCCGTACCCGACCGCGACGACGTCACCCAGAAAACACGTCGAGCTCCCCGTATCCATCACGTTGGCGATCCGACATTCGAGGTGCGCGTAACACTCGTCCAGCACCGGGACGCTCAGCGTGCCGAGATGGTGGGGAACGTCGGCGAGCTTGTCGCGCGCCCGCCCGCTCGTGAACCCGAGACGATGGACGAGGTCGAATTGGTCGTCCCGGAGCAGGTGCATCGCGAAGCGCCCGGTGTCGAAGATCAGGTCGTGGCTCAAGTTGAACTTGTGGATGTAGACTGAGACCCGTGGGATCGCCGGCACGATGGACGCCCGCACGGCCGAATCGGAGATCATGCCGTTGCGCTTCCCGCCCCGCTCCGACGTGATCGCGACGATGGGCGACGTGAGATTGCGGAGCAACTGATAGGTCTCGTCCGGCCGCATGCCGGCAAGATATCATTATCCATATGGCTCTGCTGCTCGAGCGGCTGCGCGCGCACCTCGATCGGGCCCGGCTCTTCCCGGCTCCGGGCTCCGCCGTGCTGGCCGTGTCCGGTGGCCCCGACTCGGTGGCGCTGCTCGACCTGATGCTGGCGGTCGCGCGCGAGCGCGGCCTGTCGCTGGTGGTGGCACACGCCGATCACGGCATTCGGGCGGACAGTCGCACGGTCGGGCAGTCGGTCGGTGAACTGGCGCGGCGGTCCGGTCTGCCGTTCGAGCTCGGCGAGCTCGAGCTCGGCCCCGGCGCGACCGAGACGGCGGCGCGGCGCGCGCGCTACGCCTGGCTCGCCCTCGTGCAGCGCCGCCACGCCGCGCGCTACCTCGTCACCGCGCATCACGCGGACGATCAAGTGGAGACGATCCTGCTGCGCGTGCTCAAGGGGAGCGGGCCGGCCGGGCTCGCCGGCATGCCGGCGCGCGGGCGCGGCGGCATCGTGCGGCCGTTGCTCCCGTTCAGCCGCGCCGAGCTCGCAGTGCACGTCGCGGAGCGCGGCCTCGCATTCCACGACGATCCCGCCAACCGTGATCCCCGGCACCTGCGCTCGTGGCTCCGCGTCACGCTCCTGCCGCAGCTCGTGACGCGACTCGGGACCAACCTGCGCGCCGATGTGTTGCGGCTGGGGCGGGCGGCCGCGGTCGAGCGACGCGCGTGGGATCGTGCGCTGGAACTCGTTCCGGAGCTTCGGCTTCAGCGCTCCGCCGGCGGGTTCGACGTTGCTCGGGCCCCCCTGTCCCGCTATGATAAGGCATTGTCGGCCGCGCTTTTGCGGGCGGCTGCCCGGCGCGTGGGGCTGGTGCTCGGCACCCGCCGCGCGCGGCGTCTGTTGGCTCTCGCAGGCCGGCCGTCGGGGCGCCGCCTGTCGCTCGGTGCCGGTTGGGTAGCCGAGGTGGCGTTCGATCGGCTGCGGGTGTACCGCGGCTCGTCCGGCGCCGCGACGCCAATCGTGGCGAGTCGGGAGAAGGGCAGCGCGCTGTTCGGCGGCTTTCGCGTGGAATGGGCGCCGGGGCCCGCGCCGGCGCGATTGCCGCGCTCTGACTGGACGACGTGGATCGCCGGACCGCGCTGGGAGGTGCGGGCGCCGCGCCCGGGCGATCGGCTCGTGCCGGTGGGAGGTGTGGGACACCGACCGGTGCGGCGGTTGCTGATGGAGGCACGCGTGCCGCGCAGCTCGCGGGCGAGCTACCCGGTCGTCGCCCGCGGCGAAACCATTCTGTGGGTTCCCGGAATCTGCCGGAGCGCAGCCGACCTCCCGCGGCCCGGAACTCGGGCGGTGCGGTTGCATGTTACCGAGTGCGACGAGTCTCAAGCAGACGGGCGGGCGTAAGCTCGCCGGCATCGTCTTCGATGAGGAGACCATCGCGCGGCGGGTGCGGGAGCTGGGCCGCGAGATCACGGCGGCCTACCCCGAGGGCGAGCTGGTCGTGCTCGGGCTGCTCAAGGGGAGCTTCATCTTTCTGAGCGATCTGGTGCGGCGTCTCGACCGCCCGCTGCAAGTGGATTTCCTGGTCGCCGCGAGCTACGGCGCCGCCACGATCTCGAGCGGTGACGTGCGGATGTTGTACGATCCGGAGACGGAGCTCCGGGGTAAGCATATTTTGCTGGTCGAGGACATCGTCGATACGGGAAAGACGCTGAACCGACTGGTGACGCTGCTGCGGGAGCGGGACCCGCAGAGTCTGGAGATTTGCGCGTTGCTGCACAAGCATCTCGCTCCGCACCTCGTGCTGGAGCCAAAGTTCGTCGGATTCGACGCACCGCGCGCGTTCCTCGTCGGCTACGGGCTCGATCACGCCGAGAACTTCCGGCACCTGCCCTACATCGCGAGCCTCGCCTAGATGCCGAATCGCGTTCCGCCGCCGCGCGAGTTCAACTGGGCCCGCACGCTCCGCACGCTGTCGTTCTGGGCGCTGTTGATCGTGGGCTCCATCGCGCTGGTGCAATTCGCGTCGAGCCGCCGCCAGGAGGCGGTGGAGATCTCCTACACCCAGTTTACCGAGCAGCTCGACGGCGGTAACGTCGCCGCGGTCGAAATTACCGAGCGGCAGCAGATCAAAGGCGACTTCAAGCACGCCGTCGCGGTCGGGCGGCGCTCGGCGGAGCATTTCACGACGCTGCTGCCGTTCGAGGCCCGCTCCGAGTGGGTACAGACGCTCCAGCAGAAGGGCGTCGACGTGCGGGCGCGTGAGGAGAAGCAGTCGTTCGGCGTATTCCTCTTCAGCTTCCTGCCGTACCTGTTCATCCTCGGCCTCATCATCTTCATGCTGCGGCAGATGCAACAGGGTGGAAACCGGGCGTTCGCCTTCGGAAAATCCAAGGCGAAGCTGCTCTCGGGCGACACGCCGAAGATCACCTTCGCCGACGTGGCGGGGTGCGACGAGGCGAAGCAGGAGCTCGAGGAGATCATCGACTTCCTCAAAGATCCGCAGAAGTTCCAACGGCTGGGGGGCCGGCTTCCCAAGGGCGCCCTGCTCGTCGGGCCGCCCGGGACCGGCAAGACCCTGCTCGCGAAGGCCGTGGCGGGCGAGGCGGGGCGGCCGTTCTTCTCGATGTCGGGATCGGACTTCGTGGAGATGTTCGTGGGGGTCGGGGCCTCACGGGTCCGCGACCTGTTCGAGCAGGGCAAGGCCCACGCGCCGTGCATCATCTTCATCGACGAGATCGACGCCGTCGGGCGCCACCGTGGAGCGGGGCTCGGCGGGGGACACGACGAGCGCGAGCAGACGCTGAATCAGCTGCTCGTCGAAATGGACGGGTTCGAGTCGAACGACGGCGTGATCCTGCTCGCCGCCACCAACCGGCCGGACATCCTCGACCCCGCGCTGCTGCGCCCGGGCCGGTTCGACCGGCAGATCGTGGTGGACATGCCCGACGTAAAGGGCCGGGAGCAGATCCTGCGCGTCCACACCCGCAAGATTCCGCTCGCGTCCGGCGTGAACCTCGAGCGCATCGCCAAGGGGACGCCCGGTCTCTCCGGCGCCGAGCTGTCGAACATCGTCAACGAGGCGGCCCTCCTCGCCGCGCGCCGCAACAAGGGCGCGGTGGACATGAACGACCTCGAGGACGCCAAGGACAAGGTGATGCTCGGGCTCGAGCGCAAGAGCATGGTCCTCTCGGACGAGGAGCGGCGGCTCACGGCGTACCACGAGGCGGGCCATGCCCTGGTCAGCCTCAAGGTCCCCGGTCTCGACCCGCTCCATAAGGTCACGATCGTACCGCGCGGCCGCGCGCTCGGCATCACCTTCTCGCTCCCGGAGGAGGACCGGCACAACTACACGAAGCAGTACATCGTCGGCCGGCTCGCCATGGCGTACGGCGGCCGGGTGGCGGAAGAGCTCGTGTTCGGGCCCGAGAAGGTAACGACCGGCGCCGCGGCGGACATCCAGCAGGCGACCGAAATGGCGCGGCGCATGGTGACGCAGTTCGGCATGAGCGACGTGGTCGGGCCGATCGCCGTGGGTGATCGCGAGGCCGAGATCTTCCTCGGGCGCGAGGTGGTGCAGCGGCGCGAGATCTCCGATCGCACCGCCGAGATCGTGGACACGGAGCTCAAGCGCATCCTCTCCGAAGCGTACGAGCGCGCCCGCACGATCGTCGCCGACCATCGCGCGGCGCTCGACCGGCTGGCGAGCGCGCTGCTCGAGCGCGAGACACTCGATCGCGACGAGGTGGAGCTGGTGGTCGCCGGCCGGCCGTTGCCGCCGGTCGTCCCGCCGCCCGCACCCGCGACGCCGCAGCCGGCCCCCGACGGCGCGGCGACGAAGGAAAAGACCCCCGCTCGGGGTCCTGTGCTGGGGAGCCCGCCGCCCGAGCCCGCCGGGGCGTGAAGGTCACCGCGCTCGCCGCCCATACCCCCGAGGCGGTGCGCGCGGCGCTGGTAGCCCGCGGCTGGGACGCCCAGCCCGCCTGGTTCGCCGCCAGTGGCGTGCGGCCCCTGGCCGTCATCCTCGAAGACATCACCGACGCCGAGCGCGAAGCCCTGGTGCACTGGGGCGCGAAGGCGGGTGCCGACGTGCTCACCGGTGTCGGGTGGGGGCTCGTCGTCGCCGCGGCGAGCCGGCTCGCCCCGCTGGCGCGGCCCGACCGCGTGCCCGCCGGCCTGGAGCGCCTGGGTGCCGACCTCGGCCGTGTGCTCGCCGCGCACGCGGAACCGCCGCAGGCGTGGGAGATTGCGGGCCAGCAGGTGGTGCTCGATCATCCGGTCATCGTCGGCATCCTCAACGTCACACCCGATTCGTTCTCGGATGGCGGGCGGTTCGTCGCGGTCGATCGGGCCATCGCCCAGGCGGAGCGGCTGATCGCGGACGGCTGCGAGCTGCTCGACGTGGGCGGTGAGTCCACGCGGCCCGGGGCGGCGGCGGTCGCGGTGGACGACGAGATCGCCCGCGTCGTACCGGTGATCGAGCAGCTGGCGCGGCGCCGGCTCGGTCCGATCTCGGTCGACACGCGGCGGGCGCCGGTGGCGCGCGCCGCCATCGCGGCCGGCGCCGCGGTCGTGAACGACGTCGCGGGGCTCGCGTTCGACCCCGAGCTCACGCCCGTCGTGGCGGACGCGGGCGTGGGCGCGATCCTCATGCACATGCGGGGCACACCCGATACCATGGACTCGCTCGCCACCTATCGGCACGTGGCGGCCGAGGTCGCCGCCGAGCTCGGCCAGGCCGCGGCGCGGGCGGAGCAGGGCGGCGTGGAGCGCGGGCGCATCGTCGTGGATCCGGGGTTCGGGTTCGCCAAGACCCCGGAGCAGAACTTCCGGCTGCTGGACGAGCTGGCAAGCGTGGTCGCGTTGGGCTATCCTGTAGCGGTCGGGCCGTCGCGCAAACGGTTCCTGGGCCACGCCACCGGCCGACCGGTGGACGATCGGGACCGGGCGACGGCGGTCGCGTGCGCCCTCGCGTGGGAGCGGGGGGCGCGGGTGTTTCGGGTCCACGACGCCGCCGTCGCGCGTGAGGCGCTCCAGGTGGCGTGTGCCACCACGAGCTCACGGTGAACTTCGAAGCCTACCGCTTCCTCATCCCGCGCTTCTGGCCGGACGTCGTGGAGATCGTCCTGGTCGCGTTCGTGATCTACCGCTTCCTGCTGTTCCTCGTGGGCACGCGGGCGATGCAGATCGTGGTGGGCGTGATGATCCTCTCGGTCGCCTACTTCGCGGCGCTGCTCGCCAAGTTCCAGATGATCAGCTTCCTCCTGAGCGTCGTCTTCACCTACGGCGCGTTCGCGGCCGTGGTCGTATTCCAGCCCGAGCTGCGCAACGCGCTGGCGCGGCTCGGCCAGTCGCGCCTGATGCGCCGCTTCTCGCAGGGCGATCGCCAATCGGTGGCCGAGGAGATCGCCGAAGCCATGGACCGGCTGGCGCGTGGCGGGACGGGCGCGATCATCGCGGTCGAAGGCGACATCGGGCTGGAGGAGTTCATCTCTTCCGGCGTGCCGATGGAGGCGAAAGTCTCGGCGGATCTGCTCACGACGATCTTCACGCCGTACTCGCCGCTGCACGATGGCGCGGTGCTGGTGCGCGGGGACCGCATCATCGGCGCGGGGTGTGTGCTGCCGCTCACCCAGTTCAAGGTCGCCGACAAGTCGCTCGGCACGCGCCACCGCGCCGCGCTGGGCTTGTCGGAGGAGACCGATGCCACCGTGCTCGTCGTGTCCGAGGAGACGTCCACCATCTCGGTGGCGAGCCACGGCCTCCTGCACCGCCACCTCACGCCGCAACAGGTGCGGGATCTCCTGTCCGGAGCGATCTCGCATCTCGAGGGCGGCGAGCGCGTCACCGCGCCGGCCAGCTAACCCCACAGGGCGCCGCAGCTTCCCCGCACCCCCGATTGTTTCAGGTGGGGTGCGGCGCTAGTTTCCGCGGTTATGAATTTTGGGGCCTTGCCCGAGCGGCTGGCCCACGTGCGGGCCGAGATCGCGCGGCGGCAGGGGGCCGCCGGCCTGACGCACCCGGTGACGATCGTCGCCGTGACCAAAGGCTTCGGGCCGGATGCCGTCGTGGCGGCGCGCGCGGCGGGCCTCACCGACCTGGGCGAAAACCGGGTGCAGGAGGCGCTCGAGAAAATCGACGCGCCGGCCGGGCGCGGCGCGACGTGGCACCTGATCGGGCACCTCCAGCGTAACAAGGCGAAGCACGTCCCCGGGCGGTTTGCGCTGGTGCACTCGCTCGACTCGCTCGCCCTCGCGGAGGAGCTGGACAAGCGCGCGGCGGCGGTGGGGATGCGCGTGCGGGTGCTGCTGCAGGTGAACGTGGCCGGAGAAGAGCAGAAGAGCGGCTGCCTGCCGGCCGAGGCGCCGGCCCTGGCGCACCGAGTGGCGGCCCTGGCGCACCTGGTGCTCGAGGGGCTCATGACGATCGCGCCGTTCACCGCGGACGAGGAGCTGCAGCGGCGCACGTTCCGCGGCCTCCGGTCGCTGCGCGACGCACTGAAGGAGGATGGGCTATGGCTGGCGACGCTCTCGATGGGGATGTCCGCCGACTACGGTATAGCGGT
>Ga0209472_1001618_pt1 | contig 12942 bp, 9 predicted proteins | sample GraSoiAngelo_130_FD_185887 | JGI IMG/M metagenome (GOLD analysis project Ga0209472, IMG submission 185887) | Grasslands soil microbial communities from the Angelo Coastal Reserve, California, USA - 14_0929_02_20cm (SPAdes) (version 2) | ecosystem: Environmental > Terrestrial > Soil > Grasslands ...
ATCGACTTTGATGACTCCCGCGAGTTCGCCCATCGTCCCCGTGCAAAATATTTCATCGGCGCGGTAAACGTCGTCGAGTGTCAGATCGGTTTCCACGCAGGGAATTCTTTCGGCGGCGCAAATTTCAATCACAGTTGCCCGAGTGATTCCTTCGGGACATGCCACCGTTCGGCTCGTAGCCACCTCGGCATTGCGCACGATGAACACGTTTGTTGCATTCGTCTCCGCAACGAATCCACGCGTATCGAGCATGAGCGCGTCGTCCGCTTCGGCGCTGTTCGCCTCAATTTTGGCTAGGATCGAGTTGAGCAAATTCGCGTGATGAATTCGCGTATCCAGGATCTCCGGAGGCGGCCGGCGGATTTTGCTCGTGATCAAAGTCAGTCCAGTCTTCGCGTAGACCGGCGCTTTATGTTCGGCGAGAACAATCAGCGTCGGGCCGCTTTGATTAAGCCGTGGATCCATTCCAGAAGTGATCTTCACCCCACGTGTGAGCGTGAGGCGGATGTGCACGCCATCACGCATTCTGTTCGCAGCGAGTGTGCGCTTGATTTCCTCGATGATTTTTTCGCGCGGGGGGATTTCCCGGAACGACAAAGCAACCGCGGATCGATGCAGCCGATCAAGATGCTCGTAGAGCTTGAAAATGCGTCCGTTGTACAGCCGCAGCCCTTCCCAAACTGCGTCTCCGGCTTGCACGACGGAATCAAATGGGCTGATCCCTGCTTCATCGCGATGCACCAGCCGCCCGTCGATGTTTACAATCAGATCGCGGTTCTTCTGGTTAAATTGCTGTAGCATATAAACTCGTGCTCGTGTTCGTGACCGATTCAGTTTTTAACCGCGGTTTACGCGGATGGCGCAGATTATTTTGTTATAATGGCGTCGTTCGCCCCGGCGAGCAGGTCTACAACATCCGCGATTTATTACAGATGGTATTCATAGAGCCGTTCATAGCATTCGCGGCACTGCTCATGAATTTCGTGCAAACGCTTCGGCACCGGCTCATCTTTCGGTTGATACGGCAGAAATGATGTCGATCTTGCCACTTCGCTGTACCAATGCTTCGCCCAAACGCCATCGGTTTCGCGCAAACCCGGCGGCCAAGAAAGCATCGATTCGCTAAACTCAATACCAGCCGCATCACAAAGTCGCCGCAAAACCTGCTCGGGATTTTGTTGAACATCTCGGGCGTCGATAACCGGTGGCATCGAAGCGGTTTTCTCGCGCACCCAATCAAAAATCTCCGCTTGTTGTACAAACCCAAGATCTTCCAACGTCGGGTCACTTTGCTTCTTAACGTAAGACAGGATCACCTCGCGCGGATCGCGAATGAGAAAGCAATTCGTCACACCGACAAGCCATTCTCGATCGATTTCCGGCAGGAGATGATGCGTCATTTGTTTCTGATAAAAAATCTGGGAGGGCCCTTCGTGACGCGGCTCTGGAATCGGTCCCAATAGCTGCGCAACCACTTTCCGCCAATCGGTCTCGCCATGCGCGAGCACTTCATCCGCACCAGGATGGTTTTTTCCGGTCATCTTTAGATAAAACGCGTAAAACGGCTCATCGATCACAAATGTGTCCGGTCGATTCCCCCATGCGCGCATCATCGCCGTCGAAATGTTTCGCGGGCCCGACCACATCGCGATACGGATCGGCTCGTCCTGGCACATCGATCCAGATTCCACCTCGTCCGCACTTTTTGCTAACGGAACTCGATTTGCCGACAGGAAACTTCGTTGTAGTCGCTGACTGCGACTATTGCATTGATTAACTGCGGGTACAGCTTACGACTTCGCGTAAACGCCTAGCAACGGCCGGGGCGACGGCACCTTCGATTTAAAATCGCTTACGAACCCATCCTTCGTGCGGATCTCCACGTGACCAGCTGCTTTGCTCGCGCCATACACTAGTACTGCGCCTAACGGCGCAGCGTAGGGATCGGATACCGCGAGCTTCTTGAACCCGTAGTTGGTCACGAGCTCCTGCCCGGCTTGCTTTGCCAACATCGTCGTTGGTCGGGATCTCAACACGCCGGCGGCGACGAGCGCTTCTTTTACGAAATGCCAGCAAAGCGAATGCGAGTGTGCATGCGCGCGTTCCTCCGCGATGGTGGCGGCACGGCACAGCTTCGGATCGATCTTCGGATCAAGCTTCGCAAACGGATGAACGATCTTCTTCGGCTGATATTTGTCGATAATCTCAACTGAGCGCCGTTTGCCGGAGGCATCTTTATAATCAAACTTAGGTTTCGGCGACATGGACATGTTTAGCGCCGAGACTGGGCGCGGCCAAAATGCCATACCGCAAAGAGTGATGACGATAAGGGGGGTAATTTTTCGCATAAAGAGCGCGCCATATCGACTATTTTAGCTTCCCCTGCAACTGATTTTTTCAAGAAAATTTCGGATTTTTTTCATCCGTCCAAATGGATCAACCAAGGCTCCCCGTTTCGCGAATCTGTCCCAATTGGAGGCAGGGAAGGCAGCTCCTACAGCCCCGAGACAAACTGAACCATTCGCTGACGCATTTTTGCGTCAGGCAGACGGCCGACGCCGGCTTGCATATTGTCCTCGAGATGGCGCGGATTATTGGTCGCTGGGATCACGCAAGTCACCGCCGGGTGCGCGACGATCCATTTCAGAAAGAACTGCGCCCAAGAGCGACAGTCGAATTCGGCCGCCCAGTCGGGCAACTGTTTGGCCCGCACACGCTGAAACAAACCGCCCCCACCAAATGGACGATTAATGATGACCGCCATGCGAAGCTCCTGGGCCAGCGGCAGAATGCGTTGCGCCGCTCCAAGTTCCATGACCGAGTAATTGATCTGGACGAAATCGGGTTTGTGACTGCGCATGATTCTTTCTATTTCGCCAAAGCCACGCGCTTGTGAATGCGTGATGCCTGTGTAGCGGATGCGTCCCTTCGTTTTCCACTCACGAAGTGAAGACATTTGCATTTCGACATCGACTAAATTGTGGACCTGCATCAGGTCAATTCTTTTGGTTTGAAAGCGCTCCATCGACCGCTCCATCATTTGGATCCCCGCCTCTTTACCCGCGGTCCAGACCTTGGTGGCGATAAAGAGCGAATCGCGCAAATGCAATTTGGCGGCGAGTTCGCCGATGACACCTTCGGCTGGACCGTACATCGGTGAAGAATCAATCACGCGGCCACCCCGCTTGACGAACAGGGACATCACTTCTTCGAGTTGCCTTCTGTTCTCTGGCGTAAGATCGACATCGAACGCGTTCCAGGTGCCGAGTCCGATGACGGGAAGTTTTTCACCCGAAGAAGGAATCGCACGTGCCAGCATACTTGATGATTGACCTGCCGCTTGGGCGCGCGACGTAGGAATCTGTAACAGCAAGCCGGCTGCGCCGGCACCAATTAGTCTGGACGCCTCACGACGCGTAAGACTGCTCCTTGTCATGTCGAATCGAAATGAAAGAATCTCTCATTGTTATCCGAACGAGATCAAGAGAGATTCCTCGACTTGGCTCGGAATGACAAGAAGGCTAAGCGTGCACATGAGGGGCAACTCGCCGTGAATTTATCAAACTTTCCGCTGTCGCCGGGGCTTACGTTTCCTTGGGCGGAAGACCGTTTCGCGCTTCCCTCCACTCGGGATCGCATAGCTTAAAATGAAACATTTTTTCGGCAAAATCGTTGACGTAAAACCGGACGAGATTCGGGCGCTCTGGCTCGGGTTTGTTTTTCATTTTCTGATTCTCACGGGCTACTACATCATGCGGCCGATTCGCGACAGCATTGCTGCGAGCAACCGGCTGGAAACGCTACCCTGGATGTTTACTGCCACGCTTGTGGGGATGTTGATCGCCAATGCCGTCTTCGCGGCGATCGTGGCGCGAATGTCGCGAAGAAAGTTTATTCCAATCGCCTACGCGTTTTTCATTTTCAATCTCGCGCTCTTTTACGTTCTGATGCGGAGTTGTCCACCCGCGCAACAAGTTTGGATCGGCCGTGCCCTGTATGTCTGGGTGAGCGTTTTCAATCTATTTAATACCGCCATCTTCTGGGCTTTCATAACCGATCTGTTCACAGTCGAGCAAGGCAAGCGGCTTTATGGGTTCATCGCAGTCGGCGGTTCGCTCGGCGCTATCCTCGGGGCGTACATTACCAAGCATTATGTTCGAGACATAGGGCCGGCAAATCTTCTGGCGATCTCCGCGATAATGTTCGCAGTCGCTGGCTTTCTGGTTCGTTTTTTTCCCAGCGGCTTCGCGGAACAAAAGAAAATTGTCCCGCAGCGCGAAGAGCCGATCGGCGGATCGATCTGGTCAGGTATAACCCACATTGCCCATTCGCCCTATCTTATGGGGCTGGCCGCATCCATTCTCCTTTATACGACGACGTCGACCTGGGCGTACTTTCAGCAGACAGATCTCGCGCGCGAAGCGCTAAAGAGCAGCGACGAACGTACCGTTTTCCTAGCAAACCTTGAGATCTGGGTCAACAGCATCACGGTCATCATCCAGATCTTTCTTACTGGCCGTTTGCTCAAATGGTTCGGCGTTGGGTTCACACTCGTTTCGCTGCCGTTCCTGAGCATGGTTGGTTTCGCCGCGATGGGCGTTGTGCCAAGTCTGGGGTTGTTGGCCGTCTTTCAAGTCGCTCGCCGGGCTGCCGCTTACGCGCTGATGCGACCTTCCCGCGAGATCCTATTTACGGTTTTGCGCCGCGAAGACAAGTACAAGGTCAAGAGCGTGACTGACACCTTAGGATACCGCATCGGGGATCAGCTAGGCGCATGGTCGTATGGCGGGCTGCACGCACTGGGCTTGGGACTTCAGAGTATCAGCTTTGTTGCCGTTCCGGTCGTGGCTGGTTGGTGCGGCCTTAGTCTTTGGCTGGCGCGCAAACAACGCGCTTTAGCTGATGCGCAGCGCGAAGCATTGCCGCCGACCGACGTCCTTGCTTCTGAAGCGGCATAGCAGTGTCGATCGCGGCGTCGCGCTATTTCGCCAGCTCGTAGAGGTATTGGATGAAGGACATGGTCGCGCCATCGAAGCTTTGGACTTTCGGGTTGGCCGATTCGATGACGTAGTATTCGTCGGGCGCGTGCGCGCCGCTGCCGTGACCGAGCCCGAAGTGACCGGCGGGAAGTTTGAGCGGCTCACCAGTAAACACGTAACCAGGATACGAACCGGCGTTGCGCGGCCAGAGCATTGGATCAATTCCGAATTTTTTGTAGCTGGCGACCTGCGCCTTGATGAGCGCGGAATCGGCCGATGTGCTCGTGGGATCGTATCCGCCAGTCATCTTCACTTCGATGTCGCCGAAGCCGCGCTTCGCCAGATGCGCCTTTAACGCAGCGAGTGCGTCGGCCGCTTTTATGTCTGGCACGAGACGCATGTCGATCTTCGCCACGGCGCGATGCGGTAAAATGGTTTTGCCGCCCGGCCCGGTGTAACCGCCGACCAATCCTTCAATGTTAACCGTCGGCTGTGATTCCAGCCGTTCGTTCGCCTGCTCCCACGGCAGATCATTGATCCAACGTTTCACGCTGAACTGTTTCTTCGCCTGGGCTTCGCTCCGCACCTTCGACACACTTTCGATCATCGCTTTCTCTTCGGCGCTCAGTGGTCGCGGCTTTGGATAGTTGTCGATCTTGATTTCATTGCCATCGTCGGACACAAGCGTATCAAGCGCTTTCACCAAGTGCCATGCCGGGCTCTCCACCATGGCCTTGAGCGACGAGTGAATGTCTTTCTCCGGGCCGCGTCCCCATTTTTCGCCACTCGACACCAGCTCGAGCTCAATCACGCCTTTCGATCCGAGGTTTACCGTCACAATTCCATCCAAATCTTGCGTCGCTGAGGGCATGAACACGCCGACAGATTTTTTCAGCGCGGTCAGCACCTCCGGGCGCCTAACGAGTTGTGGAATGTGCGGCGAACCGATCTCTTCTTCGCCTTCGGCCACCATCACCAGGTTCACCGGCATTTTCTTGCCTGCGCCGCGAATCGCATGCAGCGCAGCGAGGAACGCCGCCTCTGGTCCTTTCTGATTCACCGCACCGCGTCCAATCATCACTTTCCCCAGCGGTAGTTTGTCCACGATTCGCGCTTCAGTTGGCGGCGATGTCCATTCCGCTGGATCGAACTGTTTCACATCATACATGAAATAGAGCCCGACCGTTTTCGGCGCGCCCGCATCGAGCGTCGCGAACACGCCCGGTTTGCCGTCCGTGTTGATGACTGTCGCCTTCTGAAATCCCGCATCGCGCGCGAGCTTTGCCATGTACTCCGCGCCTTCCGGATACCCGCGATTCTCCGCCGCGATTGACACCTGGCCAATCCAATCCTGCAACCGTTTCACCGCCTCCTCATGGCGTTTGGCGATTTCGGCTTTGATTGTAGCGAGATCATTTTCACCTGAGAAGACGCGGTCTGCGCTGGCAATGAGAGAGACAATTGCGATCAGTGATAAAATTGGTGTGTTCATAAAGTAAATACTTCCTTAAAGAGCTAAGCTCTCCTGTTTGGCTATCGAGCCGGTGGTGGTCATAAGTCCAGCAAACTTTTTCACCAGCTCGTCGAGCTTCGCGATATAATAATCCACGTTCTCGTCGCGGTTTTGCGGATCGAATGCGGACGCCAACCTGGCGTTTTCGTAGGCAGGGACTTTCCTAGTGGAGCCAATGATGTAGTAGCTGATCTGGTCGCCGGGCCGATAGTTGCGGCCACTCGCTAGCGCGAGCTCATAAGCAGCAGCGCGATTGCGCGCGGACGCGGCGATCTTTTGCCGATATTTGTCGAGCGAGTCTTGAAGCGTATCGGTTTTCATCAACATGTCGATACTCCATTCCCGGTTGCGAATCTTCTGTTCAAATTCATTGCGTAATTCACCGATTGCTTCCGGTTTTCCTTCCATGAGCAGCTTGATCATTTCCTCGAGGAAAATGCGCTGGAACTTTTCGAGTCCGCGCGATTTGAGAGCGCCGCCTTTAATGATGACGTCGCCGTCGCGGGTAAGGAGGGCGTAATTTTTTGCTTTGTAGCTGAACATCGCGTCGAACTGCTCGTCGAATTCCACTTCAATCCCAGGCGGCAATTCTTTGGCCAAACCTTCGCGCAATTTGTTGATGTCGATGTCAGGCGGCGGGGTGAAGTAAATTCCATCGGTGTCCACCTCGATCACCCGCGCATCACGCGCGTTTAACCACTCAATCATCTTTTTCAAGAGATCGCGCCCAATCTGCGTGACCCGCGCCGCGGCATCGAAATCGGCGAAACTTCCCTGAGCGAACCCGAGATAACCATAGAAGCTGTTGAGCAGGATTTTGAACGTGTTTTGAAAGGCGTGGAAATGATGCGCGCGCGCCGTGTCACCGCTCTTCTCAGCTGCGCGCATGTCCGCTTTCGCTTCGAGTCTGAAGGTCCGTAGATCGGTAAGTAGATGGCGGAAGATTTGCAGCTGGTCGGTTTGTGGGAAGCAAGCAAACTGCAACATTACCGAGGGATAAAGCGAGGCGACGTCGCAATGCCACACGTTGCGGGCGACGCCGGTGAAGAAAATGTCGGTGTAACCGCCTTCGAAACCGCGCACCATCGGCAGCTCGGGAATGGAATGCCGTTGCCTGAAATATTCGCGCAGAAACAGCGCATTGATCCGCGTAGCATTGCCCCGGACGATCACGTCCTGGTAGTTGTATGGAAAAATCTGGGCCTGAATGAAGTAGCTTGCGCTTAACAGTTCCGATAACGCGCGCGTCTCTCGTACACCGCACAGTGCGCGCCGCCGAAATGCTTCCGAACTTTCCAGATAGGCGCGCTGCAATTCTTTCCCGGTTAGCGCGGAAATCTGTTCGCCGTCACAAAGTTCAAAATGCCGGGCGACATCGGTGCGCTCGAAACCGGCCAGGGAACGCATACCGACATCGTAAAATTGCGCGAGCAAAAAAGTATCGACGAAATGGCGGCCACCGACTGTGAACTTCGGATAATCGATTGTCTTCTCTGCGATCTGCAGCCGCGAAGGGCGGGAACGTAAAAAGCCGCCGCTTCGTCCCCAATCTAGTTTCGTTTTCGTTTTCTTGGCGCGCTGGACTAGGTAGGGCAGATCGAACCGAAAGAGATTGTGACCCTCGATCACGTCCGGATCGCGCTCTTTGACAAGACTCGTTAGGCGCTTGAGCGCGTCGTGCTCGGATTGTTCGACATTTTTTGGATCAATAATGAGGAGTTCCTCCCAGCCAGTGTTATCCGAGACCGTGATGCTCATGATGTGATCTTTGTCGCCGGGTTCATCGACCCCAGCTACGGAGAGCACTTCGATCTGCATCCGCTTCAGTTCTTCAAACCGCAGGTCTTTAAACAACGTGCGTCCGGTCGCGGTCAGATAGTGCTGCACGGGATCGGTGAACGCGAAGAAATCGCGTCCGGCGTTTCTCAATCCGTTGCGCAATGCGATCAGTTCTTTCCAGCTATCAACCGTGACCAGCCAGCCGTATTTAAGACTGCTTTCAAGCTTTTCGGATTCGATGCCAAGATCCAGAACATCCGAGTCGCACCAGACAAAAGGGTGAAACGGTTCAACTTCGACGACTGTCGATCCACCTTTTCCCCGGCGATAAACTTTAACGGTTCCCGTTTCGCCCAATTCAATCGCGACGATCCGCGGCGTTCGATCGGCGCCGAAGAGCATGGTGTTCTTCTCAAATTCCATCGTGGATCAAGAGAATCGGAAAAATGAATTAGGAAAGCAGGAAAAGAGGAAATTGAATCTCGAAAGCCAGGAAACATGAAGATTTCGTTTTGTTTCCTCGCTTACGGGTTTGGTGATTCATGTATTCCGAGTTTTCGGTTATAGGTGCAGGATGAAGAATTGTTCATTGGCGATCTTTTTAACGTCGATCTTGGCTCCGCTGCTGGCGTTCGGGCAGCCGACGCCGCAATCCATCGCTGATGCGGAACTGCCGTCGTTGCTCACGATTTACAAAGACATTCACAGTCATCCGGAACTTTCCACAAAAGAGCAGCGGAGTTCCGCGATTGTGGCGAAGGAATTACGCGCTGCCGGCTGTGAAGTTACCGAGAATTTCGGGCATTACGATAATCCAGATTGGAAATGTTACGGCGTTGTCGGCGTGATGAAGAACGGCGACGGGCCGACTGTGCTGGTGCGCACTGACATGGATGCGTTGCCCGTGCAGGAACAAACCGGTGCGTCGTACGCGAGCAAAGTCACGATGACGAATGTTGAGGGCAAGGAAATGCCAGTGATGCACGCGTGCGGTCACGATATTCACATGTCGGCGTTGATCGGCACAGCGCGCGCGCTTGGGAAGCTAAAGGACAAATGGCATGGCACGATCGTATTCATCGGCCAACCGGCAGAAGAAATGGTGGGAGGCGCGCGCGCGATGCTGCACGCCGGCCTCTACGATCGTTTTGGCAAACCTGCTTACGCGGTCGCTTTGCACGATAATGCAGAGATTGAGGCTGGCAAAATCGGCATCACCGCAGGCTACTACAACGCAACCGTCGACTCCGTCGATGTAACCGTGAAAGGCATGGGCGGTCATGGCGCTTATCCGCACAAGACGAAGGACCCGATCACGCTGTCGGCTGAAATTATCAATGCGTGGCAAACGATTGCCTCACGGGAAAACAATCCCCTCGATCCAATCGTCGTTACCGTCGGCTCGATTCACGGCGGCACGAAGCACAACATCATTCCCGATGAAGTCAAAATGCAGCTGACCGTGCGCACGTACAAGCCTGAGGTGCGTCAGCGCGTACTATCCGCAATCGAGCAAATCGCCAAAGGTTGCGCTACCGCAGCCGGTTTGCCGCCGGACAAAATGCCCGAAGTGAATGTTTTGCACGCCGAACATGTCAACGCGGTCTACAACAACCCGGAACTAACGAAACGCGTGAAGGCGACGTTGAAGAGTGCCATTGGCGACGAGAATGTCGTCGATAAAGATCCAACGATGGCCGGAGATGACTTTTCGGAATTCAGCCTGCCAGATCATTCGATTCCTGCCTGCATGTTCAATGTCGGCGCAGTCGATCCGGCCAAAGCCGCCGAAGCGAAAAAGACAGGTGCGTCTTTGCCCTCGCTGCACTCGAGCAAGTTTTTGCCCCTTCCGGAGCCGACGATTCGCGTCGGCATCATCGGAATGACGAGCGCCGTGCTGGATTTAATGAAGAAGTAAGCCGAACTGTTAACGTGTTTCCGGCGGACAAAATTCGTAGCCGACAGCTACACCGACACCAGATTTATTTTACCTTAATGTTCTTCCGCAGGTAAGTGGGAACATCGAGATCCTCGCCTTCCACGATGGTTGGCTCACTCTTTTCAAAGCGACCACGCGTGACCGGCTCGAATTGCAAGACTTCCTGTTTCGCCTGCACATTTTTTTCCGACGGTTTCTCTTCTTTCATCCGCGCCGGCTTCGGCTGTGGCGTAATCAAGCGCGGTTCAGGTTTGTTAAGTACAGGTGCTGTCAACGGCGGAGCCGTGTCCACTGGCGCCGATTCGTCAATCGGAATCGCCTCCGCAGGCTGGGAACCCTCCACTGGAGTTGGTTCCGACTCGATGTCGGTCTTCAGCGAACCACCCTCGGATTGCCCCCAAACGGGCGGCATCGCGGGCATGCTACTCTGATCCCGATAAACCTGCTCCGGAATAGAATCCTCATCTGCCGCGAGCGAACTGATGATTGTGACGCTCAAGCGGTCTCCCATTCGCCCGTCTACGGCCGTGCCGAACAGAATCTGCGTTTGCTCGTTTACGTGACGGCCAAGCTCCTGCATCAGGATTTCTACTTCGGATAAGGTCATGCCGGGTCCGCCCGCTACTTGAACTAGAACACGGGCCGCGTCCGCCAGCATGCGGCCTCGATCCATCAACGGATTTTTGAGGGCCTGCGCGAGGGCGTCATGGGCACGATTGTCCGAATCGGATTCACCGAAACCAAACAAGCAACGGCCATTGCGGCTGCGCAAGGCGGCAAGCAAATCATCGAATCCGATGCGGATGAGCCCCGGTCGCTGAATTAGATTTACAATGGAACGAACGCTTTGACTGATCATGCTATCCGCCGTCGCAAAAGCCTGATGGATTCCTGCTTTCGGCGCAACCATGTCGCCCATCTGATCGTTCTCGAAGCAGATGACGGCGTTGGCAATCTCGTTAAACCGGGCGAGTGCATCTCGCGCTTGTGCGCCGCGGCGTTTACCCTCGAAAGCAAATGGAAGAGTGGCAAAGGCAACGACAAGGGAACCGGCTTCACGGGCAAGTTGGGCGATATACGGCGCGGCGCCCGAGCCGGTGCCGCCACCGAGCCCAGTGCAAATAAAAATCATTCGGGCGTCCACAAGCGCCTCGCGGATTTCGTCAGCCGACTCCACCGCTGCCTGATAGCCCAGCTCCGGGTCGCCGCCGGCGCCCAAACCACGGGTTACAGAGCGACCGAGTTGCACTTTATGTGGCGCTACGGAACTCGCGAGTGACTGCACATCGGTATTAATCGCGACGACGTCGGCTCTCTCCAAACCATCGAGTACGATCCGATCGAGCGCGTTCAAACCAGCGCCACCAATGCTTACAATTTTGATCGGAATAAATCCCTCCTGCCGTTCGGGCAAACTGTAGTTTTTGCTGAGCTGAATCATTTGGTCGCTTCGTTGTTATTTATTGTCGGTTTCTATCTCATTCCGCTAAAGAGTTTGCCGAAGATTCGTCCAAACCTCCGCCGCGGCCGATCTGTTTGCACCGCTTGCGCATATTTGATCAAACCGATCGCGGTCGAAAATTGCGGGTTTTCCACCGCGGACGTCAGTCCCGATGCCGTTTGCGCGTGCGCTACGTGTGCGGGCATTTCGAAAATTTCTTGCGCGAGATGATCGATACCGTTGAGAAGGCTGCATCCACCCGTAATGAAAATGCCGGCACCGAGGTAATTAATGAATGGTTCTTCTTCGAGTCTGCGTTTGAGAAGTTCAAGATTCTCCTGCAATCGCAAGTGAATGATCGTGTTTAACGTTTCGCGCTCAATCTCTTTCCCGGCAAAACCGGAATCGTCCTTTAACAAAATTGTTTCGCCGGGAAGACAATTTCCTAGAACGCAGCTGCCCTCCTCGATTTTTAACTTTTCAGCGCGAGCCATTGGAATGCGCAGCCCCATCGAAATGTCATTTGTGATATGGTCCCCGCCCACTGCGAGGCACCCGCTTTGCTTGACCACGCCATCGGCGTATAAAATGTAGTCGCTCGTGCCGCCGCCAATATCGATCACCAGAGCGCCGAGATCTTTTTGGTGCGGCGTCAGGACCACCTGCGCAGAAGCAAGCGCGCCGAAAACCACGTCCTCGACGTCGAGCGGCAATTCTTTCACGCACCGGATAGTGTTCTGAATGCGAGTACGCACGCCGTGGATGATATGAAAATCGGCCTCCAATTTTTGCCCAAGCATTCCGATCGGATTAAGGACGCCGTCTTGCCCTTCGACATGGTAATGCTGGATGATCGAATGGAGAAAGGCATTTTGGGCAGGGATACTCACCTCGCGCGCGCTGATTTTTACATCCTCGATATCCTGTTCATCAATCTCATCGCGGTCTTCGGGGAGCATCACACAGCCGCGGTTATTAAAGCTTTGAAGGTGCGACCCAGCGACTGCGACGTAGACGCTTCGAATCATTACGTCGCTTTTTTGCTCGGCATCGACTACCGCTTCGTGGACACACTTCATCGCCGTTTCAAAATCAACGATCTCGCCTTTACGCACGCCACGCGACGGCGTCTGGCCGACACCGAGGATTTTGATCGCGCCATCGGGACGGCCTTCACCAACGACCACGCAAATTTTCGAGGTTCCAATCTCAAGGCCAATCATCAAATTGCTGCTTGCCATCGTTTAGCCTTTTCTTTGTCGCGAGACTGGACCTGCTTTGGGGATCGGAG
>Ga0209472_1001619_pt1 | contig 12939 bp, 8 predicted proteins | sample GraSoiAngelo_130_FD_185887 | JGI IMG/M metagenome (GOLD analysis project Ga0209472, IMG submission 185887) | Grasslands soil microbial communities from the Angelo Coastal Reserve, California, USA - 14_0929_02_20cm (SPAdes) (version 2) | ecosystem: Environmental > Terrestrial > Soil > Grasslands ...
TTTCGACAGCCGTGATCGCGTCCGCCGCCGATCGGCCCGTGGTGATCACGTCCTCGACCACCACGACGGCGGCTCCGGACTTGAAGCACCCTTCGATGCGCTGTGCGGTCCCGTGCGCCTTGGGTTGCTTGCGCACGGTAAAGGCGTCGAGCGGTCGACCTTGGGCGTACGCCGCGGTGGCGATGGCATAGGCCACGGGATCGGCGCCGAGCGTGAGACCGCCGACCAGGTCGGGGGCCCAGCCACGGGCGGCCAGGCGCTCGAGCCCCAGGGCGCCGATGAGGGCGAGGCCTTCTCCCGACATCGTGGTGCGGCGCGCATCGATGTAAAAGCTGGAGCGGCGCCCGGAGGCGAGCGTGAAGTCGCCGTGCGCCACCGACCGCTCCCGCAGGAGGTCGCGGAGGCGTCGCTGGAGGTCGCCGGTCGGTCTCATGAGATGTTAGTAGTAGCCTCTGCTACTACTATTCTTCTCGGCGTCGGACCACGCGCTTGAGCGCGTCGAGCAGGCCGACCCTGGGCGCGGGACCGGCCGACCCGGCCGTGAGCCCCGCGCTCACCGCGTCGGCGAACGCCGCCACGGTGGGCTGCCGGCGGGCGGGATCGCGCTCCAGGCCCCGCATCACCGCCGCCTCGAGGGCCGGGGCGAAACGCAGTCCCGGCGCCGCCTGATTCAACGGGATCGGGGGCCGGGTGAGCAGTTGCTGGAACAGCTCCCGCGGCGTGCGCCCCGTGTGGGGGTGCTGGCCGGTCAGGAGCCAGTAAGTGATCGTGGCCAGGCTGTAGATGTCGGCGCGCCCGTCCACCAGCTCGCCCGACAGGGCTTCCGGCGCGACGTACTTGAGTGTCCCGACGAAGAACCCCGTGCGGGTGAGCCGCTCCTCGGGTGGCAGCTCGGCGTCCCGGGCGATGCCGAAGTCGAGCAGCTTCACGGCCTGCCGCGTGGCATCGTACACGATGTTCTCCGGCTTCAAGTCCCGATGAATGATCCCCGCCTGGTGTGCCGCCATCAGCGCCGCGGCCAGCTGCCGCACCACGTCGGCGACCAGAGGCGGAGCGAGCGGACCGGCGCGGTGTACGTACTCCGCCAGAGACTTGCCGTCGGCCCACTCGAGGGCGAGGTAGTAGAGGCCGTCGGCTTCGCCGTAGTCGTAGGTGCGGACCACGCCCGGGTGCTGCACCCGCGAGCCGTACCCCGCCTCCCGCAGGAAGCGCTTGACCACGGTGGGGTCGCTCGCGAGCCGCGACCGCAATACCTTGAACGCACAGGCACCGCGCTCGGGGTGCTCTGCGCGGTACACCTCGGCCGTGCCTCCCTCGCCGACGCGCTCGAGGAGGCGGTAGCCGGCGATGGTCCGACCGGCCAGGTTCTCGCTGGGCATGGGAACGCGCGAAACTAACGCCCGGATTTGAGGTTGAGCAAGTGAGACAAGCGGTGGTGGCATTCCTCCTGTGCGGCGCAGCCGCTTGCAGTTCCGCCCCGCGGCCGGGGACGGGCCCTCGCCCCGATCCCGGTGAGGGTGCTCCCACGCTGTTCGACGCCGGCAGTGTGTACGGATCCCTGGGCCTCTTGGTCGGCGGCCCCGCGCTCCCGTTCATCGCCAACCTGCGCTACTTCGCCGATGCCGCACCGGATTCGACACTGGCCATGTTCGCCCTGTCGCTCGCCAACCACGCGCTCACCTTCCAGCGCGACGGCAGTGGCTTCGCAGCCCAGTACCACGTGGACGTCGCGTTCCGGGGCGACAGCGGCGTCACCCGTCAGTTCGCGACCGACGAGACCGTGCGCGTGCGCACGCTGCAGGAGACGGTCCGGGCCGATGAGAGCGTGATCTACCAGCAGTTCATCGCCGTGCGCCCGGGCATCTATCACATCGACGTCACGGTGCGCGATCGCAACGCGCCGGCGGTGGCGCACGGCCAGCGCGCCGACACCGTGCCTCGGTTGGCAGGGCAGGGGATGAGCGAGCCGCTGGCCGTGTATCAGGGTCCCGGGCGGACCCGGCTCGCCGACGTGCCCAAGTTGCTGGCGAATCCGCGCGGCGCGGTCTCCTACGGTGCCGACTCGCTCCGCTTTTACGTCGAGACGTACGGGATGCCGCGCGGGGCGCGCCTCGCCGCGCATGCCCTGGATCAGGCCGGGCACGAGGTCTGGCACGACACGGTGGCGCTCAGCGGCACGGACTCGTTCGCCAGCGCGCTCGTGGTGCTGCGCCCCGGCGATCTGCCCGTCGGCCAGGGCCGGTTCGAGGTGAGTACGGTCGGGGCCGCCGCGGCCGGTGGTGGAGCGGCGCGCTCCACGCCTTTTCTCGTCAGCTTCTCGGACCAATGGGCCATCACGAACTACGACCAGATGATCAGCCTGCTGCGCTACTTCGAGCGGCAGGAATGGGTGGACAAACTGCGTCGGGCGCCGCCCGAGGAGCGCCCCGCGGTGTGGCGCGAGTTCTATCGGGCGACCGACCCGGACGGGGCGACGCCGGAGAATGAGGCGTTGGAGGCGTATTTCCGCCGGGTCCAGTTCGCCAACCAGCGGTTTCGCGAGTCGGGCGACCCGGGCTGGCTTACCGACCGTGGCGAGGTGTACGTCACGCTGGGTGAGCCGGACGACGTGTTCGACTTCAGCTCGGACGTCTCGCGCGCCGGCTCGCGCGGCATCCGCTGGACCTACAACGCGCTGCGGCTGACACTCTTCTTCCAGGATCAGAACGGCTTTGGCCGCTTCCGCCTGACACCCCTGTCACGGGCCGAATTCCAGCGCGCCGCGGTGCAGGTACGTCACCACCAGTGAGGCGGGCGGGGGTCCTCGCCCGGTGCGGCGCCGCCGCGGCCCTGCTCGTGGTGTCCCGCGCCGCGGTTTCGCAGACCAGTCCCGACCTTGCGGCTCAACACGCGGAGTCGCTGCGGCTCTCCGGCCGTCCGTGGCACGCCGCGGAGGCGCTGCTCGCCGCCGCGGCGCGTGAGCCGCGCCTCAACGCCACCTTCATCGTCGAAGGGGCCAAGGCCGAGCTGCACGCCCGCCGGTACGACCGCGCGCGCAGCCTGCTGGTGGGGCAGCCGTGGCTCGAGGACTACGCCGACGGCGAGGCCCTCGCCGTGCTCGCGGAGGCGGAAGCGCGGCTCGGGCTGGCCACCGCGGCCGGGCACTACGCGGCGGCGCGCGCGCGCGCCGCCGGTGTGCAGGCCGCCCTGCTCGCCGTCCGCGAGGGACTCGCCTGGGAGGCGGTGGGGGAGCGTGACTCGGCGGCGGCGGCGTACGCCGCCGCACGCGCGGCGGGCCTGTCGTCGATCGATCCGTGGCTGCGGGTTCGGCAGGCACGGGTGACCCGGGACACGGCGGCCGCCTTCCGGCTGCTCGTGGACCTGCCGCCCCCCGTGGCCCGGGAGTCCGGTGCCGCGCGGGCCCAGGCCCTGCTCGCGGCGGGGGATTCCGCCGCCGCCCTTGAGGCCCTGGCCAAGGCCGGTCGCTCGCTCGACGTCGCGCGCCTGGCCGTGGCCCTGGGCGACTCGAGTCGCGCGCGCGACGCCCTGTACGCGCTCATGGCGCGGGCGCCCGAGACGGACGATGCCGCAGCGGCGGTGGGCATCGCCCTCGCCGGGCTGGCGCCGCGCACGGCTCCCGAGTATGTCGCGCTGGCGCGCGCGATGAAACCGCACGGCGCGGCCTCCGACGCCCGGCTCGAGGTCGAGCGCGCGATCCGCCTGGGTGATTCGAGCGCCCCCACCCTGGTGCTCGCGGGCGAGCTGCTCGCGGGCGCGGGTCGCTACCGCGACGCGGAGCGGGCCTACCGCGCCGCCGCCCGCGACTCCGCGCTCGGAGCGCTCGCGATCTATCGCCGCGCACGCATCCTCGCGCGGCTCGGGGACGCCGGCGCGCCCGAGGCGTTGTCCGGCTTTGCGCAGTCGTTTCCCACCGATACGGCGGCGCCCACGGCCCTCTACGTGCTGGGCGACATGCTGGCCGACCGGGGTGAGTGGGCCGGGGCCGCACGCTGGTTTGACGAGCTGATCGCGCGCTATCCCGCGGACCTGCGCGCCTCGCTGGCTCGGTTCCGCCTCGCCGCGCAGGCCGTGCGTGACGGCCTCCCGGACAGCGCCAGCGCCTTGTACCGAGCCGAGGTGGCGGCGGGGGCACCGCAGCGCATGAGTGCGCGCTTCTGGCTCGGGAAGCTCGCGCTCGAGTCGGGGGACAGCGCGGGGGCACGCGCGTCCTGGCTCGCGCTCGCGCGCGAGGATTCGATCGGATATTACGGACTGCGCGCGCGGCGCGAGGTGAGCTTGCCGCCGCTCCGGTTCGCGGCGGCGCCGCCGCCCGCGCCGTCGGCCACGATCGCCACGACGCTCGGCCGCGTCGACACGCTGCTGCTCGCCGGCCTCGACACCGCAGCCCAGGTCGAGGTGCGCACCATTCTCGCGCGGGCGCCGCAGCAGGACTTGGACGCGCTGCTCGCGTGGAGTGACGGGCTCGCGCGCCGCGGCTTCGGGCCGGCGGCGGTGCGGCTCGGCTGGCAGGCCGCGCTCAAGGCGCCCAACGACCCGCGGGTCCTGCGCGCCATCTTCCCCTGGCCGAACCGCCGCGCCGTCGAGGGGGAGGCGGCGGAGTTCGGCGTCGACCCGCTGCTGCTCGTCGCCATCGTACGCCAGGAGAGCGTGTTCGATGCCGAGGCCCTTTCTCCCGCCGGCGCCCGGGGGCTGGCGCAGCTGCTCCCCGGCACTGCGGCGCTGACGGCGCGCGGGCTCGACGTGACGTTTTATCCGGAGTGGATCACCGTCCCGGACTTGAATCTCCACCTCGGCGCGGCGCACCTGCAGGAGCTGCTGCAGCGCTTCCCCGGTCGCGTCGACGCGGCGGTGGCGGCCTACAACGCCGGCACCGCGCCCGTGATCCGCTGGCTCGCGCGCCCCGGCGCCGACGACCCCGACCAGTTCATCGAAGCGATTCCCTATCAGGAGACGCGGGGCTACGTGCGCTCGGTGCTGCGCAACCGGGAGCTGTATCGCGCTCTGTACGTCGTCCCAACCAATTGACCGCCAGAGACTTAGCAACAGTGCCCGCGCGGCCGTCGGGTTGCTTGACAACCGTTTCCGTGGCGCGTCATTTCATAGCGCGCCCGACATCGGTGCCGGGCCGGGTGCCACAGCGCCCCACGCGAAAGGATGACTCTGCAGGAGGCAGAACGAATGGCTAAGGGAAAGGTGAAATGGTTCAATGATGCCAAGGGGTACGGCTTCATTGAACAGGAGGGCGGCGAGGACGTGTTCGTGCACTTCTCGGCCATCCAGATGGACGGCTTCAAGACGCTCGCTGAAGGGCAGGTGGTGGAGTTCGAGGTGAAGGCTGGCGACAAAGGGTTGCACGCGGCGAACGTGGTTCGCGCCTAGTCGGCCCCCACGCCATTCGGCGTCACCCCCCCGCCCGCGCGCTCGTCGGGCGGGGTTTTTGATTCTCCAGAGCCTCCCGGCCGCGTTATTCTTCGCCCCATGCCGACGCTCTACCTCGTCGACGGGTACGCGCTCATCTACCGCGCCTTCTTCGCGATGATCGCGCGCCCCCTCACCACGCGCCGCGGCGAGAACACCTCGGCCGCGTGGGGCGTGACCAACTTTCTGCTGCGCCTGTTGGAACGGCGGCGTCCCGACTATCTCGCGTGGGTGCACGACGTCGGGGAGTCGTTCCGACACCGGACCTATCCGGAGTACAAGGCGACGCGGGAGAAGCTCGGCGCCGAGCTGCAGCAGGACTTCGACCGCTCGGTCGAGCGCATCGCGCAGATCCTCGATGCCTTTCGCGTGAGCGTGGTGGGGGTCGAAGGCTTCGAAGCGGACGACGTGATCGGCACGCTCGCGACCGCCGCGAGCGTCCGCGGCCTCGAGGTCGTGATCGTGTCCGGCGACAAGGACTTCTACCAGCTGATCGCGCCGGGCATCGCGCTCCTCAATCCCGGCCGGGGTGGTCCGGCGGCCGTCGAGGAGCACTGGGTGGACCAGACGAACGCCGGGGAGCGGCTGGGCGTGCCCCCCGAGCGCGTGGTCGATTACCTCGCCCTCGTGGGAGACACGTCGGATAACGTCCCGGGGGTGAAGGGTGTCGGCGAAAAGACCGCCCTGGAGCTCCTCAAGACGTTCGGCGATCTCGACGCGATCCTCGCCGGCGCCGGGCGCATCTCCGGCAAACGGGCGCGCGAGGCGGTGCAGCAGCACGCGGAGCTCGCCCGCCTGTCGCGCGAGCTGGTGACGATCCGGCGCGACGTGCCGCTGCCGCTCGATCTGGAGGCGCTGCGTGTCCGTCCGCCCGATGTCGCACGGCTCGCGGAGCTCTTCACGGAGCTCGAGTTTCGGACCTTGATCCCGAAGCTGGAGGGACTCCAAGAGGTTGGCGCGAGGGCGCCGGACACGTCCGCTCCAGCAGCCCAGCGGGCACCCGCCGTCGCGGACGTGTCCGGCGTCCCCGCGACCCTCACGGCGGCATCCGCGGAGCCGGCGATCGTGGACGATCCGGCGCAGCTCGCGGCGGTGGTGGCGGAATGCGGCCGCGCGTCGCTCGTCGCGCTCCACACGGAAGCGACGTCGCTCGATCCGCTGCGCGCCGATCTCGTGGGAATGGCGCTCGCGCTAGCGCCGGGACGCTCGTGGTACCTCCCGTTCGCACATGTCGCACCCGATGGCGAGCTGGCCGGTGGAGTGGTGCCGCGTAATCTGCCGCCACTCACGAGCGCGGAGCTCGCACCCCTCCGCGAGCTGCTGGGCGACCCACGCGTGCCGAAGGCGGGGCACAACGTCAAGCGCGACTGGCTGGTGCTGCGCCGGGCGGGTGTGGAACTGGCGGGAGTCGCCTATGACTCCATGCTCGCGAGCTTCGTCCTCGATCCCGGGCGGCGCTCCCACGCGATCGACGACCTGGCGCGGGACCGCCTGTCGCTCGTCATTCGGACCTACCCGGAGCTCGTGGGGCGGGGCAAGGCGCTGCGGTCGTTCGCGGCGGTGCCGCTGGCGGACGCCGCCCGCTACTGCGCCGCCGACACCGAGATCGTGCTGCGGCTCGTCGCCGCGTTCCAACCGGAGCTCGAGGATCACCAGCTCGTCCGCTTGCTCGATACGATCGAGCTGCCGCTCCTCCCTGTGCTGGTGGATATGGAGTGGCGCGGGGTGCGGATCGACGTCGATCGGCTGAGCGAGATTTCCCGGACGTTTGCCGCCGAGCTCGCCGCCCTCGAGCGGACCATCCATCAGGCGGCGGGCACCGACTTCAACATCAACTCCACGCCTCAGCTGCGGCACGTGTTGTTCGAAAAGCACCAACTCCCGGTCCTCAAGAAGACGAAGACGGGTCCGTCGACCGACTACGAGGTGCTGGAGCAGCTCGCCGCCATGGGACACGAAGTGCCCCGCTTGCTCATCGAGTACCGCGAGCTGTCGAAGCTCAAGTCGACGTACGTGGACGCTCTCCCGGGGTTCATCAACCCGGCCACCGGGCGCATCCACACGAGCTTCAACCAGGCTGGAGCGGCGACGGGTCGGTTATCGTCCTCCGATCCAAACCTCCAGAACATTCCGGTGCGCACACCGCGCGGGGAAGCCATTCGCCGGGCATTCGTCGCCGCGCCCGGAGCGGTGCTGCTGACGGCCGATTACTCGCAGGTCGAGCTGCGCCTGCTCGCGCATCTCTCCGGCGATCCCGCATTCGTCCAGGCCTTCACGCAAGGCGGGGACATCCACCGCCAGACCGCGGCCGTCATTTTCAACGTCGCCCAAGACAAGGTGACGTCCGAGATGCGAGCCCGGGCCAAGACGATCAACTTTGCGACCATTTACGGGCAAGGCGCGTTCGCGCTCTCGCGCCAACTCGGCATCACCCAGGATGAAGCGAAGCAGTTCATCGAGCAGTACTTCACCCGCTTCTCCGGCGTCCGCGCGTGGCTCGATCGCACCGTCGCTGAGGCTCGTGCGAAGGGCTATGTCGAGACACTGTTCGGAAGGCGCCGCTACGTGCCGGAGCTCAAGGATCGCAACTACAACATCCGCGCGTTCGGCGAGCGCACGGCGACCAATTCGCCGCTGCAGGGGTCGGCGGCGGACCTGATCAAGATCGCGATGGTGCGCATCGCGGCGGCCCTCAAGCAGGGTGGTCTTGCGTCCCGCATGATTCTGCAAGTGCATGATGAGCTTGTACTTGAAGTGCCGGCCGGGGAGGCGTCAATCGCCACGGAGCTGGTAAAACGCCATATGGAGCGGGCTGCCGAGCTGCGCGTGCCCCTCGTCGTAACTATCGGCGTCGGAACGAATTGGGTCGATGCCAAGGGATAAGCATGGCTCTTGCAGGAACGGCCGTCCGGGCACTATTCTGGGGCACCGGGTGGTGGTCAACCGCTCGGCGCCCCTTCGCGCCCGGAGGGTACGCAGGTGATGTCTCGACGCGGCTTTACCCTGATCGAACTGCTCATCGTGGTGGTGATCATCGGGCTGTTGGCGGCCATTGCCATCCCGAAGTTCTCCAACACGAAGGAGAAGGCGTACGTCGCCGCCATGAAATCCGACCTGCGCAACCTGGCCACGGCGGAAGAGGCGTTTTTCTACGACAGCGCGAAGTACACCACGAGCTTTGCCATGATGGGCAACTTCCTCGCATCGGCGGGTGTCGTGCTGGTGATAAACGAGGCCACGCCGGCGGGGTGGTCCGCCACCACGACCAGCCTGTACGCGCCGGGACGGCAATGCGCTCTGTTTTCAGGAGGCGCGACGCCGGTGGCGCCGGCGACGTCGGAGGGCCGCATTACCTGCCAGTAGCGCCGCCATATCGGGAGTTTACACGCCGCCGCGAGGGGATGTGCTTCGCCCTCGACGGCGGCGTGTGGCTTCACCGCCACACCATGCGGGGCGAGCGCATGGTCCATCTCGTGAGTGCCGACAAGGAGCGGTTGCTCGGGCTCGGTCGCGAGCTGGGGCTGCGGCCGGAGTGGCTGCAGTACAAGCCGCTCAAGGACCCGAGGACGGGGATCAGGGTGCCCGCGTGGCATTGGGACGTGTGGGGGGAACGACTCAGACGGCTAGAGGGCGAGACGTCCAGCGGCGTCTAGCCGTCTCCCTCCCGTTCGAGCTTCGGCGCCCGCACCCCCGGCCACCAATTCCATCTTCCGGCGATGTGCATGATCGCCGGGACCAGCACCATGCGGATCAGGGTGGCGTCGAGCAGCACGGCGGCCGCCAGGCCGAAGCCGATCAGCTGCACGGCGAGCACCCGCGTGAACGCGAACGTCCCGAACACGAGGATCATGATCAGGGCCGCGCTCGTGATGGTGGACGCGGTGGCGGACAGCCCTTCCATGGTGGCGTGGTCGTTGCGGCCGGTCTTGTCGAACACCTCTTTCACGCGCGTGAGCAGGAACACCTCGTAGTCCATCGATAGGCCGAACACGATGGCGAACACGAGCACCGGGACGACGGCCCAGATCGCCTCGGTGGGCCCCTCCAGTCCGAAGAACCGTCCGCCGTAGCCGTGCTGAAACACCAGCACCGTGAGCCCGAAGGCGCCACCCACCGAGAGCAGGTTCAAGAGGACGGCTTTTACTGGAACGAGCAGGGAGCGGAAGGCCCAGAACAGCATGAAGGCGGTGATGCCGAGGACCAGGCCCACGGTCTTCGGGAACTGGCGCATCAGCTGATGCTGCGTGTCGACGTTGGACGCGGCGAAGCCCGCGACCAGGATCTCCGCCCCGGCGAGGCCCCGGATGCTGTGCCCCACGATGCCCCGGACGCGCCGCACGACGTCCATCAGCCCCGTGAGTGAGACCGTGTCTGCCGGGATCACGTCCAGCAGCGTGACGCGATTGTCGGGGCTCAGGTACGCGTCGAAGAACTTCGGGTTCTTGGCGCGCACCTGGTCGGGTTCGCTGTAGTAGATGGCGAGCTGCAGTGTCGACATCGCGGCCTTCACGCTCGCCACTCCGCGGACTTCGCGCACGCGTGGATCCTTGCGGATCGAGTCGGTGAGGGTCTTGAGCCCTGGCAGACGGCGCGCGGAGATGGCGGATTCTCCTTCGGGGAGCTGCACCACGACGCGCACCGGCTGAATCACGCCGCTCGCGCCCATCTCGCGCAGGGCCTCGAGCCCTCGGGCGGACTCCGACTCGGGAGGGAACCAGTTGGTGGCGGGGAGGCCCAGACGGATCTGCGTGAGCGGAAAGGTGAGCAGCGCAATCGCCGTGCCGCCCACGGCGACCGCACGCCACGGGCGGTGCCCGAGCCAGCGCGCCCAGCGCTCCCACCCCGTGGGCGCATGAAACCGCGCGAGCGGGCGCGCCAGCCACCGCGGGCGGTCGATGCCGCGTCCCAGCATCGCGAGCGCCGCCGGGAGAAATGTGGTGGCGAGCAGGACCGCCATGGCGACGACGAGCAGGCCCCCGATGCCCACCGACCGAGTGTCGGAGAGCGGCGTGGCCACGAGCGCCGCGAACCCGACGACTACGGTTAGACCGGACGTCACCACTGCCGAGCCGGCGGTTTCGACCGTGCGAATCGCGGCATCCACGGGCGACAGCCCGCGGTTCAGCTCCTCGCGAAACCGCGTGACGATGAGCAGCGAGTAATCGATCCCGACGCCCAGCCCGACCATGGTCGTGATGTTCAACACGAACACCGACATGGCGGTGTAGCGAGCGGCGATGGTGACGAGTCCGAGCGCGATCGTGATCGCCAGGACGCCTACAACCACCGGCAGTGCGGCCGCCACGAGCGCCCCGAACGCGACGATCAACACCAGCAGCGTGAGCGGCAGCGCGCGCTGCTCGCCCCGCTCCGTGTCTTCGGCGCTCACGGTGCGGACGTCGTGATCCAGGGCGGGGAACCCCGTGACCATCACGTCGAAGTCCTCGGCACCCGGCACCCGCGCCAGCGCGTCGCCGATCGTGGCGCGCAGGTCGGGGACGTAGCTGCTGCTCAGGTCGCGGCTCGACTGGGGGGTGAGCGCCGCGATCAGGAACGTGGTGCGTCGGTCCTGGCTCACGAAGCTCGACTCGCCGATGGAGCGGACGGAGATCACCTGGCCCACGTAGCTGCGGCGCTCGACCGCGGCCGTGAGGGTGTCGAGCACGGCCGCGAACCGCGGGTTGGTCCAGCGTACGGGACCGTGCACCACGATCCCGACGTAGTCGGCGAACGGTGTCCGAAACGCCTGCTTCAGGAGGTCGGTGGCGCGGGTCGCCTCGGTCGCCTCGCTCGTGCCTCCGCGGAGGGCGAGGACCTGCTGGACACGGCACGCCCGCGGCGCGAACAGCACAAACAGAGCCGCCCACGCCGCGAGCACCCACCCGCGCCGGCGGATGATGGGCGCCGCGGGTAACGCGATCACTTACCGGCCAAGCATAAGCAGGCCACAATCATAGAGACGCCGTCAGGGCAAAGCTAGCGGCGCGACACCGGCCGCTCGCATATTGCGCGCATGGTCGTCGAGCGTCGCTTGTCCATCCTCATCTCCGCAGCGGTCGCGTTCGTCTTACTGACCGCGCTCTGGAATTCGTTCGTGCGGCCGGCGCATCCCGTGCGTGCCGGCCCAGCGGCCCACGCGCCCCTGGTCCTCGCTCCCGCGGAAAGCTCCGCCGCCGCGCGCGACAGCGCGGCCCGCGCGGCGTCGCCCGCCCCCGCTACCGCCTCCGCCTCCGCCACCGCCGCGCCTCCGCCCCCGCCCCCGCCCCCGCCCCCGCCGCCCACCGCGGGCCCGGGGGGCGACGCCGGGGGGCCGAGCTACATGGTGCTGCTCGCACGCTCCGAGATTCGGATTCGTCGTCGCATCCGGGCCAGCGCCGGCCTCACGTACTTGAACGACATCGTGGCCGCCAGCTCGGACTCGGGGTTGCATCGGTGGGACAACCGTAGGGCGCGCCCGGTGCGGGTGTATCTGACCGCGGGCACGGTCGCGAACTTCCAGCCCGCGTTCCTCGATGCGGTGCGCAGCGCCTTCGAGGGCTGGGAGCAGGCGGGCGTGCCTGTGCGCTTCGCGCTCGATGCCGATTCGGCGTCCGCCGAGGTGCGGTTCCAGTGGCGCATCCAGTTCGAAGGCGAGCGCACCGGCCAGACCGACGTCGAGTGGGACGACGACGGACGGCTGACGAGCGGCGTCGTCACGCTCGCGACCTTCGATCCCAAAGGGCAGCCACTCACCCCGGACGACCTGCGGGTGATGGCGATGCACGAGATCGGACACCTGATCGGTCTCGATCATTCCCACGACCCCGGCGACCTCATGTACGCCGCGCCCAAAGTGCGGGAGCTGTCGCCGCGGGACATCGCCACGGCCCAGCTCCTATACCAGCTCGCGCCCGGGACGCTGCGCGCCGGCGGCTGACCCCGCGCGTATGGGGCTATATTGATGAAAGGAGGGCGTGGGGCAGGTCCTATGACGCAGCGCATCGTCTCTTTGCTCACGCACGCCGTGCCCGACGGAGGGGTCGCCAGCCTCTCCCAAGCCCTTGATGCCCGGGTGCGCGAGGGCGAGCTGGTCGAGCGGCTGCCGGACGGGGGGGGCGCGGTGCGCTGCTTCGCCTGCGGGCACCGCTGTCTCGTCAAACCGGGCCGGCGCGGCATCTGCAAGGTGCGCTTCAACAAGGACGGAACCCTGTACGCGCCCGCCGGATATGTGGCGGCGCTGCAGTGCGATCCCACCGAGAAGAAGCCGTTCTTCCATGCCCTCCCCGGCTCGGATACGCTCACGTTCGGGATGCTGGGGTGCGACTTCCACTGCGGCTACTGCCAGAACTGGCTCACCAGCCAGGCGCTGCGCGACGCCGCCGCGGGCGTGCTCCCGACGGACGTGACGCCCGACGGCTTGGTGCGGCTGGCGCTCCGCCAAGGCGCCAGGCTGGTCGGCTCGTCGTACAACGAGCCGCTCATCACAGCCGAATGGGCCGTGGATGTATTCAAGGTGGCGAAGGCCGCTGGCCTCAAGACGGC
>Ga0209472_1001621_pt1 | contig 12930 bp, 5 predicted proteins | sample GraSoiAngelo_130_FD_185887 | JGI IMG/M metagenome (GOLD analysis project Ga0209472, IMG submission 185887) | Grasslands soil microbial communities from the Angelo Coastal Reserve, California, USA - 14_0929_02_20cm (SPAdes) (version 2) | ecosystem: Environmental > Terrestrial > Soil > Grasslands ...
AAGCGCGAGCTCATCACCGGGGACAGTGTGACCGCCACTACGCCCGACACCACCACGGCGGCGGCGAGCGTGATCGCGAACTCCAGGAACAGCGAGCCGGTCAGCCCGCCCTGGAACCCGATGGGCGTGTACACTGCCGCGAGCGTGATCGTCATCGCGATGATGGGGCCGACCAGCTCGCGCGCGCCGACCAGCGCCGCCTGGATCCGGGTCTTTCCCTCGCGCACGTGCCGCTCGACGTTTTCCACCACGACGATGGCATCGTCCACCACCAATCCCACCGACAGCACGATCGCGAGGATGGTGAGGAGGTTCAGGCTGAAGCCGAAGGCGTACATGACGATCGCAGCGCCCACCAGCGACACCGGCATCGCCACCAGCGGCACCAATGCGGTCCGGATCGACCCCATGAACAGGAATACCACGAGGCCGACGATCAGGATGGTCTCGACCAGGGTTTTCGAGATCTCCTGCAGCGCGTCGGTCATGAAGACCGTCGCGTCGTAGGCCATCTGCATGTCGATGTCGCCGGGCAGCGTGGGCCGGATCCGCGCCATTTCAGCGTGGAGCCGGGTGGCCACTTCGATCTCGTTGCTTCCGGGCAGCGGCCAGACGCCCATGTACACGGCTTCTTTGTCGCTGAACTTGGTGATGAAGTCGGCTTCCTCGGCGCCGAGCTCCACGCGGGCCACGTCGGACAGCCGCACGATCGCCCCGTTCCGCTCGGCCACGACGAGGTTCTTGAACTCCTCGGTCGTGCGCAGGTCGGTGTTGGCCAGCAGGTTGACCTGCACCAGGTCGCCCTTGGTCTGCCCCACCGCGGCGAGGTAGTTGTTGCGCTGCAGCGCCGCGTGCACGTCGCCGGGGGCCAAGTTGAGCGCGGCCAGGCGGTCGGGGTCGATCCAGATCCGCATGGCGATGGGCCGCCCGCCGACCACGTCCACCCGCTGCACCCCCGCCAGCGTCGAGAGCTGGGGCTGCATGTTGCGGGTGAGCCAGTCGGTGAGCGCCGGAATCTCGCGCGCCGAGGACGTGAAGCTCAGATAGAACGACGCATACGGCCGATCGGCGCGCTGTACCTCCACCACCGGTGGCTCGGCCTCGGCGGGCAGCTCGGAGCGCACCTGCTGCAGCCGCGCGGTGACCTCCGCCAGCGCCGCCGTGCTGTTGTGGTTCAGCTTCAGGTGCACCGTGATGGTCGAGACCCCGGCGCGGCTGGTGGATTCGACGTAATCGACGCCCGAGATGGCCGACACGGCACGCTCGATCGGCGTCGTGAGAAAGCCGCGGACGGTTTCGGCGCTGGCGCCGTAGTACACCGTCGTGATCAGCACCGACGAGCTCTGAATGCTCGGATACTGCTGCACCGGCAGCGTCGTGATCGCCCGCCACCCCACGAGCACGATCACCAGGTTGACGACGACCGCGAGGACCGGATGCTTGATGAACGTATCGGTAAAAGAGCGCATGAACGGTTTCCGATTAGCGAGTTGAGTCGGCCGCGACCAGCACAGCCTCGCGCAGCTTGAAGGACCCCGAGGTAGCGACCTGCTGACCCGGGGTGAGACCACTCAAAATCACGACTTCGTCGTCGAGCACCGGCCCGCTCTGCACCGGCTGCACGTGCGCGCGGCTCCGCCCGCTCGAGTCCGGGACCACCAGGAAGACGTGGTCACCGGCCGGCCCCTTGCGGAGGGCGCTCACCGGAATCGCCACGACCGTGGTCGAGGGTCCCGTGGGGACCTCGACGCGCACCGAGGCACCGGGCGCCGGGGCCTGGCTCTGGATCCGGGCCCGCACTAGTGCGTTGCGGGTTGCCGGGTCGATTTTCGCATCGACCGCGACGATTCGGGCCGACAGCGGACGAGCGTCGTTGGCCGCGAACACGGCGACCGGCTCGCCCGGGTGCAGCTCGGCCGCCACCGCCTGTGCCACCGTGAAGTCCACGTTGACCGCGGCGTCGACCCCCTGCAGCGTAGTGAGCTCTGTGCCTTCGTTCAGGTATTGACCGGGATGCACATCGGAGATGCCCACCCGGGCGCGGAACGGAGCGCGAATCGTCTTGCGGGCGATGATCGCGCGGGTGCGCGCGAGCTGTGCCAGCGCGACATCGCGCGCCGCGCGCGCCTGATCCACCTCCTCCTGGGACGTGGCCTTGGCCTCCCGCAGCACTTCGAGGCGCGCGAGCGTCGTGGCCGCCAGGTCCGCCTGGGCTTGCTCGGCCTGGAGCTCCGCCTCCTCCACGGAGACGTCGAGAGAGACCAGCACGGCGCCGGTTTCGACGACCTGCCCGGGGACGAGCGCCACCCGGCGCACGGTGCCCGGCAGCTCGTTGCGCAGGGTGATGGAGTTGAGCGCGAGGATGGTTCCGACCGACGTGGTGGTCGGGCGATACTGGCGCTCTTTGGCCACCGCCAGGGTTATCGATTCGACGGGCTCGGGCTGACGCGCGGCAGCCGCATCGGCTCTCCGGGCGGAGGCGCGTTTCCAGGCTACCAGGCTGCCGGCGGTGAGGGCGAGGGTTGCCAACAGCACGGCAGATCCCGTCAAGCCGCGATTGTTCACGAAGAGACGACTGCTCATGGGCGCTGATCTCCTTCTTCTGTGGAAAAGTGAGGCCTGGTCCCCTGGGTATTAGACGATTGGGGGACGCTCAAACAGACATGCCGCAGGGCTGCGGCCACGTGTCGAGACGGTCACGATCGCGCGACGGTTTCAAGCCCATGGTTCATTAATGAATCAGCTGGCCGAAGGGTTCCCCGCAGCCGCTCGCGCCTCCTGATCGCGAGGCGCATCTTCCCATGCATGACCCAAATCCGACCCACGGTGCTACTCGGCGTGCTGGCCATCGCCCTGCAATCCGCGCTCCCTGTCCGAGCCCAGACGATTCCGCCCGGCGCGTACGGCGCGCTGCGCTGGCGCCTCGTCGGCCCGCACCGCGGCGGCCGCGTGCTCGCGGTCGCCGGTGTCCCCGGCGACCCCACGACGTTCTATTTCGGCGCCGTGGACGGGGGCGTGTGGCGCACCCGGAATGCTGGCGTCACCTGGGAGCCGCTGTTCGACGACCAGCCGATCGCCTCGATCGGCGCCCTCGCCCTCGCGCCCTCGGACCCGAACGTGATCTACGTGGGGACGGGCGAGGCATCGATCCGCTCGGACATCACCTATGGTGCCGGGGTCTACAAGTCCACCGACGGCGGCGCGCACTGGCAATCGCTCGGCCTCGCCGACACGCGCCACATCGGGAAAGTGCTCGTAGACCCCCGGAATCCCGCCGTCGTGCTGGTCGCGGCGCTGGGGCACGCGTACGGCCCCAACAGCGAGCGCGGCGTGTTCCGCTCCACCGACGGTGGCCGTACGTGGACCAAGGTGCTCTTCAAGGATCCTGATACCGGCGCCATCGATCTGGCGGCGGATCCCGCCGATCCCCAGGTGGTGTACGCCGCGCTCTATCAGGCGCGCCGCACGCCGTGGGAGCAGTATCCGCCGGACGAAGGACCCGGGAGCGGCCTGTACAAGTCGACGGACGGCGGGGTCACGTGGACGCCGCTCACCGGACACGGTCTTCCGGCGGGCACGGTCGGCCGCATCGGACTGGCGGTCGGCCGCGGGGGCCGGGTGTATGCGCTGATCGGCGCCAAGACGGACGCAGGGCTGTATCGCTCCGACGACGGCGGCGCGTCCTGGCGGCTCGCGGGGAGCGATCCGCGGCTCACGAACCGCAACTGGTATTTCTGCCGCGTCACGGTCGATCCCCAGAATCCCGACGTCGTGTACGTGCCCAACGTGGCGCTCCTCAAGTCCACCGACGGCGGCAAGACGTTCGGTGTGCTCAAGGGACAGCCCGGTGGAGATGATTACCATGAGCTGTGGATCGATCCCACGAGCCCGACCCGCATGGTCGTGGGCAGCGACCAGGGCACGGTGATCACGCTCGACGGCGGCCGCACCTGGAGCAGCTGGTACAACCAGCCCACGGCGCAGTTCTACCACGTGGTCACGGACGACGCGTTCCCCTACCGTGTGTACGGCGCACAGCAGGACGCGGGCACCGCCGGCGTGGCCAGCCGGAGCGATTTCGGGGAGATCACGTTCCGAGACTGGGCGCCCGTGGGCGCGGGCGAGAGCGGCTACCTCGCCCCCGAACCGCTGGATCCCGACGTCGTCTACGGCGGAGACACCTACGGCGGCGTGCATCGCTTCGACCGGCGCACCGGCCAGTCGCAGGACATCTCACCCTGGCCAGTGTCCACTTTCGGGCAGCCGCTGCCGGGATGGAAATACCGGTTCACGTGGACGTCGCCGCTGGTGTTCGATCGCGTCGACCGGCACGCCCTGTACCTCGGCGCCCAGATGGTGCTGCGCACCAGAGACGGCGGCCTCCACTGGGAGTCGATCAGCCCCGACTTGACCGGTGCCGACGGCCGGCGGGCAGCGACCGACACGGGCCCGACCACCGTCGCGAACGCCGCCGCGCGGGGCTACGGCGTGGTGTACACCATCGCTCCGTCGCCGCGCGCCGCGGGCCTGCTGTGGGTCGGGACGGACGACGGGTTGATTCACCGCACTCGCGACGCGGGTCGGCACTGGCAGAACGTGACGCCCCAGGGCCTCGAGCCCTGGAGCACCATCAGTTTGCTCGAGGCGTCGCCCTTCGACACGGCCGTCGCGTACGCTGCCGTGGACCGTCACCGGGTGGATGACTTCGCGCCCTACATCTATAGGACCCGCGATGGCGGCACGCATTGGACGCGCGCCGACTCAGGGATAGCGCCGCAGGCGTACGTGCAGGCCGTTCGAGCCGATCCCGAGCGCCGGGGGCTGCTGTACGCCGGCACCGAGACGGGCGTGTACGTCTCGTTCGACGACGGCGACCACTGGCAGTCGTTGCAGCTCAACCTGCCGGTGGCATCGGTGCGCGACCTCGCGGTCCACGGCCGCGACCTGATCGCGGCCACGCATGGCCGCTCGTTCTGGGTGCTCGACGACGTCACGCCCCTGCATCAGCTGGACGACTCCGCCCTCCGCGCTCCCGTCTATCTCTTTGCTCCGGCGCCGGCGGTCCGCCTGCGCCGCAGCGTCAGCAACGACACACCGCTGCCCCCCGAAGAGCCGCATGGGACCAACCCGCCGGCCGGCGCGGTGATCGACTATCTGTTGCGAGCGGCAACCCCGGGTCCCGTGACCGTGGAGGTTCGCGACGCGCGTGGCGGCGTGGTGCGCCGCTTCTCGAGCGACGACCGCGCGACGCCGCCCGCGGAGCCGCCGCAAATCGCCGACGAATGGCTGCCGCGCTTCGAGCCGCCGACGCGGAATGTCGGGCTGAACCGCTTCGTGTGGGACCTGCGCTACCCACCGCCGCCCGCCGCGCGCTACGGCTACAGCATTGCCGCCATCGCCGGTCAGGGAACGGTCGCGGAGCCGCAGGGGCCGCTCGTCTTGCCGGGGCTTTACGAAGTCCGGCTCGGCGTCGGGGAGCGAACGTACACGCGGACCATGCGCGTCGAGCTCGATCCGCGGGTCCACATCGCCGACTCCGCGCTGGTCGCCCAGCTGCGGCTCGGCCTCGACATCTGGAACGCGATGGCGGAGCAGCACGCGCTCGCGGGCAGCCTGCGCAGTGCGCGCGGCCAGGTCCGTGTCCTCGCCGGCCGCTCGGTCGATCGCGCGACGCGGGGCTCGCTCACCGCCCTCGAGCGCCTGACCGACAGCCTTTCGCGCGCGGCGGGTGCCGCAGCCGACGAGCTGGCCGGGCTCGAGACCGCCGTGGAGAGCGCCGATCGCGAGCCGAGCCAGCAGGCGCGGGCCGTGTTTACCGCACAGCGCGAGCGCGTGGCGGGTGCCGTGCGCCGCTGGCGGCAGGTGCTCGCCGCCGAGCTGCCGGCGCTCAATCAGCAACTCGGGCGGCAGGGGGCGCCGGCGCTGCAGCTAGATGAGCAGGCACCGGATCGGAAGACGGGTCCGTGGTAGCTCCCGACCATGCGCGTCTCGCCTCGGCTCTGCCTAGACTAAGGCCGCCCTCGGCTACGGATCAGTATGAGCAGTGCTCCAACCAGCCCCACGGCGCTGGGGTCGATGCCGGCCAGGTAATCGGCCAGCCCCCGGGCTATCAGGCGGAAGTGAGCGCCATACGCGGTCATGCTTCATTAATGAACCTTATCCTGGGGAAGTTCCCGCGACAGGTTCATCTTTTTGAGGAGCGCGACGAATCTCGGGTGCGCGCGAAGTGCCGTGAACAGGAACGACCCCTTGATGCTGTAGACAGGCCCTGATCGCCCCTCGTAGGCTCGCTCGAGCCAATCGATCGCCCGTTCCTGCTCGCCGAGACCGGTATAGACGACCGCCATGTGATACGGTGAGACGAATCTCTGGCGGGACAGCTCTTCGAGCTGCCGCAACACCTCGCGGGCTTTCTCGAGGTTACCCGCGATTCCGTACGCCTGGCCGAGCTGTGCCAGCCACAGCGTATCGCCTGGAGAGAGGGACACGGCGGTCTCCAATTCCGCCAGGCCCGGTGCGACGATCCCCTTCTTCAGATACGCCCACCCGAGCGTCGCATGCCCGCGAGCGTAATGGGGATCGAGCGCGAGCGCGCGGGTGGCCGCTTGCAACGCCTCATCGTACCGTCCCGCCCGGAGCAGCGCCCGCGCGACGTCCGCCCGATGGGCCAGCGGGTCCAGTTCCTGGGCGCGTCGCTCCATCGCGAGTGCGTCGTCGTTCCGCTCCACCGCCAAACACATGCGGCCGTAGAGGTCGTACGTGTCGGCACTGTTGGGCGTCAGCTCCAGCGCCCGCTTGAACTCCTGCTCGGCGCCCACCCAGTCGAAGTCGCACACCGCCTTGATGAAGGCGAGCATGCAATGCGCTTCGCCGAGCTCGGGGTCGAGGGCCAGCGCCGTCGCGCTGGCTGCTTTGGCTCGGGCGTACGCCTCGTCCGGCCGCATCGCCCCGGCCTCCCCGAGCTCCGTATAGACCATGGCCAGGGCCGCGTACGCGAGGGCGTAATCGGGGTCTTTGGCGATCGCCTGCTCGAAGTACTCGATCCCCTTGCGACCGCCTTCCTCGGTATACCTGAAGTAACAATGCCGGCCCTGAAGATAGAGCTGATAGGCCAGCAGATCGCCGGTGGGCTCCTTGTGCAGCCGGGACTTCTCATCGGGAGACAGCTCGGCTTCGAGCGCGGCCGCGATGTGCAACGCCACGTCCGTCTGGATGGCGAACACATCCGTGAGCTGACGGTCATACGTCTCCGCCCAGAGGTGTCGGTCGGCTTGCGCGTCGATGAGCTGCGCCACGATCCGCACCCGATCGCCGACCCGCCGCACGCTGCCTTCGAGCAGTGTCGCGGCCTCGAGTCTCGCCCCGATCTCCTTCAAGCTCTGCTCGCGCTGCTTGAACGCCATCACCGACGTGCGTGAGATCACCTTGAGGGCACGGATCTTCGATAGATGGGCGATGACGTCTTCCGTGATCCCGTCGGCGAAGTACTCGTTCTCCGGGTCCGCGCTGAGATTGAGGAACGGCAGGACCGCGACGGACGGCGCCCGGGCGGAGGCCGGTGCGGTGAGCGCCTCGGCGAACGCGTTCGGCGACGCCCATCGGTCGGCCGGGACCTTGGCGAGCGCCTTCGTCAACGCGTGCTCGACGCCCGGCGGCACGGCGGGGCGCAGCCGTCGCACCGCCGGCACGGGATCGACCAAGCACTTGGTGATCACCGCTTGCGCCGTTGGTCCGGTGAACGGGGGCTCGCCGGCGAGCATTTCATACAACACACAGCCAAGACTGTACACGTCGCTGCGACCATCCAAGCCTCGTTCGCTCGTGGCCTGCTCGGGACTCATGTAGGCCGGCGTCCCCACGGTCATCCCCGTCTGCGTCAGACGTTCATGCGCCGCGGCGCTCACTGCGAGTGCGATTCCGAAGTCGGTGACCATCGCCTCGCCTTCGTGCAGCAGGATGTTCTCGGGCTTTATGTCCCGATGGATCACGTTACGGGCGTGCGCGTAGCCGAGCGCGGAAGCGACCTGCCGCGTGATGCCGAGGGCCTCCTCAACCGAGAGCTGCTTCTCGCGCTCGAGCTTGTCGCGCAGCGACTCGCCCTCGACGTGGGGCATAACGTAAAAGAGGAACCCCTCGGCGCCACCGGAGTCGTACAGCGGGAGGATGTGCGGATGATTCAGACTCGCGGCGATCTCGACTTCTCGCAAGAATCGGTCGGGTCCGAGCTGCGACGCCACCTCAGGGAGGAGCACCTTGATCGCGACCGTGCGGTGGTGCCTCACGTCGCTCGCGCGGTAGACGGTGGCCATGCCCCCGCGGCCCAGCTCGCGCTCGATCGTGTAGCGGTCCGCGAGCGCGAGCCTTAGGCGGGCAACCGAATCGGCCAACGGGGGCTCCGAAGGGAGCGGAGCCTCTATAATGGGCGGGCGCCCGGGAAGGAGCCAGCGCCCACATCAGTCCCGGCTGTCAACCCCATCTCGTCGAGGAACCCGCTGCCCCCCGCCTCCATCCCGAACCGCCGCTCGACCCGGGTGAGCACCAGTCGCTCGCGCGCCCGCGTCATCCCCACGTACAGGAGGCGGCGCGCCTCCTCGATCTCCGCCTGCCGATTCTCCTTCGTCTCGCGCAGCCCGGGAATCTGGTAATCCTCCACTCCCACGATGTACACGCGCGAAAACTCCAACCCCTTGGTCGAATGCAGCGTGAGCAGGTTGATGCGATCGGGCGCGACTTCGATGCCCTCCGACGTGGAGAGCGCGACCCGCTCGAGCAGGCGATCGATGCTGTCGGAGAGAGTCGAGGCAGGGTCGCCATCGATCAATGCGCGCAGGCGGGCGACCGCCGCGGGATAGCGCTGAGCGGGGTCGGGCTCGGCCCGCAGGCGCGTCATGAGCGCGCGCCCGCCGAGCCGCCGGATCACCTCGTCGACGGGAGGCGTGGTGGCTGCCCCGGTGCGCCCGCGCTCCATCTCGTAGAACGCCAGCGCGTCGCTGTATCGACCCAGCGTATAGAACTTCGCGAGCTTGAACAACATGTCCTGCTCCCTGCTCCCCGCTCCCTGCTCCAACGCGAAGGCAAGTCCCAGGTAGTCAAGCAGGTTAACTAGCACCGCCTTGCGCGCCCGGATACCCCGCTGGCGCTCGAGCTCGCGATAGACCCGGGCCAGCGTGACCGCATCGTCCAACGCGTGATGCGCCCGGCCGGCGTCGATGCCGAACCGCAGCGCGAGGTCTTCCAGCTTGGCGCTGTCGCGGGAGAGTGAGCGAACGAGCGGTAGCGTGTCGTAGAGCACGAGGCTGTCCACGCCGTCCCGTCCGGCCGCGAGCCGGCGCAGCACGGGAATGTCGAAATGCTGGCCGTTGTGCGCGATGAGGACGTCGTCGCCGATGAAGGCGCGGAACTCGGGCCACACCTCGGCAAACGATCGCGCATCCCGCACATCCGCATCGGTGTAGCCGTGCACCTTGGTGGCGCCGGGCGTGATCGGGCGGTAGGGCTGCACCAGCGTATGAAACCGGTCCACGATGTCGCCGCCCACCACGCGCACCGCCCCAATCTCCACAACCTCGCAAACCTCCACGTCCTTGTCGGTCGTCTCCAGGTCGAACGTGACGTAGCGGGAGAGGGTATCGAGGATGTCGAGGGAGTGGAGGTTTTGGAGGGCCTTGAACAACGTGAGCGCGAGCCCGTGTGGGCCGCCATCCTGTGCCCCGATCACAACCTCCCCAACCTCCCCAACCTCCCGCCGCGCAGCGGCGGCGGACGGCACATGCCGCACCCCTGCGGCGGCGAGCATCCCGCGCAATGCGATCTCCAACCCCCCCTGCGGCTCGATCACGATGTCCCGCTCGCTCGCGATCGCGCCGGCGAGCCGCGCGGCGAGCCGCACCGCCTCGGGGCTATCGGCGGGATCCGTGAGCTCGTCGTGCCGCTCCTCCAACGCGTTCCGGTACGGCCCGACGCTCTGCGAGAGGATCTCATCGACGAGCGGCGCCAGCGTGCGATGCGAGCGGGGCAGGGCGCGGAGGTTCTCCACCTGGAACACGAGCCGCCACAGCTTCTTCGTGTCGGGGTCCTGCGCCGGCCGCCGCCGGGCGAGCGTGCGGATGGCCGCGAGGAAATCGGCCTCCAGGGGGAACGGGGGTGAGGCAAGGACCTCCTGAAGGAAGTGCGCCGAGAGCACGCAGCGCGCGAACGCCTCGAGCGCGACGGGATCGCCGGGATCGCGCACGATCCGCAGCGCGGCCATCACGTACTTGATGACGTCGTCCTCGACCAGCGCGCGGCCACGCGCCAGCCGGCAGGGAATCCCCGCTCGGACGAGACGTCCCTCGAGGTACTCGCCGAGCTTGTGCCGTCGGTACAGAATCGCGTAGTCGCCCCACTCCAAGCCGGCCGCCGTGCCGTCCGCGAGGATGTCGTCGAGCAGCCACGAGGCCTCTTCCTCCTCGTCGCGGAAGGCGAATGCGCCCACGTCGTACGCCGACTCCTGATCGGCGCTGAGCTGCTTTTCGAAGAGCTGTGGATTGTGCGCCAGGACCCGCCGGGCGGTCTCGAAGATCTGGCGCGAGCAGCGGCAATTCTTGTCGAGCACGATGGGCCGGTCGATCGCATACTCGCGGCTGAACCGCACCAGGACGTAGGGGTCCGCCCCCGTCCAGGTGAAGATCGACTGCTCGTCGTCGCCGACCGCGAAGAAGTTGCCGTGCGGCGCCGCCAGGCGCTTCAGGAGATCGTACTGGACCGCGTTCACGTCCTGGAACTCGTCCACCAGCAGATAGTCCCAGCGTGCGGCGACGGCATCGGCAATGTCGCCGTGGGTGCGCAGGAGCTCCTCGGCCTTGCTGACGAGGTCGTCGAAGTCCAGCATGTTGCGGTGCGCGAGCCAGGCGGCGTACTCGCGATACAGGCGCGCGTCGTCAGCCGTCAGCTCGTAATCCCCCTTCTGGACGCGGTGCCGGCTGAACCGGTTCAAGAGCGAGCCCCGCTGCTCCTGCGGCACGTGCAGCCGGCCAAGGATGGCCTTCTGGTATTGCTCGTCGGCCACCCCGAAGCCCTTCCGCAGGCCCGCGGCCTCGGCGTGCTCGCGCAGCAGCGCCAGGCAGAGCGCGTGGATCGTGCCTCGCGTGATGGGCTCGGCACGCTCCCCCAGCGTGTGCTTCAGCCGGATGGCAATCTCTTCGGCCGCTCGATTCGTGAACGTGACCGCGCAGATGCGCTCGGGCGCCACGTGGAGGGCGTCGATCAGGTAATTGATCCGGGCGATGAGGCAGAACGTCTTCCCCGCGCCGGGTCCCGCGACCACGAGCACCGGGCCGAGCGGCGCTTCAATCGCGAGGCACTGCTGGGGGAGGGGGTCGAAGGCCATGCATGGAATCTAGGCCGTCCCCACCGACGTGGTCCCACGGACCCCGGGCGCGAGCCCGGGGATCACGGAGAGTGAATGGGTGCCAGCCTGACCCCGGGCGCGAGCCCGGGGATCACGGAGACGGGATCAGCGCTGTGCGGTCTGGAACAGCGACAGGTAGCGCTCGTACCCCTCCGCTTGCAGGCGCTCGACCGGAATGAAGCGCAGCGCCGCCGAGTTGATGCAGTAGCGCATCCCCGTCGGTGCCGGGCCGTCGTCGAACACGTGACCCAGGTGCGAATCGGCATGGGCCGACCGCACCTCGGTCCGCGTCATCAAGAGCGACCGGTCGGACTTCTCGCGGACGTTCGCGTCCTCGAGCGGCTTCGTGAAGCTCGGCCACCCGGTGCCCGACTCGAATTTGTCGAGCGAGCTGAACAGCGGCTCCCCGGAGACGACGTCCACGTAGATGCCGGCCCGGTGGTTGTCCCAATAGTCGTTGTGGAACGGTGGCTCGGTCGCCTCGTGCTGGGTGACCTGGTACTGCAACTGGGTCAGCGACCGCCGCAACTCGGCGTCGCTCGGCTTGGTGTCGTGCATGCTCGATTGTACCTCCCTCGACGGGGCTGCGACGCCCCAGATCTCCCGCAAGCGCCGGTCGCGGCCGCACGCCACGCGATACATGCCGTACCTCACCGGATTCTTGCGGTAGTAGTGCTGGTGATACGGCTCCGCCGGGTAGAACGCGGTCGCCGGGACGATCGCGGTGACGATCGGCTTCTCGAAGCGCCGCTCGAGCGCCCGGCGTGAGGCCGCGGCCACGCGGTACTCGGTGGAGTCGCGATAAAAGATCGCCGTGTGGTACTCGGGGCCGTGGTCGCAAAACTGGCCGTCGGCCTGGGTCGGGTCGATGTCGTGCCAGAACGCGTCCACCAGCCGCTCGTACGCGATTCTTCGGGGATCGTACACCACCTGCACCGACTCGAGGTGTCCCGTCTGGCCCGTGGACACCTGCTCGTACGACGGATGCGGCATGGTGCCGCCCGTATAACCCACGGTCACGGCGACGACGCCGGCGACTTGGTCGAAGGCCCGCTCCATGGACCAGAAGCAGCCGCCCGCGAAGGTTGCCGTGTCGAGCGGCGCCGTCGTCACGGCGAGCACGAGAGCGAACAGGAGGTTCATGGTCTGAACCTAGAGGAGAGCCGGGTGCGCGGGAAGCGTCCGCTCTCATTCTTAGAGCTTTCTCACCCGGCCCACATGCGTTCTTGCTCCCCGGTCCCACCTCGGGTAGCATCGAGCCGATGAGCGCCACGCCGGAACCCCCGTTCGGCATCGTCCGCGTAGCTCCCTTCGCGGGGTTCGTGCAGCGCTTTGACGATCTCATAGCGTCTTCGGCCACGATGGCCCTCTACTTCATCCATTCCCGCCGCTGGCGCGAGAATCACGACGCGGCGATCAAGGCATTCCTCGGTCGCGCCGGCACCACGCTCGAGGCGTTTCTCCCCGATCTCGAGAACCACGAGCTCCTCTTCTCCCTGGGCAGGCATTTCGAGGACGGTCCCTTGATCCCGGCGCTGGTG
>Ga0209472_1001627_pt1 | contig 12907 bp, 6 predicted proteins | sample GraSoiAngelo_130_FD_185887 | JGI IMG/M metagenome (GOLD analysis project Ga0209472, IMG submission 185887) | Grasslands soil microbial communities from the Angelo Coastal Reserve, California, USA - 14_0929_02_20cm (SPAdes) (version 2) | ecosystem: Environmental > Terrestrial > Soil > Grasslands ...
CCGTGAACAGCATTGGCCTACTGGTACCCTACGCTATTATTGCTGCAACTGTTGTCGGTGCAGGCGCGGGAACGGCAACACTACTCTACAACAGACGAACCAGAGTCCGATGATTCGAAAGCGAACCTCGAACTCTTCCTCTCTTTTTTCTCAACACGTCGAGCCTTCACCAGCCCCGGAAAGAATCCCTGAGACTCCACTATTGGTGTGATATGCCCATGTGGAAATTTTCTCTCTCTATCTTCCAGTCTTCTTCTAGTCCCGCCGAGGGCCTTGGTTGGTCTGTTCGCAGCAGAAGGAACGTCTTGGCTCGCACCTCTTCCATCATGTAGTCCCTCTCGTCCTCCAACCAGCCGAGCTTTTCCGGGTTGGAGGCTGATACGTATGCGTCCACGAATGCATTGACGGGAAGGTCTAGGCGTTTTCTCATTTCTTGCAACCGTCGGATCACTTCTCGCACAAAGCCCTCTCTAACTAGCTCGGTTGGAATCGTCAGGTTGACATAGACTCGTCCTTCGTCGAAGTTTCCAAGGGCGTGGTTCTCAGGTGTCTCTTCCTTGAGAGAAACCATTTCACTAGTAATCTTGTAATCCTTCTCGCCCAGCTTGATCATGAAATGTCCTTCTTCCTCGAAAGCGCGCATGAGCTGGCGACCGTCTAGTGAGCGGAGTCTCTCCGCGATCCCGTTCGCTTCTCCGCGAAACGCTGGACCCAGAGCCTTGAAATTCGGTTCAACAATGAGCTTCTTCAATCGTACTTCTTCTGCTAGGCTCACGAGTCGAACTTCCTTGGCGTTGGCCTGTTGGAGGAGAAGTTCGCGGAGGGTCTTGACGGTGCGTTTCACTATCGGCTTGTTGGCGACGATCAGGATTGTGGAGACGGGTTGACGGAGTTTGATCTTCTTTGATTGGCGTGCTGAGGCTGTGGCGTCGGCGATGTGTTGGATGATCCGCATTTCTTCTTCTAGCGTCTTGTTAATCCATTTCTTGTCTGCGCTGGGCCAGTCGGTCATGTGGATGCTTTCAGGATTCAGACGTTCAGTGCTCCTGAATGCTTCTCTGTAGATTGTCTCTGTGAGAAATGGCATTGCTGGTGCTGCGAGTCCTAGCCAACATCTCAGGGCATGGTGGAGGACTATGTACGCTGCGAGTTTGTCTCGGCTTGTCTTTTCTAGCCAGAATCGTCGACGGACGAGTCGAATGTACCAGCGGCTGAGATCCTCTATAACGAACTCTCTTAGCGTTCGGACTGCCAAGTGGATTTCGAGCTCCGCCATGTGCTTCGTAACATCTCTCACCAGCATCTCAGTCTTTGAGAGCAGCCACTTGTCCTCGTGATGGTAGGATTTCGCTAGTTTTCCAGTCGTCCATTTGCTCGGCGAGAACTTGTCGAGATTCATGTAGAGAGTCGCAAAGGAGAACACGTTCCAGACAATCTGTAAGTCTCTAGCAGCGGTCTCAACTGCGCTCCAGGAGAATCGGAAGTCGTCCCAGACCGTGGTTTGAAGAGTATAGAATCGAAGAGCATCTCTGCCATGTTTTTCGATCACATCTTCTGGGCTGACGAAATTTCCCTTGGACTTGCTCATCTTCTCTCCTTCAGGGTCTAAGGTATGTCCATGCATTAGGACCGACTTGTACGGTGTCTTGTTGAAGACTAGAATGCTGGAGCCGAGCTGGTTGTAGAACCAGCCTCTGGTCTGGTCGTGAGCTTCAACGATAGCATCAGCTGGCCACCAGGCCCTCAGTTCCTTCGCGTTAGGTGGATAGTCTAGCCCTGCCCAGGAGGCTACGCCTGAGTCGAGCCATCCGTCGAGGACATCTGGCTCTCTTCTTGCCTTGCCGCCACACTTGCATCTTGTTTCTATTTGATCAACGCCATTTCTGTGGAGCTCGAACTTTCGAGGATGTTGAATGGCTATTTTTTCTAGCTCAGCTCTGGACCCTACCACTGTGTGTTCTCCGCATTCTTGGCATGTCCAGACGGGGAGCGGGGTTCCCCAGTAGCGCTGGCGACTGATGACCCAGTCGCGAGCACCAACAAGCCATGTGTGGAATCGTTTGGACCCTGCCCATTCTGGGGTCCATCGGACTCTCTTGTTCTCCTGGATCATTTTCTGCTTGAACTTGGTAACTTTGATGAACCACTGGTCTGTGGCTCGCAGGATGAGGGGGGTCTTGCATCGCCAGCAATGAGGATACGAGTGTTCGATCGTCTCTTCTCTGAAGAGCAATCGCTTGGCTTCAAGATCCTTGACAATGACCGGGTTGGCTTCTCTAACTTGGAGTCCGGAATACTTTCCCGCCTCAGACGTAAAGTGCCCCGAGGCATCTACTGGCGAAAGTACCGGTAGGCCGTTTCGCTCGCCTACCTCAAAGTCTTCCTCACCGTGGCCGGGAGCCATGTGGACTAGGCCGGTTCCGTCAGTCATTGTAACGTACTCCGGGCTCAAGAATACTCTGTGAAGTTTCCCACCAGTCTTCTGATGAGTCTCCTCTAGTAATGGCGGGACGTATGAGACCCCTTCTAGATCCCTTCCTTTGAGTTCCTGTAAGATCTTGTACTGTTTTTCACCGAGAACGGGTGATAATCTCTCTTTGGCGATTATCAGCTTCTCGCCGTCGATTTCCACGACCGCATAGTTCATGTCAGGGTGAACCATGACTCCCTCGTTTGCCGGTAGGGTCCAGGGTGTAGTGGTCCAGATTATGAGGTACTCTCTAGGCTTGTTGACGATTGGTAGCTTCACGTAGATTGAGTAGTCTTTGACGATGCGATACTCGTCGGTGACCTCGTATCCTGCTAGGGCTGTCTCGTCGTGGGGGCACCAGTGGACGACTCTCAATCCCTTGTAGAGCAGTTTTTTCCGGTGTGCTTGTTTGACTGTCCACCAGACTGACTCGATGTATCTGTCGTGATAGGTGATGTATGGTCGTTCCCAGTCCATCCATATGCCTAGATCTTTGAAGACCCGCGTTTGAGCCTCTATGTTCACGTCAGAATACTTCTTGCATTCGGCGATGAACCGGTCGATGCCGATTTTATTCTCGATATCTTTCTTTGTTGTGAGATTGAGGCTCTTCTCAACCATCAGTTCGACAGGTAATCCATGACAGTCATAGCCGGGCTGGTCGTGGACGTTGTGGCCTTTCATTCGCTGGAACCTTATGACCACATCCTTCAGCGTCTTGTTCCAGCCCGTCCCCACATGGGGCGGATTGGTTACAAACGGTGGACCGTCTAGAAAGTAGAACTTGGGCTTTCTCAGAAGTCTTCTTTTTGTCTTCTCGTAGGCTTGGCTAGTCTTCCACCAGTGGAGAACCTCTTCCTCGGATTTTGACGGTTTGTACTCGCGGCTTATCTTGCCTACGGTTTTCGTCGTCAATGGTTGTCAAGCTCCGGTAAGGAGTCTGTGGAATCGAAGATCTCCGGCCTCGCTCCCGGCCGACGATTTACGTTCCCTAAAAAAGTTGGTGGAAGTGGCTCGATCGAATTGGATCAGAATTATGAAACTTATTACAGTCTCAAGAACGCTTTGAGGTTCACAGACTTTGATTTCCCTAACGCTTCTCAAATCTACCGGCTACGGTGCACCTGCTCAGACTGTGAGCGTCTTTCCTGATAAGGTTCAGGAAGGCGAAATGCTTTGGGTAGACGCTGAAAGTCCAACAGCTCAAGAGCTTGCTGATCTGAAGAGCAGATTTGACCTAGACGACTACGCCATCGAGGATGTTGTTCACCGGAATCAGAGGCCGAAGCTGGAGGAGTATGGGAAGAACGTGTTTGCAGTAATCCACGTGCCTGATGTAAGGAGTCACAAGAGCGGGATTATCGAGTTGTTTGTCTTCTTCCAGAAGAACTGGATCATTACTATACATTCAGATGATTCGGAATTGATCCATTCAATGGATTCTAGGATTAGAGCTAGGGGTCTTGCTCCACTTACAACTGCTCCCTCCCCTGACTTGTTCTTCTACGTCTTTCTTGACTTTGCAGTTGACGCCTATTATCCTATACTGGATGAGGTGGAGGAGCGACTTGAGGATCTTGACAAACAGGCAATTACGACGTTCAAGACACGAGTCAGGAGAATGGAGAACGTAGTGTCTATCGTAACCACGATTGGTGGCGTAAGAAGAAAACTGATGAATCTTCGACGATCTCTTACCCCGACAAGAGACATGCTCGGAATGGTTATGCGTGGCGCAGTGCCATTTGTAGCTGATTCAAATCTTAGAAGCTTCAGAGATGTCTACGACCATTCTTTCCAGCTTTTGGAGACGATCGACAACGACCGAGATAGGACAAGTGATGTTCGAGACCTCTACATCAGCTTACATTCTGCGTCAACGGACAACACGATCAAGGTGCTCACGCTGGTCGCTACGATATTCCTTCCGCTTACTCTTCTTGCTGGAATTTACGGGATGAACTTCAGTCCAGGTTTCTTCCAGCCGGGGAGCGGTGATCCGCGTGGATTCTACGTGATGATTCTATCAATGGTCGTCATATCGTTGGGGCTTGTCTACTGGTCCAAAAGAAGCGGCTGGATCTGAAAATTCCGGATTCGACTCTTCAAAGCTCAGAAAAGAGCGTGGTTAAAGGCCAGAGGGGATGATGCTGTGACTTTCAGCATTAGCCTCGTGGCTGAGTACTTTACACGTGAGGGTTGTAGGATTGAGAAAGCCGGTGGACGAGAGGGATTCTCTTCCAACTCTCCCCTGGGCCGTGCTTGTCAGCTGGCGCGACTAGTCTCGCGTCAGACGCCTATCCACGACCGACTCAAGTGCCTTTACCATGCAGAGTGGATCAGGTGCTTTCAAGACGCAATTGGAAATCGGCTATCAGCGAATCGAGTGACCAAGCAATGCCAAAAGATTCATCTGATGGGATTGTGAGAGTAGGATGGTTGAGTAGACGGGGTCGCCTACACGATATGTTATGGTCAGACGGTTCTGAAACTTTGAACAACTGGAGACAATTGAGCCTGATTTGAGCTCGCAGCCTGAGAAGCCAAAAAGGGCGAACATGAAGAATCTAGCCCTCACCGTTACCACGGTAACAGTTCTACTGCTCATAGTAATCAGTCTCCAACTATTACCGCATTCGACTAGCTCGCCTAGCAAGATCTCAAATCTTGGAAGCAAGGTTGCTTCGACAAACGACTGGCAGGGACTAGCCTGGGGCGAGACCCGAAAGCTAGCGGTCGATAGCCGAGGAACCATCTACCTCGCATACAGATCCGTGGTGGCAACCGTTCAAGGATACAAGGCCTTCGTAGATTTCTCAACAGATAGCGGCTCGACCTGGTTGCACCTGGGAGGCGGACCAATCCACCCAGGGAACCAGGTGCAACGGGTTCCTGCTGTATCGATGGGGAGCAATGGCGTTATGCAAGTCGTTTGGAACGAGGTACCAACTGACGTGTCAGGAGACCGTCAAATATGGTACTCACGATGGCTAGGAGACCGATGGTCGCTACCAGAGATCATACCTTCCTACATACCCGGAAACCAAAACCAAAATGCGCCAGATCCCTTACACTGGCAGGAGCACCCGGACATCCTCGTCGACCGGTTCAACCCATCCCGTGTCTACGTAGTCTGGGAAGGGACCGACCCGGCCAACCTTGCGAGCGGAGCCTGTCCGTCAAACTGTACCACCCCGATGTTCACGGAATCCGAAAACGGAGGAAGCTCCTGGTCCAATTATACGAAGCTGGTTCAGCCGAACGGAGAATCCCAGTCCAGACCTACGATTAGTCAGGACTCCAACGGCCTGTTGCACGTGGCGTGGTACGCCACCAACCAGACGGTCAAAGGGAACGCTCAAATCCGATACGTCTACTCCAAAGACTTTGGAAAGTCTTGGTCATCGGAGACACAACCCGTCCCCGAGACTTACGGGGTAGACCAACGCTACCCGAGCCTAGCCGCAGACTTTCGGGGAGACGTTTACATGGTCTGGAAGGAGAAGCGTCAGTCTTCATCCCAAAATTCACCCCAAAACCAGACCCTATACTCAGAGCTGGCTGGAGGCGTCTGGTCCCCGCCAAAGGTAATACATCCTGATACGCAGAATCAGATGTTCCCCACTATCCAAGTTGACAACGAGAGCAACATCTACGTCGGATGGTACACGGGTGGACCCTATTCCTGGCCGGGAGACCCTCCCAGCCAGTTTGACGGCTCGCAAATATGGCTAGCGAAATTCAACGGGACATGGTCAGCCAGGCAACTGACATCATCGACCACTAACAGATCCATCAACTTTCCCGCGAATCCGATCAACCCCTCTAACATTCAAATCGCCTGGATAGAAGGAGACTCACCCCATCCGTACAATATCATGTACCGCACGGTCACCCTATGAATGGCCTCTGCTTCTCTTACATAGAGAGATTCGGCAGGACTGTTGACTACTGATTGGTCTCAATTAATCGAGTGAATTCATTGAACCCCAAATGCCTGGTCGGTTAAGAGCTTAGGAGCCTGCCGCGTTCCGACCCAACCCTGGCTGTTCATCGTTACCAAAGAAAACAACTTCACGGGAAACATTACGAAAAGCATTAGAAATGTGACGATGACCAAAAGCGACAGGTCGCCGGGTACTTGTCTCAAGTGGCTTAATCCCTTGATTGACCGGCCGCTGATTGATAAGATGACCCAAAGTAGGGGAAAGTTGAAGGCGACGCCGAATATTGTCGTCTGTGTGCCTGGGTGGGTCAGCGCGAGATATAGCGTGGCAAGCGCTCCAAGCGCGAAGGTGTATGGCGTTACTGTTGCGTGGAATATGCTGACTGGTAGAATCCAGGGTTTCCGCCAGATCCAGCCCTGCCAGAACGCGCGTAGATTAGCCCTGTAGCTGTTCCTGCTCCAACGGATTTTTCTTCTGACGAAGTTGCTGAACCCGCCAGAGTAGACAGTTTGCGCCCGAGCCGTGCTCTGATAGACCGTCTTGTAGCCACGCACCAACATTAGATGAGTGAGCCTCACATCATCCCCTCCGACACAGGTCTTACCAAGAAATGTTTCGCCGGTGAGCTCGTCAAGGACGGGGAGTAAGAGTGATCGTCTGTAGGCTACCGTCCTGCCGGAGAGACAGTTCACAACCCCGTCAACTGACATTCCCGGAATGAAGTCAATGTATCTTATGTCGAGAAGCCAGTTCTCGATCCTCCATATCATCGACTCGTTCCGGTTCTCCACGTTCTGCCGCGCAGAGACGCCTGCAATCTCCGGGTCGACGAAAGGCTTCAGAATCTCCTCGAGTAGGTTCCGAGCCCAGGAAGTGTCGCTGTCGGAGAGAATGACTATCTCTCCAGTAGCCTCCCTTATTCCGCGAGCCAGGGCGGGTCTCTTTCCCGGGTCCCTCGTCACTATCAGCTTGATGTTCGGAAAACTTGTTCCAGGGAATCTCTTCTGAATATTCTCGATGTTTAGAGTGTCCTTGTAGTCTACGACGAGGATCACTTCACCCACCTTGTTCTCGAGGTATGACTCGATGGCTTGAAGGAGAACCTCGGGGTCCTCCATATAGACCGGGACAACGACGGATGTCGTGGCAGTGAATGCTCCTTGGAAGGGCTTGTAGGTCGTTCCATAGAACCTGCGGACAGCCCAGAGGCTCCAAGTCATCGACCCAATAATCCCGAGTGGTATGAACGGAAGAATCTCAGCCATTGACTATGAGCTCTGGGGCCTCTAGCTCCTTTTGGACCATAATCTGGTTGACTTTCCTGACAGCAGACAGTAGAGGAACGTCCATTCCTCGGCTGAGCATGAATGAAATGAACGCTTCGAGATCTTTGGGAAGACACATGCCACCGAATGGGCTACCTCCCGAGAGGCCCCACTCTTTCAGATCATCGCGTAGCCCAAGAGCGAGGAGGGGCATAGCCCGGCTTACTGTTTCTGGCTCTGCGCCCAATACCTTGCATGCATCATGAATTTCGTTAAAGAAGCTAATCTTGGTCGCGTTGAATAGGTTGGCAGTGTACTTGATCATCTCGGAGGTCTCAAGACTGCATCGGATGATGGGGGACTTGAGCGAGGAGTAGACAGACTCCAACATCGTCCCAGCCTTCACGTCTGTCTCTCCAATCACGATAGCTCTAGGCTCTAGGAAATCGTCTAGAGCAAATTTTTCTCTCAAGAACTCGGGGTTGTGACAGACTCCCAGCACATCGGAGTCTGATGGCAGTTCAGCAGACTCTTTGATACGTGGAATCACGAGGCCTCTGGTAGTACCTGGGGGAACAGTGCTCCTAACGACGGCGAGATGGTAGGACTTTCTGCCGCGAAGGGCGCGTCCAACCTCGGCACATATCAAGAGAAGCGGACGGAGGTCAACGGTGCCTTTCACGGTTGGGGTTGGCGCACATATCATTGAAACCTCACTCTGCTTCACGGCGTCTCTGACGCTGGAAGCAATTTCATGCCCCTCGTGTGCGAGCTGCGCCAGTTTCATGGTGTCAATGTCGTAGAAGACAACGTCGTTTCCCTTCTTCTCCAATCCCACGCCTGTGGCCTTTCCGACAATGCCCGCGGCTATGATAGCGATGCGCAATCTAAGCTATTCCTCACATGCCACGGATTACTTCGTCTGCCCATGGACAGATTGTCGGAGCATCCGAGGCCGCCATAAGAACCGTTGTTAGAGGCATCGCCCCGGCCATAAAAACTCATAGATAATAACATGACTCTCACATCGGAATATCTTAGAAGACTCCGGCAGGAGACAGATATCGACCTCGATAATTGTATTCATCTCCTCATCTTCGTCCTTCTACGGCCAGCGATGAGACTCGCTAGGAAGGTGGTGAACATGAAGAGGAGGAGAAGCATCAGGATCATGCTCACTACTGAGATCAAGAACAGCGAGATAAGGCGGAGGGGAAGGACGAGGACGTTTCCGATTCCAACAAGCTGCTGTAATAGTCGCCCTGTTTGAGTTCCTTGTAGGAACGAGTTGATGTACTGCCTCATGAGAGGGTTGCTCACGTATTCGGAGTATAACCATCCGGCAAGAATGATGATGACAAACAGCTCCAATAGGATTGCAGTGGTCTTGAAAGATGGTCTCATGTGGAGAAACCCCGCTCTCGAGGTTTGGAGATCCTCTCGTCAGCTTCTATTTCTGTGTGGATAGCCATCTGGGCTTTCTTCCCCCGGCTCCTCTTCGAGCTGAAGAGCTCTGACCTCGTCTCGAAGCCCTGACCTTCCTTGCGGCTTCGAAGCCTAAGGATGCGATCACGAGGATCAAGATACCGAGGATGCCCATTGAGGTGGGGTCGAGCTTGATAAATTGCAGTGCGGATGCTGGCTGAGAGGCTGAAGAGCCTAGATTGATGTCAATGTTTACCGGACCATGGACTATGAATGTGAAGTAGACAAGGTAGCTCCTTTCGGTCAGGTCCATCGTAGTCTCGACTCCGGCTCGGGGCAGCTGACCCTTGTCTACTATGATCTGTAAATTATCAATACTTGGGAGCGACGTTAGAGGGATCGTAAGGTTCGCGTAGCCAGTGATTCCGTGCGGGCCTTCCGCGGTGAAATGAATCGTGTTTGCTCCAGATTTGATGTTGGAGATCGTCACGTTGGTTATGATGTAGCAGAGGTCCCTTCTTCCGCACTCGATCTGGATCGGGCGGACCACTAGCACTGTGAAAATCGTCGCGTGGGTTAGTGAACCATTGGTCGCCGTAATAGTGACGTTGAAGTCACCGGCAGGCGTGTCGGAGGCGGCTGAGACGGTTAATGGAAAGGAGGTGTTCATGTAATCTGGGCCTGCGGTAACCGTCAGTGTCTTGGGAACTGGCCCCAGGGTGGGTCCTGAAGGCGACAGAGTTGCCGAGAGGCTGACTGTATCTGCGAAACCGTGTAGGCTTGAGAGAGTGACGATCGATGTTCCCGAGAATCCTGGCTGGATCGCTAATAGGCTTGGCCTGCTACGCAGGCTGAAGTCGGGGAGTCTTGTCGCATTCCAGAGGTTGGTCTCACTGATTCTAAAGTAAGCCGATGCTGTACGTGAGTATCCTTGTAAGATGGCCGCGCTCTGGTAGGAGTATTCTAGCAAGATCCCGGTGGCCTGGTCGTATATCGCAACACTACTGGACGAGCCTGTCAGATAGTCTGAAAGTGTTGACGTGAGGTTCAGTATGTTGACCCGTCGATGCACTCCTAGGTAGACCCTGTTCAGAGTTTGATTGATCGTTGGAGCTGCGGGAGAATATGCCGGGTCAAAGATTGGGTCTCCGGCTCTGAGGTTAGCGGCTAGGGTGCATGAGAGAGGGCAGACGCTGGTTAGATTACCGTTCCCCGTCTGCAAGTTGCCTGAGATCTCATAGTTCTTGGAGCCGGTCGCATTGGAGAATACTATGGTTGATTCGAGGCTAACGTTGTTGCCGGATGCGCTTAGGATTTTGTTGGTCTGCCAGTAAGTATCTTGGTAGGACGCGAGGCTGTTCTGGTCGCCAGGAATGTTGGACACCCAGGAGGCTGAGAAATCTCCGTACTTGGCCCAGTCGCCACTCTCTACACCTGGGATAAAGCCCTGCCAGAGGTTCGTTGAGACGATCCGAGCGCTGATAGACTCTAGAGTCGAGTAAGTGTACCCATTGCTGACATATGTCGAATTAGTGTCTGTCCGCGTTGCCAACAAGAATCCTGTTGCTCTGTCCCAGAACCTTACCGTTCTAACCCATCCGGTATATGGTGGCTGGAGCGTCTGGGTCATGTTCAACACACTGACCTCCCGTAATGTCCCCAGATAGCTTAACAATCGTGTATAATTGATTGACATCCCTTGCCAGTTGGGGATACTATTTCCTCTGCGCAGTCCAGCTTCGATGACGAAGGGTCCAGGGGATGCTGGAGGCGGTGAGCCCGTGGATAGGTTGGTTGTGTTAGTTATGATGGACTGTGTTCCATTCTTGAAGTTCGAAACGATTTCTAGAGTGACGCTCGTCCCTGTAACATTCTGAATGTTAGCCTGTATCGAATCTACCCCTGTCAGAGTCGATCCTGCAAGTCCGGGGGTTGTATCGTTTGATTCGTAATCGACTGAGATATCACCTAAGCGTACGAACTCGCCGGGATTAACTCCGACGATCCTGTAGGAAATCAGCTCGCGGGAGTCGATGATCCCCCCCGTACTGTCGAGTGATACAGCCTTTACAGATGTCTCTGCCTCAAGGCTGAACCATGAATATTCGTCGGGCACGATGCCGCTCTGATTGTACTCAGCAACCAGAAACGTATCGAAGGTTCCAGCGTGCACGGTCACCGAGGTCTCGTTTATCACTTTTCTAAGCAAGGAAACAGGCTTAGAGAAATTCATGTTAGCGGCTGAGGTCCGGCCGGAGACCGTGCCGTTCCACCACCATGATTGCCCCGTCTGTAGGGGAAACGCGAAGAGCTGACGAGGAGGATTGTAGGTCGTATTCGTAATGACATTGAAACCATCACAACCTACACAGTACTCTCTTACAAGAGACCAGTTTCCAGGAACGATCCATCTAGTATCATTGAATCCAATGTTAACTTCGTTGTCTACAATGCAATGAGTGTTACCGCAACGCACTGTTCTACGAATGCTTTCATTGCTGCTTCCTTCAATTGTTAGATTGTAGTGCCAGATATCGCCTTGCCTGAGGACAGGCGCCGGCGTTGCCAACGGGACATTCGCATGCGGAAACGCTTTGACAGGCATGCCTCCTGTATAGGAGTAGGGCAGAAACAGGAGGAGGATCGAGATGGCAACAAGTCTCTTGAAACTCGGTTTGAATGGTCCACACTCGTTCGGACTCATGGGCACCTTCTCTCCTGTTGTCGCTCCGGATCTCGAACCTTAAGGGCCAAAACCAAACAACCATTTCGAAACTGAGACGTACATCACTCATTTCGGCAGGATTTATCGTTGTCGAACACAACAGCCAATACATAGGATAGTGGGAGATATCAAAATTAATCCGCGGAATTCTCTGCCGACGAGTCCCCATATTGTTAGATGAGCCTTTCTCAAGAATAGATTCTTCCGGCATCGTGGACGACCGGAAGGGAGGGTTGGCCGAGAGACTTAACGGCGGTGATATTGATTTGCCCAAACCCTTTCTTGCAACGTTCTGTACTCTTGGTTACGCGTCTTTGTTCTGGTCTTGGTTCGCTTGACGCGAAGACTCGGTGTTGTTCGGTTCGTCTGATTTAACCCCTGTAGCTCAGTTGCAAGTCGACGATTCTCGGCATGATATCTTGATAGGAATATACCGACACTTAGAAACCCACCAGCGATCAGTCCAACTGTTAATAGGGATAGCATGGAGATCAGACGCGACGTGGTGCAGAGGATGCATATTCCTCCACTGGGCTGCTTACTTGGGGGTTCTGTAGGAGGTGGGGGTTGAATCGTTGACGCGGGGTTGATGCTGACGGTTTTTGATGAGATAGTCGTATCGCCTAGGTGGTCCGTGGTGGTCAGAACGACGGTGTAGTTGCTCGCTTTCGTGTACATATGATCTATACTCGTTCCAGTAGCTGTGCTGGCGTCTCCAAGGTCCCAACCGAAAGTATAGGGTCCTGTTCCTCCTGTTGCTGCCGCTGCGAATGTGACCGTTGTGTCTACAGTCGTCTGGGTGGGCTTATAGTTGAAATCGGTGGTCAAGGGTTGTATCTGTGAGCCAATAACTGTCACGGTCTGAGATGTTGAGTATGACTGCCCGCTATTGTCAGTGACTGTCAACTGAATTGTGTACGTGCCAGAGTAAGCGTAAAGATGACTTGTATACGCGCCGCTGGAGGTTGCCCCATCTCCTAAACCCCATTGATAATGGTACGGCGGTGTTCCTCCGGTTACGCTTGTGGTGAAGACGACTGTTGTGGCTGTTGTGACAGAGCGGGGTTGGTAATCG
>Ga0209472_1001628_pt1 | contig 12903 bp, 12 predicted proteins | sample GraSoiAngelo_130_FD_185887 | JGI IMG/M metagenome (GOLD analysis project Ga0209472, IMG submission 185887) | Grasslands soil microbial communities from the Angelo Coastal Reserve, California, USA - 14_0929_02_20cm (SPAdes) (version 2) | ecosystem: Environmental > Terrestrial > Soil > Grasslands ...
CGCTTTATCGACGCGCCCGTCTCCGGCGGGGTGCCCCGCGCGGAGGACGGCACGCTCGCGATCATGGTCGGGGGCGACGCGCGCGATGTCGAGGAGGCGCGGCCGGTCCTCGCGTGCCTCGGCGCGAACGTCATCCACGTGGGGGGCGTCGGGAGCGGCGAGGTTGCGAAGATCTGCAACAACCTGATCGCGGGCGTCGCCGCGGTGGCGGTGAGCGAGGCGTTCAGGATCGCCGAAGGATTCGGCGTGGAGCCGAAGATCCTCAGCGAGGTCATCTCGAAGTCCTCCGGCAGCACCTGGGTCATGGAGCACATGCACCCGGTGCCCGGCCTGGTCGCCAAGGCGCCGGCGAACCGCGACTACGCGCCCGGCTTCATGACGGACCTCATGGCGAAGGACCTCGGGCTCGCGGTGAGCGCGGCGCGCGACCTACGCGTGCCCGTCTTCGTGGCGCCGGCGGCCCAGCAGGTCCTCCGACTCGCGTCCTCGCACGGTCTCGGGCGCAAGGACTTCTCGGTCGTGTACCAGTTCCTCAAGCCGTCGAGCGGCCAGGCCCCGGTGTAGCTCGCCCGCGCGTCAGAGGCGGCTCGGGCTCTCCGACTCCTCCGGTCGGACGGCCCGGCGGCCGCGCAGCACGTCGAAGTCGCACCCCTCGTTGGCCTGCAGCACGTGGTCGAGATAGATCCTGCCGTAGCCGCCGGTGAAGTGCGGCGGCCGCGGCGTCCAGGCCGCGCGGCGGCGTGCGAGCTCCTCGTCTTCGACCCGGAGCGTGAGCCGGCGCGTCGGCACGTCGAGCTCGATCGTGTCGCCGTCGCGGACGAGCGCCAGCGGCCCGCCGACGGCGGATTCGGGGGCGACGTGCAGGACCACGGTGCCGTAGGACGTGCCGCTCATGCGCGCGTCGGAGATGCGCACCATGTCCTTGACGCCCTGCTTGAGGAGCCGCGCGGGGATGGGGGCGGCGCCCCACTCGGGCATGCCGGGCGCGCCGCGGGGGCCGGCGTGCTGGAGCACGAGGACGGAGGTTTCGTCGATCGGCAGGGCCGGATCGTCGATGCGGCGGTGGAGGTCGTCGTGGTCGCGGAAGACCACGGCGTGGCCCCGGTGGGTCAAGAGGTGCGGGGAGGCGGCCGACTGTTTGAGCACGGCGCCGTCGGGGCAGAGGTTGCCGGAGAGGATGACGGTGCCGCCTTCGGGGGCGAGCGGCATCTGGAGGGGGCGGATGACGTCATCGTTCCAGCACCGGGCGTCGCGGACGGTGTCGGCGAGCGTCCGGCCGTTAACCGTGAGGGCGTCGCCGTGGAGGAGGGGCAGGAGCTCGCGCAGGACGGCGGGGAGGCCGCCGGCGTAGAAGAAGTCTTCCATGAGGTACTTGCCCGAGGGCTTGAGGTTGACGAGGAGGGGGGTGGAGCGCGAGAGGGCGTCAAAGCGCGCGAGAGGGAGCGGCACCTGGGCGCGGCCGGCGAGGGCGACCAGGTGGATGATAGCGTTGGTGGAGCCCCCGATGGCCATGTCGCTGCGGATCGCGTTGTCGAAGGCCTGTGCGGTGAGGAGGTCGGAGGGCCGGGGGCCGCCGGCCTGCGCCAGCTCGACGGCGCGGCGGCCGCTCGCCTCGGCGAGGGCCAGGCGGCGGGAGTCGGGCGCGGGGATCGCGGCGTTGCCGGGGAGCGTCATGCCGAGGGCCTCGGCCATCGAGGCCATCGTGGACGCCGTTCCCATGACCATGCAGTGGCCCGACGAGCGCGACATGCACGACTCCACCTCGCAGAGCTCTTCGTCCGTCATCCGCCCGGCACGCCGCTCGGCCCAGAGCCGCCAGACGTCGGTGCCCGAGCCGAGCTCCTCGGTGCGCCAGGTGCCGCGCAGCATGGGGCCGCCGGTGACCATGATCGCGGGGACATCGGCGGAGGCGGCGCCCATGAGCATGGCCGGGGTGGTCTTGTCGCAGCCGGAGAGGAGGACGACGGCGTCGAGCGGATACGCGCGGATGCACTCCTCGACGTCCATGGCCATGAGGTTCCGGAAGAGCATGGTCGTCGGCTTCATGAGGATCTCGCCGAGCGAGATGGTCGGGAACTCGAGGGGAAAGCCCCCAGCGCTCCAGACGCCCCGCTTGACGGCGTCCGCCACCTGTCTCAGGTGCGCATTGCAGTTGGTGAGCTCGGACCACGAGTTGGCGATGCCGACCACGGGCCGGCCGTCGAAGACGACGTCGCTGAAGCCCTCGGCCCGGAGGTACGCGCGGTGCATCAGCCCGTCGAGGGTGCGGGGCCCGAACCAGTTGCGACTGCGGAGCGCGTGAGTCGCCATGCGCGTCATCTCCCTCCCGGGCGCGTCCGATGCGGATAACGCATGATATACTTCCGACCGCTGTGTCAGCGCGCGTTGTTGAGGAGGACCCGCCGTGGCCCTGTACATCATGCTGAGCACGCTGTCGGAGTCGGGGCGCAAGGTGCTGCGCGAGCGTCCGGGCTGGATCCGCAAGGTCAACGCCGACGTGACGCGAATGGGCGCGCGCGTCATCGAGCAGTACGCGCTGCTCGGCCCCTACGATTTTCTCTCGGTCATCGAGGCACCGGACAATGCCACCGTCTCGCGCGTCTCGGTCGAGCTCGGCGCGCGGGGCGGCGCCGCCGGGATGACGATGGCGGCAATCCCGCTCGACGAGTTCATCGCCCGTCTCGAGCGCGGCTCGTCCCCGAAACCCGAACGAAAGAAGCGGTGACCATGCTCGCGACCACGTCGAAGGTTCTCAAGATCCACCCGGAGAAGTGCACCGGTTGTCTCCGGTGCGAGCTCGCCTGCTCGTACATGCAGACGGGCACCTTCCACCCCGCGAAGTCGGTCATCCGCGTCTCGCCCTTCGAAGGACACACCTCGTACGCGCCGTATACCTGCACGCAGTGTGCCGAGGGGTGGTGCATGACCGCCTGCCCGGTCGGGGCCATCACGATCAACGCGGCCGGCGCGAAGGACGTGCTCGACGACACGTGCGTCGGGTGCAAGCTCTGCACGATCGCCTGCCCGTACGGGACGATGTTCTACGACCCGGACACGCGCAAGGCGTTCAAGTGCAATCTGTGCGGTGGCGCCCCGGCGTGCGCCGAGGCGTGCCCGACCGCGGCGATCACGTACGAGGAGACGGCGACCGCCGACTGGCTCGGCGAGTTCGCGCGGGAGCGGACGGCGCGCGTGCTGGCGGGGGTGCGGTGATGGCGGCCCGGCACCTCGTCATCGGCGGCGGCACCGCGGGCATGAACGCGATCCGGACAATCCGTGAAGAGGAGGCGGAGCGCTCGGAGATCACGCTGGTGAGCGCCGAGAAACCGTACTCGCGCATGGTGCTCCCCTACTACCTCGACCGCTCGATCGCCGAGTCGCACGTGTTCACGGCGACGCCGCGCGTGCTCGCGGACTGGGGGGTGAAGGCGCAGCTCGGACGCCGCGCGGCGACGCTCGACACCAAGGCCAACGCGTGCGCCCTCGACGACGGAACGCGGGTCGAGTACGACGACTGCCTGATCGCCACGGGTTCCTCGCCGGTGAAGGCGCCGGTGGAGGGCGCCGACGGGCGCGCCGTCCACTCGTTCTGGACCCTCGACGAGGCGCACGCCGTCCTCGCCGAGATCGCGCCGGGCAGCCACGTCGTCATGGTCGGCGCCGGCTTTATCGCGTTTACGATCCTGAATTCGATCCTCGCCCTCGGCGCCAAGCTGACGATCGTCGAGGTGGCGCCGCGCATCCTGCCGCGCATGATCGACGACACGGGGGCGAAGCTCGTGGAGGACTGGCTCACGAAGCACGGCGTCGCGATCCGGACCGGCGTCAAGCTCACCCGCATCGAAGACGCCAAGGGACGCAAGCGGCTCCGCTTCGCCGCGGGCGGCGACATCGTCTGCGACGTCGTCATCATGGCCACGGGCATCAAGACCAACCTCGAGTGGCTCCGGGGCTCCGGCGTGACGATCAATCGCGGCGTCGTCGTGGACGACCACCTGCGGTCGAGTGTGCCGAACGTCTACGCCGCCGGCGACATCGCCGAGGGGCGCGACCTGATCACGGGCGAGCCGGCGGTCCACGCGATCGAGCCGACCGCCCAGGAGCACGGGCGGGTGGCCGGCGCCAACATGGCCGGCAAGGACGTCGGCTACCGTGGCAGTCTCATCATCAACATCGTCGAGGTCTGTCACCTCGACGTCGCGTCGTTTGGTGCGTGGGACGACTCGACGGCTGAAGCGGCGCGCGGCGTCAAGGCGGACCGGCCCGCCTATCGCAAGCTCCTCTGGCGAGGTGACCGACTGACGGGCGCGATCATCCTGGGCCCGTCGAGCGACGTGTGGACGACCAACGACGTCGGCATGCTCAAGGGCCTCGTGCAGTCCGGCGTCTCGCTCGCGCGCTGGAAGGCGCACCTCAAGAAGAACCCGTTCGACATCAAGCCGGCCTTCATCGCGTCGAGGACCACGAGCGCGCTGCTCCCCGAAACCATCCTGGGCCGTCCGTCCAAGGCGCCCGGGAACACCCCGGTGGCCGTATGACGACAGCGAGTCCCGAGGCTCCGAGCAGGAAGAAGACCCCGAGCAGTTCGCGTGAGCTGCCCGGCGGCTACGCCGGCAAGCTGCTGCGCGTAGATCTCACGAAGAAGAAGTGCTGGGCCGAGCCGTGGGACTCCGCCGAGATGCGTGAGCTGCTCGGCGGCGTCGGCCTCGGCGCCATGATCCTCTACCGCGAGACGGCGACCCGGGGCGGCAAGGGCAACGTCGGCTGGGACCACCCGGACAATCGTCTCATCCTGGCCACCGGGCCCATGGCAGGGCTGCCGGTCTGGGGCTCGAGCGGCCTCACCGTCGTGACGGTTGGCGCCGGGACCAACGGCCCGACCTCGACGCAGGCCAACGGCTTTTTCGGGACAAACTTAAAGTACTCGGGCTACGACGCGATCGTCGTCCAGGGACAGTCACGCGACTGGGTCTATCTCTACATCAACGACGACGTCGCCGAGCTGCGGGACGCGAAGTTCCTCATCGGCAAGGACACGTGGCAAACCCAGGACGCGTTGTGCGAGACCACCGGGCTCGTCGGCCATGCGCTCTCGGTCTACTCGATCGGCCCCGCGGGTGAGAACCTCGTGCGCTTCGCGGCGATCCAGGGCGACTACGGCCACGTCGCCTCCAAGAACGGCTGTGGCGCCGTGATGGGCAAGAAGAAGCTCAAGGCGGTGGCCATCGTGCGCGGCACGAAGGCGCTCCGGGCGGCGGACCCGCGCGGGCTCGTGCAGGCCGCCGACGACATCGGCTTCGACCTCCGCACCGACCCCTCCGCGAAGTCGCTCTACGAGTACGGCACGTTGCCGGGGGTGGTGAACCTCTCACGGTTGGGTGCGCTGCCGATCAAGAACTACACGACCAACGTGCCACCGGGTGACATGAGTCAGTGGGAAGCCCCGAAGCTGCGCGAGGGCTTCGACCATCGCGGCCACCAGTGCAGCGCGTGCGGCATGCACCACTGCCACATGTCGGTCATCAAGAAGGGCGAGCACAAAGGCAGCATCGTGGACGAGCCCGAGTACGAGGGCTGGTCCGGCGCCGGCTGGGCCATCGGCGCCACGAACGACATCGACGGGGTGGCCTGGCTCAACACCGAGCTCGACAAAGCGTGTCTCGACGTCAACGAGTTCGGCTGGCTCTGTGGCTGGGTGATGGAGTGCCAGGAGAAGGGCTACATCACGGAGAAACAGCTCGGGTTCCGGCTCCAGTGGGGCGACATCAAGGGCGCGGCGCGACTGATCCAGATGATCAACCACCGCCAGGGCTTCGGCGACCTCCTGGGCGAGGGCGTCAAGCGCGCCGCCGAAAAGCTCGGCGGCGCCGCGAAGGACTGCGCCATCTACACGGAAAAGGGCGCCGCCCCGCGCGGCCACGACCACCGCGCGCGCTGGGACGAGATGCTCGACACCTGTACCTCCGGAACGGGGACGCTGGAGAGCGGTGTGCCCGTGCACCCCGCCGAGGTGGGCCAACCCACGCGCATCAACACCTTCGACGGCGAAGCCGTGGCGAAGTTCGTGGCCGGCATCCGGGGTCGGCGGAACTTCGAGGACTCCCTCGGGATGTGCATCTTCACCACACGGACGCGGCTCGACAACCTCTGCCGCGCCCTCAACGCGGCCACCGGCTGGGACGTCACCGTGGCGGAGACGGTCCGATTCGGTCGCCGGACCGCCGCCATCATGCGCGCGGTGTCGCTTCGCTGCGGCCTCACGCCCGACCTGGAACGTCCGTCGACGCGGTACGGCTCCACGCCGGTCGACGGTCCGGCCAAGGGCCAGGCCGTCGGCGAACAGTGGGAGAAGATGGTCGACACCTGGTACCGCGAAGTCGGCTACGACCGCAAGACCGGGAAGCCCCTGCCGGCGACGCTGAAGGCGCTCGGCCTCGACTGGCTCGCCAAGCACCTCTGGGGAACGAAGGCGTAACGACGCGCGCTCCAGACCATCGAGGGCGAGCGCGTCCACACCTCTGGGTGAGGGTGCCGACACTGCCCGCCGTCCGCTGCTTGACCCGCAAAGTCACGATGTGCTATGAGTCGGTGCTCATTTTCCTTTCGTTGACGGGGGTCTTATGGCGCAAGTGATCGGATTCATTGGACTCGGCATCATGGGACGCCCCATGGCGAAAAATCTCCTGAAGGCCGGATACCCGCTCGTCGTCCACAACCGGAGCCGCGCGCCCGTGGACGAGCTCGTCCGGGCGGGCGCCCGAGCCTCCACCTCGCCGCGCGAGGTCGCCGCGCAGTGCGAGGTGCTGGTCACGATGCTCCCCAACTCGCCCGACGTCGAGCAGGTGGCGCTCGGAAAGGACGGCATCATCGAAGGCGCTCGGCGCGGGCTGATCTACGTGGACATGTCCACGATCTCGCCGATCGTCTCGCAGAAGGTCGGCAAGGCCCTCGCGGCGAGCGGCGTCACGATGCTCGACGCGCCGGTATCGGGCGGCGAGAAGGGCGCGATCGACGCCACGCTCTCGATCATGGTCGGTGGCGACAAGGCGGTCTTCGACGCGGTGCTCCCGATCTTCGAGGCGATGGGTCGGACGATCACGCATCTCGGCCCGCTCGGGTTCGGTGGATTCACGAAGCTCGCCAACCAGATCATCGTCGCCGGGAATCTCACGGCGCTCGCCGAGGCGCTCACGCTCGCGAAGAAGGCGGGGCTCGATCGTGACCTGACCCTGACCGCGCTCGCGGGCGGGCTCGCGGGCTCCAAATGCCTCGAGCAGAAGCGATCGAACTATCTGGCGAACGCGTACACCCCGGGGTTCAAGATCGACCTCCACTACAAGGACCTCGGTCTCATCATGGAGTCGGCGCGCGCGCTCGGCGTGCCGCTGCCGACGACGGCCGTTGTCCAAGAGTTGTTCAACGCGCTGCGCGTGAAGGGGCGGGGCGGCCTCGACCACTCCGCTGTGATCACGCTGCTTGAAGATCTCGCGGGCGTCTCCGCGTGAGGGCCACCGTCGATCGCGCCGGGCTCGATCCGCAGGGGCGCCTGCCCAAGATCCAGGTCCGCCGCGTCCGCAAGGGTGACCTCTCGAAGGTCCGCGACGTCTTCGAGCAGACCTTCGGCGACTTCCTCGAGCGCCAGCTCGGCACCCGGCCACGCCAGGCGTTCGGCGGCGCGCAGTACGTCCACCACCGCTGGCTCATGGAGCCGTGGGGTTGCTTCGTCGCCGAGGAGGACGGCACGAAGATCGTGGGCGCCGCGCTCGCCGTCACGTGGGGCACCGTCGGAATTCTCGGGCCCATCGCGGTCCTCACGAACTACCAGAACCAGACGATCGGCCAGCAGCTCGTCCGGGCGGCGCAGGAGTTCTTCGAGGAGAACAAGGCGGCGCTCCACGGGTGCGTGACGTACCCGACGAGCCCGAAGCACCTCTTCCTCTTCCACAAGTTCGGCTACAAGCCCAAGGCGCTCACGGCCGTGATGAGCCGCTCGATCGACCGGACGCCGCCTCGCGCGGCCATCCTCAAGCCGGGCAAGGCGGCGCTCGCGGCGCGCCGGTTCTCGGCGCTCGAGGAGACGAAGAAGAAGGCGACGCTCGCGCGCATGCATCGGATCACGAACGGGATCTGTCGCGGCATGGACCTCTCGAAGGAGGTCGAGATCGTGGATGGGCTCGCGCTCGGCGACACGCTCCTGCTCGAGCGCGGGCGTGATCTCGTGGGCTTCGCCATCTACCACACGCCGGGGGTGAGCGAGGCGCCGGCGGGTGCGCTCTACGTCAAGTTCCTCGCGATCGACCCGCCGCAGCGGAAGATCGAGCACCTCGCCGAATTCGTCGCCGCCCTCGAGGCGCTCGGCCAAGAACTGGGCGTGCAGCGCGTGATCCTCCCCGTGTATTCGCGGTACTGGCTCGCGTACAACGCTCTCGTTCAATACGGATACACGATCGACTTCACGATGGTCCGACTGCAGCGGGGCAAGCAAGAGGACTACGAAGACCCGACGCACCTCGTTCTGGACGACTGGCGTTGACGCGCCTCGTGGAGCTTCTCCTCGTCTCGGCCCTCGGGCTAGGCTGGGTCGCCGTGGCGGCCTGCCACTCGCTCCTGCTCGAATCGACGCCCGCCGCAGGCTCGACCGTCGCGGCGGCGCCCACCCTCTCGCTGCGATTCAACAACCGGGTCGAGAAGCCGCTCTCGCGACTCCGGCTCCTCGACGAGCGCGGCGGGTCGCTGTCGCTCGCGATGCCGGCGTCTGGCGGGCCCGTCGATCGTCTGAGCGCGCCGCTGCCGCCCTTATCGCCGGGCGCGTATCGCGTCGAGTGGCAGGTCCTGTCCACGGACGGCCACGTCGTGAGCGGTCGCTTCGGCTTCCGCGTCGCGCCCTGACTCGATGGCGGGACCGGGTGCGTATCGGCGGCGGGGCGATCCGCTTGCTCCACTGGGAAGGCTGACGCAATGGCGACCCTGATCTCCGGGAGTGCGACGGGCGAGGGCACGAAGCGCTACGCGATGCGCCTCGTCGGCAAGGTCGTTGCCGAGCACTTTCGGGAGCTCGACGGCCTCGCCGTCTCGACGGTCGGCCTCGGGACCTACCTCGGCCCGGAGGACGGGGCGACGGACGTCATGTACCAGGACGCGATCGCGCGCGCGCTCGAGCTCGGCGTCAACATGGTCGACACGGCGATCAACTACCGCCATCAGCGCAGCGAACGGTCGATCCGGACGGCCCTCGCGACGGCGATCAGTCGGGGAACGGTTCGGCGCGACGAGATCGTCGTCGCGACCAAGGGGGGCTACATCCCCTTCGACGGCGCCGTGCCGCGCGACGCGCGCGCGTGGTTCACCGAGACGTACCTCGACACGGGCATCGTGAAGCCCGGCGACGTGGCGGCGGGCTCCCACTGCATGACGCCACGCTATCTCGCCGATCAGATCGGGCGGAGCCGGACGAATCTCGGGCTCGACACGATCGACATCTACTACCTCCACAACCCCGAGTCGCAGCTCGAGGCGGGGGACCGTCAGGAGTTCCTCACGCGCGTGCGCGCGGCCTTCGAGGCGCTCGAGGCGGCCGTCCGAGAGGGGACGATCCGGCGCTACGGCACGGCGACGTGGAACGGCTACCGCGAGGACCCGGGCGCGCCCGGCTACCTCTCCCTCGCAGATCTCGTGTCCGTCGCGCGCGAGGTCGCCGGCGCCGACCACCACTTCAAGGTCATCCAGCTCCCGTACAACCTCGCGATGCCGGAAGCCTTCACGCGCGCCAACCAGAAGGTCGGCGAGAGCTTCGTCCCCCTCCTCGAGGCAGCCCGGCGCCTCGGGGTGTACGTCATGGCCTCGGCCTCGGTCTACCAGGGCCACCTCACGAAGAACCTCCCGCCCGTGGTCGCCGAGTTCCTGCCGGGCTTTGCGAGCGATGGACAGCGGGCGCTCCAGTTCGTGCGCTCCACACCCGGGATCGGCACGGCGCTCGTCGGGATGAAATCCACGGCGCACGTCGAGGAGAACGCGGCTATCGCCCAACGCCCGCCAACGCCCTGGAGCGAGTTCCAGCGGCTGTTCAGCGCCGCCGGCGGGTGACGCCTGCGAAACATTGCACAAGGTGACGACGTCGGGTAGGTTGGTCGGGTGATCACGCTGGAGCCGAACTACGAGCGCGCGCTCGGGATCAGGCCCAGCGTGTCCGCCGTGATCTTCGACCGCCGCGGCCGGCTCCTGCTCCAGCAGCGTTCCGACGGCGGGCAGTGGGGACTGCCCGGCGGCTCGGTGGAGATCGGCGAATCCGTCCGGGACGCCGTTCGACGCGAGGTCCGGGAGGAGACTGGCCTGACCGTCTCCATGCGCCGGCTGGTCGGCGTCTACTCGGAGCCCGCGCGGCAGGTCGTCCGGTATCCGGACGGCAACGTGTGGCACTACGTCAACGTGTGCTTCGAGTGTTCGGTGAAGAGCGGCGCGCTCACGACCTGCGACGAGACCCTCGCGCTCGAGTACTTCCCCGTCCGACGGCTGCCGCCGAACGTGTTGTCCAATCACCGGATCCGAGTCCGCGATGCCTGCATGCACAGGGCCGTGCCATTCGTCCGTTGAGGAGGGATCGCCCGTGGTGCGACGGATTCATCACGTGGGCATCGTGGTCAGGGATCTCGCGGCGGCGTATCGGTTCTACCGGGACACCCTGGGCCTCCCGCTCCTGAAGGAGGCGTCGATCCGGGACCAGGGCGTCCGCGCCGCGCTGCTCGCGGCCGGCGACACGGAGATCGAGCTGCTCGAGCCACTTGACGCGTCGTCGAGCGTCGGGCGCTTCCTCGCCCGGCGAGGCGAGGGACTCCACCATCTGTGCTTCGACACGCCGGACATCCACGCGGCGCTGACGATCCTGAAGGAGCAGCACGTCGAGCTGATCGACACGGCGCCCCGACCCGGGCTCGCCGGAGCGATCGCGTTCCTGCACCCGAAGGCGTGCTGCGGCGTCCTCGTCGAGCTTGCGACGCCCGCGGCGGACGCGGCCGCGAAACCATCGCCGGTGAGGCTCAAGCGACTGGTCATCGGCGCACGCGACGTGAAGCAGACGGCCGGCGTCTTCCGGTCGCGCTTCGGCTTCCCGGAGCTCACGATGAACGACGGGCCGCGCACGATGCTGGCCGTCGGACGCGGTGCGATCCTGATCGTGCCGTCCGAGGAGGTCGGCGGGACCGAGGGCATGGTGGCGCTCTCGCTCGTCGCCCTGGACTTTGAGGCGCTCATGGCCGCCTTCGGCGACGCGGGCACGAAGTGCCTGCGTGGGACCGGCGAGGTGACGCTCGAGCCCGAGTCGAGTCACGGCGTGCACCTGCACATCAGCCGGTATGAGTGACGTGGAGCTCCGCGGCAAGGTCGCGGTCGTCACGGGCGGCGCCACCGGCATCGGCCTGGCCACGTCGCTCGCCTTCGCGCGGGCCGGTGCGGCCGTGGCGGTCAACTATTCGCGGAGCGCGCAGGCGGCCGACGCGGCGGTCGCGGAGATCGGGAAGCTCGGCGTCGGCGGCGTCGCGATCCGGGCAGACGTGTCCAACGACGGCGAGGTGCGCGCGATGATGGCCCGCGTCGCCAAGGAGCTCGGCGGCGTCGACTTCCTCGTCAACAACGCCGGCTGGACCAAGCGTGTCCAGCCCCACGGAGACCTCGAGAGCCTCACCGACGACGTCTGGGATCGGGTGTGGGCCGTCAACGTGAAGGGCGCCTTCTATTGCGTCCGGGCGGCCGCTTCGCACATGCGCCAGCGCGGCGCGGGCTCGGTCGTCAACGTCACCTCCGTGGCCGCGTTCGCCGGCGCCGGCTCCTCGATGGCGTACGCCGCCTCAAAGGCCGCGCTGACGACGCTCACGAAGTCGCTCGCCCGCGCTCTCGCGCCGGCGATCCGCGTCAACGCGGTCGCTCCGGGTTTGGTCCCGACGGGCTTCGGCGGGTGGACCGACGTCCACTGGAAGGCGACGTCCGCGCGAACGCCGCTCCAGCGTCTCCCCACAGCGGAGGAGACGGGGGCGGCGATCTTCTATCTCGCGACGGCGGGTGGGTTGACCGGCCAGACGATCGTCGTCGACGGCGGGCTCCTGGCGCTCGGCCCCGCGGAAGGCGCCCCGGAACGCTGACGGTCAGAAGCGCGTCTGAGTGACCGCCTTTCGAGCGCGGGCTTCGCCCGCGCAACCTCGTCCTGGGGGTTCACTCCCTTTCGGGAGCGCCCCCCGGCTCGGAGGGGGCCCCAGAGAGCGGAGCCCGTCGCTCAGAGGCCCCCTGCGAGGATCTCAGAAGGCGTCGGGCGCCCGGCCGACCGCGTCGAGCTCGGCACGCGTGTACGAGCCGAGGCTCCGAAAGTTCAGCGCCGTGTAATTCTTGACCCAGCGCATGCCGACCTTCATCGCCTGACGATAGCGCGTTTCGACCTCGGCGCTCTTTGGCCGCCGGGCCAGGATGTCCTCCAGCTCCTCCTGGAGGAGCTTCTTCACCAGGGCGAAGTCGTGGGCGACATCCTCTTGCGCGTCCCTCGCGTGGTGGCGGATCCGCTGGGCGATCTGGGCGACCGACATGCGGCCGGTGGCGAGATCCTCCATCAGCGCCGGGTGCACGCCGGGCTTGCCCTCGAGGCTGTCGATCCCTTTGGCGCCGCGGCCGTTGAGCCAGCCTTCGACGTACTCGATGAGCATGCGGGCGTTGCGCCGCGTGCCCTCGACGGTGACGGCGCCGGCCGGCACCTCGATGCGCACCGGGTAGTTGTCGGGCTTCGCCATCTCGGGTGTCGGCGTCCAGCCGGAGCCGATGAGCTTCCTGAACGGATCCGCGGCGGTCTTCATGTGAAAGATGTGGGCGACCCAGGCGCGGATGAAGCCCTGCGCGGCCTCCCATTCCTTGTCCTTCCTGATCGTC
>Ga0209472_1001630_pt1 | contig 12894 bp, 11 predicted proteins | sample GraSoiAngelo_130_FD_185887 | JGI IMG/M metagenome (GOLD analysis project Ga0209472, IMG submission 185887) | Grasslands soil microbial communities from the Angelo Coastal Reserve, California, USA - 14_0929_02_20cm (SPAdes) (version 2) | ecosystem: Environmental > Terrestrial > Soil > Grasslands ...
CTGCACCGAACCGACCAGCTCGGCGAGCTTTCCCCGCGCGATCCGCCGGAACAGATCCATCTGGAACAGCCGGTCCTGTGCCTGGATGTAGCCCTGCACCGCGTAGCAGTCGTTCTGGTTCGCGCAGAAGATGTGCGGGATGTCGTACTGATCGTACGTCACGTCGACGTTCCCGGTCAGGCCAGTGACGGTGTGCCCCGGAAGCGCCGTGCCCTGCGTGGTGAACGTCACGGTCTTCGTCTGCCCCCGCGCCGCGGCGGTGACCGTCACCGGCTGCGTCGAAGGCGGCGGGTGGTACACCACCGACGGCCCCTTGTCGCCGGAGATCGTTCCGGGAACGGTGGTCGACCACGTCACTTCGTTGGCGAGCTCCACCGGCCCGGCGGTGATGGTCACCGGACCGGATGCGGTCTGGTTTCCAGACGGAGTGATCGTGAGTGTCGGCTGAGGCTCGCTTCCCGCGCAGGCAGCGAGGACTGCGTACACCGCCGCCAACATCCGAGTGCGCATCGACGTCTCCATGAAAGTGGGGCTGCAGGAGTGGCCACAGAACTGTCGGGTTCTCTCCTTTTCCTTGGAAGTCGCCCGGTGTCAACTATCGTAGGACAATGTTCCGATGGACCCCGCGCTCGCCGACCTGATCCGCCAGCTCGATCTCGAGCCGCTCGAGGTGAACCTCTTCCGCGGTCAGTCCAGCGATCTGGGCGGAAAGAGCGTCTTCGGCGGCCAGGTCATCGGACAGGCGCTGGTGGCGGCGACGCGCACGGTGGAGGGCCGCGCCCCGCATTCGCTGCACGCGTATTTTTTGCTCCCGGGCGACATGGCCGCGCCCATCGTCTACGAAGTCGATCGGATCCGCGACGGACGCAGCTTCACGGCAAGACGCGTGCAGGCCATCCAGCACGGCCAGCCCATCTTGTCGATGCTCGCTTCGTTCCACGTCGCCGAGCCCGGGTTGGAGCACCAGGACCAGATGCCGCAGGTGCCGCCGCCCGAGTCGCTGCCCACCAGCGAAGAGACCCGCGATCGCTGGTTGGCGGAGTCAGGCGTGGAGCTGCCGGAGCGCTTGCGTGAGACGCTGCTGCGGCCGCGGGCGATCGAGTTCCGCCCGGTCCATCCATGGAACCCGCTCAAGCCGCGCGTCGCCGAGCCGCGCCAGGCATTCTGGCTCCGGGCCGTGGACCGGATGCCGGACGATCCGCTGCTGCACACCTGCATGCTGACCTACGCATCCGACTACAATCTGATTCCGACGGCTCTCCGTCCCCACGGCGTCAGCTGGATGCGCGGAGAGACCATCCTGGCGAGCATCGATCACGCGATGTGGTTCCACCGGCCCGCGCGCGTCGACGAGTGGTTGCTCTACACGATGGACAGCCCTTCCGCGCAGGGCGCGCGCGGGCTCGCCCGCGGCTTGATCCACGACCGCGCGGGACGGCTCGTGGCCAGTGTCGCACAGGAAGGGTTGATGCGGCGGGTAACGCGCAAGTAGGGTGCGCGGATGCTCGCTCTCGTTCTCGTTCTCGCCGCCGCTACACCCTTCCAGGAATCGCTCGCCGAGCTCGCCCGCAGCAAGGCGAAGGACCCGCAGAAGCTCCACCGGCTCTTCGATCTGGCGTGGCAGTACGACAACGCCGAGCATCCCGAGCTCGCGACCTCGCGCGGCGTCGCCGGTTACAACAACCGCTGGACCGACGAATCGCTCGAGGCCATCGAGCGACGCAAGCACGAGACGGTGTCGCTCGGCCAGGCGCTCTCCGCCATCGACCGCAGGAAGGTCGACGCGCAGGATCAGGTCAACTACGACCTCTTCCGCCGCGACGTCGACGACGACCTCGCCGCGCAGCGCTTTCCCCGCGAGCTGCTCGCCATCACGCAGCTCGCCGGACCGCAGTACCTCTCGAGCACGCTGGACATCATGCCGGCGCGCACCGCGCGCGACTACCAGGACATCGTCGCGCGCCTCGACGCCGTTCCGCAGCGCATGGCGCAGGTCGAGGCGCGACTGCGGCGCGGAGTGGAGACTGGCGTCGTCTCCCCTCGCGTGGTCCTGCGCGACGTCGCCGCTCAGCTCGATGCGCAAACGCCGGAGGATCCCCTGCAGGCCCCTCTGCTCAAGGCGTTCGCCAAGCTGCCGGAGGGGATTTCCGAAGAGGCGCGCACGGACGCCGTGCGCATCTACCGCGAGAAGATCGTCCCTGCGTACCGGAAGCTGCGGGAGTACTTCGTCTCCGCATACCTGCCGCACGCCCGCGAAACCGTTGCGCTCTCGGCGTTGCCGGAGGGCGTCGACTGGTACCTCGAGCGCGTCCGGCGCGAGACCACCACCTCGCTCACGCCGCACGAGATCCACCAGCTCGGCCTTTCCGAGGTGAAGCGGATCCGCGGCGAGATGGAGAAGGTGCTGGCGCGCGTCGGCTTCAAGGGGACGCTCGCGGACTTCGCCACTTTCCTGCGGACCGACGCACGCTTCTACTTCACCGATGCGCGGGAACTGGTCCGCGAGTACCGCGACATCGCCAAGCGAATCGATCCGGAGCTGACCCGCCTCTTCGGCAAGCTCCCGCGGCTGCCCTATGGAGTCGTGGAAATCCCCGCTTTTTCAGCACCTTCGCAGACGACCGCGTACTATCGCCAGGGCTCGCCGGAGGCGCATCGGCCGGGAAGCTACTTCGTCAACACGTACAAGCTGGATACCCGACCGAAGTGGGAGATGGAGGCGCTGACGCTCCACGAGTCGGTGCCGGGCCATCATCTGCAGATCGCCATCTCCCAGGAGCTCACGTCGGTGCCCGAGTTCCGCAAGACGTCGCGTTACGTTGCCTTCGTCGAAGGCTGGGGACTCTACGCGGAGAGCCTCGGACCAGACCTGGGGATGTACCAGGACCCGTACTCGCAGTTCGGTCAGCTCACCTACGAGATGTGGCGCGCGATCCGTCTCGTGGTGGACACGGGGATGCACGCGCTGGGCTGGAGCCGGGACCAGGCGATCGACTACTTCCGCCAGAACTCCGCCAAGACCGAGCACGACATCGTGGTCGAGATCGACCGCTACATCGTCATGCCTGGCCAGGCGCTCGCATACAAGATCGGAGAGCTCAAGCTCAAGGAGCTGCGAGCGCTTGCGTCAAAGGAGCTGGGAGCGAAGTTCGACGTGCGCACCTTTCATGACGCAGTGCTCGGGAGCGGCGCGCTTCCCCTTGACGTTCTTGAGGAAAATATTCGCGCGTTCATCGCCCAACAGCGGCGATGAAGGAGAAGCTGGACGCAAGGCGGGGTTTATCCGGTATGCTATGCCGCAATGCGACTCGCCCTTACTGCGCTCATTGCGCTCACGGCCGCCGCCGCTTCCGCCCAGGAAGGTGTCACCGCGACGGAAGGGGATGCTCCAGAGGAGGCTGAATCAGCGACGGCAGAGCCGGTGGGCCCTGCCCTCCTCTATACCCGGGAGCTGACGGACCAGGACCTGGCGCGAAAGTTCCGGGACGACCTGGCCTCGCTGGGCAGCGTGTCCATCGGCTTCGCCGACCGGGGGCGGGTGCTGAATGCCGTGCAGATGCCGCAGGATCCAGCCTGGATCGTCGAGCGGCCGAACGTCGCGTACGCGACGCGGGAGACGATCGACGCGCTGGCGCAGGTCTTCCGGTCCGTGCACCGCCGGTTCCCCGCCTCGGCGCCCGCCCGGCTCAGCCACGTGGGAGCCAAGGATGGCGGAAATCTGAGGCCGCACCGATCGCACCAGAGCGGCCGCGATGCGGATATCGGGCTCTTCTATCGGGGAGATCGCATCCCGCCGCGCGGTGTCGCCCGCGAGAGCGTGATGGATCCGGCGCGCAACTGGGCGTTGCTCCGGGCGCTGATCACCGAGACTGACGTCCAGCTCATCCTCGTCGACAAGCGGATTCAGGCGGTCCTGATCCGGTACGCGCTGGCCATCGGCGAGGATGCGCGATGGCTCGGGCAGATCTTCGGGCGCATCGTCAGGCACGCACGGAGCCACCGCGATCACTTCCACGTCCGGTTCTACGCGCCTCGTTCGCAGGAGCTGGGCCGGAGAATCCAGCCGCTGCTCGCGCTAGGCCCGGACGACAACGTGGTCCTCCACCTGGTGCGTTCGGGGAACACGCTCGGACAGCTCGCGGCGCGCTATAAGACGAGCGTCGTAGCCATCCGCAAGGCGAATCGCATCCAGGGGCGATCGGTCTTGCGACTCGGGCAACACCTGGTGATTCCAGTGCGCAGCAACTGCACGGTCTGTCCGCTGCCCCCGCCGCTGGCCATCCCGCCGCGCTTGCTGCCGCCGGAGCGTTCGTCCAGCGTCGCGCAGTCGTGGGTGGGCGGGATCAACCCCGAGATGGCAACGGCCGAGTAAGGGCTAAAAGGCCCACCCCGCGCCGGCGGTCAGACCGAACAAACCAAAACCGTCGCTGAGGAAGTCATATCCGATCTGCGCTTGCGCCGAGAGATTGGGGTGCAGTTGCGGCAGCGGGTAGAGCACCGTTCCCATCAGGCCCACGCCGACCGGAGTCGGAGCGCCGCTGAAGGTATTCGGCATGAACGCAAAGGCCACGCCGCCGAGGAGCTGGATAGGGCCGGCCCTGTCGTAGCGCACTCCGGCACCGAGCTTGATCGGGAAGATCGTGCCTCCGGTCGGGAATCCCAGGGCGACGTCCCCCCAGGCGATCAGCGGCAGCTCGGGCGTCAGCGAGATCAGGCTGACCGCGCCGCCGGCGTGCAGGCCGAAGGCGCCCGAGCTGTTGCCCGCGCTGACGTTGTAGAACCCGACTCCGCCCCAGCCGATGTAGGGCGTGCGCCTGGTCCCGGCGATCAGCGATTCCGTCGGGGCGACCGAGCTCGCCGCGTCGGAGGCGGCCCTCGATGCGCGCTTGACGCAGGTGCCGTTGGAGCACACCTGCCCGGAGCTGCAGTCTGCGTCCTTCTTGCAGGAAGCAGCCTCTGCCGCCGCGCTCGCGAAGAGCGCCGCCCCCAGCGTCACCGCGAAGATCGACTTCCAGGTCATTCGCCCCTCCCTTTCGGCGCGAGGATTGCGCCCGACACCCAATAAATGACTGGCGGTGAAACTCCAGTTCCATGTCGGCCCGTCGTCCGCGAGTGTGCATCGGCGAAATGCCGGGCGGGCTGCTTCGTATCGAGACCTCATGCCCAGCGCTTTCGTCCTCGTCGCCGTCCTCGTCGCCCAGATCGCTCCCGGCACCGTCGATTCCCGGCGCCAGCAGCTCGCCGACCTCTTGTCCGAGCACTGGGAATACACGATGCGGACCAATCCGGAGTACGCATCGGTCCTGGGCGACAAGCGCTACAACGACAAGATCACCGATTTCTCCGAGAAGGCGATCTACACGGACATCGAGGCGCAGACGCAGTTCCTCGCCCGTTTCCTCGCCGTCGGCGTGCAGGGATTTCCCGAGCAGGAGGCGCTCAATCACGCGCTGATGGTGCGGCAGATCCGGGTGCAGCTCGAGGGAGTGCCGTTCAAGGACTGGGAGATGCCCGTCTCGCAGTTCGGCGGCATCCACATCAACGCGCCGCAGCTCGTCTCCGTCCTCTCCTTCGAGACCGTGAAGGACTACGACGACTACATCGCCCGGCTCCGGCTGCTTCCCATCGCGTTCGCCCAGATCACCGAGCTGATGCGCAAAGGCTTCGACGACAAGCTGGTGCCGCCGCGGATTTTGCTCGAGCAGGTGGCGCGGCAGTCGGCGAAGATCGCCGACGCCGAGCCGGAGGCGAACCCGTTCTTCGAGCCGGCGAAGAAGATCCCCGCGGGCTTCCCCGAGGCGGACAAGACGCGCATCCGCGAGCAAATGCTGGCCGCGATCCGCGACGGGATCCGGCCCGCGTACCAGCGCTTCACCAAGTTCGTCCAGGAGGAGTACGTCCCGAAGGGCCGCGCGGAGCCTGGCATCTGGGCGCTGCCGGACGGCGCCGCGCGCTACGCGTACGCCGTCGAGCAGTCGACCACGACGAAGATGTCGCCGGAGGAGATTCACCAGCTCGGCCTGCGAGAGGTCGCTCGCGACCGGGCGTTGATGCTGAAGATCGCGAACCGGCTCGGCTACAAGGATCTGAAGTCGTTCGACGCCGCCATCGCGAAAAACCCGGATCTCCATCCGAAGTCGCGCGAGCAGATGCTCGAGCAGTACCGGAAGTACATCGATCAGATGTCGGCGCGCTTGCCGCAGTACTTCGGGCGGCTGCCGAAGGCGAAGGTGGAGGTGATGCCGGTCGAGCCTTACCGCGAGAAGGAAGCCTCGGGCGCGCAATACGTCGACGGGACGCCGGACGGCAAGCGACCGGGCCACGTGATGGTGAACACCGGCGACTTCGAGAAGCGAACGACCGTCGACATCGAGACCACCGCGTACCACGAAGGCGTTCCCGGGCATCATCTTCAAGTGTCGATCGCCCAGGAGCTGCCGAGCTTGCCCCCCTTCCGGCAGCACGCGTTCTACGTCGCGTTCATCGAAGGATGGGGCCTGTACTCCGAGCGGCTGGGACAGGATGCGGGCTTCTTCCAGGATCCGTACAGCATGTACGGACACCTGCAGGACGATCTCTTGCGCGCGATCCGGCTGGTGGTGGACACAGGTTTCCACTTCAAGCGCTGGACGCGCCAGCAGGTGGTCGACTACTTCCACGCCAATTCCGGCATCGACGAGCCCACGGTGCAGAGCGAGACCGACCGGTACATGGCCTGGCCGGCGCAGGCGCTGGGATACAAGATTGGCCAGCTCAAGATCCTCGAGCTGCGCGATCGCGCGAAGAAGCAGCTGGGGGCGCGCTTCGACATCCGTGGCTTCCACGACGAGGTGCTGGGCGGCGGCGCCATGCCGCTGGACGTGCTGGAGAAGCGGGTGGACGGCTGGATCGCCCAAACCGGCCAGGCCGGGGTCTCGGGCACTGCGCTTCACTAGCCGGCCGGGGCGGTATCCGAATGGCGAGATCCGCGCCAGAATGAGCCGCATTAGCTTTTCCTGGGAACCTGCGGACCCATCGCGCACTCCAAGTGTCCGAGGCGGTTCGCACCCCGAGGAGAGACCATGAAAACGGCATTGATTTCTGCAGCCTGCGCGCTGGCGGCTTGCGGAGGGTCGTCAGGGCCAGCCACGAAGTTCACCGCGACAATGAGCAGCGCCAACGAGGTTCCGGCTTCGCCTCATCCGAACGCGTCGGCGACGGGAAGCGCGACGTACACAGTCAGCGGCTCGACCGTCAGCTACACGGTCACGTTCAGCGGTCTGTCGGGGAACGCCACCATGGGCCACATCCATGTCGGCACCTCGACCGAAGGCGGTACGGTGGTAGTGCCATTCACGCCGCCGGCCGCCACGTCGGGAACCTTCACCGGGTCGTTCACGGGTTCCGACGTGCGGGCGGGGACCACGCCGAGCCAGACCATCGTCGCCGGCGACATCAACTCGATGCTCTCCGCCATGCGCGCCCGCGGCACGTACACGAACATCCACACCAGCTCGAATCCGGCCGGCGAGATCCGGGGACAGAACCAGCCCCAGTAACCTCCCTCAGGCGCGGAACGTGGTGGATACGGTGACCGTCGTGCCGTCGAAGGCCACTACGTACCGGAGTAGGCCTCCTCCCGCCGGGCCCTGCACGAATCCGCCGGCGAGATTGAAGATCGAGCCGTGACACGGACAGTCCAGCTCGCCGGCTCCGGGCAGGACGGTGCACCCGAGGTGCGTGCAGATGGCGTCGATCGCCGCAACCGCATCTGGCCCGCTTTCCAAGGGGAGGCGGGTGATGAGCAGCGGGCTGGGGAATCCGGTCGGACGGCCGGCGACGATGCCTCCCACTGTCGCCAGGGCGGGAAAGTCCGCGATCGCAAAGCTGAACTCCCCGTCGCTGACGCGGAGATCCTTCAAGGCGCCCGTGCCGGCGAAGAGCTGAACGATGAGGTTCCCCTGCCCGTCGGGCGCCACCGGATAGGTTGCGAGATCGCTCTGTGCGGGAGGATTCAGGACGGTCCCGTCTCCGGCAAAGCGGGAGCCGTGGCAAGGGCATTCGGCCTCGCGATCTTCCGGGACCCACGCGACGGAGCAACCCTCGTGCGGACACGTCGCTCCCAGCGCGACGAAACCGGTACCAGTATTCGCGATCAGATATCCCCCAGGCTCGCCCAGCGGCTGGGCGATGACGGCGCCGCCGGCGGTCGACAACTCGGACGCCTGCGCCAGCGGGATCGTCACGTCGCCATCGACCGGCGCGGGAACGCTGAGGGAACGGTTGGGCGAGATGCGGCGCACGCAGCCGACCTTCGCCGCCAGGGAGACGAGCGCCGCGGTGCGGATCATCGATCTTCGCGAGAAGTCGGCCATTTCAGTTGTCCGGGGCCCCGCTCTGGATCCACTGCTCGATCGCCACCAACGCATCCGCGCAGGTCGAGCCCGGCGCGTCTGCCGGCTGGCCGCCTCCGTATGTCGGATCGAGTGCCGAGGTCAGGCGCAGCTTGGTGAGCAAGAACGAGCCCTGCGGATCGCCGGCCTTCACCAGCACGAGTCCGCGGGCGCTTCCCAGCTGATTCGCGGCCGACGCGTTGACGAGGTTCGCATACGGGTGTCCGAAGAAACTCGGCCCACTGTTCACGTTCGCTGAGTCCGTGGCGTGGCAATTCAGCTGGCGGACGCCGCAGCCCACCTGGATGAAGTGCAAGTTGATGCTCGAGAACGTGGGCTGCAGAACGGGGCAAGTCCTCGTCCCTTCGATGCATGTGCCCTGCGCGCAGAACGCGGGCTGGGCGCAGTCGGGATCGATGGCGCACTGCGCCCGATCGACGCCGCCGATGCATCCGGCGACGAGAAGCGCGGCGATGGGGACGCGCAGGAACATCGAGCGCGCATATTAATGCGCACTCTGCGCGCGCGCCGGAGAATGAATGCGCTCCAGCGTAGGCGCAAAGCCGCACCTTCGGTGCGGCAGCGCCTAACCGTCAGAGTCCGGCGGCGCGCAGGACGACGCCGGCGCGAACTTCCTGGAACTCCGGCGCTCGCTGCACCGCGCCAGAGAGGCCCAGCTCGAATCCTCCGCCGAGGCCGATCCCGAGAAAGGCGCGCCCCGTGAACGAAAATCCGCCCTCCGTCTTGCCGGCATAGAACCCGCTGTTCGGATCGAACGGCAGGATCGGCGCGTGCGCTTCCTGGTACCAATCGTAGCCGGGCTCCGCCGCGGCGTCCCACCTCACCGCTCCCGGGTGTTGCCAGCGGAGGACGCCGGCCCCGTGGAAAAAACGCTGCGGGCTGAAGTAGCCGCCGTTGCCGAAGGTGAAGAAGCGCTGGTTGTTCTCGAACGCGAGCGCGGTGAAGGCCGGACCGAGCCGGAACTCTCCCAGCGGACCCGCTCCGAGCGCCAGCTCCGCTCCGCCGCCTCCGGCGAAGCGCCGGTTTTCGAGCACGCGCAGGCCGATCAGCCGTCCGCCTTCGCCGTACGCGTAGATCGACCCGATGCGGCCGTTCACCGAGAGATCGAGCCGGCCGCCTTGCAGGAGCACGCCGCCCCACAAAGTCCCGGTCGCCGGATCGCGGGCCGCCGCCATGGAGACGAAGCTGTCGGTGACGCTGCGGCTCGACCCCTCTGCCGCGACGAAGAGCGGACCCATGTTGCCGCGCAGTCGTACGCCGCCCACCGCCGCGAGGATGGGGAACCCGAGCGGCGTCGCACCGACATCGGCGACGAGATGGCGGCTCTCGAACGTCGCATGGAGCTCCGTTCCCAGCGCCCGCTGCGGGCCGGCGCCGCCCACCGCTCCGGTTCCGAAACGGGATCCCGCCGAGGCCGATACGGATCCCGCATCGAGCTGGACCTCGGAGATGCGCAGCGTGAGCCTGCCGGACAGCGCGATGGGCACCTCGACGTTCGCGGCGCCGCGATATTCGCTGAGCGCGCTCAAGCCCGGCTCACCCTTGCGCTGCCGGAATCCGACGTCGCCGCCGATGGCGGGGCGATGGCGGCTCTCGATACGCTGCATGTCGCGGGCGATCTCCGAGTGCAGGACCTCGGGATCGGTCCGCGCGGCGAGCCGCGGCGTTCCTTCCGGGTTCATCCCGCGGCCGATTCCTTCCTGCGGAATCTGCGTGGTCCGGAACACCTCGCTGCGCGCCAGTGCCGAGGCGCGGCGGAGCAGGCGCATGGCCTCGGCGTCGTCGCCCTCGCGTTCTTCGAGGTGGGCGGCGAGCTGCAGAAGCCTGGGATCGTCCGGTTGCCCGGGAGCGGTCGCGCCGCGCAGCAGCCCTCGCGCCTCGTCCACGTCGCCCCGCGCCAACGCCGTGTCGACTGCGCCTCGCAGCGCGTCGCCGTCGTTCGGAACCGCGCGCAGCACCTCGAGGTAGAGGCCGTGCGCCGCGTCCATGTTTCCCTCCTGCTCCCGGGTCCGCGCCAGCGCAGCGAGCAGTAGGGGGTCGCGCGGATAGTCGCGCAGCGCCGCGGACAGAGCAGCTTCCGCTGCGCGGAGATCGCCCTGCTCGCGCTGGCGATCGGCAAGCCGAACGGCATGCGCGACGCGGAGGTCGCCGAGCGAGCGGCGCTCTGCCGGCGTCAGCGAGGGATCCCGATCGAGGCCGCGCAGGATCTCTCCGAGGAAGGCGTCGTCGTCCGAGTCGAGCAGGGTCGAGGCGAGCTCCAGACGCGCGGCGCGCGTCGCCGCCGGACCGCGTGCCATGGCGTCGCGCATGAGCGCCGACGCCTTTGCGCGGTCGCCGATCTTCGACCAGGCGACGGCGAGCTGCGCGACGAGCTCGGGCTGTCCTTTGGCCTCCGCCTCCATCCAGCTCGCGCACCGCCTCGTCCCGCCTTCCGGTGATGGCGAGCTCCAGCGCCGGCGGGATGCGGACCTGGAATTCCAGGCGGCGCCGAAGTGCCAGCACTGCCGGATCGCGCGGAGGCGGCGACAGGGACCGCAGGATCGCCAGGGCCTGGATATCCTGGTGGGCGGCAGCGAGCACGCGCGCCTGCGCCACCCGCGCTTCCGGCAGCTCCGGGGCAAAGCGCAACAAGGCGGCGACCGCGCTCTGCGCTTCGGGGAGGGCATTCAACTGCAAGAGGACGTTGGTGAGATCGTGCAGCACCCAGACGTCCGACGGATCGGCCTCGCGCGCTTCGCCGAGCTGCTGGCGCGCCCGGGCGAATTCGTGCGCCTGCCGGCTCTTCGCCGCCTCGGTGCGCAGCATCTCCGCGCGCAGCCAGCCGGCCCGATAGGAGTATTGCGGCGCCACCTTGGCGAGGCGCTCGTTGACGGGAATCGCCTCCTCGAACCGGCGCTGCTGCACGAGCAGACCGGCGAGAGCGCGCAGCGCGGACGTCTCGTCCGGCACGGAAACCAGCACTTCGCGCAGATTCGTCTCCGCTTCGCCGGGCCGGCCGCTCTCGAGCATGAGGTCGGCGAGCGCCAGGCGCGCGTGCCAGCGCTCCTGTGGCACCGCGCCGTCGATGGCTGCCCGCAGCGCGGCCTCCGCATCGTTGTCGCGACCCTCCTCCCGGGCGATGCGCGCGTCGCGCAACCGGGACCAGAAGACCACGCCCTGGAGCTGTCGCTCCCAGACGTCGCGTCGGTCGGGAACCAGCCTGCGGGCGCGCTCGAGGAGCTCGCGCGCCTTGGGGAAGTCCTCGTTGCGCTGCGCTTGCGCCGCCTGCTTCTGGGCGATCAGCGCCAGACCGAGCCGGGTGTCGGCATCGGCGGGAATCGAACGGAAGTAGGACTCGGCAGCAGTGAGATCGTCGCGGTCGAGCGCCGCGAACCCTGACTTCTTCGCCTGGGCAGCGCGGCGGCCGGCGATCAGCGCGCGGCCGTGCACTGCGTCGGGATCCTTGCCCGCCAGATCGAACAACCTCTGCGCCTCGCGCATGTCCCCGCGGTCCAGCGCGGCAAATCCTTCGCGGATCGTGGCCGCGTTTCGCGCCCGCTCGAGGTGGAGCTTGACCTCCATGTCCTTCGGGCGTCCCCTCAGCCAGTCGCGGTAGAGGGCGACGTCGCGCTCGGTCGGCGTGAGCCAGAGAAGCGCCTGCCGCCAGCCCGCGGCGGCGTCCTTGCCGATGGTCGGGTCGCGCGCCAGCGCCGCCAGCATGGTGATTCCCTCGCGGCGGGTCTCGTCGCGATACGTGAGGAGCTTCGCGAGCGCGAGCTTGTATCGGACCTCCGCGGGCGCGCGCCGCACCAGCCGGCGCAAGCCGTCGCGGGCCTCCTGCCACCCTTCCGGGGCGCCGCTGGCGGTCTGGTAGTACTCGAGCGCGAGATCTCCAGGCGGACCTGCCGGGCCGAACAGCTCGCGGTATTTCGCCGCTCCTGCAGCCGGGTGGCCTTCGTGGATCAGCTTGCGCGCGTCCAGCAGCAAGGCGCCGAAACGGGGGCCGAGCTCGATCTGCCGTCGCAGCACGGGAACGTCGGGATGGTTGGGCGCCACCTTCTCGAGCCGCGCGAGCATCTCTCGCGCCTGCTGCATGCGGCCGGCGCGGGCGCTGAAGCCGCCGACTGCCGCGAGCGCCTCGGCATTGTCCGGCGCCACCTCCAGCACCTGCTTCCAGGCATCGTCGGCCTTGTCGGAGCGGGCCCGCGCCTGCCAGTACCAGGCGTTGCGGACGAGGCCGCCGAGAAGGTCGTCCGCGAGCGCCGCGGACGCCATCGCCAGGATGGCAATCAGCGTGCGCGCCCGAGGCATCGGGTCTCCCAGGCAGGTGCGAGCGAGCCGTCGCCGCCGAACCGGTAGCGCGACTCGCTGAATCCCTGCGCGAACAGGATGAGGTTCTGGTCGTAGTAGGCCGGCGGGTCGCCGTAGAGGCCGTCCTTGCGGGCCTCGGAGACGCGCGCCTCGAGCGCGCGGCGCGCGTCGGGGGGCGCGATGGGGATGAGCGCGGCGTAGAACCCCGGTG
>Ga0209472_1001632_pt1 | contig 12890 bp, 10 predicted proteins | sample GraSoiAngelo_130_FD_185887 | JGI IMG/M metagenome (GOLD analysis project Ga0209472, IMG submission 185887) | Grasslands soil microbial communities from the Angelo Coastal Reserve, California, USA - 14_0929_02_20cm (SPAdes) (version 2) | ecosystem: Environmental > Terrestrial > Soil > Grasslands ...
CTTGATGAGCGGCGTGGTCGGCTTCATGTCGGTGCTGCCGGTGAAGCTTGCCGTGCCGTTCGGGTTCTGGGTCGAGGCGTTCTGGAATCGCGCCCCGAACAGCGCGTTCCCGCTTATGGTGACCGCCTGCCCGCTCGGTCCGGAGAGCGAGCTCGCGGGCTCGATGGTGTAACCCGGCATGCCGAAGGGACCCGGGGCGGTGCTTTGGCCGAACTCAAAGACCAGGCGGTCGAAGCCCGCCTGATGCGCCACGCGTACCGCGACGAGCTGCGCCTGGTTGCTCGCGTTGCCGCCGGTCGTCCGTGGGCATGCGGCTGCGGGCGAAGTCCCCGGACTTGCGATAAGCGTCGGGGCAGCCGTCGCTGTGGCGCTCGGTCGCGCGCTCGAAGTCGCCGACGTCGATGGCGCGGCGGTCGGCGAAAGTGACCGCGAAGCGGACGGTGCGGGCGTCGAGGGCGACGATCGGGCGTCCGGTTGCGGACCGCATGCGCTCACGGCCACGATGCCGAGGGCCAGGGCCAGCGCCCCGTACAGGATCAAGCGTCCAAACATCTGGCCCAAGCCTGATCGACTAACGCCTCGCTGTCGAGTTCGTCAACAAGCAGCCGAGCATTCTGTACGCAGAGCGTACGGCACAACCATTTTTGGTAAAATGCGTTTTCAGTGGCCGATCGCCTGCGATTGGCGCTGGTGTTTCACCAGCACCAGCCGGCCGGGAATTTCCCGTCAGTGTTCCAGGATGTGACCGAGCGGGCGTATGCGCCGCTCGTCGCCACGCTCTATCGGCACCCTGAAGTAAAGGCCAGTCTTCACTTCTCCGGTCCGCTCCTGGACTGGCTCGAAGCCAACCGACCCGACGTCATCGGCGACCTCGCCGACCTCGTCCGAAGAGGTCAGATCGAGCTCCTTTCCGGCGGGTACTACGAGCCGGTCCTGGTCGGCGTGCCACGCCGCGACGGGGTCGGACAGATTCGGGCGCTTTCCGACCGGGTGCACGCGATATTCGGACAACGGCCCCTCGGCGCGTGGCTGACGGAACGCGTCTGGGAGCCCCACCTGCCGTCTCTCCTCGCGGAGGCAGGTGTTGCCTACACGGTCCTCGATGACGAGCATTTCCTTCAAGCGGGCCTTCGGCCGCAGGAGCTTGGCGAGTCCTTTGTCACCGAAGACCAGGGCCTGCCCGTGATCGTCTTCCCGGGAAGTGTGCGGCTCCGCTACCTCATCCCGTTCCGCGACGTCAGCCAAACGATGAAGGAGCTTCGCGCACGAGCCGATGAGGGCGCGCGACTCGTCGTGTACGCCGACGACGGCGAGAAGTTCGGCGCCTGGCCCGGCACGTACCAGCGTGTCCATAAGGACGGCTGGCTCGAGCAGTTCTTTTCGGCGATCGCGCAGGCCGACTTCATACAGACGACGACCCTCGAAGACGCGTGGATCTTCCAGAAACCCGCGCGGCGGATCTACATCCCCGCGGGCTCCTATCCGGAGATGGCGGAATGGGCGCTCGAGCCCAACGCCTCGAAGCGGTACATGCAGGCGCGGAACAAGCTGGGCGACGACATGTCGGCTCTCGTTGCTGCGCCGCTCTGGCGTAACTTCCTGGCGAAGTACCCCGAATCCAACGGCCTGCAGAAACGGATGCTCATCGTGAGCGAGGAGCTCGCGCGCCGCAGCATCCTCGACGCGTCGGCCGAGGTCCGCCAGGCGCAGCAGAACCTCTGGCGCGCTCAGGGCAACGATGTGTACTGGCACGGGGTGTTCGGAGGCATCTATTTTCCGCATCTCCGTGCCGATGCCTATGCCTCGCTCCTGAAGGCGGAGCGGATCCTGTCGGAACGTCGCACCGCGGCCGGCGAGCAGCGCGACTACGACGTCGACGGCTACGACGAGTACATCTTCCGCGGTAACGCCGGCGCGGTTTTCGTGCACGTGCAGGGCGGCGCCGTCATCGAGTGGGACATCTATGCCTCGGCCACGAACCTTGTCGATACCCTGGCGCGCCGCCCGGAGGCCGAGCACGAAGCGCTACGCCGCGCGGAAAAGTCCGGCAAGGTCCTCGTCGGCAAGGCGGCCGAGAAAGAGACGAAGTCCATTCACGAGGCGGTCCGCGCGCGGGAGCGCGGCCTGTCCAAGCTTCTGGAGTACGACGTCGCCCGTCGCGCCTTCTTCCAGGACAGCTTCCGCGTGGGCAAGGCCGAGCCCATCGTGTTGCACGCCTACTACTACCAGCTGACCCCGCAGCGCGAGGCGCGCACGGTGAGCCTCATCCTCGAGCCCCCGGCCCGCTCGCTCGCCGCCGTTCCGGGGCTTGGGATCCGCAAGGACATCCGCATCGCCGACGAAGGCCTTGCCGCGGGCGTGCGCTATCGGCTCCGCAACGACGCCGAGGAAGCCATAAGCATCCAGTTCACCAGTACCTCGAACATCGGATTGCTCTCCGAGCAGAATCCCGCCGACGTGATCACGGTCGGGACGAAAAAGACCACAGCCGGCAAGCCGATCGATGCGCGGCACGTGTCAGAAATCGCCGTCCACTCCGAATCTCGGCACTTTGACATCGCAATCGCCATCGATCCTCCGTGCGAGGTGACGACACGGCCCATCTATTCGATCACCAACTCGGAGCAGGGTTTCGAGCGCATCTATCAGCAGCTCGAGATCGCTTCGACGTGGAACGTGACGATCGAGCCGGACGCCCACGTGGACCTCGAGGTCCGCGCGACGGCTGTTGGCCAGATGGTCGAACCGGACGCCGTGCGCCCGACCGCTCGACGCCGCAAGGTGGCCACCGGCACGAACGCGGAAACAGCGAGGGCTCCTCGGCGGTAATAGTCCGGGCGTGAGCGGCGGACGGGCGGCAGCTCTCCTTCTGGTCGGAGTTCTCATCGGCGGGATCTCAGGCGGTGCCACGGCGGCGTATCTCACTCACCGGGCCGCCGAGTCACCCAGTCAACCAGCGATCAACGTCGGCCTACCGATCGCGACACCCCCGCCGGCGGCCAGCGGGACGGCCGACGAGGAGATCGTCGGAGTTGTCCAGGACCTCCTGCCGAGCGTAGTGACGGTCATCAACTACGCCTCGAACGGGCAGCCGCAGTCGAGTGGCTCCGGGTTCGTCGTGGACGCCGCGAAGGGTTACGTGATCACGAACAATCATGTCGTCGAGGACACCAGGACGTCCGGCGCCGGATCGTCATTCGATGTCGTCTTCTCGAACGACAAGAAGGCATCCGCGAAGCTCATCGGCCGCGACCCTTTCACCGACGTCGCGGTCCTTCAGGTCGCGGCGCAGGGTCTCAAGGCGGCGACCCTCGCCAACAGCGATGAGGTCCCGGTCGGCGCGCTGACCGTCGCGATCGGCAGCCCGCTCGGTGAATTCCAGAACACCGTCACGCACGGCATCGTGTCGGCCAAGGGACGGCGCGTCGCGGAGACCTCGCAGGTCATCCTCGAGGACCTTATCCAGACCGATGCTCCGATCAATCCTGGGAACTCGGGAGGTCCGCTCCTGTGGGCTGCTACGCATCAGGTCATCGGTGTGAACACGCTCGGCGTGACGCAGGCGACAGGCATCAACTTCGCCGTGTCGAGCAACACCGTCAGACAGATCGCCGACGACATCATCGCGAACGGCAGGGTCGTCCGCGGCTACATCGGTATCCAGTACTCGCCGATCACGCCGCGACAGGCGGCACAGCTCGGGCTTCCGACCGGCACGATCGGGATCATCGTCAGCCAGGTGGTTCCCGGATCGCCGGCTGAGCAGTCTGGCATCCAGGTGAACGACATCATCACGAAGGTCAACGATCAGGTGATCGACGCGGACCACCCGCTGTCGAGCCTCCTCGTGAAGAACCGGCCAGGGGATAAGGTGAAGCTCACGCTTATCCGCGGTGGCAAGGAGATGACCGTCGACGTGACCCTCGGCCAACCCCCGCAATAAGAACGACCCTCGGACGGCGCGATGCCGTCCTCTACCTGATTGCGGCGGGTCTCGGGAGCTTCGGCCTGGGTGTCGCGCAGTTCTACCTGAACTTTCTCTACCGGGCGCTCGGCTTCGACGCGTTCGCCATTGGTCTTCTGGCCGGCGCGGAGGCGCTCGGCGTCGTTGGCGGCGCGATCCCCGCGGCGATCTTCACGAGAGGTCGCTCGCGCCGAGCCGCGATCCTCCTTGGCGGGACACTGACCGGGTTCGGCATCGCCGGGATCCTCGTCTTCAACGCGCTCGTGCCGGTCTTTCTGTCGGCGATGCTCGTCGGCTTCGGCGGCATCATTGCGAGCTCGTCGGGCGCCGCGCTTCTCGCCGACGCGACCGATGCCGCACGGCGCGCCACGCGCTTCGGTCAGCAGGTCGCGCTCGGCACGACCGCCGCGTTCCTCTCGAGCGTGATCGCCGGTGCGCTCGCGGCGCCGGTGGCCTCGCTGTTCGGCGCTCGCCCGGAAGACGCGCTCGTGCTCCGCGCTCTCGTCGGAAGCGGCGGCATCATCGCGGCTGCTTCGATCGTGCCGATCCTCGCGATCCGCGCCGTGCCTGTTGCGCAGCACACCCTCGAGGCGCCGACCCGCAACGATCTCGTTCGACGGTTCCTCGCGATCGAGATCCTGTTCGGCTTCGGCGCGGGCAGCTTCCTCCCGTTCGTGAACCTCTTCTTTGTCGACCGCTACGGTGTGCCGTTCTCTGCCCTCGGCCTGCTGCTCGGCATCCTGGCGGTCGCCGGCAGCATCGGCGCGCTCCTCCACGGACGGTTCGTCGCGGCGCGCCTTGGCGCGATCCCGTCGATCGTCCTCGTCGAGACGCTCTCGCTGCCGTTCGCGCTCGTCGCGGCCTTCACCGGTGCGCTTCCCATCGCCGTCGGCGCACTCGCGACGCGCCACTTCCTGATGTTCGGCGCGAGCGGCACCGTGAACGCCTTCCAGCTTTCGTCGTTCACCCCGGCCGAGCGCGCTGGAGCCAACGCCGTCTTCGCGCTCGCTTGGAGCGCCGCGAACGCAGTCGGCGCGATCCTGTCGGGCGCGATCCGGTCGCGGCTCGGACCGAACGGGTTCACGGTGAACCTCGTCACGCTCGTGTTCGCGTACGCCCTCGCGGCGATCCTCACCTGGCGCCTCTTCGCGACGCACGAGCCGGGTGGCGACGTTGGCACGCGCCCCCTCGCTGTCCCAGACTCGCGAGGGTGACCGTACCGCTCCGCGACCAGGTCGCCGCCGCAATAAAGGACGGCCTCGCGCGCGCTTCGACCGACCTCGGATGGACCGGCGTCGACGGCGTGCCGATCGAGGTCGAGCGCCCGGGGAACCCGGATCACGGCGATTACGCGTCGAACGTCGCGCTGAAGCTGGCGAAACAAGTGCGCAAACCGCCACGCGAGATCGCAAGGGCCATCCGCGAACGCGTCCCCGTCGCGCCTCCGATCGCCGCGGTCGAGGAGCTAAGCGGCTTCGTCAACGTGCGCCTCGACGAGAAGTGGCTCGCCACGCAGGTGGACGAGATCGTCCGGGCAGGCACCGACTTCGGCCGGTCGATGGCCCTCGCCGGCAAACGGCTCCAGGTCGAGTTCGTCTCCGCGAATCCAACAGGACCCTTGACCGTCGCGAACGCGCGCGGCGGGCCGCTTGGAGACGTTCTCTCGTCGGTCCTTGAGTTCGCGGGCGCGACGGTCGAGCGCGAGTACTACGTCGAGGACACCGGGACGCAGTTCGACACGTTCGGCCGCTCGATCGCGATCCGCTACCGGCAGCTGCACGGCGAGGCGGTCGAAATACCCGCGGACGCGTACCCGGCGGAGTACGTGAAGGACATCGCTGCCGGCATCAAGGCGCGCGAGGGCGACAAATGGATGAAGCTCTCGCTCGAGGAGCAGTCGAAGCGGTTCGCACCCGTGGGCGTGGAGTGGGTCCTCGGCGAGGCCAAACGCGTGACCGCGATGCTCGGCATCCGCTACGACAACTGGTTCTCGCAGGCCGAGATGATGCGTTCGGGCTATTTCGAGCGGATCCTCGCCGAGCTACGAAAGCTCGGCAAGGTCTATGACAGGGACGGCGCCGTTTGGTTCGAGGCGAGCGAAGCGGTCGACGACAAGGAGGGCTGGGTGCTCGTTCGCTCGAACGGCGAGCCGGGGTATCTGGGCAAGGACATTGCCTACCACGTCCAATCGCTGCGCGACCGGCGGTTCGACAAGAAGATCGACATCTGGGGCTCGAACACCCACTACCACCTCATCCAGATGCGCGCCGCGATGCAGGCGCTCGGTCTGCTCGAGAAGTTCGAGGTCGTTCTCTACCAGTACGTGCGTTTCCTGCATGAGGGTGTGCTCAAGCGCATGCAGCGGCGCACGAACCAGTTCCTGCTGCTCGAAGAAGTCATCGAAGCGGTCGGCAAAGATGCGACGCGCTACTTCTTTCTACAGTCGAGCGCCGACCGGCAGCTCGACTTCGATCTCGAGCTCGCGGTCCAGCAGTCGAACGAGAACCCCGTCTACTACGTGCAATACGCGCACGCGCGCATCGCGAGCATCCTCCGAACGGCCACGGAGCGGGGGATCAAGGCCGACGGAGCCGACACGTCGCTGCTGACAGCGAAGGGGGAGCTCGATCTCATCCGGCTCGTTCTGCGGTTCCCCGAGCTCGTCGACGACATCCGCCAGCACTACGGCGTCCATCAGCTCACGACCTACGCGCTCGAGCTCGCCGGCGCGTTCCACGGCTTCTATCGCGATCACCGTGTCGTCGACGAAGCCGATGCGGAGCGCTCGAAGGCGCGCCTCCGTTTGGTGCAGGCCGTGCAGGTCGCGCTTCGTCAGACGCTTGGATTGTTGGGAGTCAACGCGCCCGACAAGATGTAAGGCTCGCCGCTTCGCGTCTGCGCCTTGCTGCTCCGCCCGCTGCGCTCTGCGCAGTCCGTGCTCGCAGTAGTCCTCGCTACGGGCGGTACAGCGTCACCTCGCGAGTTGCGCCGCCGGCGACGGCATTGAGCCAGATGACAGCGTCGTCCGCGGCAACGAGCCCGTAGCTCAGTCCCCGCCGCGCGAGGGGGCTCGGAGTCAGCGTCTTCGCGTCGAGAACAACGTACGGCTCTCCGGTCCCGTTGCTTTTGGCGCACGACCAGGCGAAGAAGCGCGATCCCGCAGTGACCGTGCTGCAACCTGACCCCCTCGCATCCAGCGTCCGCCGCTCTCCCGTCGTGAGATTGACGGCGACGGCTTGTGTCGTGTCGCCGGCGACGCGCGCTTCGTCGATCCAGATCGCCCAATCTCCGGAGACCGCTGCTTGGTCGATCCCGGGAAGTCCGAACACCACGGTGTCGCCCACCGGCGCTGTCGCCACGAGCTTGTCGACTCCCGAGCTGATCTCGCGCACTCGCAGCTGATCTTCGGTCTTGCCGCCGACGACGTAGACGAGTCGACGCGAGTCGAGCCCGACAGCGGCGAGCCACTCGCCTGATGACGCGATCGTCTGGACAGACGCGGGGTCGGACAGAGGGGCGACCCGCAACACGCCGGTGATCGACCCGCCTGCGCCTTCAACGAGGCGCGTCCACGCTGCATGGTCTGGACCGAGAACGACCGACCCGGAGGGCCTTCGCGGCGCGCCACCGCCCCCGCGGTAAGTCGCCGGACTCAGTGAGAAGCGATCCATCTCTATCTTCTGCCCCGTGCTGAGGTCTACGACGAGCACGTTCTCGGAGGACGCGCCACCGCCCTGGTAGGGCTCGCGGTATTCCATGAAGGCGATGCGACCGGTTGAGACCTTTTCGAGCATGAACATCGCATCCGACTCGTAGACGGTGCGCCATGGTCCGCTGGGTGCCTCCGCGCGCGAGATCTTCGATTCGTAGGGCGACGGTCCGTCCTTCGTGCCGCGCGCGACGAGCGCGCCGCGGTCGCCGAAGAACTCGATCATCTCGCGCTCGACCGGCATCGAGAAGGTCGATCCGGGGAGCACGTTTGGGGTCGTGCTCGGCGAGACCGATGCGGTTGGTACCGCGCTCGGCGATTCCGACGGGGAGGTGGTGCTCAGGCTGGCGCATGAGATCGCGAAAACCAGCGTGGAGAGTGCGAGTAATTTCATCGAGTTCATCATGATCGGTTAATCCTCAGTTGCCGACTGGCTTGGTCATGGCGGGTCCGTGATCAGTCTCAACTCAACACGACGTGTCTGTCGGCAGACTTCGGCCGCTTTAAGTCGTACGCCCTCGAGGCAGCGCAACTCGTATCCACCGCTCGATCGCTCGGGACTAGAGCACCAACCAGCCGGTCCGACTCCGCCAGTGCTTTCCCGCGCGTAGATGCGCGACGATCGCGCGCTCCAGCGTCGTGCGCTGCGGAAGGTCGTCGATCCGCGGCGTGATGCGGTGGAAGACGAACCGCAGGATGTCCGCGTCGCCGTCGTAGCCCTCGCCGACGAGCCTGAATCGGCGCCCAAAGCGCACGACGTTCGAATCGGGCGCGAGATACTCGGCGAGCTGCGGATCGAGGAGCCACGACGTGCAGATCGCGAGACGCGTCGGAGTCTCGGGAAAGTGACGCGCGAAGAACGGCCGCGCCTGCGCCAGCGAGTCGTCGCACGCCTCTGGGGTGAGCGGCCCGCTCTCGGGGATGTGGATGCCGAGCGCGGGTTCACCCTCGCGGAATGCGTCCGCGACGTGCGCCGCGCGCACGTTCATACGGGTGAACTGAAGACGGCCGAGCTGATAGATCGAGCCGCGGAAATGGAGCGTGAGCCACCCGCTGGTCCGAAGGCCCCCGTCGCCGAGCAGCAGTCGATCGCGTTTGAGGTTGCGGCCGAGGTCGGAGAGCGTGGCCCACGACACCTCATCGGGAATTCCCCGCCGCGCATGGAAGCGGCGCACGTCGGCGAGCGCCGCCAGATAGACGTAGGCGAAGAAATAGCGGCCGAGCGGTGTCGAATCCATGGCGGGCGCGGGCAGCTCGAGTGGCTCGAAGCCGCCCATGTCCGCGACAAGCGTCGCGTGCGCGCGCACGAGGGATCGCCAGGTCGTGGGGTCCGCGTCGGGCGATGGCCACGCGGCGACGATCTCGTGCTGGTCCTGTTCGTCGATGGCGAGATGTTCGAAGATCGCGGGGAGGTACGTCCGGTCGGGTAACCGGAATCCGCGGGTCACGCCATGACGCTAGTGGAGTGTGGTTACGGCGCCTTTGTGGGACTTGGGCTCGGACGTGCGCCGCCACCGAGGCCGGCGTTTCCGGTCTGGGAGCCGAAGAGCTGACCGAGAATGTTCGTCGAGCCGACGACGATCGCGGTCGCGGAGACCATCCCGGTCGTGTCGGTGGTCCCGATCACGGTGACTTGATCGTTCACCTTGAGGTCGCTGAGCTTCACGTCTGTCTCGGTCGTCTTCACGATGCGCGTCGTGGTCCCGACAAGGACGATCTGCGAGCTGGTCGCGGGTGACGCGGAGGCCTGCGCGTTCGCACCGCCCTGCCCCCGTTCCACGGCCGCGACCGTGATCGATCCGTCGTTCACCGCCAGGATGCGTCCGGTGACGGGCTGCTGCCCGGCGACCGTTCCTCCGCCGCCGCCGAACGCGCCACGGGCGCCGGATCCACCACGGGCGCCGGTCGCCCCGGTTGCGCCCGTCGTGGTGGTTGGACTCTGTGACTTGTCGAAGGTCATGCCCGCCGCGAACCCGCCCCCCGCGAGGATCAGCGCCGCGGCAATTCCGATCACGATCTGTGGTGCCTTCAATTCAAACCCCTTTGTTCGCTACTACTCGTATCTGAGTGCCTGGATCGGATGGAGCCGCGCCGCGCGCATCGCCGGGTACAACCCGAAGACGACTCCGATCGCGACCGAAACGCCGACCGCGATGATCACGGTGCCGCTTGTGATGAGAAGCGGCAGGCTCGCCGCTTGCGGAATTTGATGGACGACGAACGTGATCGCCCAGCCGAGCAGGATGCCGATCACGCCGCCGAGACCGGTGAGCGCCACCGCCTCGATGAGGAACTGATTGAGGATGTCTCCGCGCCGCGCGCCGACGGCCTTGCGGATCCCGATCTCACGGGTCCGCTCGTTCACGGAGACCAGCATGATGTTCATGATCCCGATGCCGCCCACGAGCAGCGAGATCCCGCCGATCGCGCCGAGCAGCAGCGTGAAGGTGCCGGTGACCGAGCTGAGAGCTGCCAGGGTGTCGTTCTGGTTGGTGACCGTGAAATCGGCGCTCGCTGGATCGGCGATGTTGTGGCGCTGCAGCAGGATGTTGTTCACGTCGCTCGTCGTGAGGTCCATCGTGTCGCTCGACGTCGCCTTGATGACGATCTGCGAGACCTGATTCAGCCGCCCGGTGAGGACGTGCTCCGCGGTGGTGAGCGGAACGAGGATCTGGTCGTCCCGGATCAGGCCGAAGGTGCTGCCTTTCACACCGAGCACGCCGACGACCCGAAAGTTCAGGATTCGCGCGCGCTGAGCGCTGCCGCCCTGTCCACCCCCGCCGAACGCTTGCCGTAGCTGGACCGTTTGGCCGACCGGGTCGACGTCGCCGAAGAGGTTCGTTGCCGTCGTTGCCCCGAGGACGGCGACCTGCGCGTTCAGATTCAGGTCCGAGGTCGAGAAGAAGTCTCCGCTGTCGAGCCCCCAGTCGCGCACGATGGGGTAGTCCTCGGTCACGCCGGTCACGCTCGTGTTCGTGTTCTGTCCCGCGGCGGTCACCTGCCAGCGGCCGGCCTGCTGCTCGGCCTCAGCGGCGGCGATCGAAGCGCCCAGCTGGTCCCGGATCGACCGCATGTCGTCGAGCGTGAGGTTTTGCGCTTGCGCCCCCGCGCCCTTGAGCCCGTTGTCGCTTCCAAACGAGGGCGAGACGGTGACCAGGTTCGAGCCCAGGTTGAGGATCGTGTTCTGGACGCTCTGCGACGCGCCGTTGCCGACGCTCACCATCGCGATCACCGCGGCCACTCCGATGATCACGCCGAGCATGGTCAGGGCGGACCGCAGCTTGTTGACGACGAGCGACTGGAGCGCCGACCGGAATGAGTCGTAGAGCTTCATTCGGCCGCGCCGATCCCGACGGTGAGCTCTTCCTCCGCCCGACGCGGGTGAGGGACGAGCTCGTCGCGCGCGATGAGGCCGTCGCGCATGCGCACGATGCGTTTGGTGTGCGCGGCGACGTCCGGCTCGTGCGTGACCATCACGACGGTCTTGCCGAGGTCGTTGAGGCGCTGAAAGATCGAAAGGATCTCCGCGCTCGATCGCGAGTCGAGATTCCCCGTCGGCTCGTCCGCGAGGATCATCGACGGGTCGTTCAGGAGCGCGCGCGCGATCGCGACGCGCTGCTGCTGACCGCCGGAGAGCTCGCTCGGGCGGTGGTGGATCCGGTCGCCGAGGCCGACCTGCTCGAGCGCAGCGAGCGCGCGCTGCCGCCGCTCTTTGCGGTCGCCGCCGTAAATGAGCGGCAGCTCCACGTTCTCGATCGCGTTCAGTCGCGAGAGCAGGTTGTAGGTCTGGAACACGAAGCCGACGTGCTTGTTGCGGATCCCGGCCAGCTGATTGTCGGAGAGCTTTCCGACGTTCTCGCCCGCGAGCACGTAGGTGCCGCCGTCGGCCACGTCGAGGCAGCCGAGCACGTTCATGAGCGTCGACTTGCCCGAGCCCGACGGGCCCATGATCGCGACGAACTCCGCGGGGCGGATGTCGAGGTCCACGCCCCGGAGCGCATTCACCGTGATCTCACGCCCGATGCGGTAGGTCTTCGTGATGCCGCGAAGCTGGACGACGCTCTGGATCATCGGCCGACGATGACCGGTCCGCCGCCGCCGAAGCCGCCGCCGCCCGCGCCCGGCCGCGCCGTCGCGGTCGCGCGAGCCGCCGGGAGCACGGCAAGGTCGCCTTCCGCGACTCCACTTACTACCTCGGTCGTGGTGTCGTTTGAAATGCCGAACACCACGTCGGTATCGACGGCCTCGCCGTCCTTCAGGATCTGCAGGTAGCGTCGGCCGTTTGTCGTGCGGATCGCGAGGTTCGGCACGGTGAGGACGTTCTGCCGGCTCGCGATGATCACGGTCGCCGTGCCGGTCATGCCCGGCTTCACCTGTGAGTTCGGAAGGTCGATCGTCACGTCAATGCCGTACACCGGCACGCCGGACTGGATCGTCGCCACCGGATCGAGCGAGGTGACGCGCCCGGTCATACGTCCCGCCGTGGAGACCGCGTCGACGGCCACGTTTGCCACGAGCCCGAGCTTCACCTTGGCGACGTCGCTCTCGCCGATGGTCCCGTGCAGGACGAGCGAGGTCGTGTTCGCAAGCACCATGAAGGGATTGGCCGCGGTCTCGCCCACCTGAGAGGCGATCGAGGCGACCACCCCCGAGGACGGCGCCGTGACGACGGCGTTGTCGAGGTTGGCCTGCGCGGTCTGCACCGCGCTGGCGGCGTTGTCGACGCTCGCCTGCGAGCTCGTGAGGTCGTAGGGCTTCGAGTTCAGCGACGTCTGCGCCGAGTCGATGGACTGCTGTCCGCGCTGCGCCGTGGTGGTCACGTTCTGGGTCGCTGTCGCGATCGAGCCGCCGATGGCGTCGTTCATCGTGCTCACGTAGCTCGTCGCCTGCGAGATCTTCAGCTTGACCGTGGAAACGTTCTGTTGCTGGGCGCCCACCAGCGTGTACAGCGTCGCCAGGTCCGCACGCCACTGATCGAACGGGTCGTGAAGGGTCTTCGTCGATTGGGTGTTCAGGGAGGCCTGCGCGGTCGTCACGGCCGTCTGGACCGTGCCAAGGACCGCCGATGTCGTGTCGAGCGCGCTGGTCAGGCGCGACGTCGCGATGGAGTAGTTCGTCTGCGCGAGCTGGAAGCTGGGCGCGATGCTGGTCGTGTCGTTCCCGGCGGCCAGCGCGTAGTCGAAGTCGGCCACGACGGAGAGCAGCGCGCTTCGAGCG
>Ga0209472_1001633_pt1 | contig 12883 bp, 9 predicted proteins | sample GraSoiAngelo_130_FD_185887 | JGI IMG/M metagenome (GOLD analysis project Ga0209472, IMG submission 185887) | Grasslands soil microbial communities from the Angelo Coastal Reserve, California, USA - 14_0929_02_20cm (SPAdes) (version 2) | ecosystem: Environmental > Terrestrial > Soil > Grasslands ...
CGTGGCGGTGTTCGCCGTTGTCATCGTTGGGGGGATGGGTAGCTTCCTCGGCGCCGCGTTGGCGTCCTTGATCATCGGCGAGGTGTACACCTTCGGCATCCTGATCCTGCCGCAGGCGGCACAGGTGTTCATGTTCTTCGTGATGGTCGCGGTGCTGATCGTGCGCCCGCAGGGACTCCTCGGCGCGGTGGAGCGCTAACGGGGGGCCGCATGAGAGCGCGAATAATCACGACGGTGGTCGCTGGCGTCATTGTCCTCCTGCTGCTGCTTCCCCTCGCAGTGCGGGAATACTATGTCCAACTCCTGAATCTCTTCCTGATCGGCGCCCTCTTCGCGCTGAGCTTCAACCTCCTCTTCGGCTACACGGGGCTCCTCTCCTTCGGCCAGGCGGCGTTCTTCGGCGTCGGTGCGTACAGCCTCGCCCTCCTCATGAAGAAGGCGGGATTCTCGTTCGCTGCGGCATTCCTGCTCAGCCTTCCGATCACAGCGGTGGCGGCGGGCGCGATCGGCTACTTCTGCGTACGGGTCACCGAGTGGTCCTTCTCCATTCTGACCCTTGCCTTCGGGCAGTTCCTGTTTGTCATTGCGAGCAAGTGGTACACACTCACCGCGGGCGACGACGGGATCCAGTCGGTCTTCCCGCCGCCGGCGCTCGGCTCGAGCGTCCGGTACTACTACTTCACCCTCGCCGTGGTGACGGCCGCCGCCCTCGCCCTCTGGTGGCTCGTGCACACGCCGTTCGGCTACACGCTCCAGAGCATCCGCGAGAACGCACGACGGAGCGAAGCGATCGGGATCAACATCCGTTGGTACCGGTGGCTGGCCTTCGTCGTGAGCGGCGGCTTCGCCGGGGTGGCCGGCTGCCTCTTCACGACGTTCAACTGGGCGGTTGCGCCGACGGAGCTGGAGTGGACCAAGTCCGCAGACCCTGTGGTCATGACGCTTCTGGGCGGACAGCACGTCTTCGGTGGCCCTGTGGTCGGCGCCGCGATCTTCACCTTCCTCCAGTTCTACTTGGGCAGGCACACTCTCTACTGGGCGCTGGCGATGGGCGTCGTCATCCTGTTCGTCGTCCGCTTCATGCGAGGCGGTGTCGGCGGGTTCTTCTGGCAGCACGTCAGCGCGCACGAAGCACGTGGAGCGGGAAATGCTGCTTCACGCTGAAGATGTCAGGAAAAGCTTCGGAGCTGTCGCGGCCGTTAGCGACGTGAGTTTCGACATCCAGCCGGGGGAGCTGGTTGCGCTGATCGGGCCCAATGGCGCTGGCAAGACCACGCTCTTCAACGTGATCAGCTCAAGCCGGATGGCGGGCGCGTAGTAATGGACGGAGTGGAAATCACTTCCCTGCCAGCGCATCGTATCGCGCACAACGGGATCGGGCTTGCGTTCCAGATCACCAACATCTTCCCCCGGTTGACGGTCTTCCAAAATGTCCAGGTGGCCCTGTTCTCGGCGCGCGGAAGAAGCGGGAGCGTCCGGACGTTTGGGCCCCGGGCGCTCCGAGACGAGGTGCAGGAGATCCTCGTCGCGATCGGCCTCATCGAATTCGCTCAGCTCTCCGCCGGGGCGCTCGCCCAGGCGGACAAGAAGCGGCTGGAGGTCGGGATCGCCCTCGCGGTACGACCCCGGCTGCTCCTACTCGACGAGCCTACGTCCGGTCAATCCGCCGAGGAGACCACCCTTACGACGGACCTGATTCGGCGGATCAACCGGGAGCAGGCTCTGACCGTGCTCTTCATCGAGCACAAGATGGGTGTTGTCTTCGGGATCGCCCGGCGGGTGCTCGTCATGCACAACGGCCGGCTCATCGCCGACGGCGACCCCCAGCGCGTGCGGCAGGATGAGCAGGTTCAACGAGCTTACCTTGGGGAAGTGGGATGATTCTGGAGATCGACGGCATCCATACCTACTATGGGTCGAGCCACGTGCTCTTCGAGCTCTCCCTCCGTGTCGAAGAAGGGGAGATCGTCGTGCTCCTCGGGCGGAACGGCGCCGGCAAGACGACGACCCTCCGGAGCATTGTCGGCATCCCGGCGCCGCGCTCGGGAAGCATCCGGTTTCGTGGTCAGGAGATCGCGGGAGAGGCGCCCTACAACGTGGCCCGGCGTGGAATTGCCTTCATCCCGGACACCCGCCGCGTTTTCCCCGATCTGAGTGTCCGCGACAATTTAGAAATCGGTGCTCACGCGCCCCGCGATGGAAGCTCCGGTTGGACGGTCGAGCGAGTCTACACGTTGTTTCCGTTGCTCCGCGACCTCGACGGTCGAGACGGCCGTTACTTGAGCGGAGGCGAACAGCAGATGCTGGCCATCGGGCGCGCTCTGATGGGCAATCCTTCGCTCCTCCTCATGGACGAGCCGACGCAGGGCCTGGCCCCCTTGGTCATCAAGAATCTCGGCGAGCAAATCCTACGACTGAAGAGAGAAGGCGTCACGATTCTGCTCTCGGAGCAGAACGTGGCGTTTACAGGTCCGCTAGCAAACCGGATTTACGTCATCGACCACGGGACAATTCGCTTCGAGGGGACGCTCAAGGATCTCGAGGCCAACCAGGAGATTCGACGCCGATATCTTCTCACCTGAGACCCTGGTTCCCTGCCACCGTCCCTCCGGAGAATCTGGATGGACTTCGAGTCTCAGGACGTTTAATGTCCGCAACGACCTGACCGGTTCCGCATCGTCTCGCGAGAGCCGAAGGGCGCTCCTCGGGCGGATGGTGGGACGGCCAGGCGCGCTGCGGTCACCGGATTGCGTTCGTCGCCTCTGCGACCACAGACTGGGGAATGGTCAGGGGCCTGCGCTGTTCTCAGGTTGGCGACGAGCTCGAACTTGGTTGGCACGCCGATCGGGAGATCTGCCGGGCTGGCGCCTTTCAATATCTTATCGACGTAGCCTGCGGCCCGCCGCGAGAGGTCAGGATAGTCTGGGCCTTAACCCAAGAGAGCGCCCAACGTCGCGTTGCGAGATATCTCGTCCCACCACCGCATCTGGCGTTGAATTGCTAGCTCCGCGACCTGAACGGCCCGGGCGTCTTGCATGGGGACAGGGTAGAGGACGAACGCTGAAGCTCCGGCCTTGATCATCGTCTCAAACGCGCTCTCGATATCCTTTTCTGTCCGCACGTCGACTCGGACGAGCTCGATCAGCAACGCATCAGCCGACCTATCGGCAGCCGGGTTCCTGGCAGAGATCGATCGAATGCAGTTGGAGGTTCGCGAGTACCTCTCGTTGCATCCTGGCGAGCTGAAAGCTAGCGCCTGAGATAGCCGGGCGGAGGGGCCCGAAGTGGGGACGTATGGGGACGCGAAACGGTCCCAGGGGGCACTCCAGTGCCGTCTGGCGCCGCGAGATCTCGGGCAAATACGCGGAAAGTCGTGACATCGAGGGTCCGAATCCCTTACCCTCCACCATTAAATCTGGCTAGGTGCCAGCGACTTTCACGCTTTTGGCCGCCTGTTCGATCAGCGCGGCGACCGGTCCGGGCTGTGAGACATAGATGGCGTGGCTACCTTTGACTTCGACGATCGTTGCATTCGCCCGCTTGGCCATCGCACGCTGGGCGGCCGCGGGAATCATCTGGTCCTCGGTGACCACCAGATACCAGCTCGGCTTGGTCCTCCACGCCGGTTCGCTGATCGCTCCGCTGAGAGCGGCCAGCCCCCACGGCACCTGAGAGTCGGCCATGAATGCGGCGGTCTCCGGGTCCACGTCAGCCGCGAACGAGGAACGGAACTTCGCCTTGTCGAGGAACAGATAACCATCCTGCGGCGGCAGAATCGGCGGCACGGGAGCGCGCGGCGCCGGATCTTTGATGAGCGTCGCCACGGACTCGCCTCTGTCGGGGACAAAGGCGGTGATATACACCAACGCCGCCACCTTCGGATTGGTGCCGGCTTCGGTGATCACGGCTCCGCCATAGGAATGGCCAACGAGAATCGCGGGCCCGTCCTGCGTGGCCAGAATGCGCTGGGTCGCCGCAGCGTCGTCCTGCAGTGAGATCGTCGGATTCTGGACGATGCTGACTTGATATCCGCCCTTTCTCAGGATCTTGTAGACACCTCCCCAGCCAGCACCGTCCACAAAGCCGCCGTGCACGAGAACAACGTTCTTCAAGCCTGCCATCTTGCTCTCCTTCCCGTGTCAGCCTTCCGCGTTGGTGGTCAAGGCCGCGAAAGCACTCCGAGAGTATCCCACTAATCTCAGTTCAGAGCCGTGCGACCGGGGGCACTTTAGCGTCTACTTCCTCTGGAATTGGCCGAGCGTGCGACCATGCAGCACGCGTGCGCGGCTGATGGATAGCGCGAAACGCCGCAGCCGAGCGAGAGAGAGAACCTGGATCAACCGACCACGACGCGGCACCCACCCGGGAGTCTCGTGCTCACCGATCCCGCCTGCTTTTGCGGCAGCGTCTCGCCTTTTTCATGTCCGACGCAACCTCCGGGGTCGAACGTGACTCTTAAGGCGCATGGACTCGACGTCAAGCCTTTCGTCGCCCGGCGGCCCGGAGGCTGGCACCAACCTCAGGCTCTCGTGGACGCCGCGCACCAGGTGTGCCCATACTCCCATGCCACACGGGGCAACATCGACGTCACGATCAACGTGGTCTGAGCTAAGGAGAGGAGAATGGCGGTGAGGAGCAAAAGGATCCCGGCGGTTGTGATCGTTGTGGTCTCGCTCGCTGTCTCGGTGCTCGCCGTCTTGGGCGGCGCGGCCATCTACGCGCAGGACACTGGCCAGGCCAAGTACACCGTGCGAGTGCCGAATGGGCTCGCGTTCTCTGAGTTCAGAGAATACGAAGGCTGGCAGACTGTCTCCATCAGTCACAACGAAAAGGTGATGGCTGTGATCCTCGGCAATCCCGTGATGATCAAGGCCTATCAGTCCGGCATTCCCGGCAACGGCAAGCCATTCCCCGACGGCTCCAAGATGGCGAAGGTCCATTGGAACCCGAAAAAGCTCGAGACGCTCCCCACTGCGACGGTGCCGGCAAGCCTGCATGACGTCGATTTCATGGTGAAGGATAGCAAGAGGTTCGCGGACAGCGGCGGCTGGGGATGGGGCGCGTTCAAGTATGACGCCGCGTCGGATACGTTCACGCCCGCCACGACGGCTGACCAGCCGCCGCAGGGGAACGACGCCAAGTGCGGGCTCGCGTGCCACACGATCGTGAAGACCAGAGATTACGTCTTCACGGACTACGGGAAGCGATGAACGGGAAGAAAGAGTAACATCTGCCTGACCGTTCACGCTAAAGCAGAGGCCACATGATCGACGTGCGCGAAGCGCTCGCGGCTTTACTGCTCGGGATGGTGACCGTTGCCTCGGCCGGCTGTGGCGACGCCTCTCGCGCGACCGCGACGCCGCCGCCGGCCGTCGTGAAGGTCGAGCCGGTGGTGGAGCGCGACGTGCCGATCTCCGTCGAGTACGTCGGGACGCTGGTCGGCTACATCAACGCGCAGATCCGGGCTCGTGTCGCCGGGCACCTCGTGAGCCAGAACTACACGGAAGGCTCACCGGTCAAGGCGGGCGACCTCCTGTTCCAGGTCGACCCCCGACCGTTCCAGACTGCCGCGGATCAGGCCGACGCCAAGCTCAACCTCGCGGAATCACAGTTGAGCCAGTCCAAGGCGCAGGTCGGCGCGAGTCAGGCACAGGTGGAACAGGCGATCGCGAAGGTGGCCCAGGACGAGGCCCAGGTGAAGCGGGCGGAGGCGACCCAGCGGCAGACGGAGCTCGACGTGAACCGCTACACGCCGCTGGCCCAGCGCGGGTCGGTCAGCCAGCAAGAGCTCGACAACGCGGTCCAGAGCAATCTGGCCAACCTGGCGGCGGTGGCGGCCGCGCGCGCGGCGGTTCTGAGCTCGCAGGCCAGCGTGTCGCAGTCGCGCGCCGCGCTCGAAAAGGCGCTCGCGGACGTCAAGACGCAAGAGGCCAACATCGCCGCCGCACGCGCGGCGCTCGCGGACGCCAGGCTCAACCTCGGCTACACCAGGGTGCTGTCGCCGATCGCCGGCGTCGCCGGCTTCCGTGGGGCGAACATCGGCGACTACGTCGGCCCGAGTGGCAGCACGCCGCTCACGACGGTTTCGCAGGTCGATCCAATCTACGCGGAATTCCCCGTCAGCGAGCAACGGGCTCTCACCGTGTTACGCCGGTGGGCGGCGGACCCGAGCGAGCCCCGGAGGCTCGAGCTGCAGCTGATTTTGGCCGACGGCACCGTCTATTCCCACCCGGGACGCGCAGCGGCTCTCGACCGACAGGTGGACGTTACCAGCGGCACCGTGCTCGCGCGAGGGGTGTTTCCGAACCCGGGCAATCTGCTGCGGCCCGGCCAGTACGCGAAGGTTCGCGCCGTCGTCGAGGTGAAGAAGGCCGCGCTCTTGATCCCGCAGCGTGCCGTCCAGGACGTGCAGGGCATTCATCAGGTCGCCGTGGTCCGCGCCGACGACACGGTCGACATCCGCAAGATCAAGGTCGACGTGCGAGTTGGCTCGTTGTGGATGGTGACCGAGGGGCTGAAGCCCGGCGAGCGGGTCGTCGTCGAGGGAGGCGACCGGGTACGCGCCGGCCAGAAAGTCCGGCTGGCGGCGAACGCGCCCGCGGAGTCGAGCGCGGCGGCGAAGTAGACCGACGATGGCCAGGGTCTTCATCAACCGGCCCATCGTCGCCATGGTCATCTCCATCCTCATGGTGATCCTCGGCGTCGTCGCGATGGTGCAACTCCCCATCGCGCTCTATCCCAACATCGCGCCGCCGGAGATTCTGCTGACCGCGCGGTATCCGGGCGCCGATGCCGTCACGCTCGAGCAATCGGTGGCCACGCCGATCGAGCAGCAGATGAGCGGCGTCGACAAGATGCTGTACATGTACTCGCTCAACCAGAGCGCCGGCAGCCAGATGCAGCTGCGGGTCGATTTCGACGTCACCACCGACCCGAGCGTCGACCAGGTCCTCACCAACCTGAGATACTCGCAGGCCGCCTCCCAGCTCCCGCCCGACGTCGTGAACCAGGGCGTGAGCGTCACGAAATCCGTGACGAGTCCGCTGGGTCTGTTCGTGCTGTACTCGCCGAAGAGCACGTACGACCCGTTGTTCCTCGCCAACTATGCCTACGTCAACATCAACGACCCGATGACGCGCGTGCCCGGCATCGGCCAGGTGCAGATTTTCGGCGCGTCTCAGTACGCGATCCGGCTCTGGGTCAATCCCGACACGCTCGCGAAGCTCGACATCACCGTCAACGAGATCGCCAGTGCGCTGCAGGCGCAGAACACCGTCAATCCGGCCGGCCAGCTGGGTGGCGATCCGATCCCGCGCGGGCAGGAGTTCACGTACACGGTGCTAGCGCAGGGGCGCTTGAAGAGCCTCGCGGAGTTCGAGAACGTCGTCGTGCGGGCGAAGCCGGACGGTGCCTTGGTGCGAATCAAGGACGTCGCCCGCGTGGAGCTCGGCGCGCAGAACTACATCCGGCGCGGCCGCCTGAATGGTCAGCCGGCCGCGCTGATCGCCGTCTACCAGCTTCCCGGCTCGAACGCCATCGAGACCATGAAGGGGGCGACGAAGCTGATGGAGGAGATCAAGGCCAGGTTCCCCGCCGACCTGGACTACGTCACGTCGCTCGACACGACCTTGGCGGTCAGCGCGGGGATTCGCGAGATCGCGAAGACGCTCGTCGAGGCGCTCGTCCTGGTCGTCCTCGTCGTCTTCATCTTCTTGCAGGGCTTCCGCGCGACGCTCATCCCGCTGCTGGCGGTGCCGGTCGCGCTCGTCGGCGCGTTCATGGTCTTTCCTCTGCTGGGATTCTCGATCAACACGCTGTCGCTCTTCGGCCTCGTGCTGGCCATCGGCCTCGTGGTGGACGACGCCATCGTGGTCGTCGAGGCCGTCGAGCAACACATCGAGCAGGGCCTCTCCCCGCGCGACGCGGCGCTGAAGGCGATGGACGAGGTGTCGGGACCGGTCGTGGCCATCGCCCTCGTCATGGCCGCGGTGTTCATCCCGACGGCGTTCATCCCGGGCATCACCGGCCGGATGTATCAACAGTTCGCGGTCACCATCGCGGTGTCCGTGCTCATCTCGGCCTTCAACGCCCTTACGCTGAGCCCGGCGCTCTCGGCGCTGCTCCTGCGGCCGAGGCGCGAGATGCGCGGCCCGCTCGGGTGGTTCTTCCGTGGGTTCAACCGCGTCTTCGAGCGGGTGATGGGCGGGTATCTTAACGGGAGTCGCTTCCTGATCCGCAAGGCCGCCTTCGCGATACTCCTGCTGCTCGCCGCGGCGGCCGTGTCGGGCCTCCTCGGCATCCGGCTGCCAGGTGGTTTCGTCCCGGAGGAGGACCAGGGCTACATCTTCGTCAACGTCCAGCTTCCCATGGCCGCCTCGCTCGACCGCACCGCGGCGGTCAACGACAAGCTCGACGCGATCTTCAAGACGCAACCAGGCATCAAGTACTACACGGGCGTGGCGGGCTTCAGCCTGCTGAGCCTGGTCACGACGACCTACAACTCGTTCTACTTCATCACGCTGGAAGACTGGGACGCCCGCCACAAGCACGGGCTCACGGCCGACGTGATCATCCGACAGCTGAACCAGAAGCTGGCCGGGGTGGCCGAGGCTCAGGTCTTCGCGTTCTCGCCGCCTGCGATTCCTGGTATCGGCACATCCGGCGGCGTGACCTTCATCCTGGAGGATCGCTCCGGCAAGGATCCCGCGTTCCTCGCCGAGAACACGGACAAGTTTCTCGCCGCCGCCCGGAAGCGACCTGAGTTCGCGCGGCTCTTCACGACCCTGCTGCCGAGTGTGCCGCAGTTCTTCGCCGAGGTGGATCGCGACAAGGTTCTGAAGCAAGGCATCTCCCTGACCTCGGTGTACCAGGCCCTCCAGGCTTTCCTGGGAGGGGCCTTCGTGAACTACTTCAACCAGTACGGACGAGTGTGGCAGGTGTACGTCCAGGCCGAGGGCGAGTTCCGGACCCACGCCGACAACGTCGGCCGGTTCTATGTGCGCAACGCCGCGGGCCAGCCGGTGCCGCTGTCGACGCTGGTCCGGATGAGAGAGGTCAACGGTCCGGAGTTCACGACCCGGTTCAACGAGTATCGCGCGGCGCAGATCAACGGGCTTCTCGCACCCGGGTCCACCACCCGGCAGGGGATGCAGGCACTCGAAGAGGTATTCGCGCAAACCATGTCGCGCGACATGGGCTTCGACTACTCGGGGATGTCGTTCCAGGAGCAGGTAGCTTCCCAGGGGGTGCCGGCGAGCGCGGTGATCGCCTTCTCGGTGCTGGTGGTGTTCTTGCTCATGGCCGCCCTGTACGAGAGCTGGACGCTTCCGTTCGCCGTTCTTCTCGCCACGCCCATCGCCATGTTCGGTGCCCTCGGAGCGCTCTGGCTCCGCCGCCTCGAGCTCGACGTCTTCTCGCAGATCGGCCTGCTCATGGTGATCGGCCTCGCGGCCAAGAACGCGATCCTCATCGTCGAGTTTGCCAAGGTCGCCTACGAGGGGGGTATGTCGCTCGTCGACGCCGCGCTCGAAGGCGTCCGTGTGCGTCGGCGCGCCCTCTTCATGACCTCGTTCGCGTTCATCCTGGGCTGCGTGCCGTTGTGGACCGCCTCCGGCGCCGGCGCGGTTGGACGCCGGATCCTCGGCACCGTCGTGATCGGCGGGATGCTGACCGACACGCTCATCGCCAGTCTCTTCATCTCGGTGAGCTTCTATGTCAGTGAGCGCTCCCGTCGGACGTCGCCGCACGCCGCCGCGCCGCCGATCTCCGCTCCGGCCGCGATTTCCGGCGGGGCCGGCGACGAGCCTTCGGCGGGTGGATCGCGCCCGTGAGATCCCGGGCTTCCGACTGGATGGTCGTCGCGACAGCAGTGCTCGCCGGTGCGCTCATCGCCGGCTGCGCGATCGGTCCCGATTACAAGCGTCCCGCTGTCGCCGAGCCGCCCACGTTCCGCGGCCAGGAGACGCCGGAGGCGGTGTCGTTCGCGGATGCGCCGTGGTGGGAGGTGTTCCAGGATCCGATCTTGAAGACGCTGATCCAGGAGGCTCTGCGTAACAACTACGACGCCGCCATCGCCGCGGCGCGTGTGCAGGAGGCACGCGCGAATGTCGGCGTGGCGCGCTCCGACTACTTCCCGTCACTCAACTCTAACGTCGGCGCCTCGAGGACCAAGGTGGGCCCCGGCGTCCTGGGAGGAGCCGGCGGCCCGGTGCCCAATGCGACCAACTTCTACTCCGCCTCGACGATCATGTCGTGGGAGCTCGACGTCTGGGGCCGCATCCGTCGCTTGAACGAGGCAGCCCGCGCCGCCCTGCTGGCCACCGAGGACGCGCGCCGGGCTGTCTGGCTGACTCTGGTCAGCGACCTGGCCCAGGCGTACTTCGAGCTGCTCGCTCTCGACGTGCGCCTGCAGATCGCGCGCGACAGCACGGCGGCCTATCAGCGCACGTACGATCTGTTCCTCGATCGCCTCAACCTCGGCGTGGCGTCGAAGCTCGAGACGTCGCGCGCGCTCGGTGCGCTCAGTGACGCGCAGGCCAATATTCCGCAGCTCGAGAGCGATATCGTCGCGAAGGAAAACCAGATCAGCACCCTGCTCGGCAAAGCGCCCGGCCCGATTGCGCGGGGCAAGCCAATGTACGACCAGGTCGTCGTGCCGTCGGTGCCGGCGGGCTTGCCGTCGACCTTGCTCGAGCGCCGTCCCGATCTGCGCCAGGCGGAGCAGGCGCTCGTGAGCGCCAACGCGCGGATCGGCGTCGCCAAGGCCGAGTTCTTTCCCAAGCTCAGCCTGACCGCGCTCCTCGGCACCGCCAGCCCCGAGGTCTCCGCACTCACGGGCGGAAGCGCGACGATCTGGGCGGTCTCGGGCCTCGTGAGCGGGCCGCTCCTCAACGCCGGGCGCACGCTGGGAACCTATCGCGCGTCCGTCGCACAGTGGGACCAAGCACGGCTGCAGTTCGAGCAAACTGTCCTCCTCGCACTGCGCGAGGTCTCGGATGCACTCACCAGGCTGACTCGGCTGAGCTCGGCCGAGACGGCGCAGGACATGGCGGTGAAGGCGCTCGGGGAGGCCGTCGAGCATGCGATGGATCGCTATCGGCAGGGCCTGGCAAACTATTTCGAGGTGCTCGAGGCCCAGCAGCAGCTCTACCCCGCCCAGAACGCACTCGCCCAGATTCGGCAGAACCGCCTGCTTGCCTACGCCCAGCTCTACCGGGCGCTCGGCGGCGGCTGGGCGCTGACGGACGCGCAGTGGCAGGGCGAGGCCGCGACGAAGTGAGAAGGAGGAGGAGCAACTACATGCGATGCGCGCTCATGACCACGCTCGGCATCGGAAGCTGCCCCCGCCACCGCAGCGCAAATCCCTGCTCCCCGGAGGTCGCCCATCGGCAGTAGAGGGGAGTAGGGCACGCGGGGTGCGGCTCAGTGAATTCACTGAATTCCGGGTGAGGGATTTACCGATACAGAAAGTCCTGGAGCAGGGACAGGCGAGCGGGGTACGGTCGGAGTGTGGAGATTCGCCAGCGTCGCGAAGGAGAGCACGCTTGCCTCCTCTACGACAGGCCGGCCGAGTTGCTCGAGTCGGTCGTACCCTCGGTCCGCGAGGCCCTCGCCAGCGGGGAACAGTGCATCTATCTGGGCGACGAGACCACCGCGGCGCACGTGGCGGGCGCCCTCGCCGCCACGGTGGATGTGTCCGAAGCCCGCGACCGCCGCGCCTTGCGCCTGGTGACCCAGCGCGACGGATATTCCCCGTCAGGGGAGTTCAGAACCGGAGACATGGCGGCCTTCTTGGAGCGGAGCATCACGGCCGGGCTGGCCGACGGCTTTTCTGGCGTCGTGGTCACAGGAGATGTGACTTGGGCGCTCGGGCCCAAGGCAGGAACCGAAGAAGTGGCGGCGTACGAGGAGCTCGTGACGTCTCTCGTGCCCGGCCGCCCCGCCGCCGCCATCTGTCAATACAACGCCCAGCATGTCTCGTCGAGCGTCGAGCGCAAGGCGCTTGGCCTGCACTGCATCGTCCGAATACCGCTGACGGACGGGACTGACGTCGGAGCCGTGCGCTGGCGGGGCTGGGCCATGGCGGAACCGCTGGGATTCGATCCCGGCGACCTCACGCTCATGTGGACGGTGGTCTCTGAGCTGGCGCGGAACGCTGTGGAGCGCGGCCTGCACGGCGAGCTGATCCTGCGGCGCCTCGAGCGCGGCCACCGGCTCGGGCTGCGCGTGACGGTGCGCGTGGAGCAGACGGAGCTCACGCCCACCGACCTTCTGCCGGCCCTGCCCGAGGTCGGGCCCCTCATGGACGAGTTCGAGGTGCTCTCCGGCGAGGGTCGCGGAGCGATGATGAGCATCACGAAGTGGGTCCGCGACCATCCTTCCGCCAGCGAAGCGCGCCTGGTGTTGCCCTCATGGAAGCGGGAGACCAATTTTCCGAGGGGTCAAGATGTGAGGCTTCTCTCATCGCGTGCTGACAAGTTGGTCGGTGAAATCCCCGCCCCCTATGTCGACGCGTGGAGTCGACAGCTGCGGCGGGAGTTGATCGACTTCTTTGAGAATGCCCCGGTTGCGTTGCACTGGGTCGCAGAGGATGGCCGAATCCTCTGGGCCAACCGGGCTGAACTCGAGCTCCTGGGATACCCCAGCGAGGAGTACATCGGTCGCAATATTGCGGAATTCCACGCGGACGCTGACGTGATCCCTGACATCCTCCGCCGCCTCTCTCGTCGCGAGGCGCTGCATAACTATGAGGCGCGCCTGCGGCGCAAAGACGGGTCAATCAGGTACGTGCTGATCACCTCCAACGTGTTCTGGGAGAACGGGAAGTTCGTGCATACCCGTTGCTTTACGCGTGACATCACGGAGCGCAAGGCAGCCGAGGAAG
>Ga0209472_1001634_pt1 | contig 12883 bp, 17 predicted proteins | sample GraSoiAngelo_130_FD_185887 | JGI IMG/M metagenome (GOLD analysis project Ga0209472, IMG submission 185887) | Grasslands soil microbial communities from the Angelo Coastal Reserve, California, USA - 14_0929_02_20cm (SPAdes) (version 2) | ecosystem: Environmental > Terrestrial > Soil > Grasslands ...
GGCTCGCGCTCCTGCACGGGAAGGTCTTCCACTCCCTCCATGAACGCCTCGGAAGCGACAGGCGCGTTAGTGATGTAGGACGACCAATCTATTGGTCTGGGTGAGAGGATCACGTCATTTCCTTCTTACCTCTGTGCTATGCCCAGATCGGCGGACTCGCCGTCGCTACCTTTATCACCTTGCTATTGGTCCCGGTCTTCTACTCGATTTTTGTACTCGATCTGAAGTGGATCAAATGGGAAACCACAGGGGACCGACAGCAGGGCCCAGAGGCAGAGCCAACAACGTGACGAACGCTCAGCAGGCAATCATGGACTTCCTCAAATCTTGGCAGGGCTTTAGGAAGGAGAACGATGACCTCTCGACGCGATTTAATTAAAGCGGGAGCAATGGCAGCTATGGCAGGAGCAGTACCATCGTCGGTCACTCTTCCCGAGCCGGCGCCCGAGCTAAACAAACCAGGCACAGGCGCCTTTTGGCCGGACGGCGCTCGCATGGTCATCTCCGTCTCTATGCAAATGGAGGGCGGCGCACAGCCGACCAGCGGAGCCGAAAGCCCTATGCCGAAGATCGATCCGAAGTATCCAGATCTGCCAGCGAGCAAATGGTACGACTACGGCTACAAAGAGGGTTTGCCTCGGCTCCTCGAAGTTTTTGACCGGCGCAAGATCAAGGTCACTTCCCATATGGTCGGTGCAGCGGTGGACCTGCACCCGGCACTCGCAAAGGAAATCGTACAACGTGGGCACGAAGCAACCGGACACGGATCCATCGGTTGCCGGATTAGTGTACGTCGCTGCCCACATGCCAGATGCTGGAGAGAATGAGGTTGACGACGGAAAGCGTTTCCCAAGTGACCTCAGCAAGTCTACTGCGATAAAGAAGACGGCTGACGGTTTCATTTACCTTGACCCCGCACAGTTTCATGAGTACTTCGCAGCCGACTTGTCTGCTGAGCAGGCCGCTTTCGTGGCGCGATCGCAGGTACTCAACGCGGCGGACAATTTCAAAGCAGTGATCACCACGCCTGCGTGGAGAAGCAAACCAAGCTGGATGTTGGTAGCGGTAAAAGATAGAACCATCAATCCAGACCTCGAACGGTGGTATGCCGCACGAGCCAACAGCCACAAGGTTGAAGTCTCAGGCGCCAGTCACTCGGTCTGCGTCTCCAGGCCGAAGGAAGTTGCAGCTTTGATCGAAGAAGCCGCATCGCAGGCTCGGTAGAAGAGGGTGTGAAAAGGTTTGAAATTGTGAGGATCCAATTCCGCCGACAACTCGCGTAGCCGCTTATGGAGAGATAGAAGTGACACGTTTTTGTAGAAAACTGCCAATGCTCGCGGCAGCGTCGATCACCACGATTGCATACACTTTCGCGGCAGACACTTCACTGATTGAGCCACATAGCCTAATCGTCGATCGCAGCTTGCCAACAGGACGGGTCGAGGGTCAGGTCATTGCCGCGCGGCGCTTCGATACTTTCTGGAATACCGGGGACGAAGCTCTAGCGCGTGACGCCCTTGCGCCGAACTTTGTCGACAGTACGCTCCCGACTGGACGCCGCCAGGGAGTTGCGGGACCGCTGGCAGCCTCAAAGCTGATGCGCGGCGATCCCCGACCTCAGCTGTAAAATTGAGCAGATGATCGCGGCCGGTGATCGTGTCGTCACGCACTTGCGCTTCCGCGGTCATTTCACGGGACGCTTCGGGCAGATCCAAGGCCATGGCCAGACGATCAATTTCATCGCGACCGATATTTACAGAATATCGGACGGCCGCATCGCTGAGAATTGGCACATCGAGGACAACCTAACTTTACAGCAGCAACTTGGATTAATCGCCAACTGAGAGATGAGGGGGTCGGCGGGCGCAATGCGGCCACTCGCGCCGATGAATGTCACGGTTTGAGCGGCCTGTCTCGGATCAACTAGAATTCACGTTTCGAGACTGGACCCATACCGATGAGCTTTGAACCGATTGAGAACTACGGGGTGATTGGCAATATGCGCTCGATTGCGCTCGTGGGTGTAAACGGTTCAATCGACTTTCTCTGCTACCCGAATTTCGATTCTCCCAGCGTGTTTGCAGCGCTGCTCGATGATGAGAGAGGTGGCTGTTTTCAGATTCAGCCGCAACTCAAAGAAAAGCGGGTGCGGCAGCTGTATTTGCCAGACACGAACATTCTGCTAACGCGATTTCTTGCGGAGGAGGGTTTGGCCGAACTGACGGACTACATGCCCATTGGGACAGACGACGAACAACCGAATGAGATTATTCGCACACTGGCGGTGATCAGGGGCCAGGTCGATTTCACGATGCGGTGCCGGCCCCGTTTTAACTATGCGATGTGTGGGCACACTGTGAACATCGAAGAAGGGTACGCGATTTTTTCGCCGGTGAGCGATACTTGTCCGCCGATGGCACTGTACACCACCGTTGCCCTGCGACAACAATCCCAAGATGCAATCTCCGAGTTCCGCCTTCGAGCGGGCGAGAGGGTGACGTTTGTCTTTGGTGGAGTTCGCGCACCAGGAGAGCAACCCGAAATGGAGTTCGTAGAGCAGCGCTTCCACGAGACAGCACGTTTCTGGAAGGGATGGATCGCGAAATCAAAGTACAAAGGCCGGTGGCGCGAAACGGTTAACCGTTCGGCCCTAATGTTGAAGCTGCTGATCAGCCGGGAGCATGGATCGCTGATTGCAGCGCCGACATTTTCCCTGCCCGAACAAATTGGCGGAGTGCGCAATTGGGATTATCGCTTCACATGGTTGCGAGATGCGGCATTCACGCTCTACGCGCTGATCCGACTGGGTTTTGTCGAGGAAACTGAGGCGTTCATCGACTGGCTGAAGGGGCGGCTGGGCGATGATGCGGAGCGGGGACCGTTACAGGTGATGTACGGGATTGACGGCAGGCAGCAGCTCGATGAGCGGACGCTTGATCATCTGCAGGGGTTCGAACATTCGCGGCCCGTGCGTATCGGTAATGCGGCCTACCAGCAGCTGCAGTTGGATATTTATGGCGAAATGATGGATTCCATCTATCTGGCGAACAAGTACGGGGACCCAATGTCCTATGCCGGGTGGCAGGAAGTTCAGCGGATATTGGAGTGGTTGGGAAAGAACTGGCAACGGCCCGATCAAGGCATATGGGAGGTTCGTGGCGGGGCGCGAGAATTCCTGCACTCGCGTTTGATGTGCTGGGTGGCTTTCGATCGAGCACTGCGGCTTGCGCAGAAACGCTCCCTTCCGGGGCCGTTCGATGCTTGGCTGCGAACCCGCGATGCGATTCGAAAGGACATCTTTACGAACTTCTGGGATAACGATTTGCAGTCGTTCGTGCAGTCGAAGGGGAGGAAGGATCTGGATGCGTCGGTCCTGCTAATGCCACTCATGCGATTCATCAGCCCGGTCGATCCGATGTGGCGCTCGACAATGAAAGCGATTGAAGCACGGTTAGTCGAAGATACCCTTGTCCGTCGCTATGAGGCGGAAAGCACGCATGTGGATGGGCTTCCAGGCGGAGAGGGTAGCTTCACTGCATGCTCGTTTTGGTACATCGAATGCCTAGCGCGTGCTGGGGAGTTGGAAAAGGCTCAATTGTTGTTTGAGAAACTTTTGGGATACGCCAACCATCTTGGGCTCTACTCAGAGCAGATTGGTCCAAGAGGGCAACATCTCGGCAATTTCCCACAGGCATTCACACATCTGGCGCTGATCAGCACCGCAACATATCTGGACAGGGTCCTCTCGGGCAAGGATGACTCAGTGTGGCGCTAGCATTTTGGAGAAATGACCCCATCGGTGTGAGGACTTTTTTTTGACAGATATATGTTTGTACATGTACAGCACATATGTATTACATCGGACTGGATCTGCACAAGAATCGGACTAGATCTGCACAAGAAGACGATCGGCTATTGCGTTAAAGGATGCCAGCGGTAAGGTTCACCAACAAGGCAAGATTGGCGCGACGCGCTGGGAGTTGGACACCTGGTTGAAGACACTTCCTCAACCGTGGACGGCTGCCATGGAAGCGACGATCTTCAGCGGCTGGATCTACGATCATCTGAAGCCGCACGCAGCAGCAGTGAAGGTAGCGCATCCGCTGATGCTGCGGGCGATCGCCGCATCCAAGAAGAAGAACGATCAGATCGATGCCGGCAAGCTCGCGGACTGCCTACGCTGCGACTTCCTGCCGGAGTGCTACATGGCATCGACGGGGATTCGCGAGAGGAGGCGAACGCTGCGGTGTCGCCATCTCCTGGTACGGCAAGTGGTGCAGCTGAAGAATCGTGTATCAAGCTTGCTGATGGAAACCGGAGTGAGCTACAACAAGCAGCGCCTGCACCGAGCAGGGTATTTTCCAGAGCTGCTGGCCAGCAAGGATGCGATCGATAAGAGTATCCGACCGCTTCTGCGACTGAGTCGGGACTCAATCACGCGACTACAACGCATCGAATCTGCACTGATCCGATCGCTGCAACGTGACCCGCTGTTGGCGGAGAGAGTACGGCGGCTGCAGACGATCCCCTGCGTGGGCCGCATCACAGCACTGACCTGGGCATTGGAGATGGGGGGATATTTCGCGTTTCCGATCGATCCGACAAGCCATCAGTTATTGCGGGCTTTGCGGCGACGAAAAGAGATCAGCCGAGACCGCGGTACGCACACCGCTTTCCAAGCAGCGGAATAAACATATTCAGCGGGTGCTGGTGGAAGCAGCGAAGCTGGCTCCCCGATATGATCCTGATCTCGCGTTGTTCTATGCAAGAGAGAAGCAGAGCGGGAATGCCAATCGCGCCACGCACCGCGGCTGCCGAGGTGGATGTTCGCCGTCTCCCAGCCCATTGCAAATAGCAGGCAGCACTCATCCCGATTCTTCGGCAATTCATCGAGTTCAATTCGCAAACAATGCGGTGAAAGCCGCCGCACAATCCATCGTCCTCGTACTTGTACAAAAGGATCAGGCGCCCGCACGGCGTGACTCATAATTGCCTGGTACAAACTTTCCGTCGGACCCTCATTAACTGTGACCTTTGCCAGAATGTCGAAATCGTGCAGGTTCTGGACTTCAACAAAGCTGCGGGTTTTCTCGTCAGCCCCAATAACCAGGAAATCGCTCTGTTTCGATTTTGGACGTACAGATCGCTTGTACGTCTTCTATGAATTCGATTCTTGCCCCAAGATCCTTGAAAGCGTACGCGCGCTTCAACTCAAAGAGTTGGGAACGGCAGCGGCACGTGAACGGCATTGTCCAGCAATCCTCCAGTCGTCCGTTCCGCGTCAGTACTTAGCAGTTGGTGCAGCACTGCCCCTCAGCGTATCCTGCTAGCCCGTGTTGAACCTGATCGATCGCTATTTTCAACTGGAGCGCAACCGCACTACCTTGGGGCGCGAAGTGGTCGCGGGCCTGACCACGTTCGTGACAATGTCGTATATCGTCGTAGTGAATCCAGCCATTTTGAAGGCAGCGGGAGTTCCGGTAGGGCCATCGATGGTGGCCACGATTCTTACGGCAGTCTTTGGCACACTGCTGATGGGCCTTTATGCCAAGCGGCCGTTCGCTATTGCGCCGTACATGGGCGAGAACGCATTTTTGGCCTACACCGTCGTGCAAGCTTTGGGCTTTAGCTGGCAAGCGGCTCTGGCGGCGATTTTGCTGGCAGGCGTTGTGTTTCTGGTCCTGACAATAGTGCGCTTGCGGCAGTGGCTCGTGGATGCCATCCCTTCCGCCTTGCGCTACAGCTTTGCGGTTGGAATCGGACTGTTTCTGACATTTATCGGCTTGAATCAAACCGGTGTGGTTATGTTGGGAAGTGCGGGAGCGCCGCTGAGGGCGGGCCATCTTACAGCCGCCCCGGTATTAGTCGCGATTTTCGGTTTCTTGCTGATGGCAGTGCTGATGATCCGCCGCTTTCCCGCCGCCATTCTGATCGGCATCCTCGCAACCGCGTTTCTGGGGTACGTGACGGGAGTAGCGGCACCACCGAAAGCATGGGTGAGCTTGCCTCCCAGCATTTCTCCGATACTGTTCAGCGTGGATTTTCGAGGAGCACTGAGCTGGAGATTCTTCCCGATTGTGCTCACGATTTTTATTATGGCCTTCGTGGACACGATGGGTACGCTGATTGGAGTGTCGGCACGCGCGGGATTTCTGGATGAGAACGGAAACTTGCCACAGATTGAACGCCCGATGACAGTGGATGCACTTTCCGTGATTTTCGCGGCTTTGGTCGGGACGTCTACCTCGGGGGCTTTCATCGAATCTGCGACGGGAGTCGAAGCTGGGGGAAGGACTGGGTTGACCGCGGTTGTGACGGCAATCTGTTTTCTGGGCACGCTGTTCTTCTCGCCATTCATATCAGCAATCCCGCCTCAGGCTTACGGACCAGCGCTGATCGTCGTGGGCCTGCTCATGCTTTCACCTATCACCAGAATTCGCTTTGACGATTTCACCGAGCTGATTCCGGCTTTCGCAGTGGTCGCATTGATGAGCTTTACGTACAATGTCGGGATCGGAATTACGGTCGGGTTCGTGCTTTATCCGTTCTGCAAGCTGGTTTCCGGGCGGGCAGGTGAGATCAAGCCGGGATTGTGGGTTCTTGCTGGGTTGTCGCTGCTGTTTTTTGTGTTTTATCCTTATCCGTAGACGCATCACACAATCGTCAGGCTTCACATCTGGACGGCGCCAGTTGGGGTTAGACGCCTAAACTTTGCCGCAAGCCGTAAAATCTTGTTTCTGATTATTCGGGAGACCCTAAAACTGCCAATGAAAACACAGTTGCCTCTGAACGCGAACGAGGTACACGCATTTTTGCGTCGTGGTACATCGAAGGTAATTTTGCTATTGATTCTTCTTCGCATCACTGCTCTCAGCAGTTTGTCGGTTGCGCAGCAGATTCCTCGCGTTCAAGTCTTCGGGGGCTACTCGTATACGCGTTTTGACAGTCCAACGCTTGGATTTGCAAATCGCTCAAACCTGAATGGATTCAACATCTCTCCTGCATTTAACTTGGCATACGGATTTGGGGTAAAGGTGGAGTTGACTGGGCAATACGGCTCGAAGGTGAACCTGCGCGATCTCACGGTGGGTCCGCAGTTCCTTTATCCGCGTGGCAGTATGCTGTTCTTTGCTCATGCGCTTTTCGGCGACTCCAGGAGCTTTGTTCGGGTTGGAACGGGCGAGGGCGACACGGCACGGGCCATTGTGCTCGGCGGCGGACTCGATTTTGACATTTCTTCTCGATTCGCATTTCGCGCCGTGCAGGTTGATTACGTGCATACCTCACTCTTCAGCACTACGCAGAATAATGTGCGAATCTCGACCGGGTTGGTGTATCGCTGGCACACAATCAGAAGAAAAGGACACAAACCAACCTTATCATCTCCGTAGCTGCTGGCTGATTTGGGGAAAGAATGGAATGATCGCATTGAAGCGAATAGCTTTGATTTGCGTATTGCTTGTGCTGGCGGGGCTAGTCGGCTGTAGCAGCTCGTCCACGCATATTGCTTATGTGACCTTGCCCACTTCGAATTCCATCGCTGCCTTCCGCGTGAGCAACCATTCGGGCAAGTTCACGCCCGTGGTCGGATCGCCGTTCGCGGCGGGAAATTCGCCAAATTCTATTGTGCTGGATCCTGCAAATAAATTTGCTTATGCCGCCAATCAAACCGGAAATGATATTTCATTGTTCAAGATCGACCATAGTACGGGAGGCCTTACGGAGGTCACGCCGCGAACGCCGGCGGGTATTAATCCGGTAGCTCTGGCGATGGATTCCGCGGGCACGTTTCTATTCGCAGGTAATGTAAGCTCCAGCAACATTTCCGTGTACTCGATCAATGCGAGTACTGGCGTTCTGACCGAAGTTTCGGGATCGCCATTCCCCACTTCGGCCGGCGCCAGCCCGGTGGCGCTCACGGTTTCTCCTTCGGGAAAGTATCTTTATGTTGCGAGCTCTACTCTCGGGCTAGTATTCGGTTATTCGATTGGCTCCGGCACTGGAGTCTTGCAGCAAGTTCCGGATTCGCCCTTCACCGTGGGCAGTGGGCCGTTCTCCGTGGCTGTCGATCCGACGGAGCATTTCGTTTACGTTGCCAATTCTTTGTCAGATACGATTTCCGTTCTTTCCCTTGACGCGAGTACTGGAATGCTTACTTCCCTGCCCAACTCGCCTTTTATTGCCGGTACGAATCCTGTCTCGATGGCGATCGATTCAGCTGGCAAGTTTCTTTACGTTGCCAATCTGGGCGGAAACAATGTGTCTGCGTTTTCGCTGGATTCCACTACTGGCGTACCCACTGAGCTTACAACGCCTAAGTCGCCTTTCGCAGCAGGTACGCGGCCAATATTCGCGACGATAGATTCCACTGGCAAATTTCTCTATGTCGCCAATGAAAATTCGAGAGATATCAGCGGGTTCAATATTGACTCAAGCACGGGCGGATTGACGAATGGCTCGATCGCCGCTTCGGTCGGATCTGCGCCAACTTCGGTTGCTACAACTACAAAGTAAGCGCGCTTTTGGATCAAAACCACAGAGGGCGCAGAGGTACACAGAGGGAGATTCTAGGCTAATTTCTTTATGATCCGATTTGGAATTCTCGGCTTCGGCTTACATGCGGTGAAACGGGTGATGCCCGGCTTCGCCGCGGCTAAGAACTGCCGCGTTACTGCACTGTCGAGACGAGATATTGGCAAGGCTCAGGAATCGGCTCGTCGTTTCAATATTCCTCTTGCTTTTGATTCTGCCGAAGAGCTTTGCCGATCCTCCGAAGTAGATGCGGTTTTCGTGACCACGCCGAACGCCTGCCATTTGTCGGATGTTTTGCTGGCAATTCGGTGCGGCAAGCCGGTACTTTGCGAAAAACCCATGGCGGTCAATGCTGATGAATGTCGCCGCATGGTTGAAGCCGCGAGGGAGGCAAGGCTGCTGCTAGGTGTCGCTCAGGTTTTCCGATTTGAAAACAGCACGGCTCGCCTCCGCGAACGTATTGCAGGCGGCCAGATCGGTCGGCCGATTTTTGCGCGATCTGAATTTTCTTTTCAGGCAGCAGGTGGCCATCCTCGAACCTGGCTTTACGACCCAGCCGTGGCCGGTGGCGGTCCCATTGCCGATGTGGGGGTGCATAGCGTCGATGCGCTGCGTTACATTCTGCAAGACGAAGTTTTGCGAGTGAGCGCGCGGGGAATGCACGATCACGAATCCGGCGAATTGGAAGCTGCGGCTGCATTAATCCTTGAATTCTCGCGAGGAACTCTGGCCAGCGTGCTGGTCTCATACCGCGCCGGCTACCGCACGCCAATTGAAGTTGTCGGTGAGAACGGAGCGTTGCGCGCCGACGACGGGTTGAACGTAGAGCACCCGATTACTCTGGAACTTCGTCGCGACGGAGCCGTCGTCGAAAGGGAGACAGTATCGAATCAGGGCGCTTACGCGCGGCAGGTGGATGCCTTCGCTGCGGCTGTTGAGGGCACCTCCGAGTTTCCGGTTCCCGGCGAGGAAGGCTGGCAGAATCAGGAAATCCTGGATGCGGCGTACCGCAGCTTGAAGAGCGGGAGAGCGGAGCCCGTGGAAAGAGTTGTGGGACCCCGAGCGTCGGTCCTCAGCAGTCAGCCGATTTCTCTGAGATTTAAGGGGTGACCGCCGGCGTAGTGGGCGGTGGATCTTTCGGTGCCGGTGGGACTCCTTTGGCTTGCACGATGGCCCAGTGCCAGTCCTGATCGGAGCCGAGAGTCGCACCGAGAGTCTCCTTAAACACCGTAGTCTTGAATGGTGCGGCTGCGCCCTTCAGATGATAGAGAATGGTCACGTCAGAATGCTTTTCGGGCTGTGCAGCGGCGGGTGTAGTTTCGGCGGCAGTAATCAATCTGGCCGATCCATACTGAGCAGTTTGCCTCTCTGAGCGCCGCAAAATTGTTAAGCCAACGGTGATCTCTTTTACATTCCACGCTGTTCCGTTATAGACCGAGAGCTGCAGAGTGTCGCCCTCTATGCTGGCTGGGCCATCCAATTTGCCAAGCTCGCTTTCGGGAAGCTCCTGCGAAATAAACGGCGTTGAAAGAAGTGAGGTAGTGTTCGAGTTGAATGAAAGGCTGCAAGTCACGTCTGGCGAAGAGACATGAAACGTTTTCCCAGCATTATCGAAAGAAAACATCAGGCTGCCGGCCTGGCGATGAGCCTCGACCTGGTCCATGATCTTTGACATGTTGTCGTTGTCGATCACGGTCTGCACAACTGGAGTTTTGCGCTGACGCAAGGTGCGCGCCAATTCGCCCAAAGAGACATCATTAGTAGTATCGGTCTGCGCAAAGGAGCATGTTGTGACTACCAATCCCAGCGCAACCGAGACGAGCGCTAATCCGAGCTTGGACATTTTCAGTTCGAGTCGCCGCACTATTCTGCCGTAAGGCAAGCGCCGCAGACACTACTCCGTAATGAAAGGAACTCAATTCATTACCTGTAGGGTCTGAAGAAAATTGTACCTACGGATCAGCGATCAGGAGGCGGAACTAACACAAACCTTGGTTGTAGACCTTTCGCAAAGGGAAAAATGGGCGTGCGCGACGAAGTAGCACGCAACGGGGCGCCGCACGCCCAGACCAGAGGCATTACAACAGGCCAGAGGAGCGAAAACGTGTAACCGGATCAGCCACCGGAACTGGTTGCCGCCGGAAGACCCAGCGGGCCACCGCATACCCCAGCGCCGCGTAGCATAAATAAACCAGCTTCATAAATTACCCCAAACTGCCAAAGCGAATTGCACCTTGGGGGAGCAGCGGAAAGCTGCCATGAAAGTAGCAAGCAGGCACCGGTAGGTCAATTCACTAAGGTGCCATTCGCATAGCACGAAAGTCACATGCGGGAATCACAATGCGCACGTCTGGCCCGTGCAGGGCAAGGCCGTGCAACATCACCATCAAAGAGCGACGCCAACTGTTGTAGCCCAGAAACATCATCGTGACGGCGGCTTCTTTTTCTTCAAAGCCGAATCGGCAAGATCAACCCATTTCTCGACACGAGACTTTTCAAAATCTCTGTCGCGTCGGGCGTAAGGAAACATACCGGGTACGTCTTCGGGAGAGACGCGCCTTCGCCTGCGCTCTTGAAACATACGTTTCCGCTCGCGTTCCATTGGAGAGGCTCGAAGTCGCCGAGTAGACGCGAGTCAAGCTGTGGGAGTTTACATATTTGCTGCTGAGACTTTCGTTCGATGCCATACAGTGTTTCCTGTATTTACGGCAGGTGCTCTGCTCAGGCAGTCTGAAACGATTCAATAGCTTTGCCTGAAGATGGCCGCTCCTTCGCCCACAATCGCGAGCAAGCCCTTGATTCTCTGCGTAGAAGACAACGAGATCTATCTGCGTCCGCGGAAGGCCGTGCTGGAGCAGGCTGGTTATGCCGTTCTCAGTGCGAGCACCGGCACAGAGGCAATGGAAATTCTTCGTGATGCTCCTGTCTGTCTCGTCCTGTCCGATCACATGCTGCGGGGAACAACTGGCACTTTTCTTGCGAAGCAGATGAAGAAAATCAAGCGCGATGTGCCGATCATCCTGTACTCGGGGAAGCCACCGAAAACCATGCGGAATGTGGACGGCTTCATCAACAAGGATGAGTCTGTGCCGCGCTTCTTGTCTCTGATTGGCGACTTCGTTAAGAGGTACCACGAGTAGTTTTGTCACGCTTGGGATGACGTCGGGATACTGCCACTTCCTGAAAGTCCTGAATGGCTGCATCCAACCGCTCACCGAGGCGGGGTGCCATCGTTCCTTGACACCACCTAAGAAACTCTGCGGCCTTCGCTGCTGCCGCAAGTAATGCGTTCACTTTTGTCACGGGAACAGCCCGCCATCCGGGTTCCGGCTCTGGACTGCCGGCTTGATAGCTCCGAAGCTTTCGATGGATGGTTGTTCTTCCGACGCCTAAAACGGAGGCGGCTCCGCTCACGCCTAATTGCTTCACGGCAACGAGAATGGCCTCCCGCTCAATTTCTTTCAAAGGGCGAATCTCAGCGCGTTCTAATTCGCGTTCGCCACTCTCCTTGGTGACGTGGTCTGAAGCCCGGCGACTCTCCCCATAATTACCGCTGCTCGTTGGCTGAAGGCCCACTGATCTGTTCACGATGTTATTGTTTTTGCCCAATCCTAAAGCGCCGCACTGAACTGTGACTAAGAAGTGGATCGGAATTTCAGTGCAACCGATTCAGGCAAGCTCTCCTCCAGCCTCTTTGAGAGCCACTGCTTTAGCTCCGTCTTCTGTTCGGGGGAGAGCGCGCCAAATCGTAATCCGGAGCGACCCTTCTCATCACACCAACAGATTTCACTCTGAGCCGCGAATTGGCTTCCTTGACCCGGAATCGCAAATTGAAGGGTGACCTGCATGCCGGGTTTCAGAGGCACGGAGGAGATTACTGCCATGCCTCCTTCGCTGATGTTGACCGCTTGGCAGCGAATCTCTCCCGCCTCCTGCTCGCGGATAGCAGCGGGGATTGAAATCGGACAACGGAAGTAGCGGAGACGTTCGCGGATGATCAGACCATATGCAGCTTTCAATGTTCTGCCAACGGAGATGGCTGAAAGCGGCCGTTCCAGAACGAAGTTGCTGCCTGCCGCAAATGCCATCGCCGATTGTTTAGTGCTGTCTGTGATCGCGAACGCCACCGTGGTGTGGTTGGAGGGTGAAAGGCGCACTCGTTCCAGAATTGTCCTGCTCTGCTCTCCTCTCCTATTTTGAGGTCTACTACCACGGTTTCGAACTTCCGAGTGTTCACCAGGCGAATGGCGCTTGGAACGTCGGTACACACTTCGGTTGTTGCCGCCAATTCTCGCAGCGGTTCCGAAATTTGCCTGATGGTCAACGGGTCATCTGAAACAAGTAGCGCCCG
>Ga0209472_1001647_pt1 | contig 12811 bp, 12 predicted proteins | sample GraSoiAngelo_130_FD_185887 | JGI IMG/M metagenome (GOLD analysis project Ga0209472, IMG submission 185887) | Grasslands soil microbial communities from the Angelo Coastal Reserve, California, USA - 14_0929_02_20cm (SPAdes) (version 2) | ecosystem: Environmental > Terrestrial > Soil > Grasslands ...
ACGACGCGGCGGAGATCGAGGCGCGGGGCGTTCCCGTCGCGGTGCTCGGCACCGATGCCTTCGCGTCGCTCGCCGAGGCCGCGGCCGCCTCGCTCGGCATGCCGCACCTCCAGCTCGTCGCGGTGGGGCACCCGCTCGGGGGCATCGACCCGAAGCTGGCCCGCGCGAAGGCCGACGACGTCGTTGGCCGCGTGATCGCGGCCCTCACGGAAGACCCGGCGCCGCCGTCCGCGGCGATCTCACCGTCGGTCGCCACGCGCGTCGACGCGCCCGCGGACATCGACGCGTTCCAGGATTTTGCCCTCGCCGAGGGTTGGTCGGACGGGATGCCCGTGCTCCTGCCGACCGAGGAGCGCGTCGGGCGCATCCTCGGCGGCTTGGCCGCCCGCCGCGCGGAGGTGATCGCGATCCTGGCGCCGCGCCGGGGCGTGGCGACCCTCGAGGCGATCGCCGCCAACGCGGCGCTCGCGGGCGCCGTGCCCGACCACCTGCCGGTCGTCGTCGCCGCGATCCGCGCCCTCGCCGATCCGCGCTTCAACCTGAACGCGATCCAGACGACGACGCACCCGTGCACGCCGCTCGTGATCGTCAACGGCCCGATCGCGCCGCGGCTCGGGATCAACGGCGGCGCCAACGCGCTCGGCCAGGGCCATCGCGCCAACGCCGCGATCGGCCGCGCGGTGCGCCTGGTACTCCAAAACGTCGGCGGCGCGCGGCCGGGACGCGAGGACCGGGCGACGCTCGGCCATCCGGGGAAGTACTCGTACTGCTTCGCCGAGAACGAGGCGGAGAGCCCGTGGGCGCCGCTCCACGTCGAGCGCGGCTTCCGGGCCGACGAGAGCTGCGTCACCGTGTGCGGCTCGGAGGCGCCCCACAACGTCAACGACCACGGCTCGGCGACCGCCGAGGCGCTCGTGTTCGCGATCGCGGGCACGGCGGCGACGACGGGGAGCAACAACATCTATCTGGGCGGCGAGCCGCTCGTCATCCTCGGGCCGGAGCACGCCCAGACCTTTGCGACCGGAGCCTGGTCCAAGGCCGACGTGAAACGGGCGATCTGGGAGCGCGCCCGCGTCCGGCTCGACCGCTTCAGTCCCGCGAACCGCGTCCGTTTCGCGCGGATCGACCCCGCGCGCTTCGAGGATCGGCCGCTCGCGGAGGAGGTGGCACTCTGTACCTGCCCGGAGGATCTGATGGTGGTCGTCGCGGGAGGGCCGGGGAAGCACTCCGCGATCGTCCCGACCTTCGGCGCCACGCGCTCGGTGACCGTCGCGATCAACGACTGAGCCCTACGCTGCGGTGTGTCCGATCGAGCGCATTGACGCGCCGGAACGGGCCCGGTCCCCTCGGGTCGAGGTTGACTGATGGCGAGCCCGCACGTGCGCACCCGGCGATGGACGCGGGTCGAGTATGCTCGCCTGATCGACCTGGGCCTGCTCGACGAGGACGAGCCCGTGGAGCTGGTCGATGGTGAGCTCGTCTGCAAAGAGCCGCAGTCCGCGCGGCACGCCGCAGCCGTTCTCCTGGTCGCCGAGGCGCTCCGGAGGGCGTTCGGCGCCGGCTGGCAGGTGAGGATCCAGATGCCGATCGTCCTCGGCGACGACTCGGAGCCGGAGCCGGATGTGGCGGTGGTCGAGGGTGGCCCGGGCGACTTCTTCGACGCGCATCCGGCGTACGCCGCCCTGGTCGTCGAGGTCGCCGTCTCGAGCCTCGGATTCGACCGTGACGAGAAGGCCAGCCTCTACGCCCGAGGCGGAGTGCCCGACTACTGGATCCTCGACGTCGACGGCCGGCGAATGGAAGTTCGGCGAGATCCGAGGGTCGACCGAGAGGCGCCGTTGGGCTGGCGGTACGGCGCCATTCGGGAGCTCGGCCCCGACGCACAGATTGCCCCCCTCAGGGCCCCTGGAGCCGACATGAGCGTGGCCGTTCTCCTTCCGGGCCCGCGGTAGCCGAGTCCCACGCCCCCAGTTGCGCCTGCCGGCGCGGCGGTGGTAGCGTGGCGCCAACCGCAAAGGGGGACGACATGCCGTCTCAACTCACCGCCAGGCGCCACCGCGTCGAAGGCACGCTCGCCGACGCCATCGAGTTCTGTTTCCAGCAGGGATGGACGGATGGCCTACCAGTCGTCCCGCCCACCGCCGAGCTCGTCGGCGCGATGCTTGGGGGTGCCCGGCTCGACCCGAAGCAGGAGATCGGCTTCGTCGCTCACCGAGGCGTCTCCATCACCGCCGAGAAGGTCGCCATCAACGCCGTCATGGCCGGCTGCAAGCGCGAGTACATGCCCGTCGTCGTCGCGGCGATCGAGGCGATCGCCGATCCGCGCTGGAGCTACCACGGTCCAGGGACGTCCACGGCGGGAGCGGGCGTGCTGATGATCGTCAACGGGCCGGTCGCCCGCGAGCTCGACGTCAACGCGGGCGACAACCTCTTCGGCCCCGGCTGGCGCGCGAACCTGACGATCGGCCGCGCCGTGCGCCTCGTGATGCGCAACGTCTGCGGCTCGATGCCCGGCACGCTCGACCGCGGGACGCTCGGCCACCCGGGCAAGCTCTCATATGTCATCGCCGAGAACGAGGCGGAGAGCCCGTGGACGCCGCTCCACGTGGAGCGCGGCTTCCGAGCGGAGCAGTCCACAGTCACGGTGATGGCGGCGGAGGCGCCCCACCAGTTCTACAACCAGCTCTCGAACACCGCGGAAGGGATTCTCACGACGTTGTGCGACGACATGCGAATCTCGGGCAACGTGATGGGCCAGCCGCATTACGCGATCGTGCTGGCCGGTGAGCACATGCGGACGATCGCCAAGGACGGCTGGGGCAAGAAGGACATCCGACGATTCGTCTTCGAGCAGACGCAGAACACCCACGCGCATCTCAAGCGCACAGCGCGCATGTCGGGGCCGATCGATCCCGGCGACGAGGCGAAGCTGCGGCCGCTCATCGCCTCGCCCGACGACATCCTCGTCGTGGCCGCCGGCGGCCGCGCCGGCGCGTTTTCGGCGTACATCCCCGGATGGTCCAGCAGTCGAAGCTCCCAAGCCGTCACCAAGGAGGTCAGGCGAGGATCGGCCGCATAGTCGTCCATCCACCCCTGACGGTTCGTTCCCAGGTCGAGGACGACATGACACCACTCGCCATCGGGTGGACGAAACTGACCTCGCGGAATACATCGGGTCGAGACTGAGGGAATTACCCGATCGCGGGTGAAGGAGAAGAGTAGCCGATAGAGTAGCCGATAAGGTGAGCATCTTTCTCAAACACTTGCGGACGGGCCTTTTTTGTGGCGTGATGGCCCCGATTCAAGTTCCTGGACCGAGGAGGTCAGACGATGATTGAGCTCCTGGATCCCACCACGGGAGTCGCGTCCCAGACGATCGCGTACGTCGACCGGCCGGCGTCGCTCGAAGGCAAGCGCGTCGGCCTCATCGAGAACACGAAGTTCAACTCGGACCGGCTCCTCGCGAAGATCGGCGACATCCTGAAATCGGAGTACGGTGTCGCCGAATGGCGGATGTACCGCAAGCACAACGCGTCCGTCCCCGCGCACGAGGAGCTCATCGCGGAGATCCGCAAATCCTGCGACGCCATCGTCGCCGGCATCGGCGACTGAGGGTCCTGCTCGTCGGGCAGTGTGCTCGACGGCATCCTGCTGGAGAAGAACGCGGTGCCCTCGGCCTCGATCGTCACGGACGTCTTCGAGGTCACGGGCCGCGCGATGGCCAAGCAGTGGGGCGTCCCCGGGTACAAGTTCCTGGCGATGCCGCATCCGATCGCGAACCTCACGGAGGCCGAGCTAGACCAGCGCGCCCGTGAGATCGCGCCGGAGGTCGTGAAGCTCCTATTGCAGGGTCAGGAATAGCTCCCCCGACGTTCCGGCCTCCGTGGTGGTGCCGGAACGGTCATCTCCAGACTATCTGGGGCCCGCTCTTCCGCCGCGGCCGGATCCGGTCGCGGCGGGAGCGGATCGCCACGCGCGACCGTGACTTCGTCGACCTCGACTGGGCGGAGGGGCAAGAATCGCCCGGCGCGCCGCTCCTCCTCGTCCTGCACGGTCTCGAGGGCTCGTCACGGTCGCACTACGCGGTGGGCCTCATGCGGCTGGCCGCGGCGCGTGGCTGGCGCGCGGCCACGCTCAACTTCCGCTCCTGCAGCGGCGAGCTGAACCGGTTGCCGCAGTTCTACCACTCGGGACACACCGACGACCTCGACCACGTGGTCGGGCTCCTGCTCGCGCGCGACCCCGGCGCGCCGATCGGCATCGTCGGCGTCTCGCTCGGGGGCAACGTCCTCCTCAAGTGGCTCGGCGAGCGCGAGCTTGACGCGCCGAAGCAGGTGGTCGGCGCGGTCGCCGTGTCGGCGCCGTTTCGTCTGGTACCGTGCGTGCGCGTGCTCGACCGCGGCATGCGAAGGCTTGTGTATACGGCGAGCTTCCTCACCTACTTGCGCGACAAGGTCCGCCGGAAGGCCGAGCGCGACCCGGACTTCGCGGCGCGGATCGACCTCGACCTGGCCTTGCGCGCCCGCACGTTCGCCGAGTACGACCGGGCGGTGACCGCGCGCCTGCACGGCTTCGCCGACGAGCACGACTACTGGGTGCGGGCCTCGAGCGGCCCGTATCTTGCGCGGGTCCACCGGCCGACACTCTTGCTCAGCGCCCTGGACGACCCGCTGGTGCCACCGGAGGCGCTCCCCGAAACCTCGGCGCTGCCGTCGTGGGTTCGAGCCGAGTTCACTCCACGGGGTGGCCACGCGGGGTTCGTCGAGGGACGCTGGCCGTGGCGCGTCGCCTCCTGGGCGGAGCGCCGCGCGGTCGAATTTCTGAGCGCAGCGCTCGCCGAGCGCCGGGGCGTCGGCTAGCATACCGTCCCGACCACGCTTGGACTCCGGAGAGCGTCTGGGGCGCGCTCACGGCTCGGGCGGCGGCTTGTTCGCCCAGGGCTGCGCCGCCTCGAAGGCGGCCGCCGCGCGGAGCACGCCGACTTCATCTCGCCAGCGCCCGGCGATCTGCAGGCCGACCGGCAGGCCCGCGCGTGTGAAGCCGCACGGCACCGAGATCGCCGGGAGGCCGACGACGGTGAACGCGTAGGTCAGGAGCGCCCACTCGATGTAGTGCGTCATCGGCTTGCCGTTGATCTCCCGGGGATAGACGACCTCGACGGGGAAGGGCGGCACGGGCGCGGTGGGCGTCACGATCAAGTCGTAGCGCGTGTAGAATTCGCGGACGCGGCCCCAAAGCTCTGTCCGCATCCGTTCGGCGCGCCCGATCTCGGTCGGCGTCAGCGTCAACCCGTAGTCGATGTTCTTGACGAGATTCTCCTGCATCGCTCCGCGCCAGGTCGTGAGCTTCTCCGCGTGGCGGGCGACCATGCCGACGCCGCGGCTCACGGCCACGATCTCGTGCAGGCCGGCGAAGTCCGGGTGAGCCTCGTCGACGTGCGCGCCGAGCCGTCTGAACACGGCCGTTGCCGCGTGGCAGACCTTCGCCACCTCGTTGTCCACGGGCGTGATCCCGAGGCTTCCGCCCCACGCGACGCGCAGGCCCTTGATCCCGGGCGCCCGCACCGCGCGCGTGAGCGTCGGCGTGTCGACGGGGTAGGAGAGCGGCGCACGGGGGTCGGGACCCGCGATCGCCGCGAGCATCAGGGCGGTGTCGGCGACGGTGCGGGCCATCGGCCCCTGGACGCTCCACGGATCCCACGCGAGGGTCGCCGGCCAGACGGGGACGAGTCCGGGCGAGGTGCGAAAGCCCACGACGCCGCAGAAGGCCGCGGGGAGCCGGAGGGAGCCTCCGAGATCCGAGCCCTGCGCGAGGGGCCCCATACCCGTCGCGAGCGCGACCGCGGCGCCGCCGCTCGACCCGCCGCACGTGAGGGCCGGGTTCCAGGGATTGCGCGTCGGACCGAAGACCGCGTTGAACGTGTTCGCGCCGGCGCCGAACTCGGGCGTGTTGGTCTTGCCGAGGACGATCGCGCCCGCCGCCTTGAGCCGCTCGACGACCAGGGCGTCCCGATCGGGGACGCGGTGCTCGAAGATCTTCGAGCCCTCCGTGGTGCGGATCCCCTTCGTGAGTGTCAGGTCCTTGATCGAGACCGGCACTCCGTGGAGCGGGCCGAGCCTGGCACCGCGCCGGAGCGCGCCGGTGGCGCGCTTCGCCCCGTCGAGTGCCTGCTCTGCCGCGACGGTGCAGTAGGCGTTGAGGGGCGGGTTCACGCGCTCGATCCGTGCCAGCACGGCCTTCGTCACCTCGAGTGGCGAGACCTTGCGACGGCGGATGAGCGAGACGAGTTCCGTGGCCGGCGTGAAGCAGAGTTCGGTGTCGGTCACTTCGCGAGAACCTTTCTGGGATCGAGCGCGTCGCGCAACCCGTCGCCGATGTAGTTCGGTCGGAGGGGGGCGGTGCCCCCCTCCGAAACTCCCCCCCGTCCGATTGCGCCGGCCAAGCCGGCGCTCGAAGCGGCCGCGCGCACACGGGTCATCGACTCAGAACCTTTCTGGGATCGAGCGCGTCGCGCAACCCGTCGCCGATGTAGTTGATGGAGAGGACGGTGAGGAAGATCGCCGTCCCAGGGAAGATCGCCCAGTGGGGGGCAAAGTCCAGGTTGTCTTTGGCGTCGAAGAGGAGCCGTCCCCAGGTCGGGATGTCGGGCGGGAAGCCGAGGCCCAGGAACGAGAGGGTGGACTCCGCGATGATCGCCGCCGCGACGTCGATGGTCCCGGCCACGATGACGGGGCCCATCGAGTTCGGCAGGATGTGACGGACCACCTGGCGCAGCGGCGGCGCGCCGAGGCCTCGCGCGGCCTCGACGAACTCCTTCTCCCGCAGCGACAGGAATTGGGCGCGGACCAGCCGCGCGACCGGCATCCAGCGGAGGCCTCCGATGACCACGACAATCAGGATGAAGACTCCGGCCTCCGGGCCGAGCACCCTCCTGAGCGCGTCGCGGAAAAGGTAGACGATGAGCAGCAGGAGGGGCAGCGCGGGGAGCGACAAGCACATGTCGGTGACCCGCATCAGCGCGTGGTCCACCGTACCGCCGACATAGCCGGACGTGGCGCCCAGCGCCGTCCCGATGGAGATCGCGATCAGCATGGCGGCGATGCCGACCGCGAGCGAGACGCGGCCGCCATAAAGCATCCGCGCGAGGAGGTCCTGGCCGAGGTCGTCGGTGCCGAGCGGGTGCGACCACGACGGGGTCCTGAGCTTGGCCTTGAAATCGATCTCGTTAACCGGCACGCGCCACACGAGCGGGCCGGCGACGACCGCGAGGACCATAGCGAAGAGGACCGCGGCGCCGACCGTCGCGAGCCGATGGCGCAGGAAGCGGCGGCCGGTCTCACGCCAGAGCGAAGGCGCCGGCTCGGCCGCGACGGTCACGAGCTTCCCGGCGACGGTCCTGGAGGCCGCGCCGTCGGCCATCACTGGACCTGGGTCCGCGAGGCCGGGTCGGACCGGAGGTGGCCTGAGAGAGGCGCGCGTGGCGTCACTGGACCGGGGTCCGCGAGGCCGGCGCACGCTGTGGGTAGCCCGATTCAGGCGCGACCCGGCTGCGTTCCGCTCGCGCCATCACGTCAGGGCTCATCGATATGAGATCCGCGGGTCGAGCCAGCCGTAGAGGAGATCGGCGGCGAGGTTCGACGCCACGACGAGGGCGGAGTAGACGAACGTGACCGCCATGACGACGGGCGTGTCGTTGGCGAGGATCGAGCTGATCAGGAGCGAGCCGATCCCGGGCACGCGGAAGATCTGCTCGGTGACGATCGCGCCGCCGAAGATGCTCGGGATCTGGAGGGCGACGAGCGTGACCACGGGGATCAGCGCGTTCCGCACGACGTGCTTGACGAGCGTCGCCCGCTCGGAGAGCCCTTTCGCGCGCGCCGTGTTGACGTAGTCGAGCCGGATGACGTCAAGCACGGCGGCCCGCATGAAGCGCGTCATCGCGGCGGCCTGGAACAGGCCCAGGACCGCGACGGGCATGATCGACTGCCGGAGGTGCTCCCAGTACCACCGCCACCCGGAGGCCCCGATGTCGGCGCGGTAGATGAAGGGGAGCCAGTCGAGGTAGATGCTGAACAAGAGGATAAAGAGCAGCCCCGTGAAGAACGTCGGCAGGGAGAACCCGATGAACGCAAACGTCGTCGCGACCTGGTCGAAGATCGAGTAGGGGCGGAGCGCCGAGTAGGTGCCGATCGGGATCGCGATCATGATCGCGAGGAGCAGTGCCGAGCCGAGGACGACGAGCGTCACGGGGAGGCGCTGCAGGATGAGCGTGTCCACGTCGACGCGGCTCAAGAACGAGAACCCCCAGTCGCCACGGAGCATGGCGATGACCCACCGCGCGTAGCGCACGGGGAGCGGGTCGTCGAGGCCGAACTTCGCCCGGAGGTTCGTGCGCACCTCGGCCGGGACGTTGGGGTTCGTCGCCAGCTCCTCGAAGGGATCGCCCGGTGCCAACGCCAGGATCGTAAACAGGACGGCGCTGATCCCGATCAGAACCGGGATCGAGATCAGCGCCCTGCGGAGGAGGTACTTGGACATGATGCGCGCGTCAGGGCGGGCAGGGGCTAGGGGCTCGTCGGACCTGTGTCGTTTTCAGGTCAGAGCGCCCTCGGGCCCGTGCCCGTCCGGCTCACGCGTGCTTCGACCAGTAGGCGATGGCCCAGAAGTCGGAGTCCCACCCGCTCTGAACCACGTCGCGCATCCGATTGGAGATCGCGGCCACACGGGGACGGAAGACCACGGGGACGACCACGATGTTCTGGATCACGAGGTCGTTCATCTTGACGAGTAACGCCGCGCGCTTCACGGGATCCATCTCGGCCCCGGCGGCCTTCCAGATCCGGTCGAGCTCATCGTTGCGCCAGCGCGTGATGTTGCGGCCCTGCCACTTGTTCTCCTTCGAGGCGATCTCCCACGAGGTGAACTGGTCCAGGAAGCGCTGAGGGTCCGGCTCGATCATGGTCGTCGTGTACATCTGGATGTCGGTAGAGAAGTGCGAGTAGGTGTCGGCGTTCGCCGGGTCCGACGAGAAGTACACGTTTGCCGTGACCGCTTTCAGCTCGACGTCGATCCCCGTCCTGGCGCACGCTTGCTTGACGATCTGCTGGGTCTTCTGGCGGAGGGCGTTGATGGACGTCTGATAGACGACTTTCAGCTTCTTGCCGTCCTTCGCTCTGATGCCGTCGGCGCCGCGCTTCCAGCCGGCGCCGTCGAGGATCTGGTTGGCGCGATCGATGTCGAAGGCCCACGTGGTGTTCTTCGACACGAAGCGCGACGGGGCGTTCACGAAGTTGGCGGTCGCGATGCCGGTGCGCCCGTAGATCTGCTCCTGGACCGAGCCGCGGTCGACGAGGACGTTCAGCGCCTGGCGCACAGCGAGGTCGGTCAGAAAGGGGTGCCGGGTCTTGATCGACGATCGCTCGCCGTCCACCTCCGTCCACGGGTCGGTGTTGTTGAGCTGGATGTGCTCGATGTTGCCGCCGGCCACGATGTCGGCCCGGCCCCGACCGCCCTGCTCCATGCGCTTGAGGATCTCGTCCTCGACCTGCATGTTCCACGCGTAGTCGAACTCCCCGGTCTGGATGACCGCACGCGCCGCCGAGATCGCGTCGCCGCCGCCCTTCATCTCGAGCGCGTCGAAGAACGGTCGGTTCGGGATGTGGTAGTTCGGATTGAGCTCGGCCCGAACCAGATCGCCGGGCTTGAAGTCCACGAAGCGGAACGGCCCGGTGCCGATCGGCTTCAGATTGTTGGGCGCCTCGCGCGACTTGTCGCCCTTGTACGCCTGGAACAGATGCTTCGGGATGATCATCCCGTATGGCCCACAGAAGGGCGAAGACCAGAATGGCGTCGACGACTTGAACACGATTTTCACGGTGTGGCTGTCGAGCTTGTCGATGCGGGCAATGTCCCGGTAGTTGCCGACGCTCACCGCGGCCGTCGCCGAGTCCATCACGTATTCCCAGTTGAAGACCACGTCGTCGGCCGTGAACGGTTTGCCGTCGTGCCATACGACATTCTTCTTTAGGTGCCAGGTCACCGACGTCCCGTCTCGCGCGACCTGACCGTTCTGGACGCTCGGCACGTCGGCGGCGAGCATCGGGACGATGTTGCCGTCGGGATCATACGACCCGAGCGGCTCGTAGAAGACGCGCGAGGCGTCCTGGTCCTTGGTGCCGGTGGCGAAGTGCGGGTTCAGGAGCGTCGGCGCCTGCCACCAGAGCGTCTTCACGAGGGCACCGCCGCCTCGCTTGGAGGGGTTGAACGTCCACTTTGTCTGCGCCTGCGCGACGCCCGCTGACGCGAGCATCTGAGCGGCCATGGGCGCCGTCAGGCCCAGGCCGACCATCGTCTGGACGAAACGCCGGCGGCTCAGCGTTCCGGCCTTCACCTGACCGATCAGCGCCCTGAGTTCGCGCTCTTCCATGGAACTCCTCCGCACGTCCTCACGTGTTGTGCCAGTGTGAGAGTGGCTTCATCTGGAACGGGGCCCGCGAGATTGGTGACCACCGTGGGCGGCCTGAGCCCGGTGCGAATGGCTTCATCGCGCACTCAGCATGCGGACGGCGACTTGCAGCGCCTCGACCATGCTCTCGTGGTTCGCGACGCCCTTCCACGCCCGGTCGAATGCCGTGCCGTGGTCGACGGAGACGCGCAGGAACGGGAGCCCGACGGTGACGTTGACGCCGGAGAGGCCCACCCAGCGCTTTGTCGCCTCGTCGTAGTTGAAGCCGAGCGTCTTGACCGGGATATGCCCCTGGTCGTGATACATAGCGACGACGATATCAAATTCGCCGCCGCGGGCGCGGGAGAAGAGCGTGTCGGCGGGCAGGGGGCCCGTGACGTTCAGGCCTGCTCCGCGCGCCGCCTCGATCGCCGGCACGATCGCGGTCTTTTCCTCGTCGCCGAAGAGCCCGTCCTCCCCCGCGTGGGGGTTGAGCCCGGCGACGGCGATGCGGCCCCGGCGGATCCCGAGGCCCTCGAGCGTGCCCTGGGCGAGCTGGATGGTCCGGAGAACCCGATCGCGCGTGACCAGGTCGGGCACGCGCCGGAGCGCGACGTGCGTCGTCACGTGGATCACGCGCAGCTCGTGGCCCATCAGGAGCATCGCGAAGTCGCGCGTGCCGGAGAGGCTCGCGAGAATCTCGGTGTGGCCCGAGTGGGTCATCCCGGCCGCTGCAAGCGCCTCCTTGTTGATCGGCGCGGTGACGATCCCGTGGATCGCGCCGGCCTTCGCGAGGTCCACGGCCGTCTCGATGTACTCGTACGCCGCGCGCCCGGCGGCGGCGCTCACCCGCGCGCGCGGCAGCGTCGCCATGTCCACGTTGGCGAGGTCGAGGACCTCGAGGGTCCCCGGCTGCCATCGGCACTCCGCGACGCGCGTGACACTGTGGAGTCGGAGCGGCGAGCCGACGAGCGCCAGCGCTTCCTCGAGCGTCGATGCGGAGCCGATCACGACCGGCCGACTCGTGCCCTGGACCTCGGGCTCGGCGCCGGCGCGCACGATGATCTCCGGCCCCACTCCCGCGGGGTCGCCCATCGTCACCCCGAGAATCGGGTTCGTCACGTCGTCGCCTCCTTCCAGAGCGAGACGAACAGGTCCGGCGGTCCGAAGCCGCCGGCCTTGGTCAGCACGGGCAGCGCCGGATGGCCCGGCGCTCGCACGTGTCCGAAGGCCAGGCCCGGGCGCGGGGCGCCGACGAGATCGATGCGCACGGCGCCGAGCGTCCGATAGAACGCGACGGCGGTGTCGCCCCCTGCCAGGGCGATCAGATCGAACGACTCCGTCGCGAGCACATGCGCTGCCTCCCGGGCGAGCGTCACGGCGGCATCGCTCTCGTCCGCGTCCTCGGCGTCGGCCGTCGCGAGGACGCGGAAGCCGGCGCGCCGTGCTTCGGTGAGCTGGCGCCGCGTCGCGGGGTGGAGGCTCCCCGCGACCACCAGCCAGCGCCCGCCGGGCAGCAACGCGCGCTCCGCGTGCAGGCCAAGACGCTCGGCCAGCGGCCGGGCCAGGCCGGCGGAGCCGGCGAGAAGCGGCGCGCGGTCGAGTGCCAGCGCGGCGCCGACGATCGTGTCGAGATCGCCGTCCGTCTCGGCGTCGGCGACGGCGATCGTCCCCGTGAGCCGCGCCAGGCGCGCCGCGAGCTCGGCGACGCCCGCGCGCACCTCGGCCAGCGGGATCCACGCCAGCGGTCGGTCGGTCTCCGAGCGGATCCAGTCCACGACGTGGGCCACCGCGGTTCCCTCGACGCGCAGCACGCGATCGACGACCACGCGGCCTTGGGAAGGGAACGCGGGGCAGGTGACGGCGCTCGACGTGCTGGTGGCCTCAAGGAGCGCGACGATCTCGGCGCCGACGTGGCCACGGAGCGTCGAGTCGATTTTCTTGAACCACGAGGTCGCCCCGGGCCGCCGCGCCACGGCGCCGCTGACGCGCTCCGTCGCTTCGTCGCGAGCGAGGTGGCGCGACTCGGTGTCCACGACGGCGACCTCCGCGGGGACGGGCGGGTCGGGCCAGACGGTGACCGGAACCGGAGCCCTTCGGGCAAACAGCGTTCCCGCGTCGCAAGCGCCGGTGAGGTCGTCGGCCACAATGGTAAGAGCCATCGAGCGGCTTACTATAGCAAGGGTTTACGGAGGGTTCAGGGAATGTGGGGGTATACTTTGCGTGTTCTGGACCGTGATAACGCCCATCGTTCTGGAGCCGGGATGCCACGGACACTCGCGCTGACCGCCGGAATCGCCGCCGCCGCCACCGTCGCGGGGGTGATGCTCGTCGCAACGATGCGGCCGGCCCCCGAGGCCGCGAGGT